>Ga0209573_1004712_pt1 | contig 13110 bp, 6 predicted proteins | sample TNRBio252014_DNA_FD_185870 | JGI IMG/M metagenome (GOLD analysis project Ga0209573, IMG submission 185870) | Wastewater treatment Type I Accumulibacter community from EBPR Bioreactor in Madison, WI, USA - TNR Reactor_6/25/2014_ DNA (SPAdes)... | ecosystem: Engineered > Bioreactor > EBPR >...
ATTTAAACACAAATTTATCATCTACTTTATAAACACTGATATGTATTTGTAATTTTTTTTGCGGTAACCTTGCATATTTTAATGAGTTTCCGATTAATTCAGAACATACAATACCAATGGGCATTATCGTTTCAAGATTAACAGTATTGTTTCCGCCATCGATAGCGTATTCAAAATTGTCTTCACTTTTTTGTAATACCCGGAAATGTTCTGTTAATTGATTCAGATAAGCAGATACATTGATATCCTCAAATTCACCTGAGCTGTATAATTGTTCATGTATCAAAGATATACTTCTGATCTTGGCAGTGATTTCATTCATAAACCGATTTGTTTTATCAGTTGATGATGCATTTCCATGAAGCGTTAATAAACTGATCACAAGCTGCAGATTGTTTTTCACCCGGTGATGAACTTCTGACAATAATAATGATTGTTTGGCATTTGCCTGCTCCAATTCGGAATTTTGTTTGTAAATCAATTGATTTTGGCGGATGATTTTTTTCCTTTTTTTGTAGTTATTTAACAGCAATGCCAAAAAAACCAAAAGAAGAGAAGTGGCGGCTATTAATCCCCGGGAAGTCCTCTTCGAAATTTTTTCAAGTAAGATGTTTTTTTGTTTTTCTTTTTCAATGGCAAAATTGACAGCATTTTTTGATATGGAATCCTGATTTATGTGCCACTCACTTTTTTTATCGTATGACCACGCCAATTGGATGTAATGATATGCTGAGTCAAGCCGGCCCTCTTTAAAAAATATTTGATGTTGAACTTCATGTTTTATGCTCAGAATGCTAAAGTATGCGCGTGTATTTTGTTCCATTTGTTTCAAAAAATAATTCGTTTTTTCCAGTTCATTACGCGCTTCTGACAGTCTGCCAACTTTGAGTAACCGATTCGCTATGTTTATACATTGAAACGCAGCACCATGAAAATCTTCCCTTTCTTCAAACATGCGGATTGCTTCTTTCAAATGATAAACCGAGGTATCAATGTCTGTCACCAAAAGTCCCAAAAGCAAATGTCCGTCAAAAACCGATCTCTGCACCTTATACTTTTGTCCGTAATACACTGACTTTTTTGAATACACGATGGCTGAATCCAGGTTTCCGTAAATCCTGTGAAAGGAAGCATATCTCAAACAATAATTTGCATAAATGTCCAAAAGTTTATATTGTTCAATGATTTTTTTTGCCATCTCAAAATGCCTTATACAATCATCCGGTCTGTCAAAAACTTCAAAACATCTGGCAGCCGCGATATGGGCAGTAGCAGATAAAGACCACCATGATTTGGACTCAGAAGTGCGAATGACATGATAATACACATCCAGGGCTTCAGCAAAACGTTTATTTATTTCAAGAACTTCCCCTCTTTCTATCAAAAAAGATAGCGCCGCCTTACATTCCATTTTTAACGGATTTTTCAAAACCTGTATGACTGAATCGGAATAACTGAGAGATCGTTCCGTTTTATGTCTTTGAATGTAAAATTGTACTTGTTGTGTGTACGCGACCAGTTCGTTTTCTGGACATTTTTCTCCTTTGATGACTGTTGGATAAAATGCCATAAAAACCAATAAACACATCATAAACAACTCAAAACAGATGGTTTTACAAACTCTGCTTAATGACATGTCACGACCTTTTCCCCTGATGAATAAGTCAGGTTTAAAAAGTTGATTTATAAAAACAGGGCAGCGCACTTGATTTGTCAATAAGTTTCAGATAAAAAACCATTATGAATCTGTCGCTTCAAAGGTAATAAAATATCACTCATCTCTTTCAAATTGTGTGGTCAGAGTGCTGAAAACAAGTCATCATGTTCTGAATGGTAAAAAAACCAAGTTTAGTTTTACAACTTATCTTAGTCTGCACTTTATTGAGGAAGTCCATACCCTTTTAAAATGATCACAATAGCGATCAACATAATGATCATCCTCCACAGGTTTAAAATCATTTTTTAACCACCTGTCAGTTTGGTCGCGGTAGACGTTTTTCCTATCTGAATATCCCTTAGTTACAGCCACCGGGATTTACAAGCACGGTGCTTCCCGGTTCAATTATTACGCTATTAGCTACATCGACGTTTGGTGCAATTAAGGTCAACTGTGAAGAATTAGTAAGGGTTATATTCGACAATAAAATATTGTTTGTGGCTTCAATCGTAGTGTTTTGTGAAATAATAGTATTCGCAACACTCAGATTATTTGGCAAAAGTTTTGCAGTGGTAGTGCCTGTAATATAAACAGAATTATTAGAAAAAATAGTAAAAGACTTGGCAGAATTACTCCCTGATACTAAGGCAACCCAACCATATGTTCCATCAGAATTTATTTTACAAACATTCATAAAAAATAAATTTCCGGCAGATAAATAGGCATTATTTGCGGCATCTAATTTTAATATACCATGAAGAAGCAATGTTTCAGGACCATCAGCATTTAAATTTTGCCAAAGCACAGAGCCACTTGAACTATATTTCATAAAAGCAGCCCCTGCTGTTCCTGAGTTTGGGAAACCACTGATGATTGGATTGTTATCACTACCTGTCTCAACTTTGTTGCCGGCCATTGTATTCGTATGTGACCAAATCAAAACACCATTCTGATCAAATTTTTCAAGGATACTGCCTGCATTCGAATTCACATTTTCTCCTTTAATGATATATGTATTGCCAAATGAATCTCCTGAAGCATCGCCGATAGTTGGACTTATGATGCCGGCCTTACTCCAGATAAGATTCCCTGCCAAATTAAGTTTCAAATAACCATTGATATTGCCGGTTATTCCCCTTCCGGATACTAATAAAAAACCATCCCTGGTGAATTTGAAATTTTTGGGTGCACCAATTCCATGGGTATCATAATATGTCCAGATGGCCACTCCATTTGCATCAAATTTTTTCACTCTGGTAACCAGTCCGTTCGGACCTGAGCCTAAACCCAAAACGTATATATTGTTATCATTGTCAACCAGTATTTTTGTAGTATAAGAGCCTTCAAAAGAAGATTCAAAAACATTGCGCCATAACAAATTACCATTACCATCGTATTTCATCAATAAACTTGCGGCATTGACAGGATTTGAATATCCCGAGCGAATGGTTCCGGAAACTAAACAGTTATTCTGACTATCCGTTTCCAACCAGGTTACGACTTCATGCCTTGTATTATCCGTATTGTCATACGTGGCATTCCATAAGACATTTCCATTACATGATCTTTTGGTCAATGTAATATCACCTCCCGGGTTATAGTCCCAATTTGCCGTAAAAATACCGTGTTGTTGATCTGTAGCCAGCGCCACACCTCCGGGATAGTTTGACCACGCCACATTAACCTGAGCCATCGTCAGAAAAGGAATAATACTAAAAAGCAGTATTGTACACAGTAAAGGCTCCAGCATTATTTTTTCTTTCATTATTGTATTTTTAAGGCTATTCATTTTATTGCAACATTATTTCTCACAAAATTAAGCTGTATTTAACTACCCTGTAGTGACTAAAGTCACTACAGGCCCATTTATTTTAAAATGCCACTTTTATACCCATCTCACATTGCGCTGCAACTTAGATTTATGCCGCCCTTATGTTTCATTCAGTCAAAGTCCTGCGCGGCTTTGGTCTCGTTTGTAATACAGGACAACACTTGGTTCATCACCCCTACCCGGAGGTTTCTGGTAAATTTTTTTTGTCTGAATCAGGATGGACAGGACGAGGAGATTTAGGGTTTCAAATAATATGTGCTTTAATCCACCATTATATTTCCTCAATGGTTAATAAACCTTTTGTTATCCTTATGATTCATAAATATATTTCTTCTTTTGTGGATACAATGTCAAGCCCCGATCTTATATGGGTCAATCCCATAAGTATACATCCGTTTTTTGATTTCCATTCGTACAAGGAGGGTTAGTAATAAAACTTACTGTAACAGCTGCTACCTTCCCGATACAATGATGTATTATGCAACCGATTGAAACTTCTATACTTCAACCCGGAGTTTATTTTATTTTTGCCAGGGACAAAAACCAAAAAACACGGGCAGGAAGATTTGTGAAGATGTAGAGGGAATAATGATGGAATCCATTAAATAATAAAAGCTCGTATTATAACAATTGGCATGGTACACCATGTGTATTTATAAACACTTTTCCAAAAAGAAATTCTCTTGCACAAGTTGTGCAAACCTTTTTCTCCAAAGAAATAGACCTGCACAAGTAGTGTAAACTTTTTTTCCACGAAGAAACGGACTTGCACAAGTGGTGCAAAACGATTTCTTCAAAGAAATGGACTTGCACAAGTAGTGTAAACTTTTTTTCTACGAAGAAATGGACTTGCACAAGTTGTGCAAAACAATTTCCACGAAGAAATGGGCTTGCACAAGTGGTGTAAACTTTTTTTCCATGAAGAAACGGACTTGCACAAGTTGTGCAAAACAATTTCCACGAAGAAATGGACTTGCACAAGTAGTGTAAACTTTTTTTCCACGAAGAAACGGACCTGCACAAGTTGTGCAAAACGATTTCCAAAAAGAAATGAACTAAAACCAGTTGCGCAAAACGTTTTTCCAAAAGGAAATGAACTAAAACCAGTTGCGCAAAACGTTTTTCCAAAAAGAAATGGACCTAAACCAGTTGTGAAAATACTTTTTCCAAATGGAAATGGACTTAAACCAATTGTGCAAACCGTTTTTCCAAAAAGAAATTTACTTACACATGTATAAATATACTGTTTTCAGTAATGTGAGCGATCCTTTTTTGATTTTACTGGCTCAACACGTTAATATATATTAACCAAAAAGGAATACAATCCTTTTTATATTAATTGAAATTATTAACACCTTACCGCAACTGCCCATTCGCATCTCTTTTATCACCCAATATATCTCCTGGGAAATAATCTAGCTCGAAAACTAGGGTCTCTCCCCCGTATAAACAAATGTTGTCTGGTGATCTGTTGCCTATTCTAAAAGGTCTGGACTTCCCAGGACAAAAACCAGTGGAATTCGCCAAAAGGACTGGAATTTTAAAATAGTGTCTAAAACCACATAAGAAATTCAATTACCTTTATTAATTGTTGATTTCTATTAAAAAGGGAAATTATCTTCGAATACGAATAGTTAAAGATCTATCCAATCTAGTACCATATGTAACTATTCCTTCAGTAATTCCAGTTATTCTAGAGTAAATTCCTACTCCGGATGCATTTCCAAGTATAATTTGATTAGATATTGTATCATATCTAACATTTACATTCATTATATTTGGATCATTCACCATTTCTTGAAAAAAGAGTAACCCAGCTATTGTACGATTAGCAGCTAAATTTAAGTTTTTTACAATCGCAGTATCAGGATCAATTCTTGGATCATATTCTGAACTCGCTCTACCAATAAACTCCAATTTTAAATTCGGATCACTTTTAAACATATTTACCAGGTTTACAAAGTTTTGTTTAATCTCATCATTCTTCTTACTATAATTTTCTCTAACTTCAGATATTGTATCACCTTGATTTATGGCATAGAAAAAATTAAACTTAAAATCTAAATACGTTACATCACATTTTTTTTGCATCGTAACTCCTGAGCTAAGTAGTGATTCTGTTGTGTCTGAAACAGTATACTTTCTTTCTGGAAGTAATGGAAACAACCTATTTTCTGTAAAAAAGTATAATGAATACTTTTCTTTTTTATATTTTTGCAATGATGCAAAATGATCTTTTTGTATAAAATTGGTAATTATATACGAACCTATTTGCACTTGTGAAGAAAATTGCTTACAATAATTTATTTTAATAAAACTATATTCTTCATTATGCACTGTCTTAATGTGCAATATATATTCCGGAACTATATCATCACTAGGATTGTTTTGTGATAATACGACACTATGAAAGATCAAAATCATGAAATAGATTAATATTTTACTTTTCATCGATTAAACATTTATTACTTTCTGTTATTAAATATTCCCTTTTTTCAGCTAAAAGCTTTACCCCCACCTTTTCAATAGGGGTTCTAAACGATATTGTTGTTGTTCCCTTTATACCACCTTCTTTTACCTCCAAAAAGGAAGACCCGGCACTCAAATCAAAAAACTGAAGTTTGCTTTTACTATCTATAGGTTCCTGAATTTGCCAATCTATGACCGTCTTTTTTTCTTTAAGATAGGTGATGCAATTGATATCGATATTGGCTGGCCTTAGCTTTATATAGGTTTTCATTTTGATTATATTGCTTGGATCTGACATTAGCCCGGAATCATCAATTGCCTTTGCTGCATATAAATAAAATACATTATTTTCTCCAGTAGTGTCGATAAATTTTGTATTTTCCAATCCAAGAGAATCTAAAATTTTCCACTCATTTTCTTTTTCTTTTTTTCGCAATACATAATGCTGTACAACATCAGTACTTGTACTATGGATTATATCAATATTTACGGCATTATCTGTTGATTTACAATCATTAATTAATGGTGGAACTGGTGGATATATATCCGGTCGCTTTACTTTGATAATCTCGCTGGGTTTAGATTCGTTATAATGGTAGTCCAATGCCGTGACTTTGTAATAGATATATTTGGTGAGTGACTTCACTGTGCTTGTATCAATTATGATGGGTTTTCTGGCCACTTCAACGATGGTGTCATTATACGTTTCCTGAACTACAGAAAATTCGTGATCAGCTGCGTTTGCTTTATAAATTCTGTAGCCCATAAAGTCTTTTTCGACTTGTGGTTCAAGTTGGAGCGTGACTATGCCCAGAGAGTCCATTTTGGATTTGATGTGTATTGGCTTGCCTGGCGGTACCGTATCAATGAGTGTAAGATAAGAAAAATCTGACCTGCTCCGATTGCCCGATGTATCAACTACTTCTACTATATAATAATTGCTACTATCCCTACTAAAGTAGATATCTTCAAATCTCCTCTTATCTTTATGAATTAAACCATCATGGATGGCATAATAATCACCATCATCTTGAGTGCTGCGACCTACGATAAATCCGGCAATATCGCTTTCTAGAGGATCTCCCATGTCCCAAGATATTTCAGCTTTGTCTGGTTCAAAGTGCTTAGCCACTTTCATAAGTGGTCGTTTTGGGGCTGTTTTATCACGAGGCATGCCTTTAGCTGTGCCAATCAAAACCTCATCACCAAATGGGGTCGTACCATATACTTTAAAATAATACCATTTATAATTGATAAGACTATCTACTTCATAGGAAGTTATGGTGTCGCTTTGCGTACCTCCTGTTTTCATCAAGAAAAATGGTACTTTATTGTTTTTTTCAAAAGACTTATTGTCCATAGATTTTTCAATGAAATAACCATTTACACCATTTGGAGTTTTCCATGTGAGTGTGATCTTTTTATCATTTTCAATGACTTTAATATTTTCTTTATTATCACTTTCTTTAAAGTCATGAACTATTTCCAAATATACAGGGTCGATTTCTTGATCAATCGCTTTTAATTGATAAACATAGGCCTGTCCTTTTTTAGCGTCCTTATCTAAAAAACCAAGGCCCAATAACACAGCAGCGTCCCAATTCATATCAGCAGCCAGGAGGATGTAAGTCCTGACATTGTCAAAATCTTTTTTAAATGCAATAATTTCATCAATCTTCTCTTTGCCAGTTAATGCATATTGTTTATTGGAAAGGTCTTCAGCCATATGAGCATAGGTAACTCGCACATCATTGCTCTTCAGTGGATGTTTTGATTTGTATTCATTCCAGGAAGCATTGTTTTCTCTCTTAAATATATATAGCGAGATAGGTTTATAATCCTGCAGAGCTTGACTCTTGTTTTTATCTAAAATTGCTCGCTTGATTTCGAACCCATTTTTAAAAGCTATCAGTAGTTCAGTTGGATCCTTGACCAACCATCTAAGTCTTATCCCATCTAACTCTGAACGACCTAACATATGCATCCTTATTGAATCATTCTGGCCAAAAACAAATTGGCAAATAAAAATAAGCATAGTTGTAATATATACTGATCTCATACTAGTTGTTTTTATTTTTATTTGAGTTTGGACTGTTTATAATTGAAGTACTTTTACCAGGACCAATATTTGGCAAAGAAGGGCGAGGGGACGTGGAAGTGTCAATTCCCCGAGGGCCTGGAGGGAAATATCGTATTACATTTTTGTTTTCTGATATCAAAGCTCTGATTTTTTCTGAGTCCTTAGTTGAAAAATTAAGTTCATATTCCTCATCTTTTATAGTAGGACTATCTGCGAAATTTAAATTTGAATCAGTAACATCTTTTATTTTTCCACTTAACTTTAGCTTATAATTCTTATTCGGAGTTAAGTGATTTTGATAAATTACATCAATATTGGGATCAGTTTTAATAGACGATTCGGTACAATTATATTCCAATATATCGTCATATTTCTTTCCTATACTTAGATTTGTAGTATTTATACGCATATTACCAGAATTATTTGATGAATTACTGGAAGTATTTAATAAAGACTCTCCATTTTTAAAATTTCCAATAATAGCAGGACAACCATTATGATTAAACTTATGATTATATTTTTCAGGGTAAACCCAACTAATTGTATTTTCACCATAACCTAACCATAAAATAGCTTCAACACCAGGATTTTTATCAAAGTCACCAGTATATTCATAAGACATAGGGGGGTAGCTACTCTTTATAGAATCCAAGGCAATATTTACTCTTATTTCCTTCGTCAATTCATTTGTTAACGAGTATAAATTGTTATAACTATCATATTCCATAACTTTTCCAAAAATGACAATTGAATGAAATCCATTTAAATTCTTATAAGTGTAACCTTGTTTATTTCCTGGAAAATTATATGCCATAAGAGTATTATCTCTATAAACCTCCTTTTCTGGCAGAGTGAATTTGTTTCCTTCCGAAAAACAAATGAACATAACATTTTTATTCGGCGAACCGTCATCATAATTAGTTGTATCAGTTTGAAGCAAATTTGGGCCCTCCAGGTTATGGAAGAATGCCAAATCTGATTTACCATCTTCATCGTAATCCCCAAAAACACATTGATTAGTATTTAAATCCGAACCTTCAGACCAATCAGACCAATTAACACCCTGGTTAAATTCAAAATTGATACCTACAAAGCCATTATTCTTTGCTGTGTAAACCATAATTGTTCCGTCAACTAAAATTAGGTCCATTTTATTATCACCATTCACATCTGCAATATGTAAGCTATCAACATTATTACCAAGACTACTATTTAGCACTTTTTGTGGTGAATAAAACATATTACCATCATTGAACATAATGTAAAGTTCATTGTCTTTGGACATTAATAGGTCGTCTACACCATTTCCATCAAAATCACCTGCTTTTATATTGCCGCTGATCTCAAATCTACCAACAAGAGAAAACTCATCTGCAAACTTAGTTCCATCTGATGCAGAAATAAACATTGGTTTACCAAATTTTGGAATAGTATTTTTGTTTAAGTAGTATCTACCATTCTGATCAACACCCAAAGTAAAATCATTATTACTAATTGGCACAAAGTTTCCTTGCCCATTTTGTTCATGTACAATAAAATTCCATCTCGACTCAAATTTTTTAGTTATCACTCTACCATCAGATTGTTGCTCAGGAATTGAAAAACTTTCATAAGGCCCAAAATTTGCTTTCCATTGTAAGGCCTTCTCTGGATTGTAGTTGTTATCGTTGTTGTCTATATATATGTCTGTAAAGATGTCTCCTATTTTAGTAGTTGCATCTTCTTGAGTGAAGACTTGGTTGTTAACTGAAGGAAGCGATGGATTACAAACATCTCCAGCTTCAATTGGCATAGTTACATTCAAATCCCAATTTCCAATTCCAATTTTACCGTCTAAACTTCCCTTAAAATACCATGGGTCAGGAAATCTAGCCTGTAAAGTCGCAGATGCCCCAAATTCAGCAAAAGTAACAGTTTTATATGCTCCAGCCGCATGTGCATATGCAGCTAAAGAAGTTGATAAATAATACCCATTAAATCCAATGGGGCTATATCCACTACAACTAGTAGTGCCGTAATCCATCATGCTTAAATTAAATTCAACTCCTGCTGTTCCAGTATAAGTTAAATCCCCACCTAGAAAAGATCCACCTGTATTGGCATTTACGCCCACTCCAACCGCAAATCCTGCTCCTGTGGCAGCTGCAGAAAAGCTAGGTACATTATATGTATTTCCTGCCCCAACTGCAGCTAACCCTGCTCTTGTTGCCGGCATAAAGTAATTACTTGGGGCATAGATACTGTCATTTCCAAACATAAGATACATTGAAGAATTAAAAGTCGAGAGAACGGTTACATTATTTGGATTATTTGGTGTTCCAAAATGAAAAAAGTATCTATTTCGCATGCCATCAACCTTTAATTTTGCGCTGACATTATTTTTTGTAAAAAGTACAGGTGCCTTATTAATATTAGCAATTATACTTAAATCAAATATTCTAGTTGTAAAATCATAACTAGCTGTTAGATTCGCATTCAGAAAAGCCTGATTTCGTTCTAAAACTCCAGCACCTGACCAGCCTGATCCCGATACACCTAGTGTAGATAATCCACCACTTGGACTAAATGAGCCTTCCAGTGCTATATTGCCATTGAATGCTTCATCACTTGGAGTGGTGGCAATATCAGCCACTATTTTGATACCCCAAGGCCCTTTAGATGGAAAGAACTCTTGCCCTGAGAAAACTTGTGAAGATAAAGTTGTAGTAGCTGGCCTGGATTCCATATTTTTATAAAACCCAAAGCCACCACCGACAAGGGCTATACCTGCAAATAATGGTACACCCGGAGTGAAGAGTGCTTTTGCCTGAACCATAAAGAATCTGTAGGAATTTGCACTATTATTGATGTCAATGGATTTTCCAAAAATGGCCCCTACATTTACTGCCACATTCAGACATTTAAAATCTGCCGCTAAACTTCCTTTCACAGCTTTGATGTTGTTACCATTGATTACTGTGTCTTGAAATATCAGTTCACCATCCAATTTTACAGAGTTTGTATTAGCATAAACGATAACGGTTTCTACATCTATACCTTTGAATGCTGCTGCCAGTTTTCCATTGCTAAAACTTATAGACCCTAATATAGCCAATCCAGTCTCTCCTCCGATATTGTCACTTAAATTAGCTACCAAATCAAATCCAACTCCACCTACATACAATTCTCCTTGTATTAGATTTGTTCGTACTTCTTTTCGCACTTTATCTATAGTAAAAGGAAAGTTATTGAACAACTTCTGTTCACTTGCAAACTTCCAGTCTCCATGATTAAACTCAACAGATGGATTTCCATTTGGTGTTGTTGTATATTTAAATTCAACATTCTCAAAGTCGGATTTCATTTTCAACTTATATGTTAGTATATCTTTGTCTGGAAAGTCAAGATTTCCATTTAATTTAAAATAGACTTCAGACTGTACATCAGAGATAATAATATTCAGATTGGATGATTTTTCTAAACTTAACTTACCATTTGCAAAAAATGGACAGTCTTCGATTCCATTTTGGTTATTAGGTGAGATATTAAGATGTAACCCTTGTTGCTGGCTGGAACTAAAATTTGAATTCAATAATGCCCTATAATTAAAATGACCATTTGATGGAGTAGTTCCTTTATTATCGCATAATGGTAGTAATAATTGTCCGGCAATTTTACCGTTCGTTATTACGCCATTCCATATTTTGATTTCAACTGTATCGATGCTACCTCCAAGGTTTGTCAGATTTAGCCCGGGAAAAGGTAGAATTCCATAAGATGATAATGTACCGGTAATTCCCCATTTATAATGTATCACCCAATTATTGAGATTTACATTTATTCTGGCATTATTGTTATTTAAAAATGATTTGGGCAGAAGTATTTCTCCAGAAGTAAGATTAAAACCTTTGAAATTATTGACGTCCGGATAATTTTGTGGAAAAGTAAAGCCATTAGCATTTCTTGAAGAGCTATTATCCCAAGTTAATCCAGTTATGCTCAGTTCCATCCCATTGGTTCCAGCTATTACACTTGGGGGAAGATTCAAATTTATCAAAAAATCGTTGACATCACAAATATCAAAACTTACAGTGGTCGATACTTTTGAAGTTCCATCGTCAATTAAAGGAAGCAACCATGTTCTTGGCATCTCAATATCAAGTTCCGTCTGGATGCACCAATCTAAAGATTTATTACAATCAGAAGTGACTTTGATAAAAGTATCATCTTTTTTAAGCTTAAGGAATATTGGGTCACCATCTACTGAACCATACTTGACTATGATATTTTCCATTAGTTGTATTTTTAAATCCACAGAATTTCCTGTGTTTCTAACCGGACCTGCTGCTGTAAAGAAAAAGTTGTCTGATTTAAAACTCAATGTATCCCCACCAGCATCAGAGTCGTTAAATATTATTGCGGCACAAGCTTGTAAAAAATTTTGGCCAGGAGAAAATTTAAGTCCGGTTATAGCGATTGTGATTCCTTTATTTGCATTAGAATTATTCCCTAAAGGTATTGCCTTATTAATACCAACAGGTACATTAAGCAACGATGTGCTTCCGCTCAAAGACTGCATAGGACCATCCGGAATGTTTATTGATGTATTGTTTTTTACCCACTTCCCTATCTTTTTAACAAAGTTTACTCCTATGTTCATACCCAATGCATCCGGGTAATCAGGCAAATCAGATGAAATATATGGAGAGACAAAAACATCACCTTCTGCCAGTTCCATATCACTATTTACTTTGATATCATCAAAATATACATTGAAGGCAGATGCCAACCAAGGAATGTACACTTCACCAGTTCCTGAGTACAAATTGATACCTTGCGCTGTGCTTGTTAAATTAGTACTCTTAACTTTCATTTCAAGGCCTCCACATAGTTTGACTACTGAATCTATCGGAAGTGTTGGAGTAAATGTTATCAGCTGTGGAGTACATAAAATGGAATTACAATCAGCCACAACTGATCCTGAAGCAGCGCTCAAAGGCACGATGCTGCCGCTGGGCGATGCCAAAGGCACGGCGCTCGCGCTGATGGTGGAAATTCTCGCGGCAGGCCTCACGGGCGCGACCTATGCGGCGG
>Ga0209573_1004714_pt1 | contig 13107 bp, 14 predicted proteins | sample TNRBio252014_DNA_FD_185870 | JGI IMG/M metagenome (GOLD analysis project Ga0209573, IMG submission 185870) | Wastewater treatment Type I Accumulibacter community from EBPR Bioreactor in Madison, WI, USA - TNR Reactor_6/25/2014_ DNA (SPAdes)... | ecosystem: Engineered > Bioreactor > EBPR >...
GGCATGGATACCGAAGAACAAGTGATCGGAGACTCCTTGGAAAAATATAAGGCTGTTTATAATCCGCTCTGTCATCAGTGGCAGTATTTGCATTCCTTATACACTTTGGATCAGATTTTTGCATCTCTTGACACTTCCAAGATTCAATACAACGAAGTAGGTTGGAAGCGATATGAGTTCGGCAACCATCTGGGTAATGTGCTGGCGGTCATTTCTGACCGGAAGTTGTTGAAAGACACGCTGGGTGGTTACTTTTTTACGGATTTATACTCGGTGCAGGATTATGATCCGTTTGGGATGGTACAGCCGGGAAGAAACTGGAAACGAAAAGATTATCGTTTCCACTTCAACGGAAAGGAACAAGAATCCACCCTCGGGCTGGATTTTGATGCCAGAATGTACAAACCCGAAATCGGAAAATGGTTGAGTATTGATCCAAAAGGCTGGAAGTATCCATTTTTTGCTCCTTATTCTGCTTTTGCTGATAATCCAATCTATTTTATTGATCCGGGTGGTGAGACTCTAAAGACAGGCGGGAATATAGCTTATGCCTTCCATGATATTGGTACATTATTGACTCCTACTCAAAGGACGATGATTAGGCTTGAAAATGACCAGATTGTTTGGGCTAAACTTTTAACACAAGAACAGAAAAAAGCTCAATCGGAATCTAACCCTGGTTTTGCTGTTGTCTCAGCTTTGATTGATTCAGACCTTCCTTATCGTTATAGCGTCTCGGATAAAGCATATAGTTATAAGCGATATTTTGATCCGAATAAGAACGAAATTGTACAGGAGAATGCCCTTTTATGCCAAGATTTAGAATATAATGTTGGTGGTGTTGGTGGACACTCTCTATATAGCAAGTATAATATTGGGCTAAGAGGTAATAGCTCAGTCATCGGGAATGTGCCTCCTGATGGTTTAGCAGGTGAAATCACACTTTATGGGGGTTCGTTTAAACATTATAGTACTGATTATAGATATTCGTTACTTTTTCATGAACTTGCAGAGATGTATCTAATGGTTGAAGGTTTAACCGAAAGCTTGAAGAATCATCTCGAAAGTGTTCGTACTTCAATCGAAGTTCCCCAAGTGGGTGAACCAATGCCTTATCAGAATGAGCGTACCTTTGATAACGAAGGAAATGTAACCCGAACTAAATGGGGGGCTCATGAAGCTAGTGCACAAATTGAACGTTATGGAAAACTGGAAAAAGTTTTTCCACCTGGAGCAAACAATGAATCCCCGGGTTCTATGCCATTAGAAACTGGTAAGCCTAAAGATAAAAAATAATCCCGCCAATAATTAACTGAGAAAATGATTGTACGGTATTTTATAATCATTATAGCGTTTCTTGCTTTATTTATGAATAAAGCAAGAACTCAGAGTAGTATGGTTTGTATCGTAAATCCATCATTTGAAATGCGCTTATCAAATGATGGTGAAGTTATGTTATTAAGAATAAAAAACATGACTTTGGATACAGCTTTTGTTTTTGATAAATCACATATTTACATTAACTATAGATACAATACTGAAACAAAGATCATTAATTACATTGAATTTATGATCGGACATTCTGGATTAAACCCAACATATCCCTACGATCTATTAAAAGAAATCACATTACAGCCAATAGAGTCTAGGAAAGAACTCGAAATAAAATGTAATCTTCCAAAAGGATTACGGTTATCAGATAATAGTATTTTAATTCTTGGTTTGGTTTATATTCAAAAAAGAACTTTTCTCTACAAGAATATAGTACAGACTAATAATCGGTTTTTGATAGCGACAAATCAATTAGCAGATGAATTTCCAAATACTTATAAGCATCTTATGTGGATAGGAGATCCGTCTGATTTAAAAAAGCACTCTCAAGAAAAAGAACTATTGTTCCAGTTAATTTGTGATTACTAATCCGTTTTCCTGGACTTTCATTGGAATAATAAAATGAAATTGATTGGAAGAAAAAATCCCTCGCCAATAAGCGAGGGGCAACGATTGATTACACCCCATACCTGAAAGAAAGAGTATTATACCCTAACTCGTGGAATTGGGCTTCAGTATTCGGAGGAAATAAAGCGAATCGTTCTCCGATTTTGACCCCGATATAGCTTTTCCCTTCGTCATAAAATCGACGGTGCGCCCCGCACAGGTCAGTAAAAGAATCATAGCAACGACCTTCCGCCTGTTTCATTAGTTCCTCCGGAAGGGATTGTTGTTTGTCCGTATCTTTGGAAAGATACGCTTCCGCATTTTCAAGTTGTTCCATATTTTGAGTTTAGGTTTTCTAAACGTGCCACCGATACGGAAAAACCGAGTAAAAGCAAGTCACAAAAAAACGCACGTTCGTTAAACCGTGCGTTTAGATGATTATTCGGTACATTCAATCAGGCTTTGTAACCCAAAACCTGCCAACCAAACATTGTTCGTGGTTTCGCGTATGGTGCCGACGAGTAAGCCTGTAATGGCGTTGAGTCTTTCGGGGGAAATATCCCCTTTCTCCTGATACAGCCGGGCTATGGCAGTCGCAATTTCTTTCCGATTTTCTACGATGAACTCTTTAAGCGAGTCGGACTTTGCTTTCAACTTGGCAATGTTGGGCACATTAGACGCTACGGTCTGATAAATTAAAGCAATGAATATACCTTCTTCAGTAGGCGTGTTGGGACTTCGTTTCATGTGATAAACCAAATGGTGGTGACACAGATAGGGAAGCGGACAGCGGATGCAAGGGAAATTTTGGGAAAACGATCTTGTATTGATGAAAACAAAAATTGAGACTACTCGAAGAGAAATGCTATCCTTGAAAAGAAAACTAATTAATGAGCATGTCAGCAGTTAACTTCTAACTTAAACCAAGATAGGTTCCTTTTATTGTTGAATCTTTGGAATATGGGAATAAATTGCTTTTAAGAATTTAGTTTTGCTTCCATAAATCACGCCTGAAATATCATCCTTCTGTTCAGATGACGGATAAATAGTTTCTGCCATTTGATCTTGTAAATCCGTTAAAATTTGGTCTAACTCCTTATGAAAATCTTCTTCAATATATTTCAATTTATCTAAAAATACATACCGTAAATTTTCCGTTTCGCTATTGATTTCTGTTATCATTTGATTTTTATCATTATCGGTAATATTATGCTCCTCTGTAAGCCTTTTATTTATGGATTCAACCAGTTTGAAGTATTTTTCAATCATTTCAAAGTTTGGGAACAGGAATAGTTTGTTAAAAAGTTCAATACGATTATTAACGGCTCGTTGCTCTTGGGCTTTTTGTTCATTTTTACGGTCTCTTTTAAGCTGATAAACAAATACATAGATAGCAAGCGAAATGCTTGCTATCCCGTTTATAATCGTGAAGATTTTATGTACTAAATCAATGCCTGTACCTTCCATCTCAATTGATTTTCATTAATGCATTACTCAACCTTGCGATGCGAAATATTGCTCGCTTAAAATCATCGTCATGGTTATAGGCACCGCCCGATTCCCAAGAAAATTTTTCCTGAAACTTAGCCGGTCCTAATCGTTCAACCACATTTTTCAAGAACTCTTCCAAAAAAGAAGGATTCAACGAACGTACATTTTCAGGAATGCGAATCAGAATTTTCTCATTCGCCGGTTCAATTCGGTCGATACCCGACGCTTCGCGGACTTCTTTACCACGATCGCGTCCGGTAAAAACCTTAGACCCCGGAGTTAAATAATCTCCTAAGTCTAATATATAAGAATGGATAGTCATTGCTTATTCAAAGAGGATGTCTTTTAAAACAATTTTGATAGAAATCAGAGTTCCCGGAAAATAACTGTCCGCAAATTTAACGTATTTAGGATCAGGTTTATCTTCTATTCTGCCGGAATTATTAAATGTTATGAGTTGGTAACATTCATCTTGTTCAGACGTTTTAGTAACCAACTGATAAGTACCGTCAAAGATAATTTGAGTATTCCCAGAATGGATCACCATACAGGAATTTTTTTTATCGTTGGGATCACATAAACCAAAGAAACTTTCAACAAAACGGATTGTTCCATTTCCTCTGTTCTCTCCGGTAGATGTTACCCCATCTTGAAGAGCATAAAGTGTCCATAAGGTTTCTTCTTCAAATGATTTCGTTTTAAAGATATTCTCCTCGGTAAATTTTTTAGATAACTTAATCATTCGTTGTTTTATCTCGTTAGAACTATCCAGTATTTGAAATCCTTCATAAATAGTTCTTCCAAAATTGAATATCGACAAATTCAGCACAGACGGCTCTGTTTCATGAATCTGAAAATACCCAATGGCATATCGATAACGAAAACGAGAATGTTCTTCTGCATTAGCAATAATCTCACCAATAACAGTTGTGATTCTTTTTTCAGTCTCCATTTTTAAGGGTTTTCCAATTCTGCCAGCACAGGCTACTATATAATCAACTATTTCCGTTTCGTGTAATTCTTTTAACTGAGATGAATTATCAGCAATTGAGTCTCCTTGCTTTAGGGTTAAAGGAATAACATCATCAAATCGAATATTAAAGCCTTTTATTGAATTAAAAGCCCCTACTGAAAATAGCATTTTTTGATATTTAGGTGCTAACTTCTCTATATTTTTAAATTTTATCTGTTTAGGGTGAATAGGTGTTAATCTTCTATTCATTGCATCAAAGCATTTGATAAATGACTTTAAGATAATATCCATCATCACACAGGCATCTAAATCTAATTTCTGACAATTAGTAAATGAGATAATGTATCTTCTATGTTTAGCTTCAAAAAGATATTGAAAAAGGTCATGCAAAAATTTTATACTATCTTTACAATTGGCTGAAATAGAAAATACTTCCGGAACAAGAAGCTCTTTCTTTTGATCTTTCGAAACAGTGTGTTTGTATTCGAGCTTGAATCTTTTATTCAAAAAGTTAATAACCGCATCATCTCGGTAAGTTTTATTTATATCATGATTAGTCTGAATAAAATCTATAAACGATTTTTTCTTAGAATCAGTTTGTTCCTGAGTACATGCTTTGGGAATACGCTTCAAACTCTTTAAGAAGCGAAGTTCTTGCCGTTGTATATATCTAACTTCTTTATGGCTTATCCCCATATTAAAACGTATTGATTTTTCAAAAATAAGCAAAATATAATATGACTACAATTGATTTTAAAAAAATCGGTATTGGTTTAGAGTAATGAGATCTTTCTGGAAGCTTCATAGCTTGTGGTTTCCCGTATGCTACGAACAAGCAAACCTGTAATAGCGTTGAGTCGTTCAGGTGAAATTTCACCTTTCTCCTGATACAGTCGGGCAATGGCGGTCGCAATTTCCTTCCGATTTTCTACGATGAACTCTTTAAGGGAGTCCGACTTAGCTTTCGCTTTCAGTTTCGCAATAGCAGGCACGTTAGACGCTACGGTTTGATAGACCAAAGCAATGAATATACCTTCTTCGATTGGGGTGTTTGGGCTTCGTTTCATGTGATCAACCAATTGGTGGTGACACAGATAGGGAAGCAGACAGCAGATGCAAGTTGTATGTTTGGAAAATGATCTTGCATTGGTGAAACAAAAAGTTGTACTGTGGTTGATTTATGTATCCATTATACAGCATGACCAAAAAAGAAACAGCATTACCGGCGGATTTTGTGGGTAGCGAAGCAGTGATTGAGGATGATCAGTACATTGAATTTTATGAAAACAACCCGAATATGATTCATTTTGACCCGCCGTTGACGATGAATGAGTTTAAGGCACTTTTGGAAAAAAGTCTTATCTTTGAGAACTAAACCTAAATATAAACAATACAGTATATACCATACACTGTTTTCAACTAACTTTGGAACAGACTCATACTATAAATAATGAACGTACAAGTACGATATCGTAGTAACGAAACTGATGGAGATAATACTTCTTCCACTTATGTTTACGAATTAACAAAAATTGCATTTCTAAAACATCTAGCAATAGCAGGACAAGGTTATGCTCCGATACCTCAAAAGCTAATCAGGGCATTTGCTATGTTTTTGCATTATAGCTCTTACTTACACCCACGATCATTTGATGATGATAGATTTTCTGAACCACCAACCGAACTTTCAGACCCAACCGAAAAAAGTCAATTTTCTAATCTTGTAGGTAAGGCAATTGCTGACTTCCTTTCAAAAAGAATAGACAGCAGTGTTTATACAGTCAATTATGAAGCAGCGATGAGATTAAAGGGTCTCCCTATTCAAGGGAGAAGACCGGACTTACTAGCTTTTAATCAACTACGTGGTACAACATTTGCTATTGAAGCAAAGGGTTTTTCAGCAAAAAGCATTAGTGTTAATAATATGAGCAAGCATAAGGAACAATCCAAAAAAGGTGTTATAGATGTTAACTTTACAGTAGCTTGTGTTTCTTATAATCTCTACAATAGAGTTCAATGCAATTATTACGACCCTAAAAATCAGACAATAGAATTCGATGATCAATTATTCAGTCAACTGACTAAACAATATTACTCTGGGCTTTATAGATTTTTTAATAAAAATATTTTTGAGTACGATAGCTTTATCTTCCAAGATGAAGAATTTTACGAAGTAAGTTTATTCAAGTTACTAAAATACTCTTTTCCATTCAGACAATTAAATAATTTATTTGTTAATCCTTATAAGTTAAGATTAATTTTACCTAAAAAAATTGAAGAATATGCTGCAAATGGCTTACCACGAGATGAAAAGCCATTTGTATGGGATACTAGTAAAGATCAGATCAGCTTTGTTAACTATGAGGACATATATATTGATAATGATAGAGTAGGATTGCTTTTGAAATAATATTACTAGTGCTACATTCAATATGACGGAATTAGTTATAAATTTATTCATAACTAAAAACACTATAATAACCTAAGGTCCCAGTATAATCGTTTCATCTTGGTTCTGTTGACATTACGCCCAATAGATTTTTGAAGTCATCAATCAATATTTTGAGATCATACTCGTAATGCCATTTTTTCTATCATACTGAATGAAGCACTACCTGTTTGACAAATTTGTTATTTGGAATACATTTGGTAACTTTGCCTTTGGATGTCTATAGACGTCTCTGTAACTTTTTAAATATTATTAAAATGGATAAAAACAAACATTTGGATTCAGTTATTTCGACTCATCAAATAACTAAAGAAGAAACACTTTTTGACAAGTACGTCAAAAAGAAAAACGAGGTTAAAGAAGCCTTGGAAGAAAAATACAGGAATAATATCTATTCTCCGTTCAATTCTGGCTCCTATGCCAAAAACACTGCCATTAATACAAAATTCGATTTTGATTTGGTATCTCCATTCAAACGTAATGCTTTTGGCTCGAACGGAACACTAAAGGAAATGTATGAAGACGTTTATGATTTCCTTTACGAAAAATACAGAGAAGTTGCCGAGGTTAAAAAGCAAAAGGTTTCAATCGGTTTGGAGTTTTATACAGATAGCGATGGTGACATAATTAAGATTGATGTTGTTCCAGGCCGGGAGCTATCCCAAGACCAATACAAAGAAAATGAAAATTTGAACTTGTATGTGTATTACAGGTACGGGAATATCGATGCAGGAAGCGAACGGATTAAAACAAATGTAAAAGCTCAAATAAATAATATTAAAACCAGAGCTACAGCTGAAAAAGATTCAATAAGAAAAATTATACGTCTTTTGAAAGTTTGGAAGAATACCAAGCATAATTATCCTACAAAATCATTCTTTTTAGAACTGATTACCATGAAAGCATTTGATAACAAAACCATAACAGGCGGGATATGGGATAAGCTTGAAGCTGTCTTAGAATATATCAGGGATAATGTAACTAAAGACGGATTTACGTTAAAAGACCCTGGTAATAGTTCTAATAATTTGGCCGACACTTTGACTTCATACGAAAAACAACAGTTGTCGAATGATATGAAAAATATGCTTGACAGGATTAAGGATAATGACGAAAATTTGAAAACATATTTCCCTGAAAATTCAAAGTTTAAAAAGGAAGAGACAAACAATAACCAATATGGAACCAACAGCGGTATGCCCATTCCACCCGCTAAGTTAAATTTTGGATAATTACAATGAGCCAAAGAGTAAATGAAATCAATGCAGCAATCGAAAGCATTCCCGATGTAGAAATTGTTAAGCCATTTGAGCAAGGCAATATCGACATTGACGGATGCCTAGCTGTTTTTGTTGAGGGCTTAGAAAAACCATTGGCATTTAATGTTACAATTCATCCTCAATATCCTTTTAAAAGACACGAGACAGAAACTATTAAGTTTTCTAATGATGATTTAATAGAGCATAAACATATTATGCAAAATGGAGTGATATGCATTCATACTGCACATAGTCCGATTTTGTCCCAAAAACTGGTGTATGATATTGAATCTGTAAAGGCTTGGATAAGGAAATATTACATCAACAAAGATTCTGATTCTCATTATGAACATCTGATTGTTCCTCAAAAAGCTTTCAATGGAAATCATTATGTTTACTTTTTCAATGAAGTCAATTATCGTTTTATTAAACACGAGTATGGTTTTGTTGTTTATTCAATAATGAATAATGGTGTTTTTTACAAAGAGAATATTCAGAGTAGTATTTTCCAAGCTTTCTTAAATAAGGACTGGAAAAAAATAGTAGAGGTAGATTGGAATTTTCAACTTAAAATGTTACATAAAAACATAGGGTTATTCATCTTCCTAAAAGAAGCACCAAGTAAAAATCAACGCTGGGTTTTTAATGATTGGAAAGATTTTGACATTCTACTCCCCCAAGATTTTTTGAAATTCCTTCACAGTGTTGAAAAACGACATGTAAAAGAGAAAGGAAAAATGCTTCCTTTATTTGTAGGGTATAATATTTCTGAAACAGAAATTTACTGGCAGTCCATTATACTGGAGATTGGTAATTTTCCTATTTACGGCGAAAAGATAAATAAACAATGGCTTACGAAGATTGAAGAAGAAAGAACTATCGACTGGGCAATGACAAGAAACTGTTCATACAAGTATTTTTTTGGCAGAGGTCGATTGAGTGACAGAATAACGGAAAACAAAATATTGATTATCGGAATCGGAGCCGTAGGAAGCATATTAGCAAAAACCTTAGTAAGGTGCGGTTGTAGGAAATTAGGTTTTATAGAATATGATGTGAAAGAACCGGAAAATGTTTGCAGATCAGAATATTCGTTCTTTTCAGGAATTACAAATAAAACCAATGATTTGATAAATGAATTGTGTCTAATTTCTCCCTTCTTTCAGCCTATAAATGGTGGATACGATTATTCAGAAGCCTTCGATTTTTTCATTAAATCGCACTTAGCAAATACGAGTATCAAAGCCGAAATGGAAAAGCATCTTGAAGATTATGATATTATAATTGATTGCTCGGCCGACAATGATTTGCTATATGTGCTAAGTCAGCTAAAAATAAAGTCAACTCTCTTAAATCTTTCGATAACAAACCATGCCAAACAGTTAGTATGTGCTTCAGAAAAAAATAGATATGATTTTATCACCTCTCAATTTGGTGGAAATATATTAAAGTTTGATGTTGACGATTTACATAATCCTACAGGTTGTTGGATCCCGACATTTAAAGCCTCATATAATGATATAAACTTCCTTGTACAGGCAGCGATAAAGCAAATAAATACAAAGTTCGAGCAAGAAAAGACACTAAGAAATTTTGTCATTGAGACGGATGATACAAATTGTTTCAACATTAACATAAAGGAATTTTGATTTTAAGAATAGAAAAAATAGGGCTAAGTCTTGAAGTTAGTGATGAACTGCTGAATAAACTTTTGGAAATTGGTAGAAATCACTATCCTAATGAATTTGGCGGCTTTTTGATGGGGTATTATTCCAAAGGAAATAAGCATTTGCAAATTACAGATACAATACTTCCTAAGAAATATCAAACATCAAAATATTCTTTTGAACGAAGTACGAAAGGAGTAGAAATTGAATTTACAGAATTTTATACAAGTAATCCGAGTAAGGTTTATGTCGGGGAGTGGCATACTCATCCCGATAACAGCCCCATTCCAAGTAATACAGATATTTCAGCAATAAATACAATTATAAACAGTAAAAATCTTTCCATCCAAAATCCTGTTTTATTGATAATAGGATATTCTAAAGCCATAGTGAGCTTTGGATTTTATGTATGGTTTGAGAATAATTTATATAAATATGAGTAAAGTGGATTTAAAGCAGTTATTCAATGGGTTGCAGCAACAGATGTCGGCCCAACTAAATACCAGTAGAGAGTTTATTGACCATCCAGGTTCTAAGGGCGATGCCTTAGAAAATGCGTGGATTGAATGGCTAAGAAAATATTTACCAAACAGATATTGCGTTGATAAAGCAATAGTAATAGACCACGAAGGTAATACAAGTCATCAAATTGATATTGTCATATACGATAATTGGTTTACTCCATTTATTTTCAACCAGAATGGATTTTATTACGTTCCGGCAGAGGGAGTATATGCAGTTTTTGAAGTAAAACCTGATATACAAGGTAATGTTGGGGAAAAAACATACATAGAATATGCAGGAGAAAAAATTGGAAGTGTAAGAGTGCTAAAAAGAGAAGCAGCAAGCTTTATCAACGGTGGAAAAAAATTTGATCCCCGCCCCTTAACAAAAATAGTAGGTGGAATTCTTTGCAGCACTAACGGGTTCACTCATAAGAATAATGATACGATTGAAAAGCATATCAAAGCGTTAGATAATCTTCAAAGTATTGATTTAGGGTGTATCGCTGATTATGGTAGTTTTTATATTGACTATACCCCTCCTAATGAAGAAATTACAATAGTTGGACAAGATGCCTATCTAGCATTTTATGCTAATCGGAAGTTTAATAAAATGAAATTTAGCGAATCAGGTCATTCGTTTGTAACTTTCTTTATGCAGCTAACACGATATTTACAGCAAGCAATCGGTACAATCCCTGCCATAAATCTAAATGCTTACTTGAAAAATATTAGAGAAGAAGTCGATGAGCAAATATAGATTTCCTGAGCTCACACAAACTCCCCAATATCAAAATCAACCAAATCACTTTTCCACAAGGTGGAAGAACTGGCGTCCGTTTCAGAAGTGAGTGTACTGTCCAAATGCGCTGCAATTTTTTTTGCATGCACCTTTAATGGAATATTCCAGAAGGCTGAATAATTCAATTCTCTGTAACGAGCCAAACTCTTTTTGGCGTATTATGCGACAATTGTAGGTGCGAAAAGGAGGTCTCTTGTTACGTCTGATATTGTTTTCGATCTAATTTAGTCAATATAGAGTTAGCTAATGATATACACAAACTGTAAACAAAATAAGCATCTTCCCTATGAAAAACAGGGTCAATGTAAGTCTTCTGAACATCTTTACTATGAACGGATGCGGAAGTAAGAGAGTGTACATTTCTTATAATTTGACTAAAGTCATTGAATGATTTATCAGATAACTTACCGCTTTCCTGAAATAAAGAAACCAAACATTCTTTTACAGGCTCGTCCGGTTTATAAAGATACTCAATGAATTTTCTTCCTTCCATCAGAACGGAATGCCATTCACCTTTTAACAAATTTGATTTCATGCTTGTCAGGGTTTTCATAAAACCCTCCTGTGAAATTTGTAAGGGAAGAAAGAAATCATCTGTAATCTTAACCGGATTGATTAAGGGGAATTCAAGTAAAAGAAAATTTCCCATTCCTAATTGAGGAGCAAAATTCTTCACCCAATCACTTTGATGGATATGATGGGATGAAATTTGTGCGCGCCTTTTATTAAATTCATCATATTGATTATTCAGTAAGTTCGATTTAGAGAAATAGGTAACAATAAAATCAAAACTAAAGATAACTTCGTTTTGATTTTTCTCGCGATGTTTTTCTATGGCGTTTAAGGCTTGTTCACTTAAAGGAATATACAGTTCTGTATATAAAGAATCAGTTTCTTCTTTTTTACGTTTGATTAAATTTTGATCATTACTATTCTCCCCAAATGAAAATGGACTATGAATTGTTTTGCACTCATCGGTATTATTTGTGAATTCATGCATTCGAGAAAGCGTTTTGTTATCCAATTTAAGCACACCGCTCACATTCATGGGGGGCGATTCTAGATTTCGGTGGTATTCAAAAACAACTGTTAATTTAAATTCCGGAGAAAATGAATTAGGGTTTACAGATAATTTAACTTGATCAGCGGAGCTTAAAAGTTTCATTTGGCGAAGCAATTAGTTTGAAAATGTAGAAAAATTTTTCGTTATCTTTAGAATACAGTATAGTTGCGGATTCTATAGAGTGGTTTTACTATGCTTTAGGTAAGTTGAGTATCTCCCGCACCCGATCTTCTGTAATGTGACAGAGTCTGGCGATTTTAGCTAAAGTCATATCACCATCAGCGTACATTTCGTGTACCAGTTCAACTAACTTTTTTTCTTCGCCTTGTTGGATACCTTTTTCTAATCCTTCCTGAATTCCCTCGGCTTTGCCGAGTTGTTTACCTTGCTCAATACCGTCGTTGAAGAGAAAGGTCTTAGTTTTATCGAAATGGAGTGCCATATGATTTGCTTTGTCTTTGATGATTTGATTGAGGTCTCGGAGTCCTCCGAGCGTATCTAAGATGCTAATATAATCGGCTAAACGTTCCGTGTCAAGCACTAATTCGCGTAAACGGATTAAAATTTCTTCGACCAAACGTTCCGAAGATTTGGCAGCGCATAAAATCGCCAAAACAACGACTTCCGGTACATCGGTATGGATAAAATCATCCGCCGGTAATTCCTTCATATCAATCACTTCGATGCGATAACTGTGCCAGCCGTCCTGATATTCAATGGGGTCATAGTTCGCCCGATCCCTACCGAGATGTAAAACATATTGATTAGGGAAAATACCGAAATGAAAAAAGTAGGGCGTTCCGTAAACGACACAACGTTTCAACAGATCATTACTCGCTTGGGATTGCAATTCGACCTGCAAAAACTGCCCTGTTTTGAGGTTTCGGACAACAAAATCCGCCCGCCTGTGAATGGTTAGGGGATTTTCGTTGGGTTCGGCAACCCATTCGAGCGGGTCGGAG
>Ga0209573_1004715_pt1 | contig 13105 bp, 7 predicted proteins | sample TNRBio252014_DNA_FD_185870 | JGI IMG/M metagenome (GOLD analysis project Ga0209573, IMG submission 185870) | Wastewater treatment Type I Accumulibacter community from EBPR Bioreactor in Madison, WI, USA - TNR Reactor_6/25/2014_ DNA (SPAdes)... | ecosystem: Engineered > Bioreactor > EBPR >...
CACCGCCCCATGCGAGCTGTCGATGTCGCCTTTGTTCAGATCGCGCGTCGATCGCGCTCCTCCGAAACGTCGGTATGGGCCAAAACTCGACTCAAACGAAAACGGCTCGAATCGACGCGAATGGGATGCTGGGCCGGATCTGGGTCCCGACGGGGCGGGTCAACAGCGTCGGTTCGGGCGCGGCCTCGAATTCTCCCGACTGCGGACATTGCCGGCGCGTGCTGGGCCTCTACAAAGCGGAACCCGGACGGATCGAGACATCCGCTTGCCGGGCCGTCATTAGAGCAGTCTTCGCGGCATCGCCGGCATCCCTGAGGAGCAGGGCTTCAAGTTTTTGATATAGCGCCCGCAGCGGCGCGTCGTCGCCTGGACCGACCGCCTGGAAGCCGTGGATCAGCACGCTATGGTTGCGTGCGGAGATCCTGGGGATGGTCGGGTCATTGTCGATGCTGAGCAGGTCGGCCGCCAGCGGATCGTCAAGCTGCCTTAGGAGTCGAGCCACGTGTTCGCGGGCGGCGGTGAGCCGGCCATCGGGCCGCACGCCGAATGCCGAACTCCCCTTCTTTGCCAATTTCTCCGAGAGTTGCTGCACGGCCGGATGGTCGGCGGGCAGGCAGGCCGAATTCAGCCCCCGGTCGAACAACCGGAACTGGCCGATCAGCTCCAGCACCCGGTAGGCGCGCAGCATCGCGTCCTCGTAGTGGCGGTCGCGGATGCGGCGCTCACCGTTGGCGAGCAGGTCCAAGGCGAGCAGCCGGAGCCGCGCCGCCATCGCCGGATGATCGGCAGCCGCCACCGGCGTCGCGAGGCCTGCCACCCACTCGGTCATCGCCGTGGCCGGCCATAGTGCTTGCCAGTCGGCGGCCGGAGCTTCCTCGCCAAACCGGACGTTGGCCGCACTGCCGTAGTCGAGCCGGTCCCAGGCGGCATGGAAATCGAGGGCGGGACGTAGGTCCAGGGCAAGTCGGCGTAGTTCCCCCGGCCATCCCGTTGCAGCATTGTCATTCACCGGCAACAGGGCCAGGGCTCCGGCAAAGTTGCCGCGAAGGGTGAGGCTACGGGCGAGGTCCAGTGTCTTCTGTGCCGTTGCGATCGCAGGACTGGTCTCGAAAATTCGTTCGGTTCCGGCAATGACCATGCCGCGCCCGTCCCGCTCGCCGGTGATGTAGCGGAGCGTCGGCAAGTCGTGGCGGATCGCGGCCAGCACCAGGGCGGCACTCATCGCCTTGGTGCCACGGGTAAAGTCGACGACAGTGGCGGTCGCCGGGACGCCGCCCTCGCGTAGCCGGGCGATCACTCGGTTGAAATGGGCGAAGCAAGCGTCGGCATCGTCCTCCTGCCCGGCGGCGGGCAGCGGCCGGATTTCCAGCCAATCGCCACCGACCTGCGCCTTGAGTTGGGCCGCGAATTGCTCGGTCACCTGCGATGGCAGCAGGACCGCCCGCGACCATTCCCCTTCGGCGATCGACTTTCGCAGCGGCGCGAGCAGGCTCTCCTCCGGCCGCGCCAGATCCCCTGTCCCGACGGTGAGAACAAGAGCACGGGAGCGGTTCAGCGTTCGCTGGTTCATCGTCCTCTACCCCCTCTGCCTTTGCCGGTTGGTTTCCCGCCGGGCTTGCGGGGTGGCTGTGCGAGACGTTGCCGGTCTTCTGCCGTCGGCCACTTAAAGTCGGTACGGTTGGCGCGAACAAGCGTCACCTCGTCGCCGGGTTTGCAGTCGGAAGGTGCCGTGCCTTGGATCGGACCATCGATGCCGGTTTCGATGTGCCGAGCCATCCAGCCTCCTTTCTTCGTCTTCTTCTCCATGAGGACCGACCGCAACTCACCTGAAGGCAGGTCGACCGGCGCCTTCACCACTCTCAGCAACCCGTTTGGAGAGGCTTCCTCGGTCCGAGGTACATCGGCGGCCGGCTCGCCGAACACCCCGTACCCCGCGGCGGTTTTAGCGCCGGCGCCGAGGGTTGCGAGGGCGTCCTTCAGAAGCGCCTCGGCTTGTTCGCAGTCTTTCTTGTCGTCGCGGGTGCGGGGTAGCAGGGCGAACTGGAACGTCTGGGCGGGGGCGACGGTGAGGAACGGGATCGGCGTCGGCGAGTGCCAGTCGCCAGGGGCTTTTCCCTCCTGGTACCACGGGGTGTAGTGCGGGGTCATCACGTCGGCGTCGAGTGCCACCGGCTTGACCGACAGGGCGTCGAGGAAGATGACGCTGCCGACGGCTCCGGCTTCCCGCGGACCGAAGATCCGCTCAAGGTCGCTCTCGGGAACGTCGCTCCACACCGCCCAGGCGCGGGCGACGCCCTTGACGCCACTGCCGGGAATGTAGGGTACGCCCAGCCCGTGGTGCCAGGCGAAGCCGTTCTCCACTGGGTGGCTGCGGCCGAGCCCGCTCGCCAACCGCCAGAGGGTGGCGAGACGGAAGGTTCGTCCGCCGAGCTTTTCCGTCAGGTCCGCCTGCCGCCGCGCCGACTCGCGCAACATCTCGGCATCGCCGACGCGTTTCGCCGCCGTCCCATCCAGGTTGGCGACGTTGGCAATCCAGTCGCGCTTGCCGTAGTCGCCAAGTCCGTTCCAATCGCCATTCCAGCGGTCGCAGAACTTGTCGTACCACAGGCCGGCGTTCCCTACGGTCGTGGAGATCAGGCGGGCGTTGCCGGTCCCGAGGTACAGCGGCCGTCGGCCTGCCGCCGGTTCAGCCTCACGCGACATGGCGCGGCGGCTCCTGCTTGGGCGCGTCTTCCTTGCTAAGGAAGGCGACGGCGAGCTTCTTCAGCCAGCCGACGTAGGCGATCGCCTCCGCCTGCGCCCAGACGTAGGCGCGCTGATCGCCCTTGACGATGCGGCCGAGCAGTTCCTTTGCATGGTCGTCGTTCGGCGGCGGGCCGTAGGGTGACCCTGGCGCCTCCAGCAGCCAGCGCGCCACGTGTTCCGCCAGCTTGTCGTGCGCCTTATCCTTCGCGGCGAGCTCGGTGGCAATCGCCTGGCCGAGGCCGTTGGACAGGATCGCCGCCGGCAGCGCCTTGACGTAGCCGACATACTTGCCGGCGATCTTCACATCCCCTTTCCCCAATTCTTCGACGCACTTGAGCGCATGCGCGGCGCGAAGCTGGTCAAGACTCTGGCCACTCATGTTGGGCCCCCCGCCAGCCGCTGCACGGCGAACCAGCCCTGGCCGACGGTCTCATTGCCGCCCACCTGCAGGTAGCGCCGCTCTTCCAGAAACCCGGCCACTTGGCTGGCACCGGCGCCCTCTGATCGCTCGCCGACCAGCAGCGACAGCAGCGTGTCCGGCGGCATCGCCTCCTCGTACCAGAGAGCTCCAGGCTTCGTTGTCTTTCTTTCCTCGTCGAGAGCGTTGCGCGCGTGCACCGGCAGGGCGTAGCGGGCGAACCAGGCGAAGTCGTCGTCGTGCAGGATGACGAGCTGGCGGGCGAGGCGTTCGCGCGCGCTCGCGTGCGCGACGAGCGATGCGAGCGCAGCGGCGAGACCGTCGGGCGGCGGCGATGCGATTTCGAACTGCCGCTCCTCCAGATAGAGGTCGCCGCCTCCCTCGATTGCGAGCGCCTTGCCTTCCTCGACACCCGGCACGGCCACCCCCGCACGCCCGGCTCGGCGCAGGTCGCGGTCGAGGCGCTCCAGCAGCAGCGGACAGCTCACCCAGCGATACGGGCTCGACAGGCTGCGCACCGGCAGCAGCACCAGGCGCGCATCGCCGATCAGCAGCGCGCCGGCGTTCTCCTGTTTCCCAAACAGGCGGTCGACGTCGAGACCGTTACCGTTCGCCGCGTCCCTCAGCGCGCCTTTCATGCTGGAGCCGGGGATGAATGGATACTCCGTCGTGCGCTCGCGCATCACCGGCAGGTCGATGGCGTCGGCCGACTGCCCGGCGCCGACGTGAACGAACGTCTCCGCCAGCAGTCCGAAGATCTCAACCCCCATCGCTCTCCCCTCGTTGCCAATGGCCGATGACGGCCAGACCGAAGCCCCAGGCTGTCGCTCGGCCGATCCCTTGTCCGTGCCGGGCCAGCACCGCCGGGATGTCGCCGGCGACCGCCTCCAGAAACCAGACGCTGCCGGCGGGTGCCAGCAGTCGCAGCGGCAGCGGTGTGCGCGCTTCGCCGTCCCAGCCGCCGACGGCCAGCGGCTTGCCGACGCAGGCGGAGACGATGCGGCCAGGCAGCGCCGCGACGGCCCCGTCGCGGATCGTGCCCCCCGGCTGCGGCCAGTAGTCCTCGGCGTCGCCGAAGAAGGCGGGCGTCAACAAGATCACTGAATAGCGGAGCACGCCATCGGCATCGGGCGTGAGCTCGGTGGCTGCCGGCAGGGCGGGCATCGTTCCCGCCTCGATCCAGACGCTGCGCCCCTCACCGCCCAACGGCGCCAGGGTGCCGATGATCCCGTCCGCATCCGCGCCGCCGACGCCCACCCCGAGGGCAACGCTCTTGTTCAGCCGCACGTGCGCGGCCGCATACAGCGCGCCTTCCTGCGTCGTCCCTGTCCGCGGATCGCGGGCGATGCCGACGCGCGCCTCGCTCTTCCACAGCGCGTCCTGAAGGACGAAGCTCGATCCCTGCAGGACATTTCCGTCGAGGACCGCGCGCAGGCCGGCCGCATCGATCCATGCGTCCTCCGGCGTCTTGCCGCCATCCAGCGGTTCAACCTTCTGGGGCAACCTGATGCCGCGGCCGAGATCGCAGTCCAGCGCCTCGCCGGGGGCAAGACGAACGGCCTCCCCGACGCCGTCGCCCGAGCGCTTGACCAGCAGGCAGAGCGGCGCTGGGAACAGCGGCTTCCCGTCCTGCAGCACGAACGGCCCGGTGAAGCGCAGCGGCCCGAGCGGGTCGTCGCCCCGCGACCAGTCGACGCCGTCGCCGAGTGCGGCCTGCAGCGCCGCCGGCCACGCGCCGCCGTTCCATCCGCTCGCCCGCGCCAGTGCTGCCCGGACGGCACCCACCACCGTCGGCGGATACGGCGGGAAGATGCCGGCTGCCGTCTGCTCCTGGTCGCCCTGGTTGAACGGCCGGCCGTCGCGCAGAAACAGCGTATCGTGCGGCCGCAGGATCAGCGTCGTCATCGCGTGTCCTCGGCCGGGCACTGTTCCTGGCCAAGGAAGCGGGCGAGCAGCGGGCCGTCCATGTCGTAGCGGTCTGAAACGACTCGTTTGTCGCCGGGCCAGCGTCGTGCCAGGGTCATGACCTTGCCCACCAGCGCCTTCGCCTGTGCCAGCCTCGCGGCATCCGGCTTCTCGCCGGCCAGCAACTCGGCGAGCAGGATGCGCTGCAGCTGCTCGTCGGTGAACAGGGCCGTTGCCGCAGATTGGGCATCCGCGGACGGCGCGATATCGCCCCACGTCTCCCGAACCTTGTAGAAGAAGCGGCCGGGAACGGTGCCGGCGAGCGCGGCTGCACATTCGTTAAGCAGGGCCGGCGGTGGCTGGGGAGCCTCTTTGGGACTCCAGGCCGAAACCCATTGCCGCAGCACGCCACTCTGCGACAGCACGCAGACGGCGAGGCTGTCGCGGCCGTTGCCGTCCTTCGCCACGTAATCGAGCTGCTTGCGTGCCTCCCCCAGTACCTGGCGTAGCGGCACATGGAAGTGAGCGAAGACCAGCGCGGCGGATGTGGTGGCGGGGATTTTCAGCTCCTGGAAGGCATCGACATAGGCGCGGCGCAGACTGATCGCGGCGGCGAGCGCGCGCTCGAGCGGCAGCAGCGCCAACAGGTCATCGCCGCCGGCGTAGACCAGATACCCTTCAGCCGATTGCACCACCGCTGCGACGCCCGCGGCGAATCTGGAGAGGGCGGCGGCGACCTTGCTCTCGGGGTGATCGCCGAGCAGCGCACCGACGCTGTCGCCGTCCATCAGCAGCAGCGCGTAGAACGGCGACGGCGACCCCCCGGCCGCCGCCACATCCGCCGTTGATGGCCAGCGCAGCGCGGCCCCGTCGTCGCCCGAACGCGGCGTCCAGCCGATCGCGTCCGCTTCCGCTGCCACCTCCAGGAACAGCCGCTTGATCAGCGCCATCGCGCACAGCCGCTCGCGGCCCTGTTCGTCCAGATCGAGCGGGTTGTTCAATCGCGCCCGCAGCTCCAGCCAGAACGTGTCCTGCCTGGATTTCTCGCGGACGCGGACGTAGCCGGACAGCTCCTGCCAGTCGCCCATCAGCGTGCAGTGGTCGCCGCCCTCCACCGGCGGACGGTGGGTGCGCCAGTTCTTCCGCCGGTCGAGCCAGCCGCCGTCGGAGCGATCGCCGGGATCGGCGCCGGCGACCCAGGCCACGTCCCAGAATTCTGCGACCTGCCGCTCCCAGATCTCCTGCGTGTCGCGGCCATGCCCGGCAACCGGTGCGACGAACCGCTCCCACACCGCGCGGGCGAGGCCCTGCCACGCCGTCTCGATCGCGTCCCGGCAGCGCAGTGGATCGAAGTCGTCCGGAATGCGGGCTTTGAAGCGATTGGGCAGCGAGCCGATGGCCGGGCCGTAGCCTCCCGGCCGGTCGCGGATCGCCGCCAACAGCGGATCGCCGTCCACGGCGGGAAGGACGATCGTTCCGCCACCTGCTTCGACCGCCGCCATCGCCTTGCCGGCGAGCCACGACAGCAGGAACGAGCCGGCCCACAGGTCGCGGGTCCGCCGCGCCTGCGCCACGAACCCCTGCACCGGACCCAGCGTGAAATGCAACAGCCGCTGCGGCGTGGCCGCGCTCACGGCAGCACCTTTATCGGCAACTGATCGTCGGCATCGCCCTGCTTCTTGCTCCAGCGCTCGATGAAGGTGTCGAGGACGGTCCAGTCGGGAGCAAGGTCGGGATGAGTTTCTGCGCGGCCGTTCGTTACCTTCAGTCGTTCGCCTCGCGGCAGAAAGGCGCTGCGCAGCACGGTCAGGACGGCGACCTGGTTCTGGTCGGTCAGCCGGTGAATGTGGATCATCAGCGGGCTTGCGCGACGGTCGAAGTGCTCCGCCGTCACGCCCAGGGTTTTCGAGTAGTTGTGCGGCAGGCCGAAGATCACGCGACGGGGATGCCGGATGCCGGTAACGCCTTCCGGGTTCTTCGACCAGTCGTGATCCGGCTGGAAGTTGCGTTCACTGTCACGTCCGAGGACCTGGCCGTTCTTTCCCCAGCTCCGGTAGCGCAGCATTTCCTCGCCGACGGTGTTCAGGAGGCGGAGCGGGTCGGGGGCCTTGCCGACGATGTCGATGCGGGTGTGCCGGCTGAGCGCCGAGTAGGGCGGCTCCGCGTCCGCTGCTGCGGTGCCGCTCAGGAGCTTCAGCAGGTCCGACTTGTACCCGTCTATCGTGCTCGGCGCCCGCCAGATCTCGTTATCGTTCTGCTTCAACGACAACAGGCCGAGGCTGCCCCAGCCGCGCCGCGTCCGGCTGCCGAGCCCGCCCAGAAGTCCCATCAGCTTCAGCGCCTCGACGACGGTGGAGTCGAGGCCGTCGCGGCTGACCAGTTCGGCGGTGAAGGTGATCGGTGTCGGCAGACAAGGTCGCTTCAACTGGCCAGCCTTGGCTCCGAACGCATCCATCAGGCCGTAGCCGAAGTAGCGGGCGCCGGGCCCGGCCGGCTGCTTCGGTGTCAGAATCTCGCCCTTTCCGAGGCAGCGGGGAAGCGGGCCGTGCTGGACGCGCAGCAGGAAACTGGCCTGTCCGCCGCTTTTCTCGCCGCCGGCGTCGCCGAAGATCCGCGCTTCCTCCGAGCGGATTTTGGGGAGATCGCCCGCGTGCTGGCTCCAGGCCAGTGCCCGCCACCAGAAGCGCAGCACCCCCTTGAGGCTGGGCGGCCGCAGCTCCGCCGAAGCGTCCGGCTGCGCGCCGCCGCCGAACAGCGGCGTGTTTACAGAAAACCCCGCGCTGAGCCTGTAGGCCATTATACCCCCCTTCGCGTTACCATAAGCACCAGTCGGCCGTCTGCCAAGCGTTGTTTAGGCGAATAACGAGGTTAGTATTTCGTCGATACGGATTGCGCGTGGGGGGCTTCCAATGAGGCCGCGGCATTACTGCCGCGGAAGAGGCCCGCGGGCAATGGCGCGTTTTGGGCATCCCTCGGGTTGCTTCAATGAGGCCGCGGCATTACTGCCGCGGAAGAGGCGTTGTCGACGTGATAGGGCACCATCTCGACGTCGGGCTTCAATGAGGCCGCGGCATTACTGCCGCGGAAGAGAGCTCGAAGCGAGGCGCGAGGCGGACGCGCGAACGCTGCTTCAATGAGGCCGCGGCATTACTGCCGCGGAAGAGTCAGCCGCGACGAGGAGTACGTCTACTTCCGCTTGTGGCTTCAATGAGGCCGCGGCATTACTGCCGCGGAAGAGCAACCGATCTCCGAAAAACTGCGCCGTGTGCAGCCACCCGCGCTTCAATGAGGCCGCGGCATTACTGCCGCGGAAGAGAGCTCGTCTTCGGTGTCCTCGTGCTTCGTGTGTAGCGAGCTTCAATGAGGCCGCGGCATTACTGCCGCGGAAGAGCGGTGGGTGCGGAAGGGTGATGACGCAGATACTGGCGCTTCAATGAGGCCGCGGCATTACTGCCGCGGAAGAGCTCTTGATCGTGAGGGGATCGACGGTCCGGAGCGCATCGTGTGGGCTTCAATGAGGCCGCGGCATTACTGCCGCGGAAGAGCAGTGGGTCGAGATGCGGACGATGGCCGGCGGGATGGCTTCAATGAGGCCGCGGCATTACTGCCGCGGAAGAGGTGGATTACCTCGTGTTCTGCCCGTCGAAGGTCGCCGTCCGGCTTCAATGAGGCCGCGGCATTACTGCCGCGGAAGAGGTTACAGTCGGCGCCACGCCCATGCGGCAGACTGGGCGCTTCAATGAGGCCGCGGCATTACTGCCGCGGAAGAGCCGCTTCCGAACGGCCATAACTCGCGGGCCATATACCGCTTCAATGAGGCCGCGGCATTACTGCCGCGGAAGAGGCAGCACGTCGGCACTAAGTACGTCAAAAGCGGAAGGCTTCAATGAGGCCGCGGCATTACTGCCGCGGAAGAGAATACACCGGTAGCGCCGCGCGTCGCTGCGAACGTAGGCTTCAATGAGGCCGCGGCATTACTGCCGCGGAAGAGCTGCATCGAAGTCCCGGAGTGACGCCTTCGCAATCTTCGTGCTTCAATGAGGCCGCGGCATTACTGCCGCGGAAGAGATCGGTAGCGCTGTATGGCTGGAAGACCGATCCGTAGCTTCAATGAGGCCGCGGCATTACTGCCGCGGAAGAGCGACTGCGGCGCCGGCGGACTGGCCCGAGACGTGGCGGGAGCTTCAATGAGGCCGCGGCATTACTGCCGCGGAAGAGAGCTGCCGACGTGCTGCGCTGGGCGATGAATGCCGACAAGCTTCAATGAGGCCGCGGCATTACTGCCGCGGAAGAGAGCACCTCGGCCGGCTGCACAATCTTGTACCCATCAGAGAGCTTCAATGAGGCCGCGGCATTACTGCCGCGGAAGAGAATCCCAAGCTGCACAAGACAACCGAATGGACCGCATTGCTTCAATGAGGCCGCGGCATTACTGCCGCGGAAGAGCAAGCGTCCCGACGACTGGTGAGTACACGGTGTTGGTGCTTCAATGAGGCCGCGGCATTACTGCCGCGGAAGAGGACGTTCCTAGGGACGGTGCAGCTTATCGACGGCGAGCTTCAATGAGGCCGCGGCATTACTGCCGCGGAAGAGTTACGCTGCGTTTCTCGCGTCTAAGGCCCCGAAGATCGAATGCTTCAATGAGGCCGCGGCATTACTGCCGCGGAAGAGGACGCAGGCCGGGTTGTCGCAGTGGCACGCCGCCTGGGCTTCAATGAGGCCGCGGCATTACTGCCGCGGAAGAGTCGATTTCGATTCCGTCGATCAACGCATCCGCCAGCGCGCTTCAATGAGGCCGCGGCATTACTGCCGCGGAAGAGGTTCCGCACGGTCGGCTTCACATGGGCGAAGCAAACGAGCTTCAATGAGGCCGCGGCATTACTGCCGCGGAAGAGCACGAGGTCGGCTATCCCGGGGCGTCGGCAGAGCTCATGCTTCAATGAGGCCGCGGCATTACTGCCGCGGAAGAGCTGGGGCAAGACTTCTGAAAACCGGCTAATCACAATCGCTTCAATGAGGCCGCGGCATTACTGCCGCGGAAGAGGACGACGTGCTGCACATCGCCGAGACGATCCAGCGGCTTCAATGAGGCCGCGGCATTACTGCCGCGGAAGAGACCTGCGGATGCACGGCGGCAACGAAATGAAGGTCGTCCAGGCTTCAATGAGGCCGCGGCATTACTGCCGCGGAAGAGGGGCACTGCGGCAGGCCGAACCCATCGCACGAAGCGCGGCCGCTTCAATGAGGCCGCGGCATTACTGCCGCGGAAGAGAACGATCCAGGCGCCGATCCTCTACGTCTACGGCACAGCTTCAATGAGGCCGCGGCATTACTGCCGCGGAAGAGATCACCCGCGAGGAGGCCCGCGCGCGCGGACTTCAAGCTTCAATGAGGCCGCGGCATTACTGCCGCGGAAGAGCGAAACCGACTTGCGGAGTCGAGAGCTTAGTTACGGCCGCTTCAATGAGGCCGCGGCATTACTGCCGCGGAAGAGATGGAATCGCGAGTTCCGCCAGTGCATTGTCTGGATGCTTCAATGAGGCCGCGGCATTACTGCCGCGGAAGAGGCCATGCCACGCGCCCAAGACTACGTGTTTAATATCGCTTCAATGAGGCCGCGGCATTACTGCCGCGGAAGAGATGGGGTCGCAGTGGTGGTTCTTGACGCACCCGTATTGCGTCAATGAGGCCGCGGCATTACTGCCGCGGAAGAGAGCCCGCTCATCCAAGGCCGCCCGCAGGAAGTGGCCGCTTCAATGAGGCCGCGGCATTACTGCCGCGGAAGAGTTCGGGTGTGGTCGGAGATACCCGCGGAACTCAAGGCCAGCTTCAATGAGGCCGCGGCATTACTGCCGCGGAAGAGAACGGGAGCACTCGACATGAGCGCACGTGACTACTTCGCTTCAATGAGGCCGCGGCATTACTGCCGCGGAAGAGCCGCGCGACAAGGCGACGCGGCAGCATTGGGCCGCGAGGCTTCAATGAGGCCGCGGCATTACTGCCGCGGAAGAGCTTGGTAGTTTCGACAACCAGTTCCGGGACGCGCTTACGCTTCAATGAGGCCGCGGCATTACTGCCGCGGAAGAGTCGCGCGATGGTGACGAGGCGGCGTCGTGACCAAGGGGCTTCAATGAGGCCGCGGCATTACTGCCGCGGAAGAGGGCTCGCTGGCGTAAGGCGATCCAGCATCTTCGCGATGAAGGGCTTCAATGAGGCCGCGGCATTACTGCCGCGGAAGAGTTACGACATGCGCGGTGCCGCTGGCGCTGCGAAGCGGCTGCTTCAATGAGGCCGCGGCATTACTGCCGCGGAAGAGATGGGTCATCATGAATACCGTCGCTGATCGTGTTATTCGGCTTCAATGAGGCCGCGGCATTACTGCCGCGGAAGAGGTACGTGTGCTCCGATTGCGGCGCTCGAGGCGGCTGGCTTCAATGAGGCCGCGGCATTACTGCCGCGGAAGAGTAGCCGGCGAGCTGCAGCGCCCGCCCGCGAATTACCGCTTCAATGAGGCCGCGGCATTACTGCCGCGGAAGAGACTACGCCGCGGCGATCGAGGTGGCGCGGCTCGGCGCGCTTCAATGAGGCCGCGGCATTACTGCCGCGGAAGAGTCGAAGGCGCCCGGTGCGTCCGCCGCTGGGGCACCAGGCTTCAATGAGGCCGCGGCATTACTGCCGCGGAAGAGGTTCAACGAGCTCGGCGCCGGCGGATCGCTGGAGATTCAGCTTCAATGAGGCCGCGGCATTACTGCCGCGGAAGAGCTCGTTGCAATTCAAGCGTGAGGCGACGGCGACGGCGCTTCAATGAGGCCGCGGCATTACTGCCGCGGAAGAGGCAATCGGCTTGTGGGTGCCGAAAGAGGTGACCACCGCTTCAATGAGGCCGCGGCATTACTGCCGCGGAAGAGAGCTGCGCGAGGCTTTCCAGGACTATTAGGGAGCTGCGGCTTCAATGAGGCCGCGGCATTACTGCCGCGGAAGAGACGACGGAGCCTAACCCTGACGGAACAAACGATATTGTGCTTCAATGAGGCCGCGGCATTACTGCCGCGGAAGAGGGGCCGCAGAGCTTTCGCCGTCCGCAAGGCGTTTGGGAGCTTCAATGAGGCCGCGGCATTACTGCCGCGGAAGAGCCTGGCAGTGCGGAACCCTTGACGTAGAAGCTTTCGGCTTCAATGAGGCCGCGGCATTACTGCCGCGGAAGAGAGAGGAGCGCATCGCGCTTGCGTGAGAGATTGAGCTGCTTCAATGAGGCCGCGGCATTACTGCCGCGGAAGAGGCCGTTCCCGGGAGGGTAACAGGGGGAGAGACCAAGGCCGCGGCTTCAATGAGGCCGCGGCATTACTGCCGCGGAAGAGCCCGAAGGCGGCGGTGCCGCCCCCGTCCCCGAACGCCCGCTTCAATGAGGCCGCGGCATTACTGCCGCGGAAGAGGGGCCGCATCGCATGATTGGTATATCGGGCAACATCGGCTTCAATGAGGCCGCGGCATTACTGCCGCGGAAGAGGGCCTGCCCGTAAGCCCTTGCCGGCGATAGGCCGAGAGGGCGGTTTGCGAGCGCTGCCGGAATCGCGGTTGACGTCGCCGGTCCGGTCTGCGTTCGTTCTGGTTAACGATGTCCAAGATCATAACTGTTTCAACGCTTTGACGGCTCGCGAGCGCTCCCCGGGGTTTTCGCGCCACCGCAGCGCTCGCGCCGATGCGGCGACGACGGCCCACGGACGGGCCGATGATGCAGGTGCGAGAGCGCCGGTCAGACGATGATTGGCTGGCGCTCCACCGCGGCGAACACCTTGCCGAGGCTGTTCACCCGCAGCTCCACTTTATCCGCGTGGCCGAGGTCGAGCAACAGCACGTGATCGGCGTTGTGATTGATCAGTTCGCCCAGCGCCGCCTGCAGTTCCACTTTTCGCTTGCGCGTCATCCGGCACTGGAAGACCGAGAGCTGCAGCCATTCGCCGTAGCCGTTCATCAGCTTGAAGACACGCCGCCAGCGCCGCGGCTCGGCGATGTCGTAGGTGACGATGTAGAGGCGTT
>Ga0209573_1004716_pt1 | contig 13103 bp, 14 predicted proteins | sample TNRBio252014_DNA_FD_185870 | JGI IMG/M metagenome (GOLD analysis project Ga0209573, IMG submission 185870) | Wastewater treatment Type I Accumulibacter community from EBPR Bioreactor in Madison, WI, USA - TNR Reactor_6/25/2014_ DNA (SPAdes)... | ecosystem: Engineered > Bioreactor > EBPR >...
TTGGCGAACCGGCCGAGCTCGTCGCCCCGGCGAAAGCCGGGGCCCAGAACCCCTTCAGCCGGATGAGTCGTTGGCCACTGGATCCCGGCTTTCGCCGGGATGACGATCGACAGCCGGGCGGTTCCACTGACGCACATGCGTTTGCCAACAGTATCAACTTGCCCGTGCACACGGCGCGATACGCGTGTTGCGGGGCCGCGCAATGTGATCTATAACTGAGGTCGTTCAAGGAGGCCTGTCATGTCGAAACGATACAGCCTGATGGCCGTACTGGTCATGGCTGCTGTTGTGCTCTCCGCGTGCGCGCGGCCGGCGAGCACCCCGATCCCAACCGATGCGCTTGACGGTGGCCTGTCGGTGGACGGCAGCGATCCCAAGGACGGCAACCCCACCTTCGAGGCTTTGAGCACCCTGCTCGCGATCACGCAAACCGCAGCGGCGGGTGGTGAGCCGGTGGCTACTGCGGTGCCTTTCGACCCGAACGCGTTACCGACGGCGCTTCCCACGGCTGTCGTCGAAGCGCCAACTGCAGCGCCGACGGCGGATCCGGGCACGGTAGCCAGCGGCGGTGCACTGTGCGCCAGCCCGTATGTGGTGCAGAGCGGCGATTGGGCGCTGCGGATCTCGGAGAAATGCGGGGTCTCGCTCGACGCATTGCGAGCGGCCAACCCGGGCGTTGATCTCGCGAACCTGAGCGTCGGCCAGCAGATCGCGATCCCGACCGGCGCTGTCGCGCAACCGCCGGCTGCCGCGACCCCGGTGCCGGCGACGGCCCCGGTGAACGCGGCCTGCACGGGCCAGTACGTCGTGCGCACCGGCGACAACCTGTTCCGTCTGGCGTACAACTGCGGCCTGACCACCGAGCAGTTGGCCGCCGCGAACAACATCGCCTGGCCCTACCAGATCCAGGTCGGACAGGTGATCCGCTTCCCGTAAGCGTGCATCCGCACCATCGAGCGACACGGGCGACGCATGCGTCGCCCGTGTCCTATTCAGGAGCCTGACGATGACCCCACAGGTCCATGGTTCTGAGACCCACTTCACGGGCCGCGCCTTTGGCGTGCGCGTCGACGATGTCGAGTACGCGCCGGGCCGCCGCCATCGGATCGAGACGGTGGTGCACAGCGCGGCTGTGACCATGCTGCCGGTCGAAGACGGGCAAATCTGGTTTGTGCGCCAGTACCGACACTCGGCCGAGGCAACGCTACTCGAACTCCCGGCCGGCACGCTCAACGCCGGAGAGGACCCGGTGATCGCGGCCGGGCGCGAACTGCAGGAGGAGATCGGCCAGCGAGCGGCGACCCTGACATCGCTTGGCAGCTTCTGGCTGGCGCCCGGGTACTCGACCGAGTTGATGCACGCCTTCCTGGCGACCGGGTTTACGCCCGACGCCCTCGAGCAGGACGAGGACGAAGTGATCGAGGTCGTGCGCGTGCCGGTGGCCGAGGCCCTGGAACTGGCCCGCAGCGGCGCGATTCGCGATTCCAAGACCCTGGCGACGCTGTTTCTGGCCCTGCCGTTGTTGGCCGTAGGGCGTGGAGCGTAGTGCGGGGAGCGTGGTGCGAGGAGGGTTAAGGCTCGATCGCTCGATCGCTCCGGCGCTCCACGCTCCCCGCTCCTGATTTCCGGTCGATTCTCCGCCCTTGATCCACCCGGCCCCATCTGGTATACTCTTCTGGCTTGGCCGCCCTGGGTTGTGGGCGGTTTCGTTTGCCCAGAGAGTGAGCGTGTGTCATGCCAGACTTAATCAAAGCCGTTGAAGCGCCGCGCAACAAGACCATCCCGTATCTGCAGCCCGGCGACAACATCTCCGTGCACGTGAAGATCCGCGAAGGCAACAAGGAACGCATCCAGGAGTTCCGGGGCATCGTGATCCGTGTGCGCAAAGGCGGGAACCAGGCGAACTTCACCGTGCGGCGCATCGCCTCGCACGGTGTGGGCGTCGAGCGGACTTTCTTGCTGCGCTCGCCGCGCATCGAGAAGGTCGATGTGTTCCGCAGCTCCCGCGTCCGCCGCGCGCAGCTGTACTTCCTGCGCGATCTGCGCGGCAAGGCTGCCCGCCTGAAGGAAAAGGCGCGCGTCGACGCATAAGGTTTCGGCTCAATCAAACGCGGCCGGCGAAACTCGTCGGCCGCGTTTTTGTTTGTGAGGCCCCATGCACAAACCCTTGATCGGCGTGACCGGCGAGCGATTCGCTTCCGGCTATTCGCCCCTTCCCAACCAGGACGTGCACGGCTTGTTGCGCACGTACGTCGAGGCCTTGATCGGCGCCGGCGCGCTGCCCGTCATCATCCCGCTTGGGCTCGCCGAGGACGATCGACGCGCCCTGGCAGCGCGGCTCGATGGCCTGCTGCTGCCGGGCGGCGGCGATATCGACCCGGCGCTCTATGGCGAGGATCCGCACCCGAAGCTCGCCGACGATGTCGACCCGCTACGCGATGCGCTCGAGATCGCGCTGATCCGTGACGCGGCCGACACAGGGCTGCCGTTGCTGGCCGTCTGTCGTGGGGTTCAGGTGCTCAACGTCGCGCTGGGCGGCACGCTGATCCAGGACATCCCGAGCCAGATTCCGGGTGCGCTGCGCCACAGCTTCTCGCTGCGTGAAGCGCCGCGCGAGAACCTGGCGCATGAAGTTCAGATCAGTGAGGGCTCGCGGCTGGCCGCGATCCTGGGCACACCGATCGCGCGCGTCAACAGTCGGCACCATCAGGCGGCGCGCGACGTCGCGCCCGGTCTCGAGGTTGTGGCGCGTGCGCCGGATGGCGTGATCGAGGGCATCGAGCTGCCCGGGCACCCTTATTTCATCGGTGTGCAATGGCATCCGGAGAACCTGCAGGCGAACCCGGAGATGAAGCGGCTGTTCGTCAGTTTTGTGGAAGCAGCTACAGCAGCCCCAACTCACGCGCCTTGAGCGCCGCTTGCGTGCGGTCGCGCGCGTCAATCTTGGCGAGGACGTTGGTGACGTAGTTCTTGACCGTGCCCTCGGCGAGGCTGAGTTTGAGCGCGATCTCCTTGTTGCTCAGGCCGTCGGCCACCAGGCGCAAAATGCCGAGCTCGCGCTCGGACAGCGGCTCGGGCAGATCGGCGGGCTTCGCGGCCGGCGCGAGGCGCGCGAACTCGGCAAAGACCTTGCGCGCCACCGAGGGCTCGATGAGCGCGCCCCCGGCCATCACGGTGCGGATCGCTTCCGCAAGCTCGGCCCCCGAGAGATCCTTCAACAAATAACCGCGCGCGCCGGCGCGCAGCCCGTCGAAGACGCTGGCGTCGTCGTCGAACGTCGTCAGGATGATCACGCGCGCCTCTGGCTCACGCGCCATCAGACGCCGCGTCGCCTCGACGCCGTTCATCACCGGCATGCGGATGTCCATCAGCACCAGATCCGGCCTGAGCTGAGCGTAGGCCTCGAGCGCGGCCTGGCCATCGCCCGCCTCGCCGACGACATCGATGTCGTCCTCGAGCTCGAGCAGCGTGCGCAGACCGTCGCGCATCAGACGTTGATCATCGACAAGCAAGATGCGGATCGTCACGGAGCCTCCTCCACCGGCACCGTGAGCCTCACCTGCGCCCCGCCCTGCGGGCTGGGGCCGAGGGCGAGCAAGCCGCCGACCGCGTCGGCGCGCTCGCGCAGCCCCCGCAGGCCGAGGCCATCGGTGCGGTCGGCCGGCAGGCCGTGGCCGTCGTCATCGACGGTCAGGCGCAGCCCGCCGTTCTCCGGGGCCAGCGCCACCCAGACCTGGCGTGCACCGGCGTGGCGCTGGGCGTTCGTCAACGCCTCCTGCGCACCGCGATACAGCGTGTGGCGCAACGGGTCGGTCAGATGCGGGAGGTCGGGCGCGACATGCAGATGGACAGGCAGCCCGGTGGCCTCCTGGAACTGGCGCGTGAGCTTGGAGAGAGCCGGGCCGAGCGGCAGATCGTCTTCAGCCGGGCTGCGCAGCGCCTGGAGCGTGCGGCGCAGGTCGGCCAGCGCCTCCTTCATCTGCTCGCGTACCGTGCCGATCATGCGCCCGGCGCGGTCGGGGTCGCTTGGGACAAGTCGCTGCGCGCCTTCGAGCTGCACGACCGCAACCGTGAGGCGGTGACCCAGCGAATCGTGCAACTCGCGCGACAGCCGGTTGCGTTCATCGGCCACCGCAAGCTGCTCGACCTGCTCCGACTTCTCGCGCAACTGCGCGTGGGTCACCTGGAGCTCGTTCAATAAACGCTGGGTCTCGTTTCGCGCGGCCTCTGCGTCCTGGGCGTTCTTGCCAAACGCGCCGAAGAACACATAGCCACCGACGTAGGGCAGAAGCGTCACCAGCCCGGGCAACGGCCCCATGGTGAACGCGAGGAAGACGTAGGTGACCACGCCGTAGGCCCCGATCCAGATCAGCCCGACGCGCGCCGGCACGATCATCATCGTCTTGGAGCTGAGCACAAAGAACAACACAGGCGCCGCAAAACCGTTCGGGCCGGTGAAGAAGATCCCAACCACGATCAGCGATTGGAAGAGCAGGTACAGCGTGGCGCCGCGCGGGGTGTGATCAAGCACGGGCACGAAATCCATCACGCCGAAGGCCAAACAGAGCCCTGTGCCAAGCCAGCGTGCGACCGGGTCATCGATGCTGATCCACGTGATCAACATGACGGCCAGCACGGTCACCCAGCCGGCCAGGTTCATCAGCAGGCTGTTCGTGGTGTTGGTGGAGGCGGCTGGGAGTTTCATCGAGGCGATCCGTGACTTGAGGCCGCCGGCCCGGGCAGCCGGCGCGCCAGCAAATATAGCAGGAAACCCAGGGGCCCCAACATCAGGGTCAGGGCCAGCAGCGGGCTGACGATCCAGGCAGACAGGCCGCGCTCGCGCGCATCCAGATAAACCCAGCGTCCGACGAAGAGATCGAAGGCCAGGAAATGCGCCCAGGCGATGGTCGCGCCGAGGGGCGTGCCAAGCAAGGCCGCGATGGCGTCGAGTTGCGGGTTCATCAGGCTGGCGAGGAGGTCGACCATTTGCGGAACGACAAGCAAGGCGTAAAGCACGGCCGGCGCCGCAACGATCCAGGGTGAAGAAACGATCCGCCGCGTCAGGCCCCAGCCGGGCGCGGCGATCATCAGCAGCCAGAAGGGCAAGACCAGGAGGTTGCTCAGCGCGAAGAGCGTCTCGGGTGTCATTCAGCGCCTCGTGCCCGGGCCGATGAAGACCCTTGACCAATGAACGCCGCCGCCGTGCCCAAAGCGACCGCGGCAACCCATACAGCCAGCGCCGCGAGCGTGAGCCCGTCAGGCGCGAGCAGCGGCTGGCCGCGCAACGCCTGCCAGGTGAGCAGGCCGACGAGGCCCGCGTAGCCGAGCCCTCCCACCCCGATCAGGCCGATGCGCCGGCGCGTGGAGAGCGCGCCGCCGAAGCGCGCGACGAGCAGGCCGAGGGCCGGCAACACCTGCAGCGCATGCAGGCCGACGAAGTGCGGGATGCGCAGATCACCGCCTGTGGTGCTCCAGCCCACGATCGGGAGGCCGGGCCCGCCGTCGATCACGCCGACGCTATGCGCGCCGATCTCGATCGGGAGGCCGCCGGCCTGCATCGCCGCGAGCTGATCGGCGTTCGGCGCCGTCATCAGGAAAGCGACTCCGGCCCCGACGGCCGTGAGGACCAGCGCCAGCTGCAGGCTGAGCCCAAAGGCGGGGTCGGTGAAACGCTGGTTGATCATCAACACGGCGGCCAGCACGTTCAGGCCGAGCGTTGCCGTGATCGCGGCGCCCATCACCGAGAACAACACCCCGTCGAGCGGCGTGGCGAAGTTGAAGTGGCTGCGCACGCCGCGCACCACCTGCAGCACGATCAGGGCCAGTTCGAGCGCGAAGACCAGGGCGGTGCCCCAGCCGATCAGACTGACGAGGCGGCGGTGGCCGTCGATGTGGCGGAGCATCCAGGCCAGCGTGATCGCGTACAGGGCGGTCGACAGCGCAAACTTCGCCGGCTTCATCCAGGCCGGCGCACCCGTGATGGTGCGCGGGTCAAGCGCCAGACCGAGCACGGCCACAACCAGCAACAGCAGGCCGCCGAGCGCGGCGGCGATCAGCGGGCTACGGGTCGACCACCAGGTCGGCGGCTGGGGCGGTGCGGTCTCGCGGGGCAGGGTGACGGTCGTCATGGGGCCTCCTCAAAGGTCTCGTGTGTGGATCCTTTGTAGAGCCGGGGGGGTCATGTGGCCGAGTGCCGGAGGTCACGCAGGCGAGCACCCGTTGGTTAGAATGACGGCCATGTTCTCGGGAATACGCTTCCTGAGTGGCCTGTGTTTTCCGAGAATCGCGAGTCGACCTGACAGGTCGAAGGTTAGAATCCCAGCCTGAGCGTCACGACCACGCTCTCCGGCGCCAGCGCAGCCGCACGCTCGGCCGTGAACAGCGGCGCATAGATCCGCCGGATCTCGGCCGCCACGGCCTCGTCCGGGCCGGTCAGCACCTCGGCCGCGGCAGCCACGGACCGCCCCTTGAGCCAAAGCGTGACAGACACGCCGCCCCGCAGGTTGCGCCACCACAATCGACTGCGCCGCGTCACGAAGGCCAGGGTGTCGCCCTCGCGCCTGTACTGAACCGGCGTGCTGTAAGTCGCGCCGCTCCTGCGGCCCGTGAAAGACACGATCACGTAGGCGCCGCTCAGCAGCGGGTGCAGGGGCGAACGCAGAATCGTTGAGACGAGCGGGTTGTACCACATGGCTCCCTCTCACTCAAAACGGAAACGCGCCACGCCCACGGCAAAGAACACGGCGGCGAAGCCCAACAGAACACCGACCTCAGGCAAGACATCGCCCAGCCCGCCGCCATGCAACACGACGTCGAGCAGGCCCTGCATCGCCCAATAGGTCGGCAAGACTTGCACGGCCGTCCGCACCGCCTCGGGGAAGAGCTCGATCGGGTACCAGCACCCGCCCATGAGCGCCATCACCATGCCGAGCATGATCGAGAGCCCGCCCGCCTGTCGCTCGGAGGTGACGAAGGTGCCCAGCATCGTGCCGAGCGCACCGGCCGCGAGCGCAGCCGCCATAAGCACTCCGCCGAGCGCCAGCGGATCGCGCAACCAATCGATGCGCATCACGAGCGCCCCAAAGGCCACCAACAACGCCATCTGGACCAACGCCATCGCCACCTGTCCACCGATGACGCCCAACAGCGCCGTCCCCCTGCGCGTCGGTGTGACGAACAGGCGACGCAGCGTGCCCTGCTCGCGCTCAAAGGCGAACAGACCCGAGATCCCGATCAGGGGGATGAACACCCAGGTGATCATCTGGCCAGCGCTCTGGTTGGCCGCCGGGTCGTACGCGATCGGATCGCTCGTCGCGCCGTAGGCCGTGGTCAGGCGCGTTGGCGCCTCGGCCAGCAGGTCGCCGGCCTTCGTCCGGGCGGCGTCGAACAGGGCCTGACGTTCGGCGGCATCGACAAAAGCGCGCAACGTCTCGGCGCGGGCCGTGATGACCGTCGCGGCCTCGATCGACTGGCCGGCGCGCAATGCCGCAGCATTGATAGCCTGCTCGATAGCGAGGCCGTTGATCTCATTGGCGGCTGCGCGCAGCTCGAGTGCTTGATCCTTGCCGTCGGACGAGAAACCCGCTGGGATCACCAACACCGCCGCCACGTCTTTGGCATCCAGCGCCGCGTCGGCTGCGGCCTCGTCCATCACCGTGACGCGCACCGTCGGCGATGACTCAAGCGCGGTGCGCAGCTCGATGGCCAGTGTGGTGCCGGCGCGATCGACCAAGGCCAAAGGCAGACGCCCGTCACCCTCCCCGGCGCCGCCACCCAGCCCGCCGCCAAGCAAGAACGTGAACACCACGGGCAGGACGATGAAGAACAGAAGCTCGGTGCGGCTCGCAAAGCGGAGCAGCGCATCTTTCCAGGCGATGGCAGATATTTTCAGCATAAGTCGACTCCCAGTTCGTGGCGTGATTCGTGAGCCGTTGTGCGTTCCCTAAGCACGTTTTTACGCTCCACGCTCACACCAGCCCACGACGACGGAATGCCACGATCGCGATGCCAAAGAGCGCGGCGGCCATGGCCAGCAGAGCGCCCAGATAGGGCGCAATCTCCGCGAGGCTCGCGCCTGTGCCGAGGGCGGCAAAACCCTGGATGCCCCAGTAGTTGGGTGTGAGCCAGGCGGCCGGCAGCAACATATCGGGCAACGCGATCTGATTGCCGAGGCTGCCACCCAGGATCCCGAAGATCAACATCAAGGCCGAGCCAAGGCCCGAGATCTGCGCCGGGCTCTGCGCCAGAGCGGCGAGCAACGCCCCCCACCCGGCAGCGCCGGCCGCCGATGCCAGCACAAGGGCGATCACGGCCACCGGTTCGCCCCAGTCGACGCCGAAGAGGGCGCCGTTTGCGAAGATCAGGATCGCCACCTGCGCGACACCGATCAGGAAGATGCCAAGCAGCTTGCCACCGAGCACCTCGCCGGCGCCGATGGGCGCCGACAACAGGCGCGGCAGCGTGCCGTTCAGTCGTTCCTGGACGATCGTGCGGCCGGCGTTGGTGACCGTAAACATCAGGAACATCAGGGCGAAGCCCGGGGCGATGATGGTCAGGACATCGAAGGCCGCGGCCGCGCGGCCGCTGACGTCGACGCGACGGATCGTGATCGCCGAGCCCGCCGTCCCGGCCTGTTGCTCGCCGAACTCGCGCCCGATCGCCTCGGCCTGATCGGGCGTGATCCGCCCGGTCTGCAGCAGCTGTTCGACGGCGACCTGTCCGCTGACCCTTCCGACCTCGATTCGGCTGAGCAGGCTTTCGACGATGGATTGCACCACACCGGCGCTGACCGGGCGCTCGGGGTTGAGCACCAGCTCGATCGACGGCGCATCGGCGGCGGCCTCGAAAATCGCGGTCGAGAACCCGGCCGGGACGATCACGGCCGCCGCAGCCTCGTCGGCATCGATAGCCGCACGTGCGGCAGCCTCATCGGTCACGGTCTTTGGCTCGAGCAGATCGGCGAGATCGGCTGAGGCAAAGGTCTCGACGAGGACCCGGCCGAGGTCGCCCTCGTCGTGGTTGACCAACACCACTGGGATCTGGCTCAGACCCGTGCTCGAATCACCCGAGAACCGACCGGTGACCAGGCCGATCCCGACAGTCAGCGCGAACGGCGCCAGCAGCATGAGCAGTAGGCCGCCCACGTCGCGAAACGCCAGGGTGAGATCCTTGAGTGCGATCAGGAGTGACTTAGGCATGGTGGTGAGTACTCGATCGGCGCTTGATGGCCGAGAAATGGAGGAGGAACCTCAATCACGGAGCGCCCGGCCTGTGAGATGCAGAAAGACCGACTCGAGGTCAGGCTCGGTCACTTCGACGCCTCGGATACGGAAGCCGTTGGCGCTGGCCGCGCCGACGACAGGCGCCAGGGCCTCGGCCGCCGAGACGACGATGACCGAGACGGTGTGATCCATGGCCGAGGCCTGATCGACTCCGGGCAAGCCGCGCACGACCTCGGCCAGCGCCTGGCTGTTCTGGTCGTCACCGATGTGCAGGCTGAGCGTCTCACGGCCGCCGATCTGCTGTGCCAGTTCGCGCTGCGTGCCGAGCGCGATCATTTTGCCGTGATCGATGATGCCAACGCGATCCGAGAGCTCGGCGGCCTCCTCCATGTAGTGCGTGGTGTAGAGCACGGCCATGCCCTGCGTGTTGAGCGCCTTGACCGTGTCGAGGATCGCGCGCCGGCTCTGCGGGTCGATGCCCACGGTCGGCTCGTCCATGAACAGCAGCTGCGGTTCATGCAAGAGGCCGACGCCGATGTTGACGCGCCGCTTCATGCCGCCCGAGTAGGTCTTGATCCGTTCGTTCGCGCGATCGCTCAGGCCGATCTGCTCGAGCACGGCCGCGATCCGGGTCTTCAACCGCCCGCCGCTCAGGCCATACATCTGACCCCAAAAGGTCAGGTTCTCGCGCGCCGTGAGGTCGTCGTAGAGCGCGATCTCCTGAGGCACCACGCCGATCCGCTCGCGGACCCGCAGCGAGTCGCGCACGATCGAATGGCCGGCGATGTCGGCGTCACCGGCTGTGGGCGCGATCAGGCCAGAGAGCATTGAGATCGTGGTCGTCTTGCCGGCGCCGTTCGGGCCAAGCAGGCTGAAGATCTCGCCGGCCTTGATCTCGAACGACACGCCCTTGACCGCCTCGTTCTCGCCATACGTCTTGCGCAGGTCGCGCGCTACCAGGATGTTATTCATTCCTTGTCCCTTTGTGTCAATTCGGCCGCAGCTGAACTGTATCGCTCTGTACGGGTCGGGCCCTGGCAGGGGTAAGCCCGCCGGGGCCCGACCCGTTTCGACAACCTGTCGCTCGTGCCGCAGACCTTAGGCCCGCCGACGAAGCAGCGTGCCCAGGCCGATCACGATGAAGATCGCGGGCCAGAACCGGCTGGCCACCTCGAGCGCCTGCTGAGCGCCGGTCAGGCCGAAGAGCGCGGCCGAGATGAGCGCCATGATGCCACCCGGGATCAGCGGCCAGAGCATGGGCTTGCCGAGGAGCGCCGTGAGCACCGTGATCAGGCCCCAACCGCCCGCGAACGCCAGCAAGAAGATCCCGCCCTGGGCGGTTTCGGAGAGGGCTGCGCCCCACAGATCGATCGCGATCGCGCCGATGCCAAGCCCGCTCAAGATGCCGCCCGGGATCAACAGCCCCGGCGTGCGTGTGACCAGGCCCCAGGTGAGGAAGATCAGGCCCAGGCCAGGCAGGATCGCGAGGCCGAGCCACTCGAGCGCCAGGTTTTGCGCGACCAGCAGGAAGACGCCGATGACGATGAAGGCCACGCCGGCGCCGATCTGGCGGAACGTGGTGCTGGGCGGATTCGTGAGGTTCGAGAGCATGATCGTTTTCCTTTCGCCGCGTCGGGCTACATCGCCAACGCTGCAGAACGTTCACACGTTATCCCGCGTCGGGTCATGTGCGCGAGTGCTTCCGGTCACGGGCGGGTCATGGTTTTCGTTTTTGCCGCAGATTGCTCCGATGACGCGGATGAACTCCTCCGCGGCAAGGCAACCGCCGGGCGACCGCGCCGGGCGTGTCGAGCGTGAGCATGCACGCGTTGTCAGTGCGTGTTTGCCGCGAATCCGGAGTGACAACCCGCCCGTGCACGCGCCTGACACCCGACGCCTGACGCCGGACGCCTGACGCCTTACAATGTCCTCCATGTTGGGTGTCTTCGATTCCGGTGTGGGCGGGCTCTCCGTTGTGCGACATCTGCTCAGAGCCCTCCCGGAGGCCGGCGTGGTGTATGTGGCGGACACGGCCCATGTGCCTTACGGCCCACGATCGCTCGCCGAGGTCAGGGCCTTTTCGCACGCGATCACGCGTTACCTTCTCGACCTGGGCGCGGCCGAGATCGTCGTGGCCTGCAACACGGCCTCGGCGGCCGCGCTCAAATCGCTGCGGGAGTCGTTTCCGGGAGTGCCGTTTGTGGGGATGGAGCCGGCGGTCAAGCCGGCGGCCGAGCAGACCCACAGCGGCGTCGTGGGCGTGCTGGCCACGCCCGCGACCTTCCAGGGCGAGCTCTTCGCTTCGGTGGTCGAACGGTTCGCCCGGGACGTTCGGGTCCTGCGCCAAACCTGCCCGGGCCTCGTCGAACAGATCGAGGCCGGCCGGCTCGACACCCCAGACACCGAAGCCTTGCTGCGTGTCTGGCTCGAACCCATGCTCCAGGAGGGGATCGACGCCCTGGTGCTTGGCTGCACCCACTACCCGTTCGTGATTCCGTTGCTCGAGCGAATCTGCGGCCCCGACGTGCGCGTGATCGACCCCGCCCCGTCCGTCGCCCGCCAGGCGGCCCGCCTCTGGCAGGGTTCGCCCGCTGGGACCGGCGTGACCTATGGCACCACGGGCGATGTGCCCGATTTCGACCGCTTCCGGCGCCAGGTCGGCCTGCCGGACGGCCCAACCGTCAACCTGATCTGGCAAGACGGCCGCCTGCTCGCTGGAGGGGGCTTTACCCAGATATCCCAATTGGGATAACTTGCGATAATTATGTTAACCACGAAGACGCGAAGAGCGCCAAGTTGTCTAGCTTGGCGCTCTTTGCGTCTTCGTGGTTACCCAAGATATCCCCTGGGGATATCTTGGATTACTTCAACACGTAGTAGGTGCCCTTTTTGGCCCCGATCTTGAGCAAGAGCCCACGGTTGACCAGGTCGGCCAGGTCGAGGCGCAGGGTCTCGGGGGAGACGTCAGGGCACAGGTCCTGATAGTCCTTGCTGGCGATCCGTCCATGGTCGCGGATGAACTGCAGCGCCCGGGCCTGGCGCTCGTTCATGACGTTCTCCCACTTGGGCACCGGGCGCCGGTCGCGGGCGTTGAAGAGCATGACCGTGAAGGAATACGGTTTGGGCGAGAACTTGGGCGGTGGATGCCCCGCGCTGACCATGTCGTCGATCATGCGATCGATGCCCAGCCCGAGCTCCTCGATGTAGCCCCACTGGAACAGACCATTGACGAGCCTGGGATTGCGCGAGAAGTGCTCGTCGACGATGTTGTCGACCGTGATAAAGCCCGGCAGGCCACCGGGTGAGATGACCTCGAGCCGGTCGGCGTACATGCGGATCTCGATCTTGCGGCCACGCAACCGATAGTCGCGATGGCAGACGGCGTTGACGAGCGCCTCGCGAACGGCGAAGGCCGGGTACTCATGGATGTCGGTGCGCTCGAGCCCTTTGACCACGGCCCCGACCGACATCTCGCTCCAGGTCACCTGCCACGCGCCCTCGATGACGCGCGCCAACGGGCCATTGAACTCCTCGCGGCGACCATAGCCGGCCGAACCGTCTTCGGCACCCGGCGCCGTGCCCGGGAAACGCACGAAGACCAGGCCGCTATGCGGGATGAACTGTTGCGGGTTCTTGCCGAACAGCAACACGCCGCTGGCCGTCGGCTGGCCCGACTCGGTCAGGGCCCCGATCTCGCGCAGCACCTCATCGGGCGTCTGCTCGATGGCGCGGCGCTGGCGGAGTTGACGCTTCTCTAAATACTCGGCGATCACGGCGTCGTCGAGGTCCTCGCGGTGCGCACCGGGCACCGGCTCCGACTCGAAGTCGCCCGAGCTCTTGGTCGCCGCCAGGCTGCGGATCTCCTCACCGCCAAGCGGTCGG
>Ga0209573_1004719_pt1 | contig 13091 bp, 8 predicted proteins | sample TNRBio252014_DNA_FD_185870 | JGI IMG/M metagenome (GOLD analysis project Ga0209573, IMG submission 185870) | Wastewater treatment Type I Accumulibacter community from EBPR Bioreactor in Madison, WI, USA - TNR Reactor_6/25/2014_ DNA (SPAdes)... | ecosystem: Engineered > Bioreactor > EBPR >...
AACCAGTGCGCGAAGGCAAAATCACGCGGCATGCCGAAATACGCGGGCAGCGAAAACGCCATCGCATTCATCGCAAACGCCCCGCACACGCCCATGCGCCGCTCCAGGCCGGAGGATTCCTTCTTCTCGCCACCTTGGCGCGGCGGGCCGAGCAGGTAGCCAAAACTTTGCAGGTCACGCGCCATCGCCACCGCATCGAACTGCCCGCGCTGCCACGTCAGCCGCACCTCGCCATGCACCACGTCCACATTCACCCGCAACGCGCCCGCATGTCGCGCAAAAAGTCGCTCGATCAGCCACACGCAGCCCACGCACGACAGCCCCTGCACCGCCAGCCGCAGTTCGACCGCGTCCGCTTCAGTTGTGCGCTCTACCTCGGCGCTCAGCAGCGTCAGCCATTCATAATCCCGCTCTCGCAGTGCCTGTGGTGCCACGGGCGGCAGCGCGGCACTGCCTTTAAGGTCATAAAAGTGATCCAGCCCCTCCTGATGCAGCAAATCATGAACATAGCTGCAACCAGCGCAGCAAAACCCATCGGCACGGCCCGCCGGAACCGGTGAGCCACAATGGGTACAGTTAACTTGAGTGTGAGGCGCGTTCATCACGTCCGCAGTATCCACAGGAAGGCGTCTGGCTCTCGTCAGTGCTTGGCATTGAGAGTGCGTGGCTTGTGCGGTTCAGCAGGACAAGGCTTCGCCAGTCAAGCCGTGGTCAAGTATCGTGCCAGCCACTTTCTTGACCACTCCTTGACCTCTTGACCATCCCTTGACCGGCCTCCTCACTTCCCCAGCCCTGCCAAATACGCCACCAAATCCCGCAGTTCCTCCCGCGTCATGTTCATGATCAGCCCCTCCGGCATCAGCGATCCCGCCTCCTGCTTCTCTGCGATCTGCGCTAACGTGAATCGGCTCGTCTGACCGCTCGCCAGCTCGCGCAACTGCATCTCCCCGCCCGCTTCGCTCACCTTGTAGCCTTGCAGCTTGCGACCGTCCTTCAGCGTCAACGTCGTCGCCACATAGCCTTCTTTAATTTGCCGGTTCGGCCACACCACCGCCTCGATCAAGAGTTCCACCGGCACGCCGCGCCCCACCGCGTCCAGTTCCGGTCCCACGATGCCGCCCTGCCCGCCGATCTTGTGACACGCGATGCAACCCGACAGCGGCGCATTGAAAACTGCCTTCCCCTTCACCGCATCGCCATGCGCCTTCACCTCCGCCGCCAAAGCAGCCACCCAGGCCGCGTCATAAGTTGGCATCGTGTTCTTCACGCCCAAAATCTTCCCAAATGCCGTCGTCAGCACCGCATCACCACGACCTGCGGCTGTCAGCACGGTCATCGCCAGCTTCGCCGCTTCTGCGGAGCACGGCTTGGCATCCAACGCCTTCGCCAAGGCCGCAAGAGAGGCCTCACGCGACAACAACGATGCCAGCCACGCCCGCATCGTTTCCGCATCGGTGATGCTCGAAAGCGATGCCGCAGCCAATTGACCCGCCACCACCGGCTTTTTCTCCGCCAGCGCCGTCAAAGCCGCCGTGCGCACCGGCCATGCTTGCATCACATCATTCACATACCTCTCATAGGTCTCAGCAGGCTCGCCCAATCGCGAGAGCGCCATCAAAGCCGGAGCGCGGGTGCCCCCACCCGCATCCAACAACGAGCGGATAAGGGCATCCGCGCTCCTGAGCCGCCAAGCGCCCGCCAGCGCGCACGCCGCGATCTTCTGCGCCTCATTCCCTTCCTTCAAAATCCCCAGCAGCACCGCTTCGGCGCCTTCCGGCGTCTTGAACCCACGCTGAGCCGCCGCAGCGGCCAAATCCTCCAGCACCGCCTGATCCTTCACCCCCAGTTTCAGCGCCATCAGCATGTCATTCGGCTCCCCCTTGCGCACCAGCGCCGCCACCAAGCCACGCCGCGTCTCCGCCGCCATCGTCTCGCCCTTCTGTGCCAGCATCGTGCGCACCACGCCCAGCAGCTCCGCGCTGCCCTCCTTCTCCACCAAAAACGCCAGATGCTTTGGCGGCAGGCTCTCCAGTATTGTAGTCCCGCCTTTAGGCGGCTCCGGGACTCCCGAACCACCGCCTAAAGGCGGGACTACAGTGCGCTTCCAATGCGGCGCCGTCGCATGCACCGCCAGCCACAACGCCCGCTCAATGAAACTGTCCATCGGCTTGTCGAGCACCTTCAAGGCCACCTTGATGGCCTCGGGGGATTGGACTTTCGCTGACGCAACCACGGCTTCTAATCTCACCAAAGCCGAAACGTCATGAATGACCTTCCCGATCTCATTGAGATCATTCATCTGGTGAACATGCCATGCACGCTTTTGCTCATCCGAGCCCTCGGGAGTGAATGACCGATCTGGCATCATCCTATGCACCTGATAATCCAGCCATCGACTAGGCTGCCCCCTAGCGCGTATTCCTTTCATCCCTGGAATCTGATATTCGTATATGTTAAATCTGCCGATTGTTGGCTGTCCCTTTCTCACCACCCGCCAAATCCTTCCGTGCTTCGCATCCCGGTTCGGATGTCGGAAGCTTGCCTGATAATGACCGATGATCGGATCATACCAGTCCGCGATGTAAAGCGCGCCTTCCGGCCCGAAGCGCACGTCAATCGGCCGGAAGGCCACGTTGTCGCTCGTGATGAGCGGAGGTTGCTCTACGGCCTCCATGCCGCTGGGAAATTCCTTGTCCGGCACGAGCTTGTAGCGATACACCGCGTTCTCGAAGAAACCGCCGCTGATGATTTCCTCCTGCACCGACTCCCCCCAGTACGCGTTGCCCACGATGTCGATCCCGCAGAATTTCCGCAGGCCGTCCGTCTTGATGATCTGGCCGCTGTAGGGCAGTTGGAAACGCTCCAACAGGAAATGCGGTATGCCGTGGCGATTGGAAACATGCGAGTCCTCTTCCAGCGACGTGCTCACCTCCATCGGCCGCGCCCAGAACATGCCCGCCGCGCCCGCCACCATGATCGGCTGGCCCCATTTCGTGAAGGCCGTGCCCCAGGCGTTCGCTGGCATGCCGGTCGGATACGGATTCAGCCGACCGCTCTTCGGGTAGTAGTGCCAGAAGCCCGCGCCGTAGAGCGTCTTCGTGCCATGCGCCGTCGTCACACGCGAGTAGCAGTGCAGCCCCTGATGCATCACCAGCGCGCCATCCGGCGCCCAGATGAAACTGTTCAGGCACTGATGCGTGTCCCCCGTGCCGAAGCCGCTGAACACCACCTCGCGTCGGTCCACGCGATCATCACCATCGTCATCGTGCATCAGCCACAGCTTCTCGCCCTCGCCCACATAGACCGAGTGCCCGTTCGGCGATTTCACACCCGCATCACGCGGCGCCAGTTCCATGCCCATCGGCTGGCTCAGTCCACCGGTGAAGATCGTGCTCTTGTCGGCGCGACCATCGTGATTCGTATCCTCCAAGATGATGATCTTGTCATCCGACACCGTCCCCGGCTTCGCCTGCGGATAATCACTCGTCTGCAGCACCCACAAGCGCCCGCGCTCATCCCAGCGGATCGCGATGGGATTCGGAATTCCGTCCGCCTCGCTGGCAAACAGGTTCACCTCGAAGCCATCCAGCACCTTGAACGATTTCAGCTCCGCCTCCGGCGAATGATCCGGCGGTGGTTCACCGACGGAGATGCCTTTTTTCTGCGCAGGCTGCGCGAGCAGGCATGACGCGTAAAACCAGACAACCCAGAACGAGCTTAAGCTCGAAACTACTTTTCTCACGGCAACTTGCCTCCCAAATCGTTCGCCAGTTTCCATATCTCGTTCTCCTTCGCTTCGATCAGCAGTTTGAATTGCTCCAGCTCACTCGGAAACCAGCGCTGCGTCGGATCGGTGTGATCCCGGCTGCTCGGCTGCGCGGTGCGATCTCCATGCAGAAAGGCCCAGTTCGCTGGCCGCCAGTAGCGATGCCAAAGCGCGTTCTTCTGGCCTATCAAAGCCTTCAGTCGCGCATCCGGTGCTTTCGCATCGCCACCCCAGAGCTTAGCCAGGCTCATTCCAAATTGTGCCGCACCCGTCGAAGTAAGATTCAGGCCATCACGCGTTGATCCCGGCTGTAAATCAGCCTCTTGAGCCACAAATAACGCTCCATGCGTCTTCGCGACCTCGGCCATGACTGCCGCATACTTCTTCAACGTCGCGTTGTGATTTACCAACTCACCTTCAAAGGCCAGCGGCTCTACGAGCACCAGCCGAGGTGTCACTTCCGCGCAAACGGCCACGATTTTCTCCAGCGCAGCCCGAAACTCAGCCCACCCCGCTTCACCACGCTCCAGGCATTCCTGTCGTCCAAACATCAGCATCGCGGTCGTGGCGCCTGAACGCTCAAGCTGCTGCTTCAAGCCGCCAAAGTTCATCGGACGATCCATGCGGAACACCGTGTCCGCTTCCCACGCCAAATTCCGCACCTTCACGCGGCTGCCGGGAAACTGCGTCATGAGCAGCGCCTCCATCGTGCCCTCCTCCATCATCGCCACGGCTTCCGTGCCGCCGAGCACGGCGATGACTTCTTCCGTCATGAGCTTCATGGAACCTGGGAAAGGCTCCAGCCCCGGCTTCATAGACGCCATCGGGGGCATGGCGGCCAGCTCGAGAATCTCCGGGCGGGTCAAAGCGCGATTGTAGAGCCGCAGGTTGGCGATCTGGCCACGCTTGAGAACACCGGGCAGCAAAAATTCCGCGTTTCTCAGCTCAATGGCTCCAGGCGGCTCCTTCCATGACTGCACCTCGACTCCATTGATCCACAGGCCCGACAACGATTGTCTCGCATCACGTTTGATGTTCACCACGATGTGCTTCCAGGTCTTCGCGGCATTCATTTCGGGGGCAGCAATGATGGTGCCATTCCATTCGCGGCGAAACAGCAGCCCTCGTTCTGGTGGAATTTCAAAGCGTAGGAAACAGGTCTCATCGACGAGCATCCAGAGCAGTTCCAAAGCATGATCCCCCAGAGGATAGCCCTCCAGCCGGAGCATGAACGAAACTGCAAAGTCTCCTAGGTTCACTCCATCTGCCGTTTCAGGCAGCATCAGCGGCTTGTCGGCATTCAGCGGCATCACCTCATCCCACTTCGCCACCAACCCCGCCTTCAGGTCCGAAACATCACCGCCCACCTGAGCGACGGCGCTGTTGGCGAAGAGGAAAGTGATTGCGAGGAGACGATTGAGCATGAAGGCGACAAAACTCGCGGCATTGCCGTCTTCTTGCAGTTCGTTCTGTTCATTGCGTGGCGATGCTGTTATGCCTGCGGTGTTCCGATCTCACTCTCATGAAACTCAAGCTCGACCTCGAAGACTTCCGCGTGCCCGATGGCAAACCGTTTCGCATCAAGAAAGCGAAGACCAAGGTGAAGGATGTGTACAAGGATGACGCGCACTACGAATCGCTCATCGCCGAGTTCCGCACGGAGATCGACGACTTGCAGCAGAAGATGTACGCGCAGAACCGCCAGGGGCTGCTGCTGGTGTTTCAGGCGATGGACGCCGCCGGGAAGGACAGCACGATCAAGCATGTGATGAGCGGGGTGAACACGCAGGGCGTGGAGAGTCATGCGTTCAAGCGGCCCACCGATGCTGAACTCGACCGTGACTTCCTCTGGCGCACGACGCGTGTGATGCCGCCCCGCGGCCGCATCGGCATCTTCAACCGCAGCTACTATGAGGAGGTGCTCGTTTGCCGCATCCACCCGGAGATCGTGACGAAGATTCAGCGGCTACCGGCGGAGACGACTAAAAATCTCGACAAGCTCTTTGCCGACCGGCTCAAAGACATCCGCAATTTCGAGGGCTACAGCCATCGCAATGGCATCCGCATCGTGAAGTTTTTTCTGCATGTGTCGAAGGAGGAGCAGAAGAAGCGTTTTCTGGCCCGCATCGACACGCCCAGCAAGAACTGGAAGTTTGAGGAGGGCGACGTGAAGGAACGCTCCCACTGGAAGGACTACATGGTGGCCTATGAGGACGCCATTCGCTCCACCGCCACCCAGGAATGCCCGTGGTATGTCGTGCCGGCTGACGACAAGAAAAACATGCGCCTCATCGTCAGCGCCGCCATTCTGGCTGAGATGCAGACGATGAAACTGAAGTATCCCGAGCTGCCAGAGGAGCAGAAGAAGCATCTCCAGGCGGCGAAACGGCTGCTGCTGGCGGAGTGATGGATGGTTGGGCTAATGCCACGAACCAGGATGCTTCGGGACGATGCGTGTGTGCTCGACCGTCCAAGCCCAACGGGCAGGAATGCGCGCAAAAAAAATCGGCGCGGGACAAGCGCGCCGGTGATGGGATGGTGGGTGGGCTTACTTCTTCTCGGCGTTAGGTTTGCACTCGCACAGCCATTCGGCCTTTTTACAGGCCTCGCACTCGCTGGTGTTGTATTCCAGGCGGGCGGTGACGGCCCTGGCCTTGGGGGTGTCCTTGTACTGAAGGATGAGCCATTCGCCGGCTTTGACGACGGGAACGACGAAGCCTTTGGCATCCTTCTCCACAACGAGTTTGACGGGCTTGTCGCGGTCGCCGGTGGTGGCGGTGAGCGTCTGCTCGGCCATGGCGACGGCCTTCATGTCCTTGTCGAGCAGGGCGATGTGGAACTTGTCGCCTTTGACGATGACTTCACCGTGCATGGTTTCGTTTTTGCTGAATTCGAGGATGCGGCCCTTGTTGGGACCGAGCTCGACGCCTTCGTGGGCGAAGCTGAGGGACGCGATGAGGGAGAACAGGATGAGTTTGGTTTTCATGGGGTGGGTTGGATGTATTTGAGCGCGGCCTTGCGGCCAAAGAGATAAAAGACGGCGGGTGTGATCATCAGGTCGAGCAGCGTGCTGCTGACGAGGCCGCCGACGATGACGACGGCAACGGGATGCAGGATTTCCTTGCCCGGCTCGTTGGCAGCGAGCAGCAGCGGGATCAAGGCGATGCCTGCGCAAAGCGCGGTCATCAAAACGGGCACGAGCCGCTCCAGCGTGCCACGCACGATCATCTCGCGGCTGAAGGCCTCGCCTTCATGTTTCATGAGATGCAGGTAATGGCTGATCATCATGATGCCGTTGCGGGCCGCCACGCCGCCCACGGCGATGAAGCCGACGATGGTGGCGATGCTGATGTTATCAATGAGCCCCCAGGTCAGTGCGAGGCCGCCCATGAGCGCGAGCGGAATGTTCAGCATGACCTGCAAGGCCAGCGACAGGCTGCGGAAGTAGCCGAAGAGCAAAACGGTCACTGCCAGCAGCACGAGGGCGAAGTAAAAGGCGATGCGCTTCGCCGCGGCCTGCTGCGCCTGGAATTCGCCTTCAAAACGGAGGAAATAGCCTTCCGGCAGACTCACCTGCTCACGCACGGCGCTTTCCCACTGGTTCACGAGGCTTTCAAGATCACGCACCCCCGTGTTGGCCGCGATGACGATGCGCCGCTGGGTGTTCTCGCGATTGATCACATTCGGACCCTTACCTTCGCGAATGTCCGCGACGAGCCGCAAGGGGATGCGCTGGCCGCGATCGGTCTCAACGAGCAGTTCGCCGATCTTTTCCGGCGAATCACGCCAGCTTTCCGGCAGGCGCAGCACCAGATCGACCGTGCGCTGGCCTTCGCGCAGTTCCGCGACGGTTTTGCCGCCGAGCAGCGTCGAGACTTGTTCATTGAGTGTTCCAGGCTGCACCCCGTATGCGACGGCGCGCTCGCGGTTTACTTCAATCTTAATCTGCGGGATCGGCACCTGCGCCTCCAGGTTCACATCGGTCAGTCCGGGGATTGTTTTGGCGATGTCCCGCACCTTCTCGCCTTTTTCCCGCAGCACGGCCAGATCAGGGCCGAAGATCTTCACGGCAATCTTCGCCGAAACACCGCTGAGCATGTGCGAGAGACGGTGGCTGATGGGCTGCCCGACATTGAGGAAGGTGCCAGGGATCGTTTTCAACTTCGTGCGGATCTCCGCAAAGACGACCTCGCGCGGTCTGCCGCCTTCGTTAAACTCGACGTCGAACTCATTCACGCTCACCGGCATGACGTGATCGTCTTTTTCAGCGCGTCCAGCGCGGCGACCGACACTTTTCACCTCAGGAATGGTTTGCAGCAGACGCACGCCGACCTCGCCGATCTCATTCGAATGCGCCAGCGAGGTTCCTGGTGCGCTGGCGAGCGAAATGGTGGCGCTGCCTTCGTTGAACGCGGGGAGGAACTCCTTGCCCATCATCGGGTAGAGCATGAGCGAGGCAAACAGCAGCATGCCAGCGAGCGCGATGACGAGCACTGGCGCACCGAGCGCAAAGCGCAGGAAAGTTTGGCGCACGAGGAACTTCATGCCGCGCACGATGAAACCATCGCCATGACCGCCGGGGGCCGGCTTGAGCAGCAAGGAGCACAAAACGGGGATCACCGTGAGCGAAACGACAAACGACGCCGCCATGCTGGTGATCGTGGCGATGGCAATCGGTGTGAACAGGCGGCCTTCGATCCCTTCCAGCCCGAGCAGCGGCAGAAACACCAGGATGACGAGCACGGTGGCGTAGAGGATGGAGTTTCGGACTTCACTGGATGCAGCCGCGATGACCTCAATGGCCGACTGGGACGGGCTTTCACGCAAACGCCGCCACACGTTCTCCACGTCCACAATCGCATCATCCACCACCATGCCGATGGCCACCGCGAGCCCGCCAAGCGTCATGGAGTTCACGCTGACGCCGAAGAGCTTGAAGATCAGAATCGTGACCGCAAACGACAGCGGCATGGCCATGAGCGTGATGGCCGTGGTGCGGAAGTTCAGCAGGAAGAGAAACAGAATGATCGCGACCATGATCGCCCCGTCGCGGATGGCCTCCTTGAGATTGCCGATGGCATGCTCAATGAAATCGCCCTGGCGAAACAGGATCTCGGCGGTCACGCCGGCTGGCAGCGCGGGTTTCAGTTCCTCCAATGAGTCTTCGACCTGCTGGGTGAGCTTCAGGGTGTCAAACCCCGGTGCTTTGTCGATGCTGAGCACCACGCCCATCGTGCCGTTCACGCTGGCATCACCGCGCATCGGCTGAATGCCGGCCTTGACCTCGGCCACGTCGCTGATGAGCACCGGACGGTCGCCAACGGTCTTGATGACGGTGTGGGCGATGTCTTCCAGGCGTGTCGTCATGCCCAGATTGCGCACCATGATCTCACGCGGCCCTGCTTGCAGATAACCGCTCGTCGCGTTTCCCGCCGCGCGGCTGGTGGCGACCTCGACTTCTTCAAACGTGACGCCGAAGGCCGCGAGACGATTGGGATTGGGCTGCACTTGGATCTGTTTCACGCCTCCACCGATGGTGAGGACCTCCGCCACACCACTGATGCTCTGCAATCGCCGCTTGATCGTCCAATCCGCCAGCGTGCGCAGATCCACGGGCAAAACTTTGCCATCATGACTGCGCAGGCCGACGAGCAAGATTTCGCCCATGAGCGACGACACTGGCGTCATGCCCGATTGGACGCCCGCAGGCAGCGCAACGGCCTGCATGCGCTCCTGCACGAGCTGTCGTGCCCGGTAGATGTCCGTGCCCCAGCCAAACTCGGCGAATACCAGAGACAGGCCGACATCGGAGTTCGAACGCAGCCGGTCCAGCCCGCCGACACCCTGCACGGCGCTTTCAATCGGCTGTGTGACCAGTGTTTCGACTTCTTCCGGTGCGAGGCCGGGCGCTTCGGTTAAAATCGTCACTGTAGGCTTCGTCATGTCCGGCAGCACCTCCACCGGCAGGCGCGTGAGCGTTTGCAGACCAAACACCAGCACGATCAACGCCGTCATCAAAATGAGCGGGCGATGATGCAGCGAGAAGCGGATGAGATGATTCAGCATGAGACTACGCGGCAGCGGGTTTGCGGATCATCACGAGAGTCAGAATCAGCAGCGCGAGCAAAAAGCCGCTCGTTCCGGCAAAGAAGATCGTGAGCATGTTCCAGGACGAATGTTCGTGATGGTCGTCATCCTCATGACCGGAGGCGGCGAGTTGATCCTTTGTCATTTCCGTGCCGTCCTCGTTGTGGGCATGGCCGTGGGCGGCGTCCATGGCCTCTTTGAGGCTGACGCTGCCTTTCCCCGCGAAGGCGAGCGCGTAGGCACCGCGAGTCACGACTTCATCTCCCGGAAACAGTCCTTTGACGACTTCAACGAAACGATCGTTCTGCGCGCCGAGCACGACGGGCACTTTGACGAAGGCGTTCTTCAAGTCGTAGTCCTTGATGTAAACAAACCGCTCGGCGGCGTCTCCTTGCACGGCGGAACGCGGGATGGACATCACATTTTCACGCTGGCTGACCACGAGGCTGAACTCGGCCTTCATGCCGGGCCGCAGCAGCTTGTCGGGGTTCGGCACATGGAAGGCGGCTTCGAGGGTGCCGGTGTTTTCATCCGCCGTGGCGGCGACATGGGCGAGCTTGGCCTCGAAGACGTGTTCTGGCAGCGCATTGACGCGGATGTGCGCGTTGACGCCCGGTTTCAATTTTCCAGCGAGGTGCTGTGGCACGCTGGCAGTGGCTTCCACGGTGCTGAGATCGATGATTTCGATGAGTTCGGCATCGGGCGAGACGGGCTGGCCTAGAGCGATATTCACCTTGGAGATCATGCCGGCGATCGGCGCGTTGAGTTTGATCACCGGCGGTGGATCGCCAGGCTGGCGGCTTTCGATCCAGGCGACTTCGGCATCGGCATCGACCTCCTGATGCGGAATGACGAGCACGGAGAAGGCACGGCCGGGGATGCGGCTGCTGACGATGGCTTTTTTACCAGGAAGCACCTCAATGTGGCCGAGGGAGAAGATGGTTTCTTCAAACGTGGTTTCCTCGGCCTCGGCGAAATCGAGCTGGAGGTTCGCCACGGCGGCTTCTTCGAGAATGACGGTGTTTTGAGCGCGATTGGAATCTGCGGCGAACAACGGCAACGCGCTGATGAGAATGAGGGCGATGTGTTTCATGGCTTGATGGCTCCGGTGGCGGCTTCGTAGCGGATGCGGGCGAGGTGAAAGTCCCGCACGGCATCCAGCGCGGCGGCTTCGAGTTGCAGGCGTTGATCACGGGCACGGAGAACGGTGAGAAGGTCGGTTTGACCGCTCTCGTAGGCCTTTTCGAGCTTGCTCGTTTGTTCAATGACCAGCGGCAGCAGCTTGTCGCGTGTTTCGCGGGCCAGATCGGCATTTGCCTGCATCTCACGGCGAGCGGTGTCGGCCTCGCTGGCGATTTGTGTGCCGAGCGCCTCGGCTTCGAGCCGTTGGCGCTCAGCGGCGGCTTTCTTCTCGGCGATCTCGCCCTGGTTGCGATTCCAAAACGGCAGCGGGATGGAAACGCGAAAACCGACGAAGCCGGTGTTCTCGCGATTGCCAGCCGGTTGATCCTGACCTTCACGCGAGGCGAAGAAACCGGCGCTGACATCTTGAACACGCTTTGAATGTGCGAGCGCGGCGTCGGTGTGTGCGGCGCTGATTTTGGTTTGAGCGAGCTGGTAGTCTGCCCGCTGCTGCCATGGCGTGATGCCCGGCATCGTGAGCGCGGGAAGATCGCCGCTGATGGTGCAGGATTCGGCAGGAGACACGCCGAGCATGGGCTTCAAGGCTCCGAGCAGGCTGATGACCTCCGTTTCGAGGCGGCGGGCTTCGAGCAGAAGACGCTGCGCATCCACTTGGGCCTGGGCGGCATCGAGTGGCGAGAGCTCTCCTTTATCCGCGCGGCTTTTGGCGAAGACGGAGAGTTTTTGAGCAAGCGCGGTCTGCTGCTGGCGCAGGGAACGTTGCTTTTCGAGCGCGACGATCTTGATCGCGTGGCCACGTGCCTCGGCGATGAGGCGGCGCTCGACATCTCGCACTTCGAGTTCAGCCGCGGTGACAAGTTGAGAGGTGAGCTGCTTTTCGAGACGGAGCCGTTTTGTGATCGGAAACGACTGATCAATGGAAAAAACAGTCGTGCGCGGACTGACCCGGCTTTCATTCTGAAAACTGGTCTCCAGTGTGGGGTTGGCGAGCCTGCCGGAGCCGAGCTGGCGTCCGCGTGCTTCCTCAATGGTGAGCCGCGCGGCCTTGAGCATGGGATGATGGCTGCGAACCCGTGCGGCAATACTGGAAAGAGGCAATTCTGCCGCGAGGCCGAGCGCGGGCAGACTGAGGCAGAGGAGAATGCGAAACATGAGGATAGAGAGGTTGAAAGTCGAGACAGGCAGGCATGGCGACGCGCCATGCGGGTGAATGCGTCAGCAGAGCCGGAAATCGTGTCCGGCGCTGAGCAGGCCTCTCAAATTCTCAACGCGATGGTCTGCGCAAGTCTGCGCGGCCATTCCGGTGCCTGCAAAATTCGTTGCGGCGGTTTTTCTGCCTCGAAACGAACACCCGCCAGAGTCTGGCGGCTGGTTTCCCAAAGATCGAGCGTGCTGAGCAGATTCACCGGCGCAAAGATTTGAAGCGCGGTGTCATTCTGCTGCTTGGCGACGAGTGAATCAATCACCGCGGCATGCTGGTGTCTGTCGCCATCGTCTTCATCGTGCTCATGCGGCATGGAATGATCCTCGTCCTCGTGGCAGTCTGCGGAATGCGGCCCGTGGCAGTGATCCAGCAAGGTGATTTGCTCCTCGCCGCCGCAGTCGCACAACCAGCCGCGATGCAGGCCAGACGTCTGTGCCCAGCCGATCGCGAGAAGCGCGATAAGGCCGAGGGTGAGACGCTGGAGACGCAGGAATGTCATGCTGGAGGGAATTGAATGCGACTAAGGACCAAAGATCAAGCGCCGTGTTGAGACGCGCGGACCTGGCGCAAATTCGCAAAAATAAAAAGGGCGGGGATGACCCCGCCCTTTTTGAAGGATGCTTTTCCCAGGCCGGAATTAAGCGGCAGGAGGAGCCTCGCCAGGAGCCAAAGGCGCTTTTGGCATGGTGAAGCGGAAACGGATCTTGCCACGCTTGGCGGCGGCACGGGCCTTGCGGCGGGTGCGCTGCACCGGGGTCTCATGGGCGCGCAGGCGGCGGACTTCTTCAAGGATGCCGTCCATTTCGAGACGGGTTTTGAGACGCTTGAGAGCGCGGTCAACGGGTTCGCCTTTGCGGATTTGAACTTCGGTCATAAATCAGGTCTGGGGGT
>Ga0209573_1004720_pt1 | contig 13089 bp, 12 predicted proteins | sample TNRBio252014_DNA_FD_185870 | JGI IMG/M metagenome (GOLD analysis project Ga0209573, IMG submission 185870) | Wastewater treatment Type I Accumulibacter community from EBPR Bioreactor in Madison, WI, USA - TNR Reactor_6/25/2014_ DNA (SPAdes)... | ecosystem: Engineered > Bioreactor > EBPR >...
AGCCCCTTCATCCCGCTGCGCTCGAACTCATCAAGCAACGCCTCGCGCTGCTGCCGGGTGTGCGTCACACGTCCCAGCACGTCCCGCTTCAATATCGCCGTCTGCCTGGCTGTCTTGTCCATAAGTGTCGTAGCTCTACAGCTACGACACTTGCGCACTACGACAGGCTCATGGTGCTAGGCTTGACGGATACGCTTCCGCTCCTTCGCTGGCATTTGAACGGTCTGGAGCGCTTCCGTGCTCGCTGTGGCCGCAGCGGAGCAGAGTCAAAAAACGGATGCCGAGGAGAGCGTAGGCTTGTTGCTGTGCAACAAGCATTCCTGTTCCACAGGAACAGGGCTACTTCAGACGGTTCACCGTGTAATACGCCATGCGATGCCACAGCGGCGTGCCGTCCTTTGCTTTGAGCTGCGGCAGCTCAAACTCATGCACATAGCCCGTGCGGAGATTGGCGATGACCACATCCAGCGTCAGGCCGTCGTCGCTCAAGGCGGCGGAGGTGATTTGCAGCGGCTTCGCATCCAGCTCCTCGCCGCCATACTTGCTCTGGAAGGGATAGGTGTAGCTTTGGCCGGTCAGCTCGCCCAGCGAGGCTTTGCCCACCGGCAGGGTGAAGGTGAAGCGGAAGCCGGACTTCGTCAGCTCCATCTTCTGCACCTCCAGCGGCGTCTTTTTCGTCCACACGATCTTTTGGAGGCCGAAGGGCCGGTTGCCCTTGCTGTTCCAGCCGCGATTCGACTCGCCCACGACGAGCGATCCATCCGGCAGCGTCGTCAGCGCCAACGCCGCGCATTGCAGGCCGTCCACAAACGGAAAACACGCGCCCTGATACTCGCCGCCGACTTTTTCCAGGAACACGCGGTTCACACCGCTGAGTACAAATTCGCCGAGGAAGAGCTGCTTCTCAAACGGACCGAACTTGCCGCCGCTCTTGTCGCACACGATGCCCGTGCCGCTCTGGCCCATCTTCACATACGGCAGCCACACGGCGGGCGGCGTGTAGCCCTGCACCGTCTTCATCGCCTCGGCCACGGTGATGCCATCCGCCTGCTTCGCGGCGATCTTCACCGGCGACTCCGGCCGCATGGCATCGGCAATCGAGCCCTCATGCGCGAACCATGCGCCTTTGCGGATGTGAAACAGCGGCGTGGTCGGCATCCAATTGCCCTGCTGATCCGTGATGAAGATTTCGCCCTCTGCATCCTGCCCGATGCCGCACGGACTGCGGAATCCCGCGCACCATGGTTCCATCTTGCCTTCAGGCGTCGTGCGCATGACCCAGCCGCGCCAGGGCGCGTGCGTGGCATCTTCGCCAGCGCCTTTCCAGCCCTTGCCCATGCCCGCATTGAGCGAGGTGTAGAGGTTGCCTTCCTGGTCAAAGACCGGTCCGTAGGCGTACTCGTGGTAATTGCCCGAAACGCCCCAGCCCGTGGCGGCGGTGAGGTATTCATCGGCCACGCCATCGCCATTCACATCCCGCAGCTTCGTCACCTCCACGCGCTGCGTGGCGTACAACGCGCCGTCACGCCACGCGAGGCCCAGGATCTCATGCAGGCCGCTGGCAAACAGCTTGAAGCCCGGCTTCGCACTGTCCGAGGGATTCTGCGCGATCCAGATTTCCCCTTTGCGCAACGACACCGCCAGCTTCCCATCCGGCAGCACCGCCAGACCACTTGCCTCAAAATTCACGCCCTTCGGCAGCTCGTAGGTCTCGATGCGGTAGTAGTCGGATTGTGTCTGGGCGAAGAGCGAGGCAGGAAGGAGTAAAACGAGTTTTCCAACTCGTTTCAACGTGTCGCTGCCCTTCCGGGCAACGAGTTGGAAAACTCGTTCTACGATCGTTACCATGACAGTGCCTCCTTCGTTTCCTTGCCGTTGATCTTCACCATGCGCTCAAAGCCGTTTGTCGTGGGACGCAGCGTGTCTTCCACCTGCTGTCCATCCTGGCGATACACAAACGTGGGCACGCCATCCTTGCCGACCTTGTAGCCGCCGAAGACGCGCTCGCCGGTCGCGTTGGGCAGCTCTTTCACGTCGGTGCCCAGGGGTTTGATCGGCGGCATCGCGCGATCCTGCCAGTTGCTCATGGCATCAAGGAAGCGGCCCTTCCAAATCAGCGCCCAGCGGCACGTCTTCGCATCAAACGCCGCGTTCACGCCGCTGGGGAAGCCCACGCCAATCGCATGCGTGCCCACGCCCTCGATGAAGCTGCGAAACACGATCACGCGCTTCGCCTTGCCCGGCTTCAATTCAAAATCCTCCGCTGACATCAGCCCCTCAGGCAACGGCTGGCCTTCCACCTCGCGCAGGTAGGTCCAGATGCTTTCGATTTCCTGATCGGCCTTCTTGCGGCCCACAAACATCGGCGGCATCACCGTGCCAAGCTGAGTCACCTGCGGATTGAGCAGCAGCTCTTTGAAATACTCCGGCTGGATGCGCTCCACCGTGTGCGTCAGCCGGATCACCGGCGGCCCGAGCGACTTGCGATCCTTCAATCCATGACACGCCACGCAAGCGAGGCCCTTCGCGCCGAGAAGCTGCCGTCCCGCCTCCGCGCGATGATGTTTGAGCAAGCCGGTGACATCCATCTGCACCGGCTTCTCGAGTTTGTCGGCCTCGTTGAACGCGCTGATGAGCATCTCCGTCTGCTCACGGCCAAAATTCGGCATCCGCGTGTCCATGTAAGGCCGCACGCTGCCGTCCTTGCCCCACAGAATCTTTTCAAACCAGCCATGCGTCAGCTTACGGCCAATCTTGTCCAGACTGGGCGGCAGATGCGCGAGTTGTCCCAGCGATTCCGCGCCCGGATCATTCACACCAAAAAACTGCGCCCGTGGATCCTCCGGCCCGCCCTTGCTGTCGCGATCATGACACGCGTAACAGTTCAGCCGGGACATGTGCCAGTCGATCTTTTCCTGCGCCGTGAGCTTGGGGGCCGCCTCTTTTTGAATCACGGCCAGCGCCAGTTTCAGCGCACGTTTTTGCAAGTCGTTCAAATCAAAGCGCGGGGTGCCGCTGGCTTGTTTTTCCGCGAGGCAGCCTTGGTCGGGCGAAAGTTCTGCCATCTGTTTTGTAGTCCCGGCTTTAGCCGGAATCCCAGAACCGGCTAAAGCCGGGACTACAGTGCCCAGAGTGTGGCAGGCCACGCAGTTCATCTTTTCGAAGACTTCGCGGCCTTTCTCGATTCCCTGCGGCGGAAGCTTCAACGCCGCTCGTGCGGTAGCTTTCTCCGCGACACGGCCCACATGCAGATACGCCGCGATGTCAGCCGCCTGCTCTTTGCTCAGGCGCATGTCCGGCATGCGGCCCGCAGGACGCATCGACAACGGGTCATGCAAAAAAGCAGCCAGCGCGTTCACGTCATAAGCATCTGCCAGAGCAATAGGCACGGAACCATTCCCCGGTTTCTCGACCTCGGCATCCGCAGGCACTTTCGGTGGCCGCACATCGAGCGCAGGCTCGTGGCAGGCCACGCAGCCAACCTTGTGATACAGCTCCTTGCCGCGCTCCACATCGCCCGCAGGCATCTGCGGCGCATCCCATTTGCTCGCGCTCAAAAACTCCACCAGCGCCTCGACTTTCTCCTCATCGCCCTCCTCACCCGCAAACAAGCCGGGCATCTGCGTGCCTTTTTTGCGATGCTGCGGACTGCGAATCATGAGCCAGAGCGTGTCCGCATCCAACCGTGATCCCACACCACCCAAATTCGGCCCAGGCTTGACCTTGAGCCGTTCCTGCCATGATTCGGGCGCGGCATGGCAGGCCGTGCAGTTCAACTCCGCCAGCAGCAGAAAGCCGCCGTTCACCACATGCTCATCAGGATCTTGATCGAGGTAGAACTGGTCGAAATTGAAGACGTAGGCGTGGTTAATCGGCTCTGCCTGGAGAGGATGGGACCGCGCTGGCGGAGTGGTGAGGAGAAAGACCGCCAGGAGCAGCGCGGAATGACGAATGCAGAATGCAGAATGACGAATGAAACTCATGGGCGGCGGCACAGATTCAATGAAGCTCAGCATTCGTCATTCGGATTTCGATATTCGTCATTTCACAGTCCCATCTTCGCTCGTTCAGCATCCAGCGCCTTGATCCACGGGCCGATGAAATGACCGGAGTCGTGATAGGTGCGTCCGGAATACATGTGCTGGTCGATGACACAGGGTTCGTTGACGTAAATGCCGCCGCAGATTTCGAGATCGAACTTGCACTTGGCGACGGTGGCCATGCGCAGGCCTTTGACGATGTTGGCACGGGCGGGAATCTCCACGCCGTGGCAGACGCTGGCGCAGGGCTTCTTCTGCTCCCAGAACCACTTCGTGATGCGCAGGAGATCGGCGTCCTCACGGATGTACTCCGGCGCGCGGCCACCGCTGAAGAAGATGCCGACGTATTCCTCGGGATTGATGTCCTTGAAGGCGATGTCTGCGTCGATGCTGTAGCCTTCCCATTCCTTGGTGATGGTCCAGCCGGGTTTCACTTCATGCAGCACCATCTGGTATTTCCGCTTTTCCGGCGCGGCGACGATGGGCTTGTAGCCGCCTTCGATGAGACGATAAAACGGGTAGAGAGTGTCAACGGTTTCGGTGGCGTCACCGACGATGAGGAGAACTTTGGCTTCCATGATTTATGATTCTTGATTTACGATTTATGATTTCAGGGACGATCTACGATCACGATTCAATGCTGGCGAAGCCATATCATCAATCATAAATCGTAAATTAGCGATCAGCCGACGAGACTGTCGAGATGGTTCTTTGCGCGGACAATCTCCGCCGTGGTTTCAGCAGCAGTCGGAAGAATGGGAATACCGCGCGGCGTGGGGTGCATGAAGATTTCGGTGGGGCCGGTGAATTGGATGTCTTTGAGCGCGGCAACGATGGGCTTGTAGTCGAGCGGGCCGCGTCCGGGCATCTGCTGGAGTTCTTCCTCCTTCGGCATGACCTTGCTAAAACCCAGGCCACGCTCCCAGGCATAAAACAGGGTCAACTTTTCGCCGATGTGCCGGATCATCGCGGCCAGCGATAAAGCATCCGGCGGCAGATGCGCTGGCGCGAGCGCGATGCCGATGCCTGCGATGTCCCGAGTGAAGTCCGCGAACCAGTGGAGCGAGTCTGGCGTGTCGATGAGGTTGTTGACGTGGTTCTCGATGCCGATCTCGACACCGTTCTCCGCCGCCAGCGCTGCATGCGGCTTCATCTTCTCCACGAAGTCCTTCACGTTCGTCTTGAGTTGTTCAGGGCTCACTTTGTATTCGCCCTTGCCGCCAGTGACGATGAAACTGCCGCCGAACTTCTTCACGATGGCGATTTCATCCGTCAGCTTGAAGGGGCCGAGGTCGTAACGCGTGGTGCCGCCGAAGCCGACGCCGTGCTCCTGGAGCAGCGCGGCAAACTTGTCATGCCCCATGGCATCCATTTCTTCGCGCTGCGTGCCGTGCTTCTTGGGCCAGAGTTCGATGGCGGCAGCCCCGGTCTTCTTCACCTCTGGAAGAATTTCCGCCAGCGGCAGACTGCCGTACATCGACGAAGCGAGCATGTAATTCAGCTTCCACGTCGATTCCGCCGCGAACGCAGGCACAGCCGTGGCTGCGGCGATGGATTGGAGGAAACGACGACGGTTCATGGTGGCCGAGTAAACGCCCGCCATGCGCCCACTTCATTCAGACTTTGATTTCCCGTCTTCAGGTTTTGCGGCTTCTCCGAAACTCTCCCGGAGTGGTGCCGCTGCGCTTCCGAAAGGCCTCGGCCATGTACTGCGGATGGGTGAAGCCGCAGCGGGCGGCGATGGCGTCGAGGGTGAGGTCAGTTTGAGTGAGGAGTTTCTCCACGGCAGCAAAACGCAAGCGGTTGATCTCCTCGCCAGGACTGCGGCCGATGAGGGCTTTCATGCGGCGTTCGAGCACGCTGCGAGATAAAGCCACTTCGCGGGCGACGCGGGTGACGTCGAGGTTTTCTGTGGCGTGCTGGCGGATGAAACGCAACGCGGCGGCGATGCGCGGGTCTTCGACGGCAACGATGTCACTGGATTGTCGCACGACGATGTCGCCGGGCAGATGCAGGTGTTTTTCGCCGGGCTTGGGGATGCGTTTGCGCTGCATCCACTCGTCTAGGAGGCGGGTGGCCGCATACCCGACGACCTGCCCGCGCAATCGCAGGCTGGACAGCGGCGGGGAGGCGGTCTCGCAGAGCATGTTGTCATTCTCCGCGCCAACCACGGCGAGTTCTTCTGGCACGGCGATGCCAGCACGGCGCGCGGCATCGAGCACCCAGAAGCCGAGCTGGTCATTCACCGCGAAAACACCGGCAGGCTTTGGCAGCTTGAGCAACCAGGCGACGAGATCGCGCTGATGCTGCTCCCAGTTGGAGCGCTCGGATTGAAACACGGGGCATTCAAAGCCAGCGTCGCACACGGCGCGGATGAAGCGGTCGCTGCGTTCGACGAAGAAGTTCTCCGAGGCGTCCTGCACACAGCCAAAGTGATGAAAGCCGCGATTGCGGAAGTGCTCGGCCACGCGGGCGCCGATGACGCTGTTGTCCATGCCCACGAAGGGGAAAGGGTGCTTCAAAACGGACGTGCGCAGCTCGACGACGGGCAGTTTGGTGGCCTTGAGCTGCCGCAGCATCGTCTCATCGACGGTGCGGGAGAGAATGCCGTCGCCACGCCATTTTTTGAGCCAGTCGGGGAAGGTGCTGCGCAAATCACGCGGCTCCAGATACAACGACCACGGGCCGTGCTCTGCCACATAGCGCCGGATGCCGCGCACGATGTCGCGCCCATAAGAGCGCGAGGTATCGACGAGAATGGCAACCTGGGGAATGTGGGACATGGCTCAGGGCTCGGTGAATTTCACACTCACTCCCGGCAGCTTCGCGGCGGCTGCCATTCCTTTCTCGCGTCCAAGCACACACATCGCCGTGGCCAGGGCGTCGCTGGTAGTGCAATCCGGTGCGATGATGGAGCAGGCGACGCGCTCGGTGAGGCCGAGGCCGGTCTTGGGCGAGACGATGTGGGAATAGCGCACGCCATCGATCTCGGTGAACTGATACAGATCCCCGGAGGTGGAGACGGCGCAGTTTTTGAGGCGCACGGTTTCCATGAGCTCATCGGCATCCGGCACAGGTTTGGTGAAGGTGCGGAGCTTGATCTCCCAGGCGTCTTGATTCGGCGGCGGATCACCGATGGCGATGTCGCCACCAGCCATGACGAGGGCGCGCGTGAGTCCGTGCTGGCGAAGGATGCGCAAGCCTTCATCTGCAGCGCGGCCTTTGGCGATGCCACCGAGGTCGAGAAGCATGCCGGGCTTGGTGAGCGTGATGGTTTGCGCCTTGGCATCAAGCCGCAGAGCATTCCAGTCCGTGACGGCGAGGGCTTGTTGCAGACGGTCGGCTGGTGGGAGTTGGTGAAGGCGCTTGGTGCGCCGCCAGAGCTTGGTGAGATTGCCACAGGTGATGTCGAAGGCTCCGTCAGTAAGGCGGGAAAGCTCGATGGATCGTGAAACGAGGTCAAAAAGTTCAGTGCTGGCCTTGAAGGGCTGGTTGGGGCCGGTGCCGCACAGTTTCATCAGCTCGCTGTTCGGCTCGTAGTCGGAAAAAACGGCGTTGAGAGCGGCAATGCGTTGAAAGGCGGCATCGGCGGCGCTTTCGGCCTTCTCCTTGGATTCCGCATGCAGTGAGAGGTGAAACGTGGTGCCCATGAGGGGCGCGGAAAAATCAAAGCGCTGCTGGGCGAACGCAGGCAGGGCGAACGCGAGCACGAGGAGCATGAAATGCCTTGGCATGAGCGCAGGATGAATCCATGCCGACGAACATCAATCACCAAACAACCGCTGAACCAGATCGTGAACTTACCACGCTGGCTCAGCATGCAGCGCGGATGCCATGTCCGTGATGAACGGACGAGGTGCGTGCTGAGTCTCGGCAGGCGCCGCGAGATTTTGACAAAGTGCGCGAACGGCGGGAACAGCGGACGCGTTCTGGCAGCGCACGAGCAGCACTCGGCGCTGCGGCATGCCGTGCAGGTAAATGCAGCCACCCTCATGCTGCTGGATGATCTCGTGGCAGTCCCCACTGCCGGAGCGGCGGCCCAGCTCAGACGCGGCTGAGAGCGTGGCATGGGCGAGAACGAGAATGGCGGCGGTGGGCGGCTCGGCATCGCCATCAAAACCCAGCAGACGACCGGCGTCGTCGGCGACGGCGGTTTGAATGACACCAGGAAGGGCAGCCAGGGCTGAGAGGTCAAAGGTCATGCGGCAAGGGCGTGGGTGGGCAGCTCGTGGGAAGATGAAGGCACGCCGTCGTCTGGCGCGGCATGCATGCGGAACTGGTTCAGCACGGCCTGGGAGATGGCGTTAAGCGTGGCCAGAACGTTGCGACCGGTGCGGGCGTCGGATTCAAAGCTGAGGAAGGGGACGGGCCGGTTGTTGAAGAGGTATTCGAGGTACTCGACCGGGGCGGCGTTCGGCAGGTCGCGCTTGTTGTATTGCAGGACGATGGGCAGGCGGTCGAGCGAGCTGCCGTTCATGCGCAGGTTGGCCTCCAGGCTTTGCAGGGACTGCAAGTTGTCGCGCTGGCGGTCCATCTGTGAGTCAGCGACGAAGACGACGCCGTCCGCCTGCCGCAGCACAAGCTGGAGCGTGGCGTTGTAGGTGATCTGGCCGGGCACGGTGTAAAGATGGAAGGTGGTCTTGTAGCCGGGCAGCGCATCGGCCTCAATGGCGAGGAAATCGAAGAACAGCGTGCGGTCCTGCGCGTTGGAGAGCGAGAGGAGGTCGCTGCAGCCCTTGGGATCGAGCTTGGCGTGGATCTGCTGCAGATTGGTGGTCTTGCCGCTCAAGGGGGTGCCGCAATAGACGATCTTGAAGCTGACGGTGTGGTCGTCGTGATTGATGCTGGGCATGGCGGCGTGAGTTGAGCGGCCTGATCACCCGAGCATGCGGGCGAGTTCGCGCGCGATGAGGGTGATTTTGTCCCGCAGGCCGTTGGAGGGTTCGTTTTCGTGCAGCACGGCGACGGTGGTGGTGCCCGGGAAGCAGAAAGTGAGCAAACGACCGCCGGCGTTCAGCGTGAAGGTCTCGGCCCCTTCAATGCCAATCAGCGGGGCGAGTCCGCGCAACTGGCGGGCGATTTCAGGAGCCTGACGCTGGAACTCGGCGGCATCCGGCTTGCGGGAGTCGGCATGGCTGAGGACATGTGAGCCATGCAGGCAAACACAGGCGCTGAGGCCGCTCTGACTGGCCAGCAACTCGACGACACGCGGCGCGGTGAGATTTTCCTCCGTGCCGAGCAGGGCGCGGAGCAAAAGCTGATCGGTCTGGGTATCCGCCGGCGAAAGTCCGAGGAAGGAGTGCTTCACCGCCGCCATTTTGTTGTTCGGGGCCGCGGCTGGCGCAGGCTGGGCAGGAGCGGGTTTCGGCTCCTCCATGGGCGTGAACTGAGGCGCGGGCATGGGTTCTGAGAACAGCGGCACGCTCGGCACCGGAGTGCTGAAAAGGCCGGAGTTGGATGGCTGGGGCGCTTGCTGCGGGGCAAAGGCTTCCTCCGCCTTCGGCGCGAAGGTGGGCTGCGGCTTGAACTCGGAAACTGGAGAGCCGAAGGGGGAACTGGTGGCAGGATGTGGTGCCGGGGGCGTCTGTCCGAGCAACTGGGCGCTGCTGAAGCCCGAATCCGTCGGCGGCTTGGCCGTCGTCAAGGGTCCGGTGGACGCAAAGGGGTCAAACGGCTTCGGAGCTGCCATCAGAGGCCCAGTGGGCTGCGCGACTGGCTGGCTGGCAAAGGCGGACGACGCTGGGGGAGCGCCAAAAGTCTGAAACAACGAGGGTGCCGGAGAGCCCGCCGGAGTAGGAGCGAACAATGACGGCACGGCCTGCTGCGGAGCCGTTGGCTCGGCTGGCGGCTGGGCGAAAGGCGAAGGCGCGTCAGCGGGCGCTTGTGCGCTCGTCGGCTGGCTTTGGGCGAAAGGATTGAGCGTTGCTCCAAACTTGGGAGTGAAAGGCTGGCTCGGCGGCTGATTCAGGCTGGGATCAGCAGGAGCGGCGGCGGCAAAAAGCGGCGCTGGAGTTGGCTGAGGAGCCGCTGGCTGGGAGGAGAACAAAGACTGCGGTGCAGCCTCCATCTGGCTCGGCTGCCCGGGTGCCACACCTGGCTGGACGAAAAAGGAATTCGCGACAGGCGCTGGCTGCGGCGGAGCGGCAGCGGCCCCACCACCCGAAGCCTGCGCTGCTCCTGTGGCGGTCGTGAGCGCGTGGAAGACCTCGTTCTGCGGCAGACGAATCTGCGCCTCGCGTTTGGCGGAGGAGAGCGTGTTGCGGAAACCGACATCGGACAGCCCATCCACAAGCGTCCCAAGCTCCACCATGACCTGTCCCGAGGACAGTTGCGCACTCAAAGTACTGGCAGGCAGGCTGGTGGTGATCCAAGCCGGCACCATCGCGGGATTGAAGCCCAGTTCCTCCAGGCTGTAGCCGTTCAGCGCCGCGGCAAAGCCCAGTTTTGCCATGCCCGAGCCTGCCATGCCGGATGACGACGCCGACATCTGCGGGGCTGAGTTCTGCTGAGGGGCTGCTGGCGCGGCATCTTTAAACGCAGCGGCAAAGGGAGCGCCAAACGGACTCGGCGCAGGGGCGGCGGCTGGCTCCTGCGACTTGGGGGGCGTGAACAGGCCGGTGATCGAAGTCGGCTGCTCAACAGGCGCCGGCGTGGCAGCGCCAAACGACAAACCCGGCGCAGGCTGGGCGGGCGGAAAAGCTGCCTGTGGCGGCATGCCAAAAGGCGAGCCACCAGCTCCAAACGAAAAGGGTGTGGCGGGAGGCGGCGCTGAAGCCTCTGGCGTGGGCGATGCCGGACTCATCCCAAAAGGACTGGCAGACGATAGCTGCGGCGCTCCTGCAAGGCTCGCAAACGGACTCGCCACGGGCGCTGCTTCCGCAGCCATGGGCTGTGGTGCCTCCGCCGGAGTCTCGTGCTGCGCCGCCGCAAACGGACTCATGGGAAAACGTGAAGGGCCGCCAGGAGGAAGCGCTGCCGCTTGGAAGGGTGATGCCGGTGCCACCTCCGCAGCAGGTGTCATCGAAAATGGCGAGGTTTTCGCAGGCGGAATGGCCGCGAATGGTGACGCAGGCTGCGCCTGCGAGAACGGGGGGGGATGATTGCCCTGCCCTTCCCTGGCCTGGGCGATCAGTCCTGGCAGTTTGGCCGCAGGCAGCGGCACCATGCGCGGGTCCTGCGGGGAAATCGGAGTCTGAAACAGCGCCGGGCACACACGATACAGCTCAAACACGGGCAGCGCCGCCTGCCCGCTGCGCAGCGCGTTTTCCAGAAGCGCAGGCGGCAGCGCCAGGGGTTGCTCAGCTGGCAAAGCACCCGCACGAACCACTTCCGGCGGTAGATACCCGATCACGTCACCAACCGTCAGCGGCGTGTTGGTGGGGGTGGAGCCATTGATGCTGAAAGGAGACATTCCCTGGCTGGAATTGATCGGTGGAGCCACGGCAGGCTCATTGCCCATGGTCTTGAACAGCGGACTGCCGCCGATCTGGAACGGTGAATTGGAGGGCGACGCAGGTAAAGTGGCTTGCATGGAATGACCGGGTAATCTGGCGCCTGCCAAACCTGAATGAGCGGTCATTGAAGCCGATGCAGCAGGAGTGCCGTTCGCTTCAGAAGCGGCCTCACGCTGAAACAGATTTCGAAACGAAAAACTCATCGTTAGTGCTGGCAGGCCGAGCCGAAACTATAGCAATTCATTCTAAAAAATCTAGATTTGCTCATATATTCTCATATCGGATCAAATTATTAATTCACTGATCCTAAATATCAATGCTGGGTAGTTCAAGGTTTTTCCTGCGCTATTTAATAGCAGCAGACACCCAGCCAACGCTTCTAAGCATTCCCTCAATTTCGCCTCATCCACAACCCCCGCAATGCGGCTTTGCGCATGATTTTCACACTCGCTAAATTTTCCCTTGCGCAATCACGCTTTGAACGCACTATCCCCGCCCGCTCAAACGACCCCTTCGTCTAGCGGTTAGGACACATCCCTTTCACGGATGCGACACGAGTTCGATTCTCGTAGGGGTCGCCATTCTTCTTCATCGGCAAAGCCGACAGCAAAAAAGAAGCTCCACTGGACACTGGCAAACTCGCCCGCTAAACGAGCAACATGGTTCCCATGGAAGGAAAATTGTTCATCACCGGTCACAACGGCCTCGTCGGTCGCGCACTGCTGCGCCACTACGCCACACACCCGCAATGGCAGGTCATCTCCCGCACCAAGGCCGAGCTCGATCTGCGTGATCCACATGCCACCGACGCGTTTTTCGCGGCTGAGCGCCCCGATTATGTGATTCTTGCCGCCGCGAAGGTGGGTGGCATCAAGGCCAGCTACACTCAGCCCGTCGATTTCCTCCTCGATAACCTGCAAATCCAAAACGCCGTCCTCTCCGCCGCGCATCGTTTCGACGTGAAAAAGCTGCTCTTCCTTGGCAGCACCTGCATCTATCCCAAGAACGCCGAGATGCCCATTCGCGAGGACAGCCTGCTCACCGGGCCGATGGAAACCACCAACGAACCGTATGGCGTCGCCAAGATCGCCGGCATCAAGCTCTGCCAGGGCTACCGCCATCAGCATGGCCGCGATTTCATCTGCGGCATGCCTGCAAATCTCTACGGCTCCTTCGACAACTTCGATCCCGAACACTCGCACGTCCTGCCCTCGCTCATCCGCCGTTTTCACGAGGCAAAGCTGCACAACACACCAAGCGTCACCCTCTGGGGCAGCGGCACGCCCACGCGTGAATTTTTGTTCGTCGATGACCTTGCCGCCGCCTGCGCTTTCCTGCTCGAAAACTACAGCGGCGGCGACATCGTCAACATCGGCACGGGTCAGGAGATCAGCATTCGTGAGGCGGCTGAAATCATCCGTGGCATCATCGGTTACACTGGCGAGATTCGCTGGGACACCACGCAACCGGACGGCAATCCGCGCCGCCTGCTCGATGTCAGCCGCCTGGACAAACTCGGCTGGAAAGCCCAAACCGATTTCCGCACCGGCGTGGCGCAAACCTATCAATGGTTCCTCGACAACCGCGCCACCGCC
>Ga0209573_1004722_pt1 | contig 13081 bp, 12 predicted proteins | sample TNRBio252014_DNA_FD_185870 | JGI IMG/M metagenome (GOLD analysis project Ga0209573, IMG submission 185870) | Wastewater treatment Type I Accumulibacter community from EBPR Bioreactor in Madison, WI, USA - TNR Reactor_6/25/2014_ DNA (SPAdes)... | ecosystem: Engineered > Bioreactor > EBPR >...
ACCGGTGGGGGTGAAGAAAATCGAGGCGGGACCGAAAGGCGGGCGGATCGTGTTCGGGCCGGCACCGAAGGTGGATTCGGCCAAGCTGGTGCGCTTGATTCAATCGCAGTCTCGGGTTTACAAGCTGGATGGAAAGGACAAGCTACGCTTCATTAAGGATCTCCCCGACGCGGAGGCGCGGGCAGCGGCGGTGGAGCGGTTGTTGGAAGAAATCGGCGCGGGATAAGCCTCGCCAAGTCAGTGTTTCCAAGCGGCGGCTTCCACCATGCTCGCCCCCGAGTGATTGTTGTCGAATCTCCAAGGGAGTAACCGTGACCGACTATCTCGATATCTCGCTGACGATTTCCCCGGACCTGCCGCATTGGCCCGGCAGCCCGGCCATTGAATTGAGCCGTCGCCGCGACATGGATCGGGGCGATCCCATCAACGATAGCACCCTGGTCTGCGGCGTGCATACCGGCACCCATGTCGATTCGCCCTTGCATTTTCTGGCCGACGGCGCGGACGTAACCCATCTGTCGCTGGATGCGTTGATCGGTCCGGCGGTCGTGGCTGAATTATCCGATCTGGAGGTTATCGCCGCTCGCGATCTGGAAGCCCTGAATTTGCCGGCCGATACTCGGCGTTTGCTGCTGCGCACCCGCAATTCCGCGATCTGGCAACGGGGTGACCGCGAGTTCCACACCGATTTCGTGGCCCTGACCGTCGAGGCTGCTCAGTGGGTGGTGGCGCGGGGCATCCGTTTGATCGGGGTCGATTACCTGTCGGTGCAGATTTTCCAGGGCGATCCACAAACCCACATCGCCCTGCTGCAAGCCGGAGTCGTGATCGTGGAAGGTTTGAATTTGACCGAAGTCGCACCGGGACCCTATGAGTTGATTTGCCTGCCGCTCAAGCTGGCCGGTGCCGAAGGTGCGCCCGCGCGGGCGGTACTCAGGAAAGTGTCGGAGTGAACACCGATAGCGCTTGTCCTTGCGGTTCGGGCAAAACCTACGCGGCTTGTTGCGGCCCGTACCTCGATCACGGACAACGACCGCCCACGGCCGAGGCGCTGATGCGCTCCCGTTATTCGGGCTACGTCTTTGCGCGGAAAGACTATCTGCTGTGCACCTGGCACGAATCCACCCGGCCCGAAACGCTTGATCTGAGCGATGCGAGCCAGCTCAACTGGCTGGGCTTGAAGATTGTCCACACCGAGGCCGGAGGTTTCGACGATATGCAGGGCGTGGTCGAGTTCGTGGCGCGTTACAAGATCGGCGGCAAGGCGCATCGGTTGCACGAGACCAGCCGGTTCGTGCGGAAAGGGGAGCAGTGGTTTTATCTGGAAGGCGATTTCGGAAAATAGAAATCCCATAACAGGCCATGAATCGATGCCGTAAATAGATGGGTAACGAGTTCCAGATTGGAGTTTTTGTAAGGTCGATTTTTACAACAAAATTGCTTGCGACGGCTAATGAGGCAGGCTCGAAGCACTCGACGCAAGGCCCAGGATCATCCGCCGGCCTTGATTGATTTGCGCATGGCGTATCGCTTGAAGGTCACGCCACGACGGCTAACAATTTGCTCTTCCGCGATCAGAAAGCCTTGGCGATGAAAGAATGGGCGAGCCATCACACTCGCTTCGGTGAATAGCACTTCGATACCCGCGAACAATAGCGTGGATTCGATCTCGTGATAGAGCAAGGATGCTACCCCGCGACGTGGGTAGCGGGGCGATACATAGAGAAGGCCGATATACCCATTCATCGCATAAGAAAGAAATCCAGCGAGCTCATTGTCATTGTCTTCCGCAACAACGGTATGCAGCCCATTCAGTCGCTCGCCCCACTCACTCAGGTCTGGAGGTTGCGGAGCCCACGCGGCCCGTTGCGAGGCATCGTAGTGGCCGATAGCCAAGCCATGAACCGATGCCGTAAACAGATGGGCAACGGACTCAAGATCGGAGCTTTTGTAGGGCCGAAGTCTCATAAGCTAATCGCTCGTGACGGACCAACGAGGCAAGTGCGAAATTTCTGCGACAAGACCGAGTTCAGTAACACCGAATACAAGCAGCTTTTGCGGAACAATGCCGGAGACATGCGAAAACGCTGCTGAGTGTTCGGGATCCGCTGGAACGCATTATCAGGCCATTCTCTGCAGATGGTGAAAATCTTCGATCGATTTCAGCTCTTCAGCCTCAGATGCTTGAGCGCGATAAAGATCCCAGCGAACCTGGAGAGTCAGCCAGAAATCCGCGGAAATACCGAAAAATTTCGCCAACCTAAGTGCGGTACTGGGCGTAATTCCGCGTTTTTGATTAACCAGCTCGTTGACTCGCTGATATGGGACATGAATCGCATCCGCTAGATCACGCTGACTAATATTCATAGGTATAAGGAACTCCTCCCGAAGCATTTCACCGGGGTGGGTAGGTGGTCTATGCGTTGGAATTCGCACCATTTTCGAGACCTCTAGTGATAGTCAGTAACCTCTACTTTGCCTGGACCAGCTTCACTCCAAACAAAGCAGATTCTGTACTGCTCGTTAATTCGAATGCTGTATTGCCCTTTTCGATCTCCGACAAGTATCTCAAGCCGGTTGCCAGGTGGGACTTTCAGCTCTTCAAGCGATTGCACGGAATCGAGCTGATCAAGCTTCCGCGTGACGATTGGCCAAAGCTTCCGCGGACAGGACTTCCTGGCGGCTTTCGAATTGACACCGTTGAAAATGTCTTCAGTCGCCCGATCATGAAATGATTCGATCATGTGACCATGATAGCACGGCTCTCATGCTATTCAAGAGAGAGGCTTTAACCCACTTTTTTAATAAAAATTTCGAGGAAACAAGAGAATAAAGACCTGTTTGACCGCCTCCAAAAGTGATACTTCACCGTATCATTTGCCGCTAACGCCAACGCTTCCGCCCCTGTGCGCGGAACACCATTCATGGATGAACGATACGGCCATGACATCCGCTGCCGTGGAGATTCCATGGCAGCGGAATCACCTCGGGAGTTGCTACAATTATCAGCACTTCCAAATCACTCTTCCCGCCGCCCGAGGACAGTCGCCATGCCCGATGCCAACCCCTTGCGCCGGCTCAACGCCTCTGGCCAGAGCGTGTGGTACGACCACATCCAGCGCTCCATGCTGACCTCCGGCATGTTGGCGCGATTGATCGCCGAAGACGATCTGCGCGGTCTTACCTCCAACCCGAGCATTTTCGAGAAAGCCATTGCTGGCAGCGGCGACTACGACACCGCGCTGCGCCGGGAGCTGCAACGCAACCCGCAACAATCCAGTCGCGAACTGTTCTTCACCTTGGCCATCGACGACATCCGCGCCGCCGCCGCCGCGCTGCGTTCGACCTACGACGCCACCGATGGCGTGGACGGCATGGTCAGCCTGGAGGTATCGCCGGATCTGGCCCACGACGTGGACGGCACGGTACTGGAAGCGCGTGAGCTGTTCGCCCGGCTGGACCTGCCGAACATCATGATCAAGGTGCCGGGGACCGTGCCCGGCCTGCACGCCGTCGAACGACTGATCGCCGAAGGGGTCAACGTCAACGTCACCCTGCTGTTTTCGGTGGAACGCTACGTCTCGGTGGCCGAAGCTTACCTGCGGGGTCTGGAGCGTCGCCGCGCCCTCGGTCTGCCGCTGGATCGGATCGCCTCGGTGGCTAGCTTCTTCGTCAGCCGGCTCGACACCGCGCTCGACCCGGTGCTGGCGCAACGGTGGCCGGAATTGCAGGGCCGGATCGCCAACGCCAACGCCAAGCTGGCCTATCAGGAGTATCTGGAAATCTTCGGCGGCGCGCACTTCGCCGCCCTGCGCGCGGCCGGGGCCCGCCCCCAACGCCTATTGTGGGCCAGCACCAGCACCAAGAACTCCAGCTATCCCGATCTACTCTATGTGGATAACCTGATTGGCCCGGACACCGTCAATACCTTGCCCCCCGCGACCTATGACGCCTTCCGCGACCACGGCACCATCGCCCGAACCCTGGATCAGGACGTGGAAACCGCCTTGGCGCAACTGGCGCAGTTGCCGGAACTGGGGATCGATTTGAGTGCTGTCACCGACCAGTTGGAAATCGAGGGAGTCAATGCCTTCATCCGCTCCTTCGAGACACTGCTGACGGCCATTACGGTCAAAACCAGTCCCCTGTTGGCCTGAACCTTTTCCCTCACCCTCGGAGCAACCGCCCGCCATGGAGAAAAAAACCGATTACGCCATCCAGGTGGCCGCTCAGGCGTTTTATCTGGAAGAGCAGTCCAATCCCGAACAGGATCGCTATGTCTTTGCCTATACCATCGTGATCCAGAATCACGGCAACGTTGCCGCCCGCCTGCTCAATCGGCATTGGATCATCACCGACGCCAACGGCAAGATCGAGGAGGTGCGCGGCGAAGGCGTGGTCGGCGAACAGCCCTACCTGCGTCCCGGCGAGGGTTTTCAATACACCAGCGGCGCCATCCTGGAGACCTCGGTCGGCAGCATGCGGGGCAGCTATCAGATGTTGGCCGACGACGGCATGACCTTCGACGCCAACATCCCGCCCTTCGTGCTGTCCATTCCGCGCACCCTGCACTGAGGTCCGGCGGGTGGCGCTGCGCTACAGCTATACCCTGATCGCACCGATTTACGATGCTTTCGTGGCGCCGTTCACCGCGACGGCGCGGCGACAGGGGCTGGCGCTGTTGCCCGATGGACCCCATGCCGAGGTGTTGCTGGTCGGCGTCGGCAGCGGTCTGGATCTGCCGCTGCTGCCGCGCGGGCCGCGCTACACCGGTCTGGATCTGACGCCGGCGATGTTGGCGCGTGCCCGGCGCAAGGCCACCGCCCTGAAGCTGGATATCCAACTCGACGTGGGCGATGCCCGCCGCTTGCCGTATGGCGATGCCACGTTCGATGTGGTGGTGCTGCATCTGATTCTGGCGGTGACGCCGCATCCTGAACGAGTGTTGACCGAAGCGGCGCGGGTCTTGCGGCGCGGCGGCCGGGTACTGATCCTCGACAAGTTCCTGCGGTTGGGACAGAAAGCGCCGCTGCGGCGACTGATCAGCCCGTTGCTGGGTTTGCTGGCCACCCGCACCAACGTGGTGTTCGAGACGGTGCTGGCGCGAGCGCCGGACCTGGAAGTCCTGTCCGACCAGCCGGCGCTGGCCAACGGCTGGTTCCGACGGATCGTGCTGCGCAAGACCGGATTCCACGACGGGCACCAAATCCACCACCACCGGCCCTAACCTTGATAATCCCCCGGTTCGCCCGCATCTAAAGGTTCAATCCCCTTTAGCCGCGTGTACAAAGATCATGACCGACCACGAAACCATCGAAGCCGAAGTCGTGCGCGAGAATGATGAGCCGGGCGAAAACAGCGCCAACGGCACCATCGTCGCCGCCGCCGATATTCTTCCCTCCACGCTGTACCTGCTGCCGCTATCGGAACGGCCGTTCTTCCCGGCCCAGGCTCTGCCGTTGCTGCTCAACGAAGATCCCTGGCTGACCACCGTCGAGGCCGCCGCCAACCTTGAGCAACGAGTCATCGGGCTGATCCTGGTCAAGCCCGACAGCGCGGAAAAAGCCCATGGCTCGGAGGATTTCCACCCGGTCGGCACGGTCGCCCGCATGCATCAACTGGCCCGCAACGATGGCCGTTTGCAATTCATCGCCCAGGGACTGAAACGGTTTCGCATCGACAAATGGCTGTCCAGCGAACCGCCTTATCATGTCCATGTCGAGTACCTGAACGAGGACGACGACGCTGGTGTCGAGGAATTGCGGGCCTATTCGTTGGCGGTGATCAACACCCTCAAGGAGCTGATTCCGCTCAACCCGCTGTATTCCGAGGAATTGAAATTCTTCCTCAACCGCTTCAACACTCACGACCCGTCGCCGTTGGCCGATTTCGCCGCCAGCCTGACCACGGCCAGCAAGGACGAGTTGCAAGATATTCTGGCCACCGCGCCGGTGCTGGAGCGGTTGAAGAAAGTCATCGTGCTGATCAAGAAGGAACTGGAAGTCGCCAAGCTCCAGACCCGCATCCGCAAGCAGGTTGAGGAGAAGATGAGTGAACACCAGCGTAAGTTCTTCCTGCGCGAGCAGCTCAAGGCCATCCAGCAGGAACTCGGCATCGCCAAGGATGACCGCACCGCCGACGTGGACCGCTTCCGCGAGCGGCTGGAAAGCCGGCAGGTGCCGGAAGCAGCGCTGAAACGGATCGAGGAAGAACTGGACAAATTGTCGATCCTGGAAACCGGCTCGCCCGAGTATGCCGTCACCCGTAATTATCTGGACGTCATCACCGACCTGCCATGGGGAACGTATTCCACCGACAATCTCGACCTCAAGCACGCCCGCGAGGTGCTGGACCGCGATCACGACGGGCTGGCCGACGTCAAGGATCGCATCGTCGAGTTCCTGGCGGTGGGCGCGCTGAAAGGTCAGGTCGGCGGCTCAATCATCCTGCTGGTCGGTCCGCCGGGGGTCGGCAAGACCTCGATCGGCCGCTCGGTGGCCGCCGCGCTGGATCGCCAATTCTACCGCTTGAGTTTGGGTGGGATGCGCGACGAGGCCGAAATCAAGGGCCACCGCCGCACCTACATCGGCGCGTTGCCGGGCAAGTTCATCCAGGCCATCCGCGACGCCAAGACCGCTAACCCCGTGATCATGCTGGACGAGATCGACAAGATCGGCGCCTCGTTCCACGGCGATCCGGCTTCGGCGCTGCTGGAAGCACTCGATCCCGAGCAGAATACCGAGTTTCTGGATCACTACCTGGACGTGCGGTTCGATCTCTCCAAGGTATTGTTCATCTGCACGGCCAACCAGCTTGACACCATTCCGGCGCCGCTGCTCGACCGTATGGAAACCATCCGCCTGTCCGGCTACATCACCGCCGAAAAGCTGCAGATCGCCCGCAACCACCTGTGGCCGAAGCTGCTGGAGCGCAGTGGCCTGGAGCGGGATCGCATCCAGGTCGAGGATGGCGCGCTGACCCAGATCATCGAGGGTTATGCCCGCGAGGCCGGGGTGCGCAATCTGGAAAAGCAGCTCGGTCGGATCGTGCGCAAGAGCGCGGTGAAGATCGTCGAGGGAGAGGCCGAAGGACCGATCGCGGTGGACAAACCCGATCTGGAACGCTATTTGGGCAAACCGCCGTTCCGGCAGGAAACGCGGATGACCGGTGTCGGCGTGGTCACCGGATTGGCCTGGACCGCGCTGGGCGGCGCGACCCTCAACATCGAGGCCAGCCTGGTCCATACCAAGAATCGCGGTTTCAAACTGACCGGCCGGTTGGGCGAGGTGATGCAGGAATCGGCCAATATCGCCTACAGTTATGTCAGCGCCCATCTGGAAGATTATCAGGCCGATCCCAAGTTCTTCGACGAGGCGTTCGTGCATCTGCATGTGCCGGAAGGCGCCACGCCCAAGGACGGACCCAGCGCTGGCATCACCATGGCCACTGCCCTGCTGTCGCTGGCGCGCGGCCAGCAGCCCAGCCGGCCGCTGGCCATGACCGGCGAACTGACCTTGACCGGACTGGTGTTGCCGGTGGGCGGCATCCGTGAGAAGGTCATCGCCGCCCGCCGGGCGGGTCTGTTCGAGATCATCCTGCCGGAAGGCTGCCGAGGCGACGCCGAGGAATTGCCGGACCACATCAAGGAAGGATTGACTCTGCACTTCGTGGAATATCTGCGGCAGGTGGTGGATTTGGTGTTCGCGCCGCAGCCCGCAAGCTGAGAGGTTTATCGTGACCATTCGCGACCGTTCCCGTGCCCTGTTGCCGCTGCTGTGTCTGCTGGCGCTGCCGCATTCGCCCGCCTGGGCCGCTTGCGACGACCCGCCCGGCCGGCGCGTCAACTGGCTGTATTGCGACAAACAGGGCGCGGATCTGACCGGCGCGGACCTACGCGAAGCGGTGCTGACCCGCAGCAATCTGACCAACGCCAAGCTGGCCGGTGCGCGGCTCAGCGGGGCGGATCTCGGTCGGGCGGTGCTCAGCAACGCGGATTTTAGCGGGGCGGCGTTGCGAGGCACGCGACTGGTGTCGGCGCAACTGGATCACGCCGTGTTCGTCGGCGCCAGCATGAGCGGCGCGCGGCTGGATCGGGCGGTGTTGACCGGGGCGGATTTGAGCCAAGCCGACCTGAGCGACGCGGGGCTGTATCAGGCCGACCTGAGCGGGGCCAATCTGACGGGAACGAACTTGAGCAAGGCTACGCTGACGCAGGCGAATTTGACCGGCACCAAGCTGGCGAGCGCGGTGCTGGCGGATGCGGTGCTGAGCCGGGCGATACTGGAGGATGCGGTGCTGACCGGGGCCAAGCTCCAGGGCGTCAAGCTGGACGGGGCGAACCTGCTGGATGCCGACTTCACTGGTGCCGATTTGGGAACGGCAACGCTGGCCGACGCTCGCATCGACGGCGCCCGCTTCACCGACGCCAAGCTGGACAGCACGATCTGGGTGGATCGGCGGCGCTGTCGGCCGGGGTCGGTGGGCGAGTGTCGGTGAACGACAGCGAGTTCAGGCGCCCGCGACTGGGCTTGAACCCGTGAAACCCATGACTTTCCGCCGATCCAGCGCGGCTGCCTGTCGGGCCAGCACCGTAATTGCCGCCCAATCACCCGTCGCCAGCGCGGTTTTGGGCGTCAGCCACGACCCGCCGACGCAACCGACGTTGGGCAGCGCCAGATAATCCGGCGCGGTCTCCGCGCTAATCCCACCGGTCGGGCAGAAGGTGACATCCGGGAACGGTCCGGCCAGCGCTTTCAACAGATCGATGCCACCCGCCGGTTGCGCCGGGAACAACTTCAGTTGATGGAATCCGGCCGCGCGGGCGGTCATGACCTCGGATGGGGTCATCACTCCCGGCAGCAGGGGCAAATTCGTCTCACGGGCGGCTTCGATCAGCGCCGGTGTCAGACCGGGACTGACCCCGAAGCGGGCGCCGGCATCCCGCGCCATTGCGAACTCGTTCGGTCGGGTGAGGGTACCCACCCCGACGATGACCTCCGGCACCTCACGGGCGATGGCCCGAATCGCCGCCAGCGCTACAGAAGTGCGCAGAGTCACCTCCAACACCCGCACGCCACCGGCGGCCAGCGCTTGGGCCAAAGGCACCGCTTGAACCAGATCCTCGATGACGAGGACCGGAATCACCGGCCCAACATGCATGACCTCCAGGATGTTCATCGCACATCTCCCTGGGTGTGGATCGCCGAGCTGGCAAAAACCATCGCCCCCTGCTCGGCTCCGGTGGCGTTGGCGCGGAACCCCGCGAACAACTCGCGACCCAGACCGTGTTGGTCATCGCTCAAATCCACCGGTTCCGGTTGGCGCTCGGCCCATTCCGACTCGGCGACCCGCGCTTCGAGTACCCCGCGCTCGCCGTCGAGCCGAATCACATCGCCGTCGCGTACTTTGGCCAATGGCCCGCCGGCCAGGCATTCCGGCGTGACGTGAATCGCCGCCGGCACCTTGCCGGACGCGCCCGACATGCGCCCGTCGGTGACCAGCGCCACCTGGAAGCCCATGTCCTGCAATACGCCCAGCGGTGGAGTGAGCTTGTGCAGCTCCGGCATGCCGTTGGCGCGCGGTCCTTGATAGCGCAATACGGCGACGAAATCGCGTTGGAGTTCGCCCCGGTCGAACGCGGCCATGAGTTCCTCTTGATTGTTGAAGACCAGGGCGGGCGCTTCCACCACGCGATGTTCCGGTTTGACCGCCGAAGTCTTGATCACCGCCCGCCCCAGATTGCCGCTCAACAGTTTGAGTCCGCCGTCGGGGCTGAACGGCCGGGTAGCGGGACGCAAAATGCTTTCGTCGCCGCTCTGCTTTGGCGCCGGACGCCAAGCCAGCACGCCGTTGTCCATAATCGGTTCCTCGCAATAGCGCGCCAGACCCTCTCCCGCGACGGTGAGCACGTCGCCGTGCAGCAGTCCGGCATCGAGCAATTCGCCGATCAGAAAACCCATGCCGCCCGCCGCGTGAAAGTGATTCACGTCGGCTTGGCCGTTGGGATAGATCCGGGCCAGCAGTGGCACCACGGCCGACAAGTCGCTGAAGTCGTCCCAGTTGATCGATATGCCGGCGGTATGGGCGATCGCAACCAAGTGCAGGGTGTGGTTGGTCGAGCCGCCGGTGGCCAACAAGCCGACGATGGCGTTGACGATCGTCCGTTCGTCCACGACCCGCCCGACCGGCAGGTACTCGTCGCCGAGCGCGGTGATCCGGGCCGCCCGCTGGGCCGCCGCTTGGGTCAACGCGTCGCGCAATGAGGTGTTGGGAGGGACGAACGCCGCGCCGGGTAGATGCAGACCCATCACCTCCATCAGCATTTGATTCGAATTGGCGGTGCCGTAGAAGGTACACGTTCCCGGTGCGTGATACGCCTTCGACTCCGCCTCCAGCAGCGCCTCGCGCCCGACCTGACCCTGGGCGTAAAGCTGGCGGATTTTCGCCTTCTCGGCGTTGGGCAGGCCCGAGGGCATCGGTCCGTCGGGCACGAAGATCGCCGGCAGGTGGCCGAAATGCAAGGCGCCGATCAGCAACCCCGGCACGATCTTGTCACACACGCCGAGGCACAGCACCGCGTCGAACGTGTTGTGCGACAGCGCCACAGCGGTCGCCATGGCGATCACGTCGCGTGAGAACAGCGACAGTTCCATGCCGGGCTGGCCTTGGGTCACGCCGTCGCACATGGCCGGTACCCCGCCAGCGAACTGTGCCACCGCGCCCGCCTCGCGCGCCGCCTGCTTGATGAGTGCGGGAAAGCGCTCCAGCGGTTGATGCGCGGACAGCATGTCGTTATACGAGGAGACGATGGCTAGGTTCGGCCAGCGCGCCTCGCGTAGGACGGCTTTGTCGTTCGGGTCGGAAGCGGCAAAGGTGTGCGCCAGATTGGTACACGACAGGCGCTTGCGGACCGTACCGTTGGCATGGGCGCGCTCCAGCCGCGCCAGATAGGCGGATCGGGTCGGCGCGCTGCGTTGGCGAATGCGGTTGGTGACCGTCGCCACGGTGGGATGCAGGGTCATGATCATAGCTCCTGAGTCATGGGAGGCGACGCGACGCCCGCCGTCGTTGCACCCTCCTCCGATCCGTTCGCGAGGTGACATCTTGGCCGATCCCGAATTCAGGGGATAAAGGAGTTGGCGGAGCGTTACGAGACGCCGCTGGCGCAATTGTCCGACCGCATGGCCAAGATGCATACCGGTGACTTCGAGCTGTTCGCCTCTCTCGTTATTAACGAAAACTGCTATTTTATTTAATAACGAAAACTCTTATTCAAGGTTCGCTCAATATGCACCGGGATGCGGTAGGCACCTACATCAGCAGCGTAGCCGGAGGCGAGACCGTTCACGCCTTCGTTCCCGCGCCATTGCCGCCCAATCCCCCGCTCGACCTTGGCGGAACCCGCCAAACCTTGCTCGAACGCGCCACGCTGGCTTTGGGGCGCCTGGACAGCATCAGCCTGCTACTGCCCGATCCACGACTATTCCTGTATGCCTACGTGCGTCGTGAGGCGGTGCTGTCATCGCAAATCGAAGGGACCCAATCCTCTCTCTCGGACCTGCTGCTGTTCGAGTTGGATGAAGTGCCCGGCGTGCCCTTCGATGACGTGGTGGAGGTGTCCAATTATATTGCGGCGCTCGAACACGGCATGGCTCGGTTGCGGGAAGGCTTTCCATTGTGCAATAGGCTGTTGCGCGAGATGCACGCCAAGCTGATGGCGCGAGGCCGAGGCAGCGAGAAGGCTCCAGGGGAGTTTCGCCGCAGCCAGAATTGGATCGGCGGCACCCGCCCCGGTAACGCTCAATTCGTGCCACCGCCACCTCAGCAGGTCGAACCCTGCATGGCGGCTCTGGAGAGCTTCATTCACGGCGAGGCGGACACCGCCCCCGTGCTGCTCAAGGCGGCGCTGGCCCACGTCCAATTCGAAACCATCCATCCCTTTCTCGACGGCAACGGACGTTTGGGGCGGCTGCTCATCGCCTTGTTGTTGCACCAAGGCGGCTTGCTGGCGCAACCGTTGCTGTATCTGAGCCTTTATTTCAAGCAACACCGCGCCGTCTATTACGAGTTGCTCGACCGCGTGCGTGGCGACGGCGATTGGGAGGTTTGGGTGGATTTTTTCCTGGAAGGGGTGGAGCAGACCGCCAACGGCGCCGTACAGACCGCTCGGCGGCTGATGGCTTTGTTCCAGCAAGACACCCAGCGCGCTCAAGTTGCCGGGCGTGGCGCCGCGAATGTCTTGCGCGCGCTCGACGCCTTGCGGCAACGCCCCATGTCCAGCCTGCGGCAACTCTGTGAGGATACCGGCATGGCTTTTCCCACCGCTTCCAAGTCCATGCAAGCCTTGATGACGTTGGGCATTGCCCGCGAACTCACCGGTCAGCGCCGTAACCGGGTGTTCGTCTATGACGGCTACCTGAATATTCTGAACGAAGGCAGCGAACCGCCATGAAACCTGGGAACGCCACCCGCCGCTCAGGATCTGAGGCGAAGGCGCTCGCGGGACGGTAGCGAGGTTGAAGGTCAAGAGCACGCCGTCAACGGTTGTAGCGCGGTGGGCGTTTCTCCACGAAGGCGTGCAGACCTTCCAATCCATCGGCATGGCCGGCGCAAGCGGCCAGTCCGCGCCGCTCGCGTTCCAGTTGCGCTTCCCAAGAGGTATCGAAGGCGTCGGTCAGCAGGGTCTTGACGTGGCCGAAGGTGTGCAGGGATTTTTGGGCAAGGGTCCGCGCCATGTCCAGCGCGACATCCAGCAGTTGCGGGTCTGGAACCACTCGGGTGACCAATCCCCAGGCCAGGGCCTGCTCGGCGGCAATCGGTTCGTCGAAGGCGGCAATTTCCAGGGCGCGGGCCAACCCGACCAGTCGCGGCAGGGTGAAGGTACCACCGGCGTCGATACAAAGCGCGTTACTGGTGAAGCCCTGTTTGAGCCGCGCCGATTCCGCCATGACCCGGAAATCGCAGGCCAGCGCCAGGGAAAAGCCGCCGCCGGCCGCCACCCCGTTGAGGGCGGCGATCACCGGTTTGCGCAGCCGGCGGATTTCGGTCACGCAGACGTGGACATGGGTGGCCAGTTCGTGGA
>Ga0209573_1004723_pt1 | contig 13080 bp, 10 predicted proteins | sample TNRBio252014_DNA_FD_185870 | JGI IMG/M metagenome (GOLD analysis project Ga0209573, IMG submission 185870) | Wastewater treatment Type I Accumulibacter community from EBPR Bioreactor in Madison, WI, USA - TNR Reactor_6/25/2014_ DNA (SPAdes)... | ecosystem: Engineered > Bioreactor > EBPR >...
TTTCACCAGTTTGATGGGATTATTGATCCCGTTTGGCATTGGATTTATTTTCCCCTATTTCTTAACCGATTTCTTTGGCTATGCCAATGAGGGTGAACGAATAGTGTTTGCCTTATTTATGGGCACAGCCATGGCCATTTCAGCGTTGCCGGTTATTGTTCGTATACTGATGGATCTGAATTTGTTCAAGTCCCGAATTGGTTTGTTGGTTGTGGCATCCGCTATGGTGGATGATATTATCGGTTGGCTTATTTTCTCTGTTATCCTGGGTATGATCGGTCGGCAGGCCGATATTTCTTTGGTAAACACCATATTGCTTACGGTTGGTTTTGCTGTTTTTATGCTCACGATTGGGCGAGGAGTTCTTAACCGTGCATTGCCTTGGGCAAATAAGCGCATGGCATGGCCCGGGGGTGTGCTGGCGTTATCGTTAGCCCTATGTTTTATGGGTGCAGCTTTTACTGAGTACATAGGCATTCACGCAATTTTCGGAGCCTTTATTATCGGTGTTGCGTTGGGTGATTCAGAACATTTTTCAGAGCGCGCAAAAGAAATTGTTCATCAGTTTATCAATAACATTTTTGCTCCTTTGTTTTTCGTTTCGATTGGCCTTCGGGTTAATTTCATAGCCAACTTTGATCTGCTGCTAACGATTGTCATTTTAGTGATAGCCTTTGCCGGTAAAATTATTGGAAGTGGCTTGGGCGCTCGCCTTGGTGGCTTTAGCTGGAAAGAATCGCTTGCGGCCGGCTTTGGTATGAATGCCCGTGGAGCGATGGAAATTATTCTTGGCCTGATTGCGCTTGAAAATGGTTTGATCAATGAAAAGGTTTTCGTTTCATTGGTCATCATGGCACTTGTCACCAGCATGACCAGCGGGCCATTGATGAAATGGAGTTTAAGCCGAAAATGGAAAACCTAGACGGCTTAGTTGAAGCCTTTTTTCTTTAAATGCATCTCGGTCAGCGGAATTACAGCTATTAGACCCACCACCAAAAATCCGGATGACCACAGTATAGACTGTGCCAAGGGCATCAACGAATAGGTTACCAACTGAACAACACAAGTAAGAACCGAAACGATAAGAAATGCATGCGTACAATAGAGGTTGGCACAATCCCAAGCTTCCTGACTTCGCATTGACCGGGGTGTGCGGTAACCGTAAACAGGATTTATTTTCTTTGGTGGGAAACGCTTGAAAATATACGACAGTACGACCATCAAAGGCCCCAGCATAAGATGGATGTAAAGCAACTTCATTATAGATAATTAAATTGATTTAGCCCGTTCCCAATATACATCCATTTCTTCCAACGTCATTTCACCCAGTTTCTTTCCATCCCTGGCAGATTCACGTTCTAAAAATTGAAAACGCTTGATGAATTTTTTATTGGTTCGCTCAAGAGCTTCTTCCGGGTCGATGTTGATAAAGCGCGCATAGTTCACTAAAGAAAAAAGCAGGTCACCAAATTCAGCCGTAGCCTTTCCTCGATCAATTTTATCAGGTTCAAGCGCATTAAATTCCGCTTTAAATTCCTGCATTTCTTCCTCCACTTTTTCCCAAACCTGTTCTTTCTTTTCCCAGTCGAACCCAACACCCCGGGCCTTGTCCTGAATGCGAATAGCCTTCACCATGGCCGGCAGTGATTTAGGCACACCTTCCAATACTGATTTGTTTCCGGTGTTGAGTTTAATTTTCTCCCAGTTGGCTTTTACGGTTTCTTCATCGTTCGCAACCACATCACCGTACACATGCGGATGACGCTCCACCAGTTTATCGCAAATGCTGTTCAACACATCGGCTATATCAAACACACCTTTTTCGGAGGCAATACGCGCATAAAAAACATTGTGCAACATCAGGTCACCCAATTCTTTTTTTATTTCATGCAGGTTTCCATCCAAAATGGAATCCGAGAGTTCGTAGGTCTCTTCAATGGTCAGGTGACGAAGACTTTCCAGCGTTTGTTTTTTATCCCAAGGACAGTTTTCCCGAAGCTCATCCATAATGGTAAGCAGACGATCAAATGCCTTTACCTTGGCTTCACGGTTAGGATCGGGTGCAGAAAGGTGTTTTTTCATAGCGTAGAACTAAATGGCTTTTTAGGCTGTTGATAAACTGTTCAGTAATTTTGTCCCAAGTTACGTTTCCATCATCAATCTAAACTCGTAAATCTGAATTCAAGTTATGATAGTTCTTCTGCTGACCATAGGCGTGCTCGCACTTTTCTTTATCCTGATGTCGGTTCGAACATGTGCATCGCAGAGTCCGTTTTTGAATAAGGAGGGTGAAGCGTGTGGCTTTTGCGGTAAAACCATTACGGCAAATGATCCTGCCTGTGGCGATCCGAAAGGACATTCCGAAGCTTTCCCGGAAGTAAAAAGGGCCTGATCTTGAAATCCATATCTTTGAAATTGTATTAATTCCTGTTACGCTGTGGCGCTTATCAAATCTATTTCCGGTTTCCGTGGTACCCTTGGTGGTAATCCCGGTGACAACCTTACTCCAGTTGATATTGTAAAATTTGCGGCTGCTTTTGGCACGTGGGTTATCTCCCGCAAGGGAAAAAAAATTGTGATTGGGCGTGATGCCCGAATTTCAGGTGAGATGGTAAGCACGCTGGTTTGCTCCACCCTTCAGGCATTGGGATTGGATGTTATTGACCTTGGTCTTTCCACTACACCTACTGTTGAAATTGCTGTACCGCTTGAAAAAGCCGGAGGAGGAATTATCCTCACGGCCAGTCACAACCCGGCTCAATGGAATGCCCTGAAGCTGCTCAATGAAAAAGGGGAGTTTATTTCCGCGGCTGATGGCGCTGCCGTATTGCATCTTGCAGAAGCCGATAACTTTTCTTTTGCTGAGGTAGGTAAACTCGGCAAGTACACACACAACGATTTGTATATCAAAAAGCACATCGACTTGATTTTGAAAAGCAAGTGGGTAGATGTGAAGGCAATAAAAAAAGCAAAGCTTACAATTGCTGTGGATGCCGTCAATTCAACCGGGGGAATTTCGGTGCCACCATTATTGAAAAGACTGGGTGTGAAAAAAGTAGTGGAATTGTATTGTGAACCCAATGGAAAGTTTCCGCATAATCCAGAACCACTTCCGGAGAACATTAAGGCAATTTGTTCAGCTGTTAAAAAAAATAAATGCGATTTGGGCATCGTGGTAGATCCGGATGTTGACCGTCTTGCTTTAGTGCAGGAAGATGGTAAACCGTTTGGTGAAGAATACACGTTGGTGGCGGTTGCCGATTATATTTTAAAAAAGAAAAAGGGAAACACTGTTTCCAATCTTTCTTCAACCCGGGCGTTACGTGATGTAACGGAGAAAGCAGGAGGTAAATACACGGCTGCTTCGGTGGGTGAAGTAAATGTGGTGCAGGTGATGAAGGAAACGAAGGCCATCATTGGCGGTGAAGGAAATGGTGGTGTTATTTTTCCTGAGCTGCATTATGGCCGCGATGCATTGATGGGCATTGCATTATTTTTAACACATCTGGCAAATTCGGGAATGAAAGCTTCCGCCTTGCGCAAAACCTATCCGGATTATTTCATATCTAAAAATAAAATCGAGCTCACACCGGGTATAAATGTAGATGCAGTATTGGAAGCTGTTCAAAAGAAGTACATGCACGAAAAGATCAACACGGCTGATGGCGTAAAGATCGACTTTGAGTCAACAAAAGAGTGGGTGCATTTACGTAAGTCCAACACAGAGCCAATTATTCGTATTTATGCAGAATCGCGGGATGCTAAAATGGCTGACACCTTAGCAAAAAGGATTATGGATGATATCCAGCGTTTGATCACGAAATAAGCTTAAGGCGATAATGATTTTTATCATCAACCTGGAAGTGACAGGTTGAATGTGATTTTCGTTATTTTTGCTCCGTAATCGTTTGAAAAATGCACATTTACCTCGATAACGCGGCCACCACCCCCCTCGACCCGGAAGTGTTTGAAGCCATGAAGCCCTTCATGCTTGAAGATTTTGGAAACCCATCTTCTACACACGCCCACGGGCGTAAGGTGCGTGCGGCCATCGAGTCGGCACGCAAAAAGGTTGCTGAGTTGCTGAATTGCTCCCCGGGCGAGATCATTTTTACCTCTGGGGGTACAGAAGCCGACAATGCTATTTTGGTATGTGCTGCGGAAACGTATAACATCAAGCATATTATTTCATCTCCAATCGAACACCATGCGGTAACGCATACGCTTGAAAATCTGACAGACCATGGTAAGGCTGGGTTGCACATGGTTAAACTCGATGAGAAGGGCCATGTTGACCTCAACGACCTGGAAGCGTTATTGAAAAAATTTCCCAACGCCATGGTTTCCTTGATGCACGCCAATAACGAGATCGGTAATCTGCTGGACATTAACCGTGTTGGTGAATTGTGTGAAGCCAATGGAGCTTTCTTCCATTCGGACACCGTGCAGACCGTAGGGCATTATCGCCATGACATGCGCTCGTTGAAAGTGTGCGGTATGACAGCCGGTGCACATAAATTCCATGGCCCCAAAGGCGCAGGCTTCATGTACATCCGTAAGGATAAAAAAATTCATTCCTTCATTCATGGTGGTGCACAGGAGCGCAACATGCGTGGCGGAACAGAAAATGTTTACGGTATTATCGGATTGGCAAAAGCATTGGAAATTGCTTACCGCGAAATGGATGAGCATGTGCGCCATATCACGGCTTTAAAATCGCGCATGATCGAAAAACTGAAGGAAAATATTCCAGGCGTTATGTTCAATGGCGACTCTGCTAATCTTGAGCGAAGCCTGTATACCGTATTGAATGTAAGCTTGCCGGAAGCCGATGACAGCAGTATGCTGTTGTTCAATCTCGACCTTAAAGGTATATCTGCTTCAGGAGGAAGTGCATGCTCAAGTGGAGCAACACAAGGCTCGCACGTGTTGGCTGCACTTTACCCGCAATCAAAGCGAGCGGCTGTGCGTTTCTCTTTCAGTAAATACAATACCACAGAGGAAATCGATTTTGCAGTGCACGAGTTAGCAGAACTTTATCGTGTTTCTGTATACTAAAAAAGTGACCGTTTCCGGTCAGGGTTGTTCGATTTCGAATGCATGCACAGCCAGAAAGTATCTTAAAGTGCTAAAAATTCTAAGGTTTTGCTTGGCTTGGTAATTGACTGGCATCCCCTTGTAAATTTTATCCCGGATAAGCCATGCTTAAAAATTACCTGACCGTAGCCATTCGAAATTTTTTACGCCAGCATCTTTTTTCGTTTATAAATGTAGTGGGGTTAGCCACCGGCTTGGTGTGTTCCTTGCTCATTTACTTGTGGGTTTCCGATGAGGTAAATAAAGACCGTTTCCATGCCGATATCGATCACATTTACCATGTGGTGCTTAACCTGCGCAATCCTGAAGGTACTATAACCTGGGCGGTTACACCCGGCCCGTTGGCCGAAGAGATTAAAAATAATATCCCCGAAATTGAATTTGTTGCCCCCCTTGCAGACGATGGCCCACGATTAATACAGGTTGATGAAAAAAGTTATTTACCAAACGGTTATTTCACGTACCCTGATTTCTTTAACATATTCAGTTTCAAAATTATTGAAGGTAATGCAATCAACCCTTTACCTGATGCCGGCTCCATTGCGTTAACCAAAAGCCTGGCGCAAAAACTTTTTGGTGATGAATCAGCTTTGGGTAAATCTGTAAAGCTGCGTTCAGAAAACGACCTTATCGTTACGGCCATTATAGAAGATGCACCGGCCAGCTCAAGCTTACAGTTTGAGTTTATTGCCCATTTTGACGTGCATAAAAAGTACCGGATACAAGATTGGGGCAACAGTGATTACCCACTCTTCCTGAAATTTCAAGAGGGCGAATTCAGCGCTGCTGAAACACAACAAAAGATACATAACCACCTGGTAAAGGTGCTTGAGTTAAATGAAGAAAGCGTTAGTCGTTTTCAATACTACCTCCAACCTTTTGCCGATAGGTACTTATACTCTTCGTTTGAAAATGGTTACCCGGTAAGTGGCCGAATAAAGTATGTGAAAATATTTTCGGTGGTTGCTGTATTTATTCTGGTTGTTGCGTGTATCAACTTTATGAATTTGGCAACGGCCCGTGCAGCTATTCGCAATAAAGAGATAGGTGTAAGAAAAGTAATTGGTGCGCAGCGCGGGGTGTTGGTTGCTCAATTTATTACGGAATCAATTCTGGTTGCTGCACTTTCCATGATCGTGGCGATAATTGTTGTGGAGCTTACACTGCCCATGTTCAACTATTTGGTATCAAAACAAATCGTTATACGGTACGGTCAACCTGCATTTTATATTCCTGCAACCCTTATTGTGCTCGGCACAGGCGTGTTGGCTGGTAGCTATCCGGCTTTGGTTTTATCTGGCGTTAACCCTGTTAAGGCATTAAAAGGCACACTGGTTTCTGCAGCACAAGGGGCATTATTACGCAAGACACTTGTGGTTTTTCAGTTTTCAATTTCGGTAATCCTCATCGTTAGCTCCCTGGTAATTTTTAAACAGGTAGAATTTATCCAATCAAAAAACCTAGGATACAATAAGGAAAACGTAATGGTAATACCCGGCAGGGGCATTAAAGATTTTGAAGTTTTTAAGCATCAACTTAGCGAAGTACCCGGTGTAGCCCAAGTAGCGCTGGCCAATGAAAATATTACGCACGTTAATAACCAAAACAGCTCATTTGTTTGGAAAGGGAAAGCGGAAGACAGCCGTATTTATGTGCGTACAATGGTAGTGGGTTATGATTTCATTGAAACTATGGGGCTTAACCTAATAGAAGGTCGGTCATTCAATCCTGCTTTTAACGATACCGCTAACGTGATAGTCAACCGTACACTTGCTAACCTGATGAGCGATAACCCGCTTGGTTTGGAAACCAACCAATGGGGCAAGCAAGGCAAAGTGGTAGGCATTGTGGAAGATTTTCACATCCGGTCGATGAGTGAAAGCATGGATCCGATTGTGATTATGTGCTTACCGGATTGGGCGGGCCGCTTTTATGTTCGGGTTGAGGGTGATAAAACCCAGTCTGCAATTGAGGGTATTGAGCAACTTTGGAAAAAGTCCAGCCCTGATTTTCCTCTGGCCTATACATTTTTGGATGATGCCTTTAATAAAATCTATAAGGAAGAACAGGTGATCAGCAAGCTTTCCGTAGGTTTCACCTTTATGGCCATCTTAATTTCAATGCTGGGGTTGCTTGGCCTGGCGTCTTATTCAACCGAACGAAAGAAGAAGGAAATAAGCATCCGCAAAGTGCTTGGGGCATCGGTGCCCAACCTGATTGTATTTATGAGTACTGAGTTTTTTATGCTCACCCTTGTGGCATTGGCAGTAGGTTGCCCGGTGGCCTATTATTTAATGAGCGAATTCCTGGCCGGTTATGCCTATCATACTACCATTTCATACATCATATTTATTGTTACGGCTGCAGGGCTGTTAACCATAACGCTTGGTGTAATTTTGTTCCAGGTGAGCAGTGCCGCGCTAACCAACCCTGTTGATAACCTTCGCAATGAATAGCAAATGTTATTTATGCAGAATGTTTGGAGGCACGAACGTTTTAAGATTGTACAGCATACACGTTGCTTCCAAACCGCTTGATAATTTCCTGCTCTAAAGCTTCACGGTTATCGGGGTGTGCAATGCGCATTAACTCATAAGCACGCTGACGTAAGTTTTTACCATACAGATAAGCCACACCGTATTCCGTTACCACGTAATGCATGTGTGCGCGTGTAGTTACTACACCCGCCCCCTGTTTCAGGTAAGGAACAATCTTAGAAGCACCTTTTTTGGTTGCAGAACCCATGGCGATAATGGGCTTGCCGCCTTCTGATAATGAAGCGCCCCTTATAAAATCCATTTGCCCGCCTACACCCGAGTATTGATAAGTGCCAATTGAATCAGCACACACTTGTCCGGTAATATCAATTTCAATAGCACTGTTAATAGCCACTACTTTCGGGTTGGTGCGGATGATCCGACCATCATTAACATACTCAGCTTCCAGGAAAGCAAATTGTGGATTGTCATCTACAAATGAATACAGATCACGTGAGCCAATGGCAAAGGAAGTTACGGTTTTACCCCGGTGCTTCTTTTTATATTTATTGGTAATCACACCCTTTTTCATCAGGTCAATCACACCATTCGAAAACATTTCAGTATGAACGCCAAGGTCTTTGCAGTGTGTTAAACTTTCCAATACGGCATCGGGGATTGCGCCTATACCCATTTGTAGTGTGCTACGATCTTCCACCAACTCGGCTACATACTTTCCAATGGTGCGGTCGCAATCGGTAATTTGTGCTGCATAATTAACCTCGGGCAGGTTGTCGTCTGTTTCTACCAGCGTATGTATCTGATGGATATCAATAAAGCCATCACCATGCGTACGGGGCATGTTGGGGTTTACCTGGGCAATAATGTGCTTGGCATGCTTGGCTGCTGCCCGGGCCACATCAACGGAAACTCCAAGAGAACACAATCCGTGTTTATCCGGTGGGGATATGTGTAAAAGGGCTACGTCAAGCGGAAGGATATTCTTTTCAAACAATCGCGAAATCTCACTTAGGAATATTGGAATGTAATTTCCCCGACCATCGTTAATGGCGCCCCGAATGTTTTCAGACACAAACAGCGAATTGATATAGAAACTTTCTGCATACTCTGGTTTGGCGAGTTCCAGTTCACCCAGCGTACTCACGGCCACCAGTTCAACATTTTTTAATTCATGGGCGCGTTTGGCCAATGCTTTTAACAAGAACTGCGGAGTAGCAGCGCTGCCATGCACAAAAACACGATTGCCCGATTGAATTATTTTTACAGCTTCGCGGGCCGATACAATTTTGGGATACATAAATACAAGATTTTGATACTACAAATAACAGTATAAGTTACTACGTTGCTACTGATTTACATCAGTTATTTCTCTAATTTTAGTCGCGATGAGCAGTTCGGTATCGTTTGCAGGATCAGGAAATTTAGCGTGGCATCTGGCGCCAGCGTTGGATAATGCCGGTTACTCCGTGCGTGAGGTATACAGCAGAAATCCTGCTCATGCTGCTGCCCTGGTTGAACGCCTTTATGAAGCGGAAGTAAAAGCAACACTGGATTTCTCAACCAGTGATTCGCGCATTTTTATTATTGCCGTATCGGATGATGCTATTGAAGAGGTTGCCCGGGAAATTATTTTACCCGATGATGCCATTTTGGTTCATACTTCCGGCAGTCAGCCGTTAAGTAAATTGGGCTATGCCGCCACACCGGATATTGGAGTATTCTATCCGCTGCAAACATTTAGTAAAGCACGAAAGCTGGAGTTTAAGGATGTACCGATTTTTATTGAGAGTGAATCGGAAGCCGTAGAGAAGGCTTTGCTTAAAATGGGTCATGCCATTTCCCGACAGGTATTCAGCATTGATTCAGAAAGGCGGAAAGCCCTACATATAGCGGCAGTCTTTGCCTCCAACTTCACTAACCACATGTTGCGCATTTCCAAACAAGTGGCCGATGAAAATGACATTGATTTTGATTGGCTGAAACCATTAATAGCTGAAGCCCTTAACAAGAGCCTGGCTATCGGGCCGGAGCTTGCGCAAACGGGTCCTGCTAAACGAGGTGACCTTGAAACACTGGACAGGCATATGGCCTTCTTACAACAGGATGAAAAACTCGCAGAGTTGTACCGGGTGATCAGTCAGCATATTGTTGACAGTGTTGAATAATATTTGGCCCAGGTAATTGTCTACACAGTCTTGATGCATGTAAATTTTTAAAAACCAACATTTTGGCTATTCACTCTGCTTGGTTGAATGTCTGAATGGTTGAAGTTTTTTGTACGTAAGCGATCGCCACAGCCACTCCAGCGGACCGAAGCGAAAGTAGGATAACCATATGGGGCTGGCAATCAACTGGAAGAGCCATATTGAAAAAACAACATAATAGAGTTCATAGCGTTGTAACTGTCCGTATAGCGAAAATCCAACACCGGTAAAGACAATAGCGCAAATTACCGACTGCATGATGTAATTGGTTAGCGCCATTTTGCCAACCGCTGCCAGTGCCTTTTTCAGGAATGTAAGAAAAGATGATTTACAAAAAATCATAACAACACCAATGTGTCCAAAGGCCATGGCAATTCTTCCGAATGGGTAAGTCAAATTTGCTTTTAATTGAGCAGGAACGGAAAAATTATCATTCAGTACTAGAATTGTCTCATAGTAATTCACGGAAAGGCCTATACCATAGCCCACCAAAATCATTACCAGGTAGGCTTTAAAGGAAAGACCTGCAGTAATTACATTCAATTTATATAAGGCTATGCCCAATAGCATCATGGGTAATACGTCCCACGGGTTGTAGTCATAATTAAAAACAGTTTGCACCATGCGGTTTATTGTGGCCAGGTGCATGACAAGGCCAAAGTATCCTTGCTGCATACTCTCCACATTTTTCTGCATCGCCTTTTCATCGGGCTTCATGTTGTTGATCACACCCTCCCAGGCTTCCTTTCCTTCTTTAATATTTTCCGGGATGGAGTCTGCATGAATTTTTTCAGCTTGTTGAAATTTTTCATAATTCCCCATGTGCTTGGAATATTGATAACCCTGCAAACCGAAACCACATAGTGTAAGAAAGGCGGCCATCAATATTAATTTTTGTGGTGATGTTTTACGGAAGGGGAAGAGAAACAAACCAAAAAGACCATAGGCAAAGAGAATTTCACCTGGCCATAGAATTAAGTAGGCATGGATGATACCAAATAAAATCAACCAAAGAGTTCTTCGGTAGTAAATATCAGCCACTTCAATTCCTCCACCCCGTTCTTCCATTCGGGATGTCATCAATACCATGCCCACACCAAATAACATGGAGAACATTGCGCGCATGGTACCTTCAAAAAGCATATTGTTTATTATCCAAACGCGAAGATTCCATCCCTCCGATCCGCCCATCACAGAAGGATCAGCGTATGCACTAAACACAAGGCCAAAGCCGGCAATATTCATTAGCAAAATTCCGCAAAGGGCAACTCCGCGTAATACATCCAGGGCATTAATCCGTTCAGAAGAATTAACAGGGCCCAGGGTTGGGGTCATACTCATTGGGGTAGGTTTTCTATCGAAGTTGGTAATAATTCGACAGATATACACAATAAAAATAGCGATAGCCTGAAAGGCCAGATTAAGGAATCAAACAATCAATAATTAATTTCTACAATTTTCTTGTTCTGCAGTTTATGCATGGGCTTGGGTACAATGGCCAAAATCTCTTCTTTCAGTGTTTTAATCAGTTTTGTTTTAAGGTGATCGCGATGCGTTACTAGGCTTACCTCACGTGCCGGGCTTGGTTCTTTCAGTCGTTTTACCTGGTTCAATTGGGCTTTATTGAATTCCATCACAGCCAGTTCGGGTAAAATGGTTATGCCATCACTTTTATCTACCATCCTTTTTAGGGTTTCAATATTGCCGGTTTCGTATTTAAAGTGGAGGTCGGAATACTTGCGTAGTTCGCACAGGTTTAAAACCTGTGACCTGAAGCAATGTCCTTCTTCCAATAACCAAAGTTGGCTGGGGTCGATTTCAGAGGGTAACACATACTTCTTATTGTTGTGCAACACATTTTTTTTAGATACATAAACGAATAGTTCTTCATAAAACAGAACGTCCTCTTTAATAGCATGATCGTTTAAGGGAGTTACTACAATTCCGCAATCAATTCGATTATTTTTCAACTCGTGAACTACCTCTTCGGTAATGGTTTCCTTAATAATGAGTTTTACCTGCGGATATTTTTCACTGATATTTTTGAAGAGTTGAGGTAACAGGTAGGGAGCAAGCGTTGGAATAATGCCCATGCGAAGTTCACCGGTCATGGTGTTTTTTTGTTCGGCTATCAGTTGGTTTATAAGCCCAGCCTCACGCAGCACAATACGCGCCTGTGCGATAATACCAACGCCAATTTCAGTAGGGACAACCGGTTGCTTGGTGCGATCGAAAATTTTTACCTCCAATTCTTCCTCCAGCTTTTGGATTTGCATACTGAGGGTGGGTTGCGTTACAAAACACTTTTCAGAGGCCAGAACAAAATGTCGCCATGTATCCAGGGCAACGATGTATTCCAGTTGGGTTAAGGTCATAGAGAATAACTATAAATTTATAAAAATAATCAATTTGATTTATAGTTAAAACACGTGTAACCTTACCGTTCTGAATTCAAAACATGACTATGGTCATTGCGGAAAAAGTCATGACCAACTATTATTAATGTTTCAAAACAATCAATTAATAACCTAGAAAATATGGAAAATAAAGCAGCAACAATGAATGGTGAAAGCAAGTGTCCTTTTCATGCGGGTAAGCAAACCGCAGGAGGAGGAACACGAAATCGTGACTGGTGGCCCAACCAGTTGAAATTAAATGTTCTACGCCAACACTCTTCATTGTCCAACCCAATGGGCGACAAATTCAATTACGCAGAAGAGTTCAAGAAACTAGACCTTGCAGCACTAAAGAAGGACCTGACTGCATTGATGACCGACTCACAGGACTGGTGGCCGGCAGACTTTGGACATTATGGGCCATTGTTCATCCGCATGGCATGGCATAGTGCCGGTACCTACCGTACTGGCGATGGTCGCGGTGGAGCAGGTGCCGGACAGCAGCGTTTTGCGCCACTGAATAGTTGGCCTGATAACACAAACCTTGATAAGGCGCGCAGGCTACTTTGGCCAATTAAACAAAAGTATGGTAAGAAAATTTCATGGGCCGACCTGATGATCCTGGCTGGTAATGTTGCTTTGGAATCGATGGGCTTTAAAACCTTTGGTTTTGCCGGAGGTCGTGAAGATGTTTGGGAGCCACAGGAGGATGTGTATTGGGGATCGGAAAGTAAATGGCTGGATGACAACCGTTACACGGGTGAACGTGATCTTGAAAACCCACTCGCTGCTGTACAAATGGGTTTGATCTACGTGAACCCGGAAGGCCCGAATGGAAACCCTGATCCGCTAAAAGCAGCTATTGATATTCGCGAGACGTTTAAG
>Ga0209573_1004724_pt1 | contig 13080 bp, 8 predicted proteins | sample TNRBio252014_DNA_FD_185870 | JGI IMG/M metagenome (GOLD analysis project Ga0209573, IMG submission 185870) | Wastewater treatment Type I Accumulibacter community from EBPR Bioreactor in Madison, WI, USA - TNR Reactor_6/25/2014_ DNA (SPAdes)... | ecosystem: Engineered > Bioreactor > EBPR >...
CCGATCCCGAGCAGGGTTGGCATGACCAGCATCCCGCCGCCGCCGGCAATGGCGTCAACAAACCCGGCCAGCAGCGCTACCCCACCCAGCAAATAGCATCGTGGCGAAATCCAGGGTCAGCCCCAATGGGCGTTGATCTCGTTATCGCCAGCGAGAGAGGGATTAAATGGGTCGAGTCCGTCCATTTCGCTATCGAGGAATGCCCACAATGACCGCGCCGCCCTGGTAGTGATTGGCCAGCGGTCCCCGGAATTGCGCGCCATCCGGGTCCATACAGGCGATGTGGGTGTTGGACGCGCCATAGACGCTGACGACATGGTTGCCCACTCCGGGTTTGCGGTAGCCCACCACCAGCGGTCCATGCTTCATTTTGCGATTCACATAATGGCAGGTGAAATCAGCGCCGGCCAGGGTCTCGCAATCCATCCGCCAGCGACTGTCACGAATGATGGCGATCAGGTTGGCGCGGGAGACGGTTCCATAGTTCGGGTTGGTGTCTGGATTGGAGGAATCCCAGTAGCGCAGATAGACATTCAGCAGGTCGAGTTGCTTGATGACGGTTCGTGTGCGGATCGCCCGCGCCCACCACTCCAGGGCGGCGGCCCAACAGGAGGTGGGATCAAATTGTTGAACCGGCTTCGTCGCACGATAGTTGGTTGCCATGCTGGTGTCCTTGGAGGGGTGTTGATCGGCGCCAGGAATAACCAGGGGGGTTCGTGGCGGGCGATTCGATCAGACCAGCAACCGGGCCAGAATACCCTGGTAAATCCGGCTGAGCTGCTCCAGATCGCCCACGGCGATTCGCTCGTTGATTTTGTGAATGGTGGCGTTGAGCGGCCCTAGTTCGATGACCTGAGCGCCGGTCGGGGCAATGAAGCGGCCATCAGATGTGCCGCCGCTGGTGGACAATTCAGGTTCCAGGCCAGTCTCCGCATGAATAGCCGCCGCCGCCGCCGCCACCAGTTCGCCGGGCGGGGTGAAAAACGGCATCCCCGATAGATTCCATTCCAGGTCGTACTGGAAAACCTGCCCGGTCTTGACCTCTTCGTTTAGCAAGCCGGTTTCAATGATCAGCCGGGTGCGCTCCTGGAGTTGTTCGACCGTTACGGCGGGCGAGAAGCGGAAATTGAAGAGCATCTCCAGATCGCCGGGGATAACGTTGACCGCGCCGGTCCCGGCGCGCAGGTTGGAAATCTGGAAAGAGGTGGGCGGGAAGCTTTCATAGCCCGAGTCCCAGACTTCGTCGGTCAGTACGGTCAAGATGGCGCCGATGGCGTGAAGAGGATTCTGGGCCAGATGCGGGTAGGCGGCATGCCCTTGCGTCCCGTACAGTATGAGCCGGCCGTTCAGCGAACCCCGTCGGCCATTTTTGATGGTGTCGCCGAGGCGCGCCGTGCAGGACGGTTCGCCGACCAGGCACCAGCGGATTTTTTCGCCGCGCCGCGCCAGTTCGTTCACTACCTTGACCGTGCCATTCACCGCCACGCCTTCCTCATCGCTGGTGATGAGGAAAGCAAGCGAGCCGCACGGTTGTGGATGGTCGGTCAGGAAGCGTTCAACCGCCGTGACCATCGCCGCCAGACTGCCCTTCATGTCGGCTGCGCCGCGTCCGTAAAGGTCGCCGTCGCGGATTTCGGGAGCGAAGGGCGGCGATCGCCATTGATCGAGCGGGCCGGGCGGCACGACGTCGGTATGACCGGCGAAGACGAACAGGGGTTCAGCATCGCCATAATGCGCCCAAAAGTTGTCCACGTCGCCAAAACGCAACCGTTCCGCCTGGAAACCCAACGCCTCCAGTCGGGCAATCAGCGCGATTTGACAGCCGGCATCTTCGGGAGTGATCGAGGGACGGCGGATCAAGTCTATCGCCAGTTCAAGAGTGGGGTTCATGACAGGCAGTCCGGTGCGGCGCAAGCGCTCTCAATCCCGCAGCAATTCATTCAGTCCGACCCGGCTACGGGTCTTTTCATCCACCTGCTTAATGATGATCGCGCAATACAGGCTATGGCTGCCGTCCGGAGCGGGTAGCGCGCCGGATACGACCACGGAGCCGGCGGGCACCCGGCCATAGCTGATTTCGCCGGTCATGCGATTATAAATCTTGGTGCTTTGGCCTATGTAAACCCCCATGGAAACGACCGAACCGCGCTCCACAATTACGCCCTCGACCACTTCCGAACGGGCGCCAATGAAACAATCGTCTTCAATGATCGTGGGACTGGCCTGCAACGGCTCCAATACCCCGCCGATGCCCACCCCGCCCGATAGATGGACATTCTTGCCGATCTGCGCGCAGGAGCCGACTGTGGACCAAGTGTCCACCATGGTTCCAGAATCGACGTAAGCGCCAATATTTACATAGGACGGCATTAGCACCACGCCGGGGGCGATGTAGGAGCCGCGCCGCGCCGCCGCCGGCGGAACCACCCGCACACCGGCCGCCAGAAAATCATTTTCGCCATACTCGGCGTATTTGGGCGGAACCTTGTCGAAGTAATTGGTGTAGCCGTCGCGGATGACGACGCTATCGTTCAGGCGGAAACGCAGCAGCACTGCTTTCTTTAGCCATGTGTTGACCACCCAGGCGCCATTGCGCGGCTCCGCGACCCGCGCCTGGCCCGATTCCAGCAGGCCCAGCGCCTCTTCGACCGCTTCGCGCAGCGCCGTTGGGGCGGTAGCCGGGTCGAGTTCGGCGCGGCGCTCAAAGGCGTCTTCAATAACTCGTTGCAATTCAGTCATCAGTCAGCATCCTCAGTGATGGGCGACGTTTCCAACCGTTGGGGTTTGGGAAAGCCACAAAAAACCGTCATAATAAAGGGGGATAAATACAGGTTCCAAGCTTCAGGCCAAACCGATATTCAACACCCGAAGCGGTATACGACGAAAACCAACGAAAATCCATGCCAGCACAATGAGGATTACCGGTATGCCTAAGAAGAACATCGCGGATGAGGGGAAGCGGGTCATCACCGAGCCAGCGGAGAAAGCCAGCCAACCGGCGGCTGCGGCTTCACATTCTGCGCCTGCTCCGCAGTCGGGACAAAACGCCATCGTCGCTACCGCAGAATCGGCGCCGAAAGCGGAAAAGCCGGTCGCCCCGGTTTTAGAAGCTTTCAAGACGGCTGCGGACGGCCGCAAACGGATCATCATCGAAGGCATCAGCCCGGAAGTGGACGGCGGTCGTTTCCCCATTAAGCGTACCGTGGGCGAAACCGTCGTGGTGGAAGTAGACGCCTTTACCGATGGCCACGATGCGCTGCACTGTGTTTTGCAATACCGTAAAGTTGGCGAAACGGCCTGGCGGGAAGTCCCTATGCTCTCTCTGGTGAATGACCGCTGGCGCGGCGAGTTCAAAGCGACGGAATTGGGCCGGTATGAGTATACCGTTCTGGCCTGGGTGGATCACTTCAAGTCCTGGCGGCACGATCTGGGCCGCTGGGTGCAGGCGGAGGATATCGCTTTATCGCTGCGCATCGGCGCGGAACTGGTCGGTAATGCCGGGCAGCGAGTCGCGGGCATGGATGGCCATTGGCTCACCGAGCGCGCCGCGGAGCTGGTCGGCGCGCAGGAGATGGAGCAACGCCGCCAGTTGGGTCTGGATGAGGAACTGGCGCAGAGGATGTTCCGCCACGCCGACCGGACGCTGGCGCTGAGCTATGACAAGACGCTGGGCGTGGTGGTGGAGGATGTGCGCGCCCGATTCAGCACCTGGTACGAAATGTTCCCGCGTTCGTGCAGCCCGGTGCCCGGCAAGCATGGGACATTCAAGGACTGCGAACCCTGGCTGCCGCGCCTGGCCGCCATGGGCTTCGATGTGTTGTACTTCCCGCCGATTCACCCGGTCGGCCGGATTAACCGCAAGGGCAAGAACAACACGCTGACCCCCGGCGCGGATGACGTTGGCAGCCCGTGGGCGATCGGCGCGGCGGAAGGCGGTCATAAGAGCATTCTGCCGGAACTGGGCACACTGGAAGATTTTCGCAGCCTGGTGCAAAAAGCCCGCGAACACGGCATCGACATCGCTCTGGACATTGCCCTGCAATGCGCCCCGGATCACCCTTATGTGAAGGAGCATCCCGACTGGTTCCGCTGGCGGCCGGACGGCACGGTGCAGTACGCCGAGAACCCGCCAAAGAAATATCAGGACATCTACCCGTTCAATTTCGAGACTGCCGACTGGCAGGCGTTGTGGATGGAGATCAAGAGCATTTTCGCGTTCTGGATCGAACAGGGCGTGCGCATCTTCCGGGTGGATAATCCGCATACCAAGCCTTTCGCGATGTGGGAATGGCTGATTGGCGAGATTAAGCAGACGACCCCGGACGCTATTTTCCTGGCCGAGGCGTTTACCCGGCCCAAGGTCATGCATCGACTGGCCAAGCTCGGCTACACCCAGTCTTACACCTACTATGCCTGGCGCAACACCAAATGGGAGTTGAGCGAGTATCTGACGGAGCTTTGTCAGGGACCGGGCCGCGAGTATTTCCGCCCCAATTTCTGGCCGAACACCCCGGATATTTTGACCGAAGCTCTGCAATTCGGCGGGCGGCCGATGTTTATGTCCCGCCTGGTGATGGCGGCGACCATGACCGCCAATTACGGCATTTATGGGCCAGCCTACGAGATGATGGAGCATATCGCGGTCAAACACGGCAGTGAGGAATATCTGGATTCGGAAAAATACCAGTTGCGCCAGCGCGGTTTCCAGGACTTGGACGGGCCGGACAGCTTGCGTGACTTCATTACCCGGGTGAACCGCATCCGCCAGCGTAATCCGGCGCTGCAATCCGATTGGGGCTTGCAAATTCATCTGGTCGATAATGAACAGATCTTTTGCTACAGCAAAGCGACTGCCGACCGTTCCAACGTCATTTTGGTGATCGTAAACCTGGATCCAAACTACACTCAGGCCGGCTGGACGGGCTTGAGCCTGGAAGCGTTGGGCGTGGAACTTTTTCAGCCATTCCAAGTACATGATCTGTTAACCGGCGCTCATTATATTTGGAACGGGCCACGCAACTATATAGAACTGAACCCGCACCGGATGCCTGCACATGTATTCCGTATTGTCAACGGCCTACATACGGAACGCGATTTCGCCACATTCGATGGCTGAGGAGGCGCAGATGGCGCGTAACTCGAAGATCTGGACAGGCGCAGACGATCCCCTGTGGTACAAAGACGCTATTGTCTATCAACTCCATGTCAAAGCTTTCGGCGATAGCAGTCAGGATGGCATTGGCGATTTCCGGGGACTGATCGAGCGTCTGGATTATCTCCAGGAATTGGGGATCGACACCCTGTGGCTGATGCCGTTCTACCCTTCGCCCTTGCGGGATGATGGTTACGATATTTCCGATTATTGCGACGTTCATCCCGATTATGGAACGCTGGCCGATTTCAAGGCTTTTGTCCGCGAAGCGCATCGCCGGGGCTTGAAGGTCATCACCGAACTGGTGATCAACCATACTTCTGACCAGCATTCCTGGTTCCAGGCGGCTCGGCGGGCCCCACCCGGTTCGCCGGAGCGGGCGTTCTATCTGTGGAATGACGATGACAAGAAGTTTCCAGAGACCCGCATCATCTTCACCGATACCGAGATTTCCAACTGGGCTTGGGATCCGGTGGCCCAGCAATACTATTGGCACCGGTTCTTTTCCCATCAGCCGGATTTGAATCACAACAATCCGGCTGTGGTGAAAGCAGTCATCAAGGTCATGCGGTTCTGGCTGGATCTGGGCGTGGACGGGCTGCGGCTGGACGCCATTCCCTATCTCTGCGTCCGCGAAGGCACCTTGAACGAGAACCTGCCGGAAACCCATAACGTGATCAAACAGATGCGGGCGGTAGTGGATCGGCATTACCGCAGCCGCCTGTTTCTGGCCGAGGCCAATCAGTGGCCGGAGGATGTGCGCGACTATTTCGGCGACGGCGATGAATGTCACATGGCCTATCATTTCCCGCTGATGCCGCGCATGTACATGGCCATCGCTCAGGAAGACCGCTATCCCATCGTCGAAATTCTCGAACAGACGCCCGACATCCCCGACAACTGTCAGTGGGCGGTCTTTCTGCGCAATCACGACGAGTTGACCCTAGAGATGGTCACCGACCAGGAGCGGGACTACATGTACCGCACCTACGCTGCCGATCCCCGGATGCGGGTCAATGTGGGCATCCGCCGGCGGTTGGCGCCGCTCATGGACAATGATTCCGCCAAGATCAAGCTGATGAAGAGCCTGGTGCTGTCGATGCCGGGAACGCCGATCATCTATTACGGCGATGAAATCGGCATGGGCGACAATATCTATCTTGGCGACCGTAATGGCGTGCGCACCCCGATGCAGTGGAGTTCCGACCGCAATGCGGGTTTTTCCAGGACCGACCCTCAACGCCTGTACTTGCCGCCGATCATGGACCCGATCTATGGCTACGAAGCCGTCAATGTAGAAGCCCAACAGCGCGAGCCGGCTTCCCTGCTGAACTGGATGAAACGGATGATTGCGGTGCGGCGCGCGTCGCAAGCGTTCGGGCGGGGCCGGCTGGAAATGGTGCGGCCTGGCAATCGCAAGATTCTGGCTTATATCCGGGTCTTTGGCGACGAGGCAGTGCTGTGCGTGGCCAATCTGTCTCGCACGGCGCAACCGGTGGAACTGAATTTGAGTGCGTACAAAGGCATGACGCCGGTGGAAATGCTCGGTCAGACCCCGTTCCCCCGGATCGGCGAGGAGCCTTATCTGTTGACCTTGTCCCGCTACGGTTTCTACTGGTTTCGGTTGTGCCATGCGGCGCCGCCGACCTGGCATGAGGATCGTCTGCCGGGGACCGATTTACGGGTGCTGGTGTTGTTCCAGGGCTGGAAAAGCTTTTTCCCTGATCAGGTTGAGGCCAGTCGGCAGGAAATGGCGGCGATCTTGCATGAGCGGTTGGTTCGGCAGGTGCTGCCCGCATTTTTGCCCACCCAGCGCTGGTTTGCCGGCAAGGGCGGACGCATTGAGCGGGTGGAATTCGAGAAATACGACATTTGGGTTGAACAGACCGAGTGGGTGCTGGCGCGCATTCGGGTGTGGCTGGTTGGCCGTGAGGAGCCACAGGAGTACGGGTTGCCGTTGGCGCTGGCCTGGGAAGACAAGGACGATGGCGGCGCTGAGGCTTTGCATTCGTTATGGCCGTACTCACTGGCCAAGGTGCGGATGCGCGCCCGAATGGGCCTGCTGTACGATGCCTTCGCTGATGGACGATTCGGTCAGAGCCTGGTGAAGATGATGGCGCACAACGCCCGGATTCCACTGGGCGATGGTTGGCTGAAGTTCTCGGCGACCCGCGCCTTCCACGAACTGGCCGGCGAATCGCCAGAGACGCTGCCGGTTAAGCGGTTGGCGCTGGATAGCAGCAACACGACAATCGCTATTGGGGATCGCTTGTTGCTCAAGGGTTATCGTCGCTTGCACCCAGGCGTCAGCCCGGAGCTGGAGATGGGCCGCTTCCTGACCGAAGTCGCCGCATTTTCCAACGCAGCGCCGCTGGCCGGGACTGTGGAATACGAGGATGGAGATGGGACGGTCATCGCCCTGGCGTTGCTACAGGGCTTTATCGCCAATCAGGGCGACGCCTGGAGTTATACCCTGGATTACCTGAAGCGGTTCTTCGACGACGCGCTATCGCAAGCCGAGCCGGTCGTGCGGGAAACCGGCGAGAGCCTTCATGGGGTTTATCTCCTGTTCGCCGCGACACTGGGTCGGCGCACTGGCGAATTGCACCAGGCGCTGGGGCAGACGACCGGCAACCCGGCGTTTGACCCGGAACCGATCACGGCAGTCGATATGACGGATTGGTTGAACCGGATTAAAGGCGAAGCGGAGATGACCTTGGCGCGGTTGAGGCTGGCGCTGGATCGCTTGCCTGAATCGGCGCGAGCGTTGGCCGAACAGGTTCTGGAAGCTCGCATCGGGTTGCCTCGGGCTGGGCGCTACGCCTCGCTGGTGGAGCAAGTTCTGGAAGCCCGTGGCGCGGCGGTGGCGCGAACGGCGCAGGTGGAAGCACTCACCCCGCATGCGATGAAAACCCGTTACCATGGCGACTATCATCTCGGCCAGGTGTTGGTGGCCAGGGGCGATGTGATCATCATCGACTTCGAGGGCGAGCCGGCGCGGCCGCTGGAAGAACGGCGCGGCAAGCACTCGCCGTTGCGAGACGTGGTGGGGATGTTGCGCTCGTTTAATTATGCCGCTCATTCCGCGCTGCGCCAGGCTGTGGCGGATGGCGCGAGCGGTCGGGCGGCGCTCATCCCGTATGCTAACGACTGGGAACGGCAGACACGAACGGCGTTTTTGGCGGGTTATGCCGAAGCAGCCGGGGATGGTCCGGGTTATCCCGCTGATCCTGATCATGTTCGGGTGTTGCTGGAATTATTTGCCTTAGAGAAGGCGTGTTACGAACTGCGTTACGAACTGGACAATCGCCCTGACTGGGTGGAAATCCCGCTGGGGGGATTGTGTGAATTACTCTCAATCGAAAAGAAGGATGCACCGCGATGAAAAAACCGAAAGTTCTGGCGTTTGTCATGGCGGGCGGCGAAGGTTCCCGCCTGAGTCCCCTGACCTCCGATAATTCCAAACCCTCGTTGCCATTCGGCAGCCGTTACCGGATCGTCGACTTTGTGTTGAGTAATCTGCTCAACTCGGGGATTCAGTCGATTTACCTGCTGGTGCAGTACAAATCCCAGTCGCTGATTGAACACGTCCGTAAGGCGTGGGTCGTGTCGCCAATGCGCAATGAGGAGTTTGTGACGGTGGTGCCGCCGCAGATGATGCGCGGCGGCGATTGGTTCCAGGGCACCGCCGATGCGGTTTACCAGAACATCAATCTGATCAAGTTGCATAACCCTGATCTGGTGCTGGTGTTCGGCGCCGATCATATCTATCGGATGGATCTCCAGCAGATGGTGGATTTTCACTATGAGCGCGCTTCGGAAGTGACCGTCGCCGCGTTGCCGGTGCCGCTGGCCGACGCCTGCGCTTTTGGGGTGATCGCCGCTGACCATGCCGGGCGGGTGAGTGAATTTCAGGAAAAGCCGGCGAACCCGGCGCCGATGCCCTCTGATCCGACCCGCGCCTATGCATCAATGGGCAATTACCTGTTCGATACCAAAGTCCTGGTGCAGGCGCTTCAGGAGGCCAATGATCGCGGCGAGCATGATTTCGGTCAGCATGTATTGCCTAAGCTGAAGGAAACGCATCGGCTGTTCGCCTATGACTTCGCCACCAACCGAGTGCCCGGCGCCAAATCCTATGAGGAATTGGGTTATTGGCGCGATGTCGGGACGCTGGACGCCTATTTTGAGGCCCATCAGGACATGCTGGGAATGACGCCGCGCTTTGATGTGTTCAATCCGCAGTGGCGCATCTTTTCCAGTAATTATCAGGGTCCGGTCGCCCGCCTGATCAAGGCGGATGTGGACAACAGCGTGATTGCCGCCGGTTCGCTGGTGCAGAAAGCGAAGATCAGCAATTCCATCATCCGGCGCGAAGTCATCATCGAAGAGGATGTCGTGATCGAGGATTGCGTCATTCAGGACTATGTCTGGATCAAGCGCGGGGCGCGACTGCGGCGGGCCATTGTCGGGCAGTATAACGTGATTGAAGCCGGCAGCCGCATTGGCCATGATCCTCAACTGGACCGGCAGCGGTACAGCGTGACCGAGGGCGGGATCACTGTAGTGGGGCCAGGCGAAGTGACGACCGCCATGCGGTCATTTAGCGAGTAAGCATCGCGTCAGGAGTCAGGCGTCAGGCAAAGCCTCTGCGCCCTGACGCCGGGATCTGATTGATACGGGGTGTTGAAATCTGGATGAAGAAATCCACGATGGCGGTCTGGCCGGGTCGGCCTTATCCACTGGGCGCAACTTGGGATGGCGAGGGCGTGAATTTCGCCCTGTTTTCGCAGCACGCCGAACAGGTGCTGTTATGCCTGTTCGATGCGCGGGGCCGCCATGAAATGGAGCAAATTCCCTTGCGGGAGCGCACCGGCCCGATCTGGCATGGCTATTTGCCGGATGTCCGGCCTGGCCTGTTGTACGGTTATCGGGTGCAGGGTTCCTACCTGCCAGAGGAAGGGCATCGATTCAACGCTCACAAATTGTTGTTTGATCCTTACGCCAAGGCGATTGTCGGTCAAATTCAATGGAGCGACGCCCAGTTCGGTTATCGGGTGGGGGGCCGCGCCGAGGATTTGAGCTTCAATACCCGCAACAGCGCGCCGGGAATGCCGCGCTGTCAGGTGGTGGACAGCGCCTTTATGTGGGGCGATGACCGTCCGCCGCGTATTCCCTGGCATGACACGCTTATTTATGAATTGCATGTGCGCGGGTTCACCATGCGCCATCGTGAAGTGCCGCCGAACCTGCGCGGCACCTACGCCGGTTTGGCGAGCAGCCCGGTGATTGATTACCTCAAGGCGCTGGGCGTGACAGCGATTGAGTTGCTGCCGATCCAGTATTTCGTCGATGAACGCCACCTGCTGGATCGGGGTCTGCGCAATTATTGGGGATATAGCCCCATCGGCTATTTCGCGCCCGACCCGCGCTACGCGGCTACGGATAACCCGGTCGCCGAGTTCAAGAGCATGGTGAAAACGCTGCATTCAGCGGGCATTGAGGTCATTCTGGATGTCGTGTACAACCATACCGCTGAAGGCAATCAGTTCGGCCCCACGCTGAGTTTTCGGGGCATTGATAACGCTTCGTATTACCGGCTGCCCCCGGAACATCCGCGCTATACCATGGATTACACCGGTTGCGGCAATACGCTGAATACCGCTCATCCGCGTGTGCTGCAACTGGTCATGGACAGCTTGCGTTATTGGGTGCAGGAGATGCGCGTCGATGGATTCCGTTTCGATCTGGCCACCGTCCTGGCGCGGGATGCGAACGGCGCGGTCAATCAGGCGGGAACCTTCATGGATGTCATTTTGCAAGACCCGGCGCTGTCTCAGGTCAAATTGATCGCCGAGCCGTGGGATGTGGGAGAAAACGGTTATCAAGTCGGTCAGTTCCCGGTGGGCTGGAGTGAATGGAATGGCAAATATCGGGATGTGGTGCGCGATTATTGGCGGGGCGAAGAGGGATTGATTGGCGACCTGGCTTTCCGGTTAACGGGGTCCGCTGATCTTTATGAGCATAACGGTCGGCGACCTCATGCCAGCATCAATTTTGTGACCGCTCATGATGGTTTTACGCTGTACGATCTGGTTAGTTATAATGAGCGGCATAATGAGGACAATGGCGAGAATAATCAGGATGGTGAATCGCATAACCGGAGCTGGAATTGTGGAGCGGAAGGCGACACGCAGGACCCGGAAATTCTCGCGCAACGCCTGCATCAGCGCCGCAATTTTTTAACGACGCTGCTGTTGTCTCAGGGCGTGCCGATGATTCTGGCGGGTGATGAAGTCGGGCGCACCCAGCGCGGCAATAACAATACCTATTGCCAGGATAATGAGCTGAACTGGTTTGACTGGGATATTTCCTGGTTGCAGGAGAATCGTGAGCTGCTGGCGTTTACGCAACGGCTGATTCAAATTCGCCGCCAGCATCCCACGTTTCGCCGCCGCCATTTTTTCCGGGGCATTCATGGCGAGGGGGTGCGCGATATTCTCTGGTTCAACCCCGATGGTCGGGAGATTGACGATGATGAATGGACGCATGATTATGCCCGCTGTCTGGGATTGTATTTGCCGGGCGATGGACTGGGCGACTGGGATGAACGCGGCCATGCGCTGGAAGATGATGATTTTCTGCTGTTGTTCAACGCCTATCACGAAGAAATCCCGTTTGTTTTGCCCGTGCTGCGGGAGAATCCGGTCTTTGAGGTGTTAGTAGATACTGCATTGCCGCAAGGCCAGCCCACCAGCGGGAATCAGCATCCCGCCGAAGAGCCGTACCCCGTGCTGGGCCGCTCGCTGGCGGTGCTGCGGCATCGGCGACGGTCGTTCTGACTCCGGGAACTTTTCGAGCCTTTCAGGCGATTGGCTTGCGAAGGGTTATAGGGTGATTCTTCAGAAACGCTATAGCTTCCTTGGGTGAGTGGTGGAGCCGCCGCTGCGAACCACCCCGGCGCTTCGCGCCACCCCTCCTTAGCCAAGGAGGGGATATTTTGCGATTCTGATTGGAATGAAAAATTTCCAACTCTCTGTTTTTCAATGCATTCACTGCGCCTTTACGCTGGATGCGCGGACGGCGGCGCTGGCTAGGTCGATTGTTCCAGGAACCGCATGGCTGACCATTACGACGATTACACCCGCGAGGAACTGATTCGCCTGCTGCGCGAACGCGACCGCAAGCCGAAATTTGGCCTGGTGTGGGAGCGCGACGAAATCGAGCATGAAAAGGCCATCAACGATGATTTCGTGGCGCTGGATTTCGACGCGGGCCGGTCTTGTGGCGCGGCCCCATTTCGCAATCTCATCATCGAGGGCGACAATTTCGACGCCCTGCGCTTTTTGCGCATGACCCACGCCGGCAAAGTCAAGTGCATTTATATCGACCCACCTTACAATACCGGTAACCGGGATTTCATCTACAACGACCGCTTTATCGACAAGGAAGACGCCTACCGACATTCAAAATGGCTGGAATTCATGTATCGGCGGCTGGAATTGGCGAAGGAGTTATTGGCCGAGGATGGGGTGATTTTTGTTTCGATTGACGATAACGAGGTAAATCATCTTGGAATGTTAATGGAAAAAATATTTGGACAAGAAAATAAGGTAGGAACTCTCATTTGGAAGCGTCGTGCATCGCCAGATAGTCGAAATTTAAATGGTGTATCGTCTGATCATGAATATATTTTCTGCTATGGGCTATCCTCAAAATTCAGATTTAAGGGACAGATAAAAGACCTCACGAAATATCAAAACCCTGACAATGATCCGCGTGGGTCATGGATGAGCGATAACTTGACTGGACTTGCTGGCCCCCTTGAGCGACCAAATCTTCAGTAAATGCTCATTAACTGCGGGTAATTCTCTAGCTTATAGCCTCTAAGCCCACTAGACTCATTGCCATGAAAACCCTCCCCTTCC
>Ga0209573_1004725_pt1 | contig 13075 bp, 12 predicted proteins | sample TNRBio252014_DNA_FD_185870 | JGI IMG/M metagenome (GOLD analysis project Ga0209573, IMG submission 185870) | Wastewater treatment Type I Accumulibacter community from EBPR Bioreactor in Madison, WI, USA - TNR Reactor_6/25/2014_ DNA (SPAdes)... | ecosystem: Engineered > Bioreactor > EBPR >...
AATGTTGCATGGTAACGTCAAAAACATCGCCATGAAAAATCCAAGCTTTTTCCTGTCCCAATTCCAAAAGTAATTTGTTTTTTATTGAAAACGAACCCAAATTAAAACCATCAAATTTGCGTAACATTTCATCGTGATTACCGGTGATGTAGTGAACCTCAACTCCTTTTTGAACCCAACTCATGATTTGTTTGACTACTTTCATGTGAGATTTGGGCCAATAATTCTTGCTGAATTGCCAGATGTCCAAAATGTCACCATTGAGAATTACTTGTTTGGGTTGTATACTTTTCATATACTGCAAAAGCTCGGAAGCTTTACATCCGTATGTACCCAAATGCACATCGGAGATGACAACCAAATCCACATTTCTTTTCAAAGCGTGAAAACCATTGATTTTTGATGTATTACCCATGCTTATTTTTAAATGTAGCTAAATAAGTAATCTAGTGTTAAGCCCACATGAACGCAAAGTGAAATATGAGTTATAATTTGACCTTAAATCCGCAAAGAATTTGTAAAAGCCACGAACCTGCCTCGTCGGTTTATCTCGCTTAAAGCGGGCAAGGCGGGTACACGAATTTATCATTTAATAATGGGTGAATGCAAATTGTTTCTAATTTACTGATTAATAAACACTAATCTTAAATCCTTGCGGATTTAAGGTTTGATTCTCAATTCTTTCCGTTTTGGGAAAAAGGAGTTTCTTTAACATATGTTAAAAAAGGAGTTTTTATAAAGGTATGATTTTGCGTTTTTAATAAAAAATCAAACGTTTTCGTAAGAAAAATGCTTGAAAACTGTTTTTTATCAGGTTTCTGTGACAGGCAAAATTGTACCTTTGCACTTCAAAATAGTATAAAATGAGCAAATCAGTTTTTATATCCACCATGGAAAACCAAAGTGGAAAAAGTATTATAACTTTAGGGTTGATGACCTTATTGTTGGGTAAAGTTGCCAAAGTCGGTTATTTCAAACCCATCATCAGCGATTTGAATGACAATGGTACGAGCAATCATATTGATTTGGTCCGAACGCATTTTAAATTGGACTTGCCTTTTAAGGAGTGTTATGCCTTTACCAAAGCTCAAGTTTTGGAAAAACGTCACGAAGGAAAGATAGACGTAGTGATTGATACCATCATAGACCGCTATAAAAAAATCGAAGAAAAATATGATTTTATCTTGGTCGAAGGTACCGATTTTTCTGGTGAAGGTGTAGCAACAGAATTGGAAATCAATACCGAAATTGCTAAAAACTTAGGTATTCCAACAATCATTGTGGAAAGTGGGGTAGGGAAGAGCATGGAAGATTTTGCCAATAATCTTTTGGCTACTGCCGATTTATTTCAATCCAAAGACGTGGAAGTTTTGGCTGTGATTGCCAATAAATTACAACCTCAAAATCTGGCATGGGTCAAAGAAGAATTGCAACAAAAATTACCCAAAAAAGTATTGGTTTATACCATTCCACTCATTGAAGCTTTGACGTATCCGACCATCAAAGAAGTAATGCGTGCCGTTAATGCCAAAGTGTTGATCGGAGAAGATGCTTGCCAAAACAATCCGGTAGCCAATATCATCATAGGCGCCATGCAATTGAGAAATTTCTTGAATTTTATCACCGAAAAAACGTTGATCGTCATGCCGGGCGACCGAGCCGATTTATTGTTGGGTTCCATTCAAGCGCATATGTCCAAAAACTATCCTTCTTTGTCAGGGATTATTTTGAGTGGCAATTTATTACCTGAAGATTCCATTTTGAAATTATTGGATGGCTTGGGTTGTACGGTACCCATCTTAACGGTAGAAAGCAATACCTTCAATACCGCTACGGTTTTAAATCAAATCAGACCCCAGATTTACGGAGATAACAAGGAAAAAATCGAGGCTTCCATTCATACCTTCGAACATTATACCAATGCCGAAGAATTGGCTGATGCTTTAATTACTTTTGAACCTAAGGGAATTACGCCCCGTATGTTCCAATATAATTTGTTGAAAAAAGCGCAAAGCAGTAAAAAACATATTGTTTTACCCGAAGGTTACGACGAACGTATTCTGGCTGCAGCTGCCAAAATCATCCAACACAATGTGGCCGATATAACCATTTTAGGCGAAAGAGATAAAGTGCAACGCAAAGTCAGTGAAATGGGATTGAAATTGGATTTGGACAAAGTTCAAGTGATTGACCCGGTTAATTCTGATTATTACCAAGAATATGTCAATACGTATTTTGAATTGCGTAAACACAAAGGGGTCAATATGGCTATTGCCGAAGATAAGTTGAGTGATGTTTCCTTTTTTGGAACCATGATGGTTTATTGCGGTCATGCCGACGGAATGGTTTCAGGTGCGGTACATACTACCCAACACACCATTATTCCTGCTTTACAATTTGTCAAAACTAAACCCGGTATTTCATTGGTATCCTCCATTTTCTTCATGATGTTGGAAGACCGAGTTTCCGTAATGGGCGATTGTGCGATCAATCCGAATCCTACTGCTCAAGAATTGGCAGAAATCGCAATCAGTTCAGCCGATAGCAGTAAAGCATTTGGTATAGAACCCAAAGTTGCCATGCTTTCCTATTCATCGGGAACCAGTGGCGTAGGTGAGGACGTGGACAGAGTTCGTGAAGCCACTGAAATCGTCAAAACAAAACGTCCCGATATCTTGATTGAAGGTCCTATTCAATATGATGCTGCGGTCGATATGGGCGTAGGGCAACAAAAATTACCCGGATCACCTGTCGCAGGTCAAGCTAGTGTGTTGATTTTCCCTGATTTGAATACCGGAAATAATACCTATAAAGCCATTCAACGTGAAACGGGTGCGATTGCTATCGGTCCGATGTTACAAGGGCTCAACAAACCTGTAAATGACCTAAGTCGTGGCTGTACCGTGGAAGATATATTTAACACGGTAATTATTACGGCTATACAAGCGCAGGGGATTTAGGTTTAAAGTTTAAAGTTTAAAGTTTCATGTTTTAGGTTTCAGGTTTCAGGTTTCAGGTCTCAAATAAATAATAGCCTAATAAACCTCCCAATTTCTATCGGGACCCAATTAACCTAATTAACCTAATAACCCAATAACCCAATAACCCAATAACCCAATAACCCAATAACCTAATAACCCAATAACCTAATAACCCAATAACCTAATAACCCAATAACCCAATAACCCAATAACCCAATAACCCAATAACCTAATAACCCAATAACCCAATCATCCTAATTTACCCAAATAACCCAATAAACACAATAATGAAAATACTCGTAATCAATTCAGGAAGTTCATCCCTCAAATATCAATTAATCGAGTTGCCTGCCAACAAACTCTTGTGTAAGGGGTTGGTAGAACGCATCGGTTTGACAGACGGTCAATTACACTACACCACCGATACTCAAAATATCGACAAAGTTATGGATATTCCCAATCACCAAGTGGGATTGGAAGCCGTTGCGCAATTGTTGATGGATCCCAAATTGGGCGTGATTGCTGATGCATCCGAGATACAAGCCGTAGGACACAGAGTAGTACATGGAGGCAATGCATTTACCCAAACGGTTTTGATTGACACCAAAGTAAAAGAAGTTATCAAATCCTTGTTTTCATTGGCTCCTTTGCACAATCCAGCCAATTATATGGGAATTGAAGTGGCCGAGCAAGTTTTTCCTCAAGCTGCACAGGTAGCCGTTTTTGACACCGCTTTTCACCAATCTATTCCCGAGAAAGCATTTAGATACGCTTTGCCTGCCGAATTTTACGAAAAAGAACACATTCGCATGTACGGGTTTCATGGCACCAGTCATCAGTATGTAAGCGAACAAGCCATAGCCCATTTGGGCAAACCCAATTCCAAAATCATCACAGTCCACCTAGGTAATGGTTGTAGTATGACCGCCATCCAAGATGGAAAAAGCATCGACCACAGTTTGGGCTTTGGACCGATGAACGGTTTGATTATGGGTACCCGAAGCGGTGATATCGACCAAGCCGTAGTTTTACACCTAATCGATAAAATGGGCTATACCGCCAAAGAAGTAGCCGATTTACTACAAAAGAAAAGTGGTATGCTCGGATTGACCGGAATGAGCGACCTACGTGATATTGAAAGCGCTGCCGAACAAGGTAATGCGCAAGCTCAACTGGCTCTCGATATGAATGTATATCGCATCAAAAAATACATTGGCTCCTATATGGCAGCACTCAATGGATTGGATGCCTTGGTGTTCACAGCCGGAATTGGAGAAAACTCCGATGTGATCAGAAAAATGGTATGTGAAAACATGGAATTTTTAGGAATAGAAATGGATTTTGGAAAAAACAAAGGCAGAAAAAAACAATTTACCGAAGTTCAAACGGCCACTTCTCGAGTTAAAATCTATGTCATTCCAACCAATGAAGAATTGGAAATTGCACGCCAGACTTATGAATTGGTGCAATAGCAGATTTTTTTGGAAAAAGTGTATTTTTTTAGTAAAAGATTTTGTAAATTTGAATCTATGTTATTTAAATACTTATACTTATGAAAAATATATGTTTATTTTCCGCAAAGCAAATTTGTTTTTCAATTGTACTATTATGGATTTCGGCAACAAGCTTTTCACAAGCTAGTGGCTCGTTGGATTATCTTTTAAGGGATAGAAACTATAAGTATATTTCCAAAGATAATTTAACATCCTTTCAAAAGGATTATTTAACCCAACTTTATATAAAATGGGAAAGTTTAGAGCCCAAAACGCTCCAATATGTAAAAGGAGAAGTTGAAACTTTTATTGATTCCGAATGCGAAATGGACGAATTAGGTATTGAAGGAATTATTCTACCCCAATCAAGTTCTGAAAAATTGATATTAATGGTAGAAAGTGTCAATTTATATATGGAAGCTATCTTTTTAGTTGAACTTGAGAATTGGAATATTGTTGGGTATGAGTTTTATTGAATTTTTGATTCAATTATTCAAATACCTCATTTCTAAAAAAATCTATGTCATTTCAACCAATGAAGAATTGGAAATTGCACGCCAGACTTATGAATTGGTGCATCAATAATACAGAAACGATGAACTTTGTCAAAGTTATAGACGTATTTACTTTTATTTAACTACATGATAGGACTTATTTGGTAGCAGGTGTTTAAAATATGATTTTATGGAGCGATTTCGACTTCTGCTTTTTTCTTTTGATTGTTCCAATCGTTTATGTAAAATTGAATTTGTTCATCCAATCGCCAATCTAACCCTTTCAACTCTCTATAATAGGATGTTAATATTATACTTGACATATCATCAGGATTAAAAATTCCTAGAGCATTAAAATATTTTGACAGTTTCTTTCCTTTCCAAAGTCCCCATTTATTTCTTATCCATATTCCCAGTGCACGAGAATTTGATAAAAAATCTCTTTCTGAAATTGAAGTTATTTTTTGCTTTAAGGAATCATTTTGTATTTTCTTTAATTGTTCAACTGCTTCAATTAAATTTGCAGGTTTATGCCTAAGTTCCTTTTTGGAATAACCTTGACTAAAAACAGTAAAACTCAAAGTAAAACTTATAAAAATTGTGAAAAATAGCTTCATTTTTTTTATTTAAAAATTGTTCACATCACTGATACGTACTATAAATTATCTTAATTTTAATGATAAATATATATGTAGAATAAGTAGGCTCAATAAAGACTCCAGACTTTGAGAGATATGTTTATATTAATCAAATAAACTGGGCATAATTATATTGTAAAAATACGTTTTTTTAGGTTTCTTTTCTTTTAAAAACATTATTTGTTTGATGTACATCTACCATAGGATTACATGCTAAAAACATATCAATCCAATCTATCTATAGTCGTAAATGTAAAAAAAAGTGCTTTGCTTTGAATTCTAATTACGTAACCTTCCTTCATAAATTTAGTTTTTAATGGTTGTTCTTTCTTTTTATTATGCCGCAAAGTCGGGGCCGATAATTTTGGGTATTGCGGAGCAAGTTGCCGAAACGAAGATTGAAAAAAAACGATTTTCGATGAAGCCCTATTTTATTATCTTTTCGTAACTTTGTGTATTTAAAATCAATATCTTATGAAAACATATACCACCCAAAGGCAAAGAGGAATGTTGCGTTCCTTTTTTGTTTTGCTGTTTTTGATTGGCACATTCCTTCCTCTCACGGCACAAGAATCATTAGAACGTTTAGTGCTAAATGGAGAAGGTATTGAAAGCCTTGATGAACTTTCCGATTTTCAGAAGAAATTTTATCAACAAGTGAACAAACGTTGGAGTACGCTAGAATATGAAACGTTGGAATATGTAAAAAATGAAGCGGAGTTTTTATTTCAGGTCGAATGTTTTAAAGAAGAACTCAGCATTGTGAGCGTAGTGATTCCCACAACGGAATTTGGCATGTTGACGGTAATTGTAGAATGGGATGAATACGCTGGTATTACCACCTTCTATGTCGATTTCAAAGATTGGGAAATTGTGAACTACGATGTGGAATGAAACTTTCTGGCAGTTTAGTTGATTCGATTTAACGATTCAAATACACCACTTTCTTAGTCTCAAAAAATTCCTCTTCAAAATGGTCTTTCAAATCATAGAGTAGTGCTTGTGGATATCCGGCCAATTCCTCGCTTAAATCACCGCCTTTGAGGTAAAATATGCCATTTTGCATGGGAAAGGCGGATTGTTTTTTGAGTTTGCCTTTGGTCCAATGTACAAAAGTATCCATTTGTGCCACCGCGCGGCTGATGATGTAATCATAAGAACCTCTTATTTCTTCAACCCGTTTGTTGTGGGTTTTGACGTTTTTCAAACCCAATCCGGCTACCACTTCATCTACCACTTTGATTTTTTTTCCAATGGAATCCACCAAAGTAAATTGGGTTTCAGGAAATAGAATCGCCAACGGAATTCCGGGAAAACCACCACCGGTTCCCACATCCATGACTTGCGCTCCTTTGGGAAATGCAATGATTTTGGCAATACCCAACGAATGCAAGACATGTCGCAAGTACAATTCTTCTACATCTTTGCGGGATACTACGTTGATTTTCAAATTCCAATCTTCATACAAAGCTTGTAATAAAGCAAACTGACGGATTTGATTTTGGGTCAAATCGGGAAAATATTTTAAGATGAGTTCCATACTGCAAAATTATATTTTATAATGAGATGAAGAATATCCAATTTCATTTTTATCTCACATTCTGTTTATTCCAATGGATTTTAGTATTTTCGTCCACCGAAAGAACTTCGCTACTTTCGTCATATGATTGATGTTGGAAATGTTTCTTTCCTTGGCAGATGGATTTGCAAAAAATAGAAATCTGATACTCATCCTGCTTTTACAATGTAACTTTTTGAAATTAACCTGAGATCCCTGCTTTCGCAGGGAATTAAACTTTAAACTTTTTAACTTTTAACTTTTAACTACCACCTAAAGCATGCACCACCAACTCTCCCATCGCATCAATAATTTACCCTTATCCGAAACTTTAGCTATGGCTGCTCGTGCCCGCCAATTGAAAGCGGAAGGCATTGACATTGTCAATCTGAGTTTGGGCGAACCCGATTTCAATACTCCCGAATTTATCAAACAAGCCGCCATTGACGCCATCAATGAAAACTACAGTTGGTATACACCGGTAGATGGCTATCTGGAATTGAGAGAAGCTGTGAGTAGAAAGTTTGCTCGAGACAATGGGTTGACTTATACACCCAATCAAATCGTGATTTCCACCGGTGCCAAACAATCGTTAGCCAATGCTGCCATGGTATTGCTCAATCCGGGAGACGAAGCCATTTTGCCGGCACCTTATTGGGTGAGTTATGAAGCTATAATCAATTTGTGTGAAGCCATTCCGGTAGTGATTCCCAGTGGCGTCAAACAAAATTTTAAGATTACTGCACAGCAATTGGAAGAAGCCATTACACCCAAAACCAAATTGATTTTTTTCAATTCGCCGAATAATCCGAGCGGTATTGTATATTCCAAAGAAGAATACAGAGCTTTAGCCGATGTATTGGCAAAATATCCCCACATTTATGTCGTTTCAGACGAAATCTACGAACACATACTTTATGAAGGGAAACCTTTTAGTTTTGCTTCATTCCCCGACATGTACGATCGCACGATAACAGTCAACGGATTGTCCAAATCATTTGCCATGACCGGTTGGAGACTCGGTTATCTAGGCGCACCCGAATGGATTGCCAAAGCTTGTTCCAAAATGCAAGGGCAAATTACCTCGGGAGCCAATTGCATTACCCAACGCGCTGCCATTACGGCTTTGGATGCGCCGGTTGAAAGTTTCCAATTTATGGTAGATGAATTTAAAGAAAGACGTGATTTAGTCTATGATTTACTCCAAGAAATCCCCGGATTTATAACGCCTATTCCACCAGGTGCTTTCTATTTCTTACCCGATATTTCTTACTATTTTGGCAAAACATTACACGGCAGAACCATTCTCAATGCCACCGATTTTTCGATGCTGTTGTTGGAAGTTGCGCACGTGGCAACCGTTTCCGGAGAAGGATTTGGAGCACCCAATTGTATCCGACTTTCCTATGCTACTTCGCGTGAATTGTTGATTGAAGCTATGCATCGCATCAAAGCCTGTTTGGTTTAGATTTTCAAATATTGATTCAATAAAAATTCAAACTTGATTAACTTTTTTCCAAACGTTTTTCAATTTGAAATTTGCCAAATAATTCCAACATTTTCAAGATGGCATCAACCAAATCTTTGGATTCTAATAATATTCCAAAGTACAAAGTCGTATTTTTCGGACTGCTGTCTTCTGTTCGGATTCGAGTTACTTGCGCATTGATCAGTTCCTCAATATAGTTGAAGAGTTTGCTTTTTTCTCGTATCAAATTATTCAGCTGTTGGAAATCCTTGCTTTCAAACATGTCTTCTATTTGCTGCAATAATTCACTCAACTCATTTTGGATTTTTTTCAAATCTTCAATTTGAGACTTTTTGAGTTTTTTGTGATTGTTGTTGACATGCTCAAAACTGGAAGTTGAGATATAGTGAATGGATTGGGAAATATCTTGAATGTGACGCATGATCAAGATGTAAAATTGACTAGCATCAACCGAAGCGTCATCTAAGGATTTGATGTAGTAGAAGACTCCATTTTTCAATTGACCCACTTCTTCCTCTAGAATGTCCACGTGTTTTTTATTCTTTTTCAATTTGTTGAGGTCATGATTGCTGAGGTCTGTACAAACATTGGTATATAATTTATTGACCCTTTTGACGATTTCAGCAATGTGATCAGAGCTTTCATCAATGACGATTCCAATACTGCGGTTACTGGCGGTTACTTTTACAGCTTGAGCCTTTTTTTCTTTGTATTTGGTGAAAAATCGGTAGTAATTGCGTAGTAACATGACCAATGCCAAAATAAATAATAAACCTACGGCTGCAGGACCACCCAAATTCATGAGAAATAAGAGTATCCCTGCAATTATAAATGCTGTAAAAGCGGTGATAAACCAACCTCCAATGACATTGAAAACACCGGCAACTCTGTACACAGCACTTTCCAATCCCCAAGCACGGTCGGATAGGGAAGTTCCCATGGCTACCATAAAGGTGACGTAAGTGGTGGATAAAGGTAGTTTGTGTGCCGTTCCAATCGAAATCAAGATACTGGCGATAACCAGATTCACCGAAGCCCGAATCATGTCAAAAGCGGGTAATTCGTGTATTTTATGTAAAGGTAATTCTACCACTTTTTTCTCAAATCGAGATTGAATGAAATTAATCCAAGAGGCAGGAGCCCATTTGACAAACAAGTCATTTGCATATGTGGCACCTCTTACAATTATTCGTGACATATCATTGGGCTGAAATTTTTCTGCGCCATCACTTTGACGTGCTAATCCAATTTCAGTTTCAGTGACGTGTTTGGCTTTTTTAGAAAACCACAATGTCAAAACCATAATGAATCCGGCTAAAAACAAAAGACCGGTTTGCGTGGGAACTTTTTGAGCCAAAACACCCATACTGAACTCCTGAGCAGCTATGCCTGATGTTTTCCATGCTTGGTATGAATTTAAAGCGGCAATCGGAGCTCCAATAAAATTGACCAAATCATTTCCGGCAAATGCCAAAGCCAGTGAAAAAGTTCCAACTCCGATGATGAATTTAAGCGGGTTGAATTTGGTAAATGTAGTAATTAGGAAACCTATTAGACTCCATAAAACAAAGCTTCCTAAGATGAATACGAGTTCGTTTTTTTCAATAAAAGGACCAATATTCGTATAGATTGGTGTGGCTTTAATGCCATCTAATAAAATAAAATGCAGAATAGCAGTCATGGCAATTCCCATGAAAAGCGCATGAACATATTTTCTTTTCCTTTCATAATGAAAGGAATAAATCATACGTGATACAAACATGACCAGAGAACCTATTGTAAAAGCTATAAAAACCGAGAGGAAAATCCCCATAATAATTTCGAAAGCTTTCTCCGAATTGATGTATTGACCTAATTGTGCTATGGTAACGGTATCGCTGGCGTATATCTTTATCAATGCCGTTACAACTGCAGCTCCGAGTAATTCAAAAACCAAGGAAACGGTTGTTGAAGTTGGTAATCCTAAATTATTGAATACATCTAGTAATATCACATCGGTAATCATAACAGCCATAAAGATGTACATGATTTCATTGAAATAAAACTCGCTAGGGACAAAAATTCCTTTACGAGCGACTTCCATCATACCGCTAGAAGTGGCCGCTCCGAGGAAAACACCCAAACTTGCCACAATCATGATGGTGCGAAAAGACAATGCTTTGGATCCTACGGCTGAGTTGAGAAAATTTACCGCATCATTGCTTACCCCAACCACCAAATCCATGATGGCCAAAAAACCTAGGGCAATCAACATGAGTATATAGATGTCGTTCATGATTTCAATAAATTATATCACAAAGTTAATCCACAGAATATTAACAGAATGTTATTATTTGGTTTCCAAATTTGAACAAATCGATATAATCGTCGTTATGTAGAGACAAGGTATTTATTATAAATTTCACAATATGGCAGTTCAGATGCAGAATTAAAATGAGAACCCAAAAATGTTAAAATGGAGAATCAAATTTAAGTTGATTCAAATTTTCCCAAAGTTATGCTTCATTTGTATTTTGTTTTGTCAAAAAATTGTACTTTTCGGTTTTATTTTAAAATCCAAATATGAGAACTGTAGTTTTTATTCTTTTGAGTTTGGTGACTGGCATGGATATGTGGGCGCAATACACAGAGGTAATCAATTCCAAAAGGCCCGGATTTTCGGAAAGTCCGTTCAGTGTAGGAACTGGTGTCTATCAAGTAGAAGGTGGCTTTTTTTATCAAAATTCCAATGATGACGAGTTGATGTCTCTTCAAAAATCGTTTGGTTACGATGCCTTTCTCAGAGCTGGTGTTTTGAGTGAGAGACTCGAATTCAGCATGAATTTGAAATACCATAGTGAGCACTATTTGAGCCAATTGGAACCCAGTAGAGAAATGGTTTCCATCAATGGATTCAGTCAGTTTACCATTGGAGCCAAGTACATGATTTACATGCCACAATATAAAGATCCCGCCAAAGAAATCAGAAGTTGGAAAGCCAAAATGCGATTTGATACAAAACGCTTGATTCCTAGTGTGGGATTGTATGCCGGATTGAATACCAATTTGCTCAGCAAGGATTATAAGTTGGAAGCCCTAAGTCCCAGAGTAGCCCTATTGCTTCAAAACGATTTTGATGAATATACCATTTGGGTTAATAATATTGTGGTAGATTATTTCAACATTGAAGATCTGCGAACCTATGGATATATATCCACACTGAGCTATGCCATGACCGATCGATTTACTGTATTTGCCGAACATCAAGGTATGTTTAGACCCGAAGACAAAGAGTTTAAATTGGGTGGCGGCATGGCGTATTTGGTAAGTCCCGATTTGCAAGTCGGACTCAATTTGCATTGGGATATGAAAACCGATCATTTGAATTTGTATGGAGGTTTGGGTGCTTCGTGGCGGTATGACAAACACAAAGAGAAAATCAAATATAAAAAAGTTGAGAAAAAGGAAGGAAGTGGTAGAATCCAAGATAAAAAGGAAGGCGGATTCTTTAAAAATCTCTTTAAAAAGAAACCAAGACGTCGTTAAACTTTAAACTTTTAACTTTTAACTTAATCATGCAATTATTTTATCATCCCGAACTTTTCCCTGAAAGTGATGCTTGTACTTTTGATGCCATCGAAAGTCAACATATCGTAAGAGTTTTGAGAAAAAGAGAAGGAGATATCTTGTGGATTACCAATGGAAAAGGTTATTTATTTCAATCTGAAATTACAGTAGCACATGATAAACGATGCAAGGTAAAAGTACTGACAGCTACCGAGCAAAAATCTCATCGCAATTATTATTTGCAATTGGTCATTGCCCCTACCAAGAATATGGACAGATTGGAATGGTTTGCCGAAAAAGCTACGGAAATTGGAGTTGACGAAATCGTCCCGATTATCTGTGAACATTCCGAACGAAAAGTTTTAAAAATAGACCGATTGGAAAAAGTAATCATAGCAGCTATGAAACAATCGGCTCAATACACCTTGCCGGTATTGAGAGAACCGATTGGATTTGCAGCATGGGTCAATCAGCCATTTGAAGGTCAGAGATTTATCGCCCATTGCGAAGAAACGGAAAGGCAATCTTTTAAAAAGGAAATAGAACCAGGGCAAAAAGTTCAAGTCTTTATCGGTCCCGAAGGCGATTTTTCAACCAAAGAAATTGCATTAGCTTTACAAAAAGGCATCAAACCGGTCACGTTTGGAACCAATCGGTTGCGAACAGAAACCGCGGGTGTAGTTGCGGTACATACGGTGGCGTTGGTGAATGAGATTTGAAAAGGCATGAAGTAATAACTACAGTTTGATTACTCATTTTTATTACATTTGCTTAAAATTAGATTTAAAATGACTTCAATAACCTTTGATAAAGAATAAAAAAATTTGAATTATGGGATACATGGGATTTGGCATGAATAAAGAAGTTTACACACGT
>Ga0209573_1004726_pt1 | contig 13075 bp, 12 predicted proteins | sample TNRBio252014_DNA_FD_185870 | JGI IMG/M metagenome (GOLD analysis project Ga0209573, IMG submission 185870) | Wastewater treatment Type I Accumulibacter community from EBPR Bioreactor in Madison, WI, USA - TNR Reactor_6/25/2014_ DNA (SPAdes)... | ecosystem: Engineered > Bioreactor > EBPR >...
GGCGCTTGTTCTTCCTCGAAACCACCGGAGGGTGGACTGTCCACGCGTGGCAGCAAAATATCGGGCTCGCTCAGGCCCAGCGTAACGATCCTGTTGAAGTCCGCAGAGGTAAGAGGTCTTACCGCCAACTGCTTTCGTCCTGAGACAGTTCCGTCTTCGTTGAGAAGTCCGCGTTCAACGATACCGCTAGGGCCGTTGAACGGGACATAGGTTGAGAATTCAAGAAAACTGCCTGGTTCGATCAACGCGATGTACATTTCAGTTGTTGTCGGGTCAGGGACAACTCTCTGAACTTTGGCTACTCCAAAGAAGCCACGCGGATTTTGCGCCCGTCTAGGCTCCAGATAGACGACCCAATCGCCGATGCAGGCTGTTGCAGCCTTGAGATATTGACGCGGGAATTGATACCGCTCTGCGGGGCTATCGTCATAGATCGAGTCAGATCGGTGGATGAAAACGCCGAACGCCATCCCCCATCACATCCTGAACACACCAAACCGCGTCTCGCCCACCTCCGCATTGAGCGCCGCGCTCAATGACAACCCCAGCACTTCGCGCGACTTCGCCGGATCAATAATTCCGTCGTCCCAAAGGCGAGCGCTGGAATAGAGCGGGTGGCCTTCGCGTTCGTATTTTTCCAGCGTCGGTTTTTTGAACTCGGTCTCTTCTGCGGCTGACCATTTGCCGCCCTTGCGCTCGATGCCTTCGCGCTTCACCTGCGCCAGCACCATCGCCGCCTGTTCGCCGCCCATCACGGAGATGCGCGCGTTGGGCCACATCCACAAAAAGCGGGGCGAATAGGCGCGGCCGCACATGCCGTAATTGCCCGCGCCAAACGAGCCGCCGATGATCATGGTGACCTTTGGCACGCGCGCGGTGGCGACTGCTGTAACCAGTTTGGCGCCGTCCTTGGCGATGCCGCCGGCCTCATATTTGCGGCCCACCATGAAGCCGGTAATGTTTTGCAGGAAGATCAGCGGGATTTTGCGCTGGCAGCAAAGCTCGATGAAATGCGCGCCCTTTTGCGCGCTTTCGGAAAACAGCACGCCATTGTTGGCGATGATGCCAACCGGCATGCCGTAAAGATGCGCAAAGCCGGTGATCAGCGTCGTGCCGTAATTGGTCTTGAACTCGTCAAACTCTGACGCGTCGACGATGCGAGCGATGACCTCGCGCACGTCGTAAGGCTGGCGCAGGTCGGTCGGCACGATACCGTAAAGCTCGTCGGCTGCATGAAGCGGCGGACTCACTTTCTTCAGGTCGAGACCGATGTGCTTGACGCGATTGAGGTTCCTGACGATGCGCCGGGTGATCGCCAGCGCGTGTTCGTCGTTCATCGCATAGTGGTCGGCCACGCCGCTTTCGCGCGTGTGCACCTCCGCGCCGCCGAGGTCTTCGGCGGAAACCTCCTCGCCCGTGGCTGCCTTAACCAGTGGCGGACCGCCAAGAAAGATGGTCGCCTGTTTGCGCACCATGATCGACTCGTCGGACATCGCCGGCACATAGGCGCCGCCCGCCGTGGAAGAGCCCATGACGCAGGCGATCTGCGGAATGCCGGCCGCTGACATATTGGCCTGGTTGAAAAAGATGCGGCCAAAATGCTCGCGGTCGGGGAACACCTCGTCCTGGTTGGGCAGGTTCGCGCCGCCCGAGTCGACCAGATAGACGCAGGGCAGGTTGTTCTGCTGGGCGATCTCCTGCGCGCGCAGATGCTTCTTCACCGTCATCGGGTAATAGGTGCCGCCTTTGACCGTGGCGTCATTGACCACGACCATCACCTCGCGGCCCTCGACGCGCGCTACGCCCGCAATCATGCCGGCAGAAGCGATGTCGCCGGAATACATCTCCCAGGCAGCGAACTGGCCGATTTCGAGGAAGGGCGAGCCGGGGTCGATCAGCTGCGCCAGCCGCTCGCGAGGCAACAGCTTGCCGCGTGCGGTATGGCGGGCGCGGGCTTCATCCGTGCCGCCCTTTTCGACCGTCGCCGCCTTTTCCGAGAGGTCGGCCACCAGCGCCTTCATACGCTCGGAATTAGCTTTGAAAGCGTCGGATGAAGTGGAAACGGATGACTGGATGGCTGGCATTTCGGCGGTTCACTCCCTGCTTACACAAAGTGTATCAGTCGGGTGACGCACACCGCTAGTACCAGCTGGCATTGAACTGAGGTCAGGCGGCGGCTTTGATGACCGGACCGTCAAGCGTTTGGGCAACTGCGGCGTTGAGCGGCGTGGCCGGCAGCGGACCGATGAGCTTTTCCAGCCGTCCGGATTGCAGGCTGTGCGCCTCATCCCACAGATAGCGCATTTCGTAGATCTCGCGGTTCATGGCGTTGAACGGCGTGGTGAGCCGCAGCCCCCACCAGGGCAGTTTGCTCACCTTCAGCGGTTTGCCGGCAGCCTGTTCGATGGCGGCTTTCATTTGGCCAAGCGTCACCGTGTAGCCGGGAAAATGCAACGTCTCATACAAGGCAAGCCGGTCGGCGACATCGGGCAGGCGGGCGAAGGCCGCAACAAGGTCCGGCAGATAGGCCCACGCGTGCGGCAGGTTCATCGGGCCTGGCGTGGTAAAGACGCCGTCCTTGAGTTTGGCCGTCAACACCAGGTCGAACCAGCTCCCGCTGCCCGCACCGAAAAAGTCGCCAGCGCGCAGCACGATGCTGCGTGCGCCGTGTTCTTCTGCCTCGCGGCGAAACAGTGCTTCCATGTCGAGCCGGATCTTGCCTTTGACCGTTGTGGGATTCTGCGGCGTGTCTTCACGCAGCACCTGCGGCATGGGCGAGCCATAGACATAGACATTGCCGGGGAAGAGATGCAGTGCGCCCGACCCACGCATCGCGTCCATGATGTTGCGCGCCATCGGCATGGCGACTGTTTTCCATTCCGGGTAAAGCGGGTTCAGCCCGTTGAAGATGACATCCGCGCCGGTGAATGCCGCGCGCAACTGCTCGACGCTCATGGCGTCAGCTTTGACAGGTTCCGTGCCGGGAAGCACAGCTCGCCCGTCGCGGGTTGCGACCCTTACGTGGTATCCCGCATCAAGAAACGTCTGCGCCGCTGCTTTGCCGATGCGCCCGGCAGCGCCGAGAACCACAACTGTCTTTGCCATGTAAGCCTCCTGATTGATGTTGACAGGAAGATAGCGCTTTGCATGTCCATCGAAAATTGAATAGACACGATTAAATGATATTCAAGAATGAATTGAACGAAAGGCAAGCGGGACTGCGCGTCGCGCCTCATGGCGCGCCCCGACGGAGCCGTGAGCGAAGCGAACTGGCGTGAGACAGAATTACCGAAGGCAAGCGGGACTGCGCGTCGCGCCTCATGGCGCGCCCCGTCGGAGCCGTGAGCGAAGTGAACTGGCGTGAGACAAATTACCGAAGGCAAGCGGGACTGCGCGTCGCGCCTCATGGCGCGCCCCGTCGGAGCCGTGAGCGAAGTGAACTGGCGTGAGACAAATGGAATCACTCGACTGGAACCTCATCCGGGTGTTTGTGGCGGTCGGCGAAACCGGTTCGCTGTCAGCGGCGGCGCGCGTGCTTGGTTCAAGCCAGCCGACTGTGGGGCGTCACATCGACGAACTGGAAAGAGCGCTTGGCCAGACATTGTTTGTGCGTGGCAAGCGAGGCTATGACCTGACGGAGCAGGGCGGTGCACTGATGGCGCGCGGTCTCGCGGCCGTCGAGGCTTTTGCAGCGGTCGCTCGCCAGGCAGCGGGGCAGGAGGAGCGCGTGGCGGGCACCGTGCGCATCGCAGCCTCCGACGTCGTATCGGCTTTTGTCATCCCGCCGATCATGGCGCGCCTCGCCGTCGAAGAGTCGCAGATCGAGGTTGAGGTCGTCGCGTCAGACCGGGTGGAGAACCTGCTGCGGCGTGACGCCGATATCGCCGTGCGTATGGTGCGGCCAACGCAGCAAGACCTCTTGGCGCGCCACATTGCCGATATCCCTATGCGGCTGTGCGGCGCGAAAGCCTACCTCGACCGGCGCGGCAGGCCCGAAACGCTGGAACAGCTTCTGACCCACGACATGGTCGGTTTCGACCGTAACGACCTTGTCATCGAGGGTTTTGCGCAAGCCGGCGTGACGATCACGCGAAACGCCTTTCGTTTCCGCACCGACAACCAGATTGTTTATTGGAACGCCGTGCGCGCCGGTAACGGCCTTGGCTTTTCAATGACGCCGTTGATTGCCGGAAGCCCGGAATTGGAATTGCTCATGCCCGAAGTCCGCCCGCCGGACCTGCCCATGTGGCTGGCTTTACACCGCGACGTGCGTTCAAGCGCCCGCATCCGCCGCGTTGCCGACTTTTTGTATGAGGGTTTGCGCGCGTTTGCTGTCGCCTAGCTATTGCGCCTTGGCTTTCAGTCTGGCGAGAAAATCCTCGCTGCCTTTCTTGGTCAGGCACTGAAGCACCAGCTTGTACTTGTCGCCATCGCTCGCCAGCATATCGATGATCGTCTGGCCGGACCCCTTTCCCTTGCCGGCGGCTGCGGCGCCCTCGAAGTCATAGTCGATGGCGATCACGCGTTCGGGCTGCGCCGGCGCATAGCTCAGGGCGCCCATTCCCAACGCTGTTGACTGATCCTGTGTCGACGGGACTATGACAATCGTCGCGTCTTCCGGGATGTCGCGCGCGAGCGCCCGCCCGGACATCATTTTGAACAGCTTCTGACCAGCCTCGTCGCTCAGGCATTTCAGCGAAGCTGGATGGATAAGCGCCCGATATTTCAAAGGGTCTTTTGATGCGATGGCGGTCCGGTAGTCCGCAACATATTGCTGCTCAATTCCGGGCTTTGGCACGAGCGCCGGATCGCGGAAATTGATGGTCAGGTTGCCGTAGGTTATGGACACGGTTGAGCCTGCTGATGCTTGTCCCAGCGAAGCCGCGACCAGCAATATTGTTCCGGCCAATGCGCGCATTTCGACGCCCTCAATGATGCGCCGCGGACGATGCACCGAAAGCTCTTAAGAAAGGCTCATCCGGCGATTGGCGGGCAGGGGGCCTTAGCCCTCCGCCATCATTTCACGGCCAATCAGCCAGCGGCGGATTTCCGACGTGCCCGCGCCAATCTCGTAGAGTTTGGCGTCACGCAGCAGGCGCCCGGTGGGGTAGTCATTGATATAGCCGTTGCCACCGAGCAGCTGGATTGCGTCGAGTGCAGCCTGCGTCGCCTTTTCGGCCGAATAGAGAATGCAACCTGCTGCGTCCTTGCGCGTCGTCTCGCCCCGGTCGCACGCCGCAGCCACCGCATAGACATAGGCGCGGCAGGCGCTGAGCGTCGAATACATATCGGCCAGCTTGCCTTGCACCAGCTGGAACTCTCCAATGGGCTTGCCGAACTGTTTACGCTCGTGAACATAGGGCACGGCGATGTCGAGACAGGCCGCCATAATGCCGAGTGGCCCGCCCGAAAGCACAGTGCGCTCATAGTCGAGTCCGCTCATCAGCACCTCGACGCCGCGCCCTTCTTCACCGAGCACGTTTTCAAATGGGACTTCGACATTCTCAAACACCAGTTCGCCGGTATTGGAGCCGCGCATGCCCAGCTTGTCGAGTTTTTGGGCGATTGAGAAACCCGCCATCTCCTTCTCGATCAGAAACGCTGTGATGCCACGCGACGCCTTGTTCGGATCGGTCTTGGCGTAGACCACCAGCGTATCGGCGTCCGGCCCATTGGTGATCCACATCTTTGAACCGTTCACAATGTAGCGGTCATTGCGCTTATCGGCCTTCAGCCGCATCGAAACGACATCCGAGCCCGAGCCGGATTCGGACATGGCCAATGCTCCGACATGCTCACCTGAGCAAAGTTTCGGCAGATATTTCTGCTTCTGAGCTTCATTTCCCCAGCGGTTAATTTGATTGACGCACAAATTGGAATGGGCGCCATATGAGAGGCCCACTGACGCAGATGCGCGCGAAATCTCCTCCATTGCGATGACATGGGCGACATAGCCCATGCCCGAGCCGCCAAAGTCAGGATTGGCGGTGACGCCAAGCAGTCCGAGCTCACCCATTTCCTTCCAAAGATGCGCCGGGAACTCGTTGGAGCGGTCAGTTTCGGCAGCGATCGGTGCGATGCGCTCTTGCGCGAAGCGGCGCACCATGTCGCGCAGCGCCTCAATGTCTTCGCCAAGGCCAAAACTCATCGAATGTTCATACATGATAATTCCTCCGCGATTTTCGCTATTCAAGCTCAGATGAGCGCGCCCCGACAAGGCGGAGCGTCATTTGCAAATAGGTCCCTGTCACCTGTTCGACTGAAAGGCGGTCACCTGGCCGGAACCAGACGATCACACCTGTGATCATCTGAATGATAGCCATTGCCGTCAGCCCGATATCGTTGATCTCGAACTCGCCGGAATCTGCGCCATCGCGCAGGATCAGACGCAGGTTCTTCTCGTACGAGCTGCGAAGCTTCAGGATCGCGGTTAGCCGTTCGGGCGAAAGCGAGCGCAACTCCATGTTCGAGACATGCGTCGAGTTCCGCCGCGCAACGTGAAAGGCGATGTGATGCCGAACAAAGGCAGCCAGCCGCTGAGGCGCGGGGGCAGGGGTAGGGTCCGCAGCCCGCCAATCCGCGATCAGTAACCGCATATGTTCTTCCAGCAGCGAAAACAGCAGGTCTTCCTTGGTGGCGTAATAGCGGTACAGCGCTGCTGCCTGTACGCCTACCTCAGCCGCCAACTGGCGCATTGAAACGGCCTCGAAACCCTGGCGCGCGACGAGCGTCAGCGCCGCTTCGCGCAATGCGGCGTCAGTCTTTCCACCATCGGATCCAGCGGTTCGAGCCATTGAGAGTGAATAAAACAAACGTTCAATTAATTCAAGAGGCAGGTCCACGAGCCTATCGGCGGCGACAGGGATGCGTTGACACAGCGAGTGTCTTTTCGAGAAGGGTAATTACGTCCGTGCGACTGCCAGCGCGCGCGGCAATTCATCGGCGAATATATCGAGTTCGTATGGCAATCCAGCACTCACCCGGATGCAGCGATCAAGGCCGGGCGCCATTGGCTTGCGCACAAAGACGTCTCGCGCCAGCAGGCCTTGCAGCACTTTCAGCGCAAATGCTCCGTCTGCTCCGCAGTCCATCGTTACGAAATTGGTCGCCGATGGAATTGGCTTCAGGCCGTTGTCGCGTCCAATCGCTGCGATCTTCTCGCGTGCTGCTGCAATCTTGCCCACGGCGCCTGCAAGATAGGTCTGATCTGCAATGGCCGCTTGGCCGGCGACCTGCGCCATCTTGTTGACGCCATAGTGATTGCGGACCTTTTCAAACTGGGCGATTACATCTGCAGGCCCGAACGCATAACCGCAACGTAGTCCCGCCAGACCATAGGCTTTGGAGAAGGTGCGGAAACGAACGACGTTCGGGCGCATCCATGTGGAGATGGGCAGTGCGTTGGCCGGCCCGGTCTCACCGTATGCCTCATCCAGCGCAAGCATGGTCTGTTCGGGCAAGGCGGCGGCGAATCGTTCGATTTCGGCGGCTTCCCACCAGGTGCCCATCGGATTGTCGGGGTTGGAGAGATACACCAGCTTGGCGTTTTCGCGCCGCGCAGCGTCCAACAGGCCATCCAGGCTCTCGCGATCATCGTGATACGGAACGGAGACCAGCCGTGCGCCAAAACCGGCAACGTGGAAATTGAACGTCGGATAGGCCCCGAGCGAAGTCACAACCACGTCGCCTTGCATCGTGTAGATGCGCACAATCAGGTTGAGCAGCCCGTCAATGCCTTCGCCGATGACGACATTGTCCGCATCCATGCCAAGATGCTGGCCGATGGCGGTCTTGAGGTCAAAGTTATCCGGGTCGCAATATTTCCACATCTCGGGCGCTGCGTCACGCATCGCTGCAATCACGCCGGGGGCAGGGCCGAAGCAACTCTCATTGGCGCCGATGCGCGCGCGAAAAAGTTTGCCGCGCGCTCTTTCCTGGTTTTCGGGGCCAACGAAAGGTACTGTCGCCGGCAGTGCGGCCACGAGTGGGGTTGGCGCCGGACCACGGGATATGATGTTGGACATTGAACCTGCAGAACTGTTGGACCGCAACCGGTCGCGCTTAGCATCACGGCGCCTTCAACTCCAGTCTAGGCTTCACTTGAGGCCGCCGCGGACAATTTCCTGCAAACTCGTCGTCGATTGTCGATCTATTTGGTTGATTGTGCGCCGCCTTTTCTCTATCCACCGGCGCACCGGAGAGGTGGCCGAGTGGTCGAAGGCGCTCCCCTGCTAAGGGAGTAGAGGTCAAAAGCTTCTCGAGGGTTCGAATCCCTTCCTCTCCGCCATTTACTATGTTGTCCATACCGGAGACATAGGTAACAGATTGTACCGGAGACATGGCTCCAGCCTCGGCGAGTTGGTCAGCGCACTTGCGCGCGAAGGTCACCGACATTGAGGCGCTGGAAAAGCGTCTCGTACAAGGCAAGGCGCAATTGAAGGCTGTAATTGCCGACATTGAGGCGAAGCCCGATGACATGAACTGCGCCGATAATGCGCGCCGCGTCATGTCGCGTGTGCTTGATGCGGAAACGGTGGCGCTGCCTGCTTCCGCACAACGCAGGCGGACAGAAACAAAATTGCCAAGGCGCAACGTGAATTAGCAAGCCAGGCAGACATCCTGTGCGATACGACATTCAATGGCTCCGGCAAGCAAACCAATAGTCCCGCCTTCGGACAAATTGATAATTGTCAGCCAATAGCATTGCCCGCTATTGCCGCTGCAACAGAAGGTTGCTCAGCCTGTCAGCCGACCGGAAATCATCAAGCGCTGTAGCGCCGGTCAACGGCGCATCGGTATTGTCGAATCCTGACGTCCTGAAATACCTGATCGGGCGGTTCTTGTGGACTGCCGCGGCGCAAATCTGCAACGTTGCTGTCGGCTGGTTAATCTACGATCTGACCCGCAGCGCCTGGGCGCTCGGACTGGTGGGCCTTGCCGCGTTCCTGCCGAAGCTCCTGTTGACGCTTGTGGCAGGCGTCGTGGCCGACCGATATGACCGGCGCAAAGTGGTCGCTTTGTGCCTTGCTGTTGATGGCGCGGCTGCGCTTGGTCTTCTTTACATCGCGCTGGCGCCGGATCCGTCGATTGGGCTGATCTATGCGATGTTTATGATCTTGGGTACGGCGCGCGCCTTTGCCGGCCCCGCTAACCAGGCCATGGCGCCAACTCTTGCGCCGATTGGACAATTCAGCAAGGTCGTCGGCCTGGCGTCGTCAGCAGGTCAGTCCGCCGCAATCGTCGGGCCGGCGCTGGGCGGTTTTCTGTATATTCCGGGCGTATGGGCGCCGTTCTTGTGTGCAGGCGCCTTCTTCTTTGTGGCCTCGGCGCTGTCGTTGTCGATCCGGCCGCGAAGGCCAGCCGCAAATTCAGCGCGGGCGGGTTTTCGCGATGCGTTTGCGGGGCTGGCCTTCATTCGCAAGCGGCCTGTCTTGTTGGGCGCAATATCCCTGGACCTCATGACAGTGTTGTTGGGCGGCGCTACCGCGCTTCTGCCGATCATCGCCAGTGAAATATTGCATGTCGGCCCGCTCGGTCTGGGTCTGCTTCGCTCCATGCCGGCTGTTGGCTCAATGATGCTGGGGATTCTTCTCGCCTGGAGGCCGATCGAACGGAGAGCCGGTCCCAAACTGTTCGCCGTGACCGTAGTTTTCGGATTGGCGACGATAGGGCTTGGCCTCTCAACGAACCTCTACCTGACGCTGGCGCTGTTGTGGCTGCTGGGCGCGGTCGATGTTGTCAGCGTCGTAATCCGGCAAACCATGGTCCAAAGCGATACGCCGGACGCGATGCGGGGCAGGGTGGCTGCTGTCAATTCGCTTTTTATCGGTGCGTCCAACGAGCTTGGGGAGTTCGAATCGGGCGCAACCGCAGCCCTGTTTGGTCTCGTTCCCGCCATTGTTGCTGGGGGCGCCGGCGCAATAATCGTTGCGGCGCTATGGTCTATTCTATTTCCCGATCTACGGAACCGGGACCAGCCCGTTCTCCCGGGCAAAGGAACGTAAGCTGACCCTGTCAGGTCCGGATAGCCCGCCGCTCCTTGCCGAACTCGGGCTCGACCGCGTTTCGCTCGAGAACCGCGACGCATCTGTCCAGATCTGTGGTGGCCAGATGCGAATAGCGCATCGTCATCTGGAGGGTCTGGTGGCCAAGCCACATTTGTACACGCCGCAGGTCGATGCCGCCTTGCACCAGTCTGGATGCGCACGTGTGGCGCAGGACATGTGGAACCACCTGTGTGTCTGCTCCGAGCCCAACTTCCATTTTGGCGTTGTTCCAGATCGCGCGATATTGCGGCTGGGTCAGGGTGGCGAACGGCCCTTTCCTGGGTCTCTTGGAATCGGCTGCGGGAGGCCTTCGGACTGCGGCCTTGGCGCGGCCAGTCAGCGGCACCGTACGGGAACGGCCAGACTTGGTCAGCCAGAAGCTGACGCGCGTGTCCTGTACGTCATTCCAGATCAGGCCAATGGCTTCGCCCAGGCGGCAGCCGGTATCGACCAGAAAGACGGAAAGCCGATAGGCGTCTTCGCTTTCGCTTCGGATGACCGAGAAGAGCCGATCCTCTTCCTCGGGGTCGAGAAAACGGATGCGCCCTGCGCCTTCCTTCTGGCGGCGAAACTCGGGCAGGCTGTGGATATCTCCCATTTTGAAAGCCTTGCGCAGTAGTTTACTCAGCGCGGCCATCTTTCGATTGATGGTCGCATTGCTGTTTCCGCGTTGGCGCAGGCTAATGATGAGATGATCCAACGTTTCCTGGTCGAAAGAACTGAACTGCTCTCCCAGCAGTATTTCATTCAATTCACCGATAAACGAGCTTACGTTATATTTATGCCGTCCATCTGACCAAAGGATATCTTTATATGCATCGAAGAGGTCCGACAGGCTGTTCGTTCTAACCGCACGGACACGCTGGTAGTCAACCTTATATTCAAGACTCTCAAGGCGGCCTCCGCCGCCCGTGTTGCTTGCCGCAAATACGGTCATTCTCATTATACGCCGATCCCCTCAACGCAAACGTAACGGACTTTGCGGTGTCCATCAATGCAAGATATCGCTCAATCAGAGATATTAGCTCACGCTGATTTAAACGAAGTCAGTCTTCTGATTCAGCGTTAGATCTCCCCTCAGATAACGCCAGTCTTGGAAACAACTGACCCAGGCAGCTTCGCCCGGGTCAGCTTTCACGAATTCTTCAAGCGGACCTTAGAAGTCGCGCTGGAAGCGGAGTTTTGCGCCCCATTCGCCGTTGCCGGCGACGCTGAAATTGTCAGCGTAGATAATCGACGGCGTAACCGTGAAGTCGGAAACGACGGTGTAGGGCAGGTTCAACTCAGCCGAGAAGTTGTCGCCATCGTCATAGGCAAGGTTGACAGCAACGCCCAGTTTGTCGCTGACCTTGGCTTCGAACCCGCCATAGACGGCCCAGTCACCCGCCCAGCCATCGCCGTACCAGTTGAAGTCGTTGTTCGACTTCCAGGCAGCCATACCGTAGACGGTGACGCTGTCGGTCGCCTTGACTTCCAACCGGCCTTTGACAGCCCATTCTTCATAGTTGGAATCGTAGCCGCCAACCACGCTTGCACGGCCCCAGCCGCCTTCATAGGCGACGCCGGCCGTGACGTGCGGCACATAGGAGTCAATCGTGTAGATGTCGTCCATGGCCTGATCCAGAGCCAGGAATGGGCCGCCGATAAGGCGTTCATGATACTCATCCCCGGAGCCCGTTTCGAGCGATACCATCGCTGAGAAGCCATTGCCGCCGGTGAAAGTATACGAGATCAGATTGGTGGCCCACGGACCGTAGCCGACCACTTGGTCGTCGTGCATGGTGGTGCCGCCGCCGCCAAAGGTGGTGAACGCCGAATTGGTGCGGCCCATGCGGAAGCCGGCCAGGTCAATATACATGTGCGAGAAAGACCAGCCGTTGCCCGAGCGGGTCGCGTCGAAATCGACGAGCGGAATGCTGATGGCGTCGTCAAACACGCTGAGATGAAAATCAGCAGAACCGGCAGCGAGATTCCAGTCGAAATTGACTTCGCCGTAGCCACGCAGGGTGCCGAGTTCGGTCTCGCTGCGAGCGTCGAACCTCAGGTTCAAGCGCGAGCGCTCATTATAGGTGTCATTGATGTCGATGCCGTTGAGATTGACAAAATTCTTCTTGTCGATGCTCTGACGGCCAAAAACGTCGCCGACGCCGAATTCGTAACGGAGATAGCCGCCAACGCGCAGGCAGGTTTCGGTGCCGGGGATGTAGTAGAACTTGGCGCCGTAGGTGTCGCAGATGCGAACGTAGTCCATGGGCTCCGGTTCGGCGACGACTTCGATAACGTCGGCCGCACGGGCGCCAGATACTGCGAGCAGAGCCGCAGCGGAGCCGAGAAGAAGGCTCTTAATGTTCATTTTCTGACCTCCAGTCTGAATCGTCAGAAAATGCGAAAACGACCCCAAAGAGATGATTTCCGACAGGACGCCGGAGAGATCGCGCCGGGCTCTGCCGGCCGCTACGCTGGATTGCGGCGCGCGGTATTACCCGCGCCCAAGGCGATGCGGGCCGTTCCTGGCGCTCGATCCGGTCCGAATCGCAACCTTCGAGCCGGCCGCAAACGCGGCTGCAAGGCGTTCATATTGGGGCGAAATCCCGTAGTTCGGGTCGCTCCGTTGCGGAATCTTGCAGAATCGCTTTCCCATCAAATCCTGTCGGCCAGTATTAAAATGCCCGCAAAAGCGTCGTTTCTGGCCGTGATGGTTACCTGAAGATGAATGCGCCCATCCAAAACGTGTCCTTTGTGCAACAGCAAGATGGCAACACTGGCCGGGACACGTCATAAATGCGCCATCGCTGTTGCTCTGGCCCGAGCGTTCGGTAATTGTCGGCCTCGAAGAAGGGGCGACACGCATCTTTTTCAGCATGTGGGGATGGGGCAGGGAACGCTGTCCTTCAGCCAAGATAAGACCCAGACCCGTTTTTAAACTTTTGACTGGAGGTCAGAAAATGAACATTAAGAGCCTTCTTCTCGGCTCCGCTGCGGCTCTGCTCGCAGTATCTGGCGCCCGTGCGGCCGACGCTGTTGAAGTC
>Ga0209573_1004727_pt1 | contig 13074 bp, 10 predicted proteins | sample TNRBio252014_DNA_FD_185870 | JGI IMG/M metagenome (GOLD analysis project Ga0209573, IMG submission 185870) | Wastewater treatment Type I Accumulibacter community from EBPR Bioreactor in Madison, WI, USA - TNR Reactor_6/25/2014_ DNA (SPAdes)... | ecosystem: Engineered > Bioreactor > EBPR >...
AACGCGGATCTTGTGCTACTGGCCGCCACAGGCGATGCCGCGCTAGCGGCGGATGTCGCCCGCCATTGCGTCCTGTTTCGTTCGCGGCTCCCGGTCGTGCTCTGGCAGGATTCGGCGCTCCCGGCTTTTGTCGGCCCACGGACGTTCGTCGTGATCGTCGCCTCAGGCACCGAGCTCGGCGCTCCCGGCGCTTTGGCCGCGGCAGCGGCTGCCCGGCGCGCCTCGGTCCTGGCCATCTCCGATCGGGTCGATGCCTGGCGCGGCCTGCCGAGCTGGCAACATCCCGGCGGCGAGGCGCGCGGGCTTTTCGCGACCCAGGTCGCCTACACGTTGGAAGTGCTTCACAAGTTGGGCTGCGTGCCGGATGCGGCTCCGGATGTCGCCGAGGCCATTGAAGTGCTCGATCGGCAGCGCGAGCGCCTGACAGCCGCCAGCCCGCTGCGGCGCAACCCGGCCAAGCGCATGGCCGGCCAGTTGATCGAGCGCAACACAGCGCTCTTCGTCGTCGATGAACTGGCCCCCGCCGGAAGGCGCTGGGCCAGCGCCATCAACCAGACGGCACGGGCCTGGTCGGAGTGCTTCCCGCTGGTCGATGCCGATCAGGTCGCGGCGGGCGCGCTCTTCCCCGAAGGACTGATCGAACGCTATATGGTGCTCTTTCTGCGCGGCGCCGATGAGGTCCAATCCTCCCAACTGCGCGCCGACCAGACCCGACTGGCCTACATGACTGGTGGCTACAACACCGACTCGATCGCGGCCATCGGCCGCGGCCGCCTTGCGCAACTCCTCACGCTGGCGCAGTACGGCGACTACGTGGCCTATTACCTCGCGTTGTGCTATGGCGTGGACCCGAGTGGGGTGGGGAGCATGGAGCGTTGCGCGGGGAGCGGAGAGCGGGGAGCGTAATGCGGAGAGCGTGGAGCGTCGCCCCACGCTCCACGCCCTACGTACAACGCCCACGCTACACGCTGTCGAAGCAGTAGAACAGCTTCTGATACGGCTCGCGGAACTCGACGACGTCTTCGAGCACGGTCTCGGGCGATTGCTTCTCGATCAAGACGCGGGCCATGAAGTCAGCGATCTGGGTCATCTGCTCTTCCTTCATCCCCAGCCGCGTCACCTCGATCGTGCCCATGCGGAGGCCGCTGGGCCGATCCCAATCCTGCGGGCCGTCGTTGGGCAGCAGGTTCTTGTTGGTGATCAGGTTCGCGCGTGCGAGCAGGTGCGCGACGTCGAGCCCGCCGCCCTGCGCGCGCACATCGGCGATGACCTGGTGCGTGGTTGTGTAGCCTTTGTGTTTGCCAAGCACCGGGATGCCGCGTGCGTCGAGCGCAGCCGCGAGCGCGCGGGCGTTGGCCACGATCTGGGCCATGAAGTCTTTGCCAAACGCGATCATCTCGGCCGCGGCCACGGCGAGGGCAGCGACGCGATTGACCTGATGCGTCGCCGCCAGCACAGGGAAGATCGCGGTCGTCAGCGGCTCGGTCAGCGCCGGGTCATTCCACATCAACATGCCGCTCTGCGGGCCGCCAAAGGTCTTGCCGGCCGAGCCCGAGAGCACGTCGGCGCCCTCGGCGAGCGGATCCTGGAACTGGCCGCCCGCGATCAGGCCGGCCTGATGTGCGCCGTCGAAGAACAGCCGGCCGCCCCATTCCTGAATCACGGCCTTGATCTCGCGCACCGGCTGTGGGAAGAGCGTCATCGATAGCCCAAGCGTAACGAGCTTGGGCTTCACAAGCGGCGCCATCTTGCGGAAGAGATTCAGATCGACGGTCAGTTCGGCCGGGTCGAAGGGCACGTCGACGATCTTGAGCCCGCGCTGGCCGGCCGGGCCGTCGACGCGGTTGCTCGAATGACCGCCGAAGGGCTGCGAGACCGTCATCACCACGTCGCCGGGCTCGGCCATGGCATAGTACACGGCCATGTTGCCGAGCATGCTGCCCATCAAGCGGTGGTCGGCGTAGCCGCAGCGAAAGGCCTGCTTGAGCAGTTCGACGCACAGCGACTCGACCTCGTCGATGTGCTTGGTGCCCGCGAACCAGCGCTGGACCGAGCCGATATGGCCCTCGGCGGCGCGCGTGCCGATCTCGGAGGCGAGCAGCGCGCGCACCGTCGGGCTGGTGGGCGCCTCGGGCGCGAGCAGGTTGATGCACTGCTGACCGCGCCAGATCTCGTTGCGTTGGACGGCGTCAAGCACTGCCTGTTGCATCTCGGCGCCGGTCTTGCAGGCGTCGAGCAGGGCCCGGGCGTTCGCCAGGATGGCTGGATCGTGGACTTCGAAGGGGGGGGTGGTCATGACCGGTCCTTTGGTTTGGAATTCTGGATACAGTATACTTTATACCCATGACGACCGAACCGGTTCTGGAAAGCCTGAGCCCGCATCGCACGCTGCCTGAGCAAGTGGCGGACCGGGTGCGCGAGGCGATCCTTGCGGGCCGCTATCGCGGCGGGGATCCGCTCAGGCAGGAGGATCTGGCGGCGCAGCTCGGCGTCAGCCGGATCCCGGTGCGTGAAGCGCTGCGCCAGCTTGAGGCTGAGGGTTTCGTGGTTGTCAATCCGCGGCGGGGCGCGAGCGTGGCCACGCTGTCGGCGGCCGAGGCGATCGAGATCTACGACATGCGGATCGGGCTCGAGACCCGGTTATTGCGGCTGGCGCTGCCGCGGTTGACCGCGGCGGATTTGGAACAAGCGGAGGCCGGTCTGATGCAGATCGATCGCGAAACCGATCCGGCGCGTTGGGGTGCGCTCAACTGGGCCTTTCACGCGGCGCTGTATGCGCCGGCCGAGCGTCCGCGGATGCTGACGACCGTCAAGGGCCTGCACGACAACGTCGACCGCTACCTGCGGATCTATCTGGCCCCTGCCGAGCGTCAGGCGCTCTCGCAGGCCCAGCATCGGGCCCTTGTGGTGGCCTGCCGGCGTGGCGCGCATGCCGAGGCGCTTCAGGTGCTCGAGCAGCACCTGGCCGACGCCAGCGCGGCGCTGGCTGCGGGGTTGGCGGCCTGATCGGCCGATATCCGGCCATTCTCGGGATCGATCCCTACGGCCCGGCGGCCTGCCGAAACACCAGTCGGACGCCGCCGGCATAGGCGCTCGCCTCAGTGGCGCAGGTCGGCGCGATCACGGCGTCGGCCCGCGCCTGTGGATAATCGGCCAGCCGCACGACGTAGCTCACGCCCGGCTCCATCACAAAATCGCCATAGCCCGGACCGATCTCGGGCTTGAGACCGGTGAAAAACCGGTCCGCACCGCCGTTCCATTCCACCTGGATCTCGTACCCCCCGATCTGCTGGCCCGTCGTATCCTGGGTGAACACCTCGAGCAGCGCCCGACTGATCGCGCGTTCACAGACGTCCTCGCGGCTCACGAGCGCAAAACCCGGATCCGGGCTCGGCGTCGGGCTGACCTGTGCCTGTGTTGCAATCGGCTCGATGGGCAAGGCATCCGGGGAGGCTGGCGCAGGCGTGATCTCAAGCGCCTGCGCCAGCTCGGCCAGCGCCCGCGCAGGCTCGACGCGCCCGGCGGCCGCCTCCTGCTGCGCCAGCTGGGCGATTGCCGTGGGCGGGTCCGTCAGGCCAAGCCCGGCCAGGGCGGCCCGCGCCGCGATCAGGTCGCGTGAATCGCGATAGGTCGTTGCGATCTGCACCAGCGGCGGCGGTGTTTCGGAAGGGATGGGGACGGCAGGAGGCGCCTCGCAACCCGCGCTCGACACAAGCGCGCCGATCGCCAGAAGTCGCAGGAGGGCCGGGGGGAGCCGGCGCACTTTGGACAACAAGTCTGCACCAGGCTGTATAATGGACAAAACGCGACGGGAGTCCCGTCGCGTTTTTGTGCCGAAGGTGGGAGTCGAACCCACACGGCTTTTCAGGCCAAACGATTTTGAGTCGTTCGTGTCTGCCAGTTCCACCACTTCGGCGTCGGAAACCTATTATACTCGATCTGTTCTTCCGTTTGTAGTCATCTGAGGTGACCAACGGGACGACCCGCGGCCAGGGCATGGTCCGGCCGTCGGTCGCCTCGGAGGTCACCTCTACTCTCTATCATGAAACTCGGCATCATCGGACTCCCCCAATCAGGCAAGACCACCATCTTCAATGCGCTCACCCGCGGCGACAAGCCGGTCGGCGGCGGCCGACAGGTCGGGCGCTTCGAAGTGCAGACCGCTGTCGTGCCGGTGCCCGACCCGCGCGTCGACACGCTCTCGGCCATGTTCAAACCCAGGCGCACGATCTACGCACAGGTGGTGTACGCCGACATCGCCGGGCTCGAGGGCGAATCCTCGGCCACCGAGAAGACGGGCTTCTCGGGCCAGCTGCTCAACCAACTGACCACGATGGAAGGCTTTCTGCACGTCGTGCGCGCCTTCGACAACCCGACGGTCCCGCATCCCAGCGGCTCGGTCGACCCGGGCCGCGACTTGAAGACCGTGGAGGGCGAGCTGCTGCTCAACGATCTTCTCGCCGTCGAGCGCAAGCTCGAGCGGCTGAACGACGAAGGCCGCAAGGGCATCATCAAAGACAAGGGCCTGCATGCTCAGGAGTTGGCGTTGTTCACCAAGCTCCACGAAGCGCTTTCGAACGACATCCCGGCCCGGCAGGTCGAGCTCTCGCAGACCGAAGAGCGCGCGCTTGCCAGTTACCAGCTGTTGACCCGTAAGCCGATGCTCGTCGTCTTCAACGTCGGCGACGACGATGATCCGGCGCGGGCGACAGCCGTCGGCGGCGGTGCCCATTCGGTGCGGCTCAAGGGCAAGCTCGAGATGGAGCTCGCCCAGCTTCCGGCAGACGACGCCGCGCTCTTCATGGAGGAATACGGCATCACCGAGCTCGGCCTGAATCGCGTGATACAAATCTCGTACGACCTGCTCGGTCTGCAATCGTTCTTCACGGTCGGCGAAGACGAGGTGCGCGCCTGGACGACGGGCCGCGGCGCCAGCGCCCCCGAGGCCGCCGGCGAGATCCACACCGATTTACAAAAGGGCTTCATCCGCGCCGAAGTCGTGGGGTACGACGACCTGGTCGGGCTGGGCGGCTACACCGAGGTCAAGGCCAAGGGCAAGCTCCGGCTGGAAGGCAAAGAATACATCGTTCAGGATGGCGACATCCTGAACATCCGCTTTAGCCCTCCCGGAAAATAACATCCGGGATCCGTTGCGGGTTCCCACAAGCCCGCTGAGATTCGAGAGGAGGAACGGCGCTCCGGCGCCGCAACGATCATGTACACCCAAACGCGCTGGTCTCTCAAAGATCTGTTGCCCGATGACTCGCCCGAGGCGATCGATGCCGTCTTCAAGGCCCTCGAGCGCCGCATCAAGGCCTTCGAGCGCTGGCGCTCGCAACTCAAGCCCGGCCTCTCGGCCAAGGCCTTCGGTGAACTGCTCGACGCCTACGAGAGCATGCTGCGTGAGGCGTATCGTGTCAGCGGTTTTGCGTCGTTGCGCTTTGCGGCCGACACGCAGGATCAGGGCGCGCAGGCCTTGCGCGCCCGCGTCAACGACGTGATGGCGCGCGCCCAAAATCAGACGCTGTTCTTCTCGCTCTGGTGGAAGAAGTTGACCGACGCCCAGGCCGCGCGGCTGATGAAGGGCACGGGCAGCCGGCGCTACTTCCTCGAGGAGATGCGCCACTTCCGCAAGCACACGCTCAGTGAGCCTGAGGAGAAGATCCTCAATCTCAAGAACGCCAACGGCCCGACGGCGCTCGAGAACATCTACGAGCAGATCACGAACAAGTACCTGTTCGAGATCGAGGTCGACGGCGAGGTCAAGAAGCTCACGCGCGACGTCTTGATGATGTACGCCCGACACCCTGATCCGGCGCTGCGGGCTGCGGCATATCAATCGCTCTACCAAACCTATGGCGAGGACGGCCCACTGCTGGCCTCGATCTACGCAGCGCTGGTGCGCGATTGGCGGGTCGAGAACGTCGACCTGCGAAAGCACAAGTCGCCGATCGGGGTCAGGAACCTGGCCAACGATCTGCCCGACAAGGTGGTCGACACGTTGCTGCGCGTGATCCGCAAGAACCGCGGCGTGTTCCAGCGCTACTTCAAGCTCAAGGCCGGTTGGCTTGGTCTGCCGAAACTGCGTCGTTACGACCTGTACGCGCCGCTCTCGAAGTCCGACAAGGAAGTGCCCTACAACGAAGCGGTCGAGATGGTGCTCGCCACCTTCAACGAGTTCTCGCCCGAGCTCGGGGCGCTGGCGCGGCAAGTCTTCGATGACGGCCATGTCGATGCCGAGATCCGGCCGGGCAAGCGCGGCGGCGCCTTCTGCGCGAGCATCTTCCCGGCAATGCCGTCGTTCGTGCTGCTTAACTACAGCGGGCGCGTGCGCGACGTCGCCACGATCGCGCATGAATTCGGCCACGCCGTGCATGCGACCATGGCCGGCCACCATTCGTTGATGACCTTCCACTCGTCGTTGCCGATGGCCGAGACGGCCTCGGTCTTTTCGGAGATGCTGCTGACCGAGAAGCTGTTGGCTGCGGAGACCGATCCGGATGTGCGCCGCGATCTGCTGGCGGCCGCGATCGATGACGCCTATGCCACGGTGGGGCGCCAGGGCTACTTCTCGCTCTGGGAACAGGAAGCCCACGAGATGGTGCGTCAGAACAAGACGCCCGACGAGATGGCGGATCGGTATCTCGAGACGTTGCGCGAGCAATTCGACGACGCGATCGACGTGAGCGACGACTTCAAGTGGGAATGGGTCTCGATCCCGCACTTCTACAGCACGCCGTTCTACGTTTACGCTTACGCTTTCGGGCAGTTGATCACGCTCGGTCTGTACCGCATGTACAAGCAGGAGGGCGAGGCCTTCAAGCCGAAGTTCCTCAAGCTGCTGAGCTATGGCGGCTCGGAGTCCCCGGCCAGGATCTGTCGCTCGGCCGGCATCGACATCACGTCCGAAGCCTTCTGGCAGGGCGGTTTCGACGTGATCGCGGACATGATCAAGCAACTCGAAACGCTGGGTTGATCCCTCGGAGATAACGCAAAACGGCGGCCCATGGGCCGCCGTTTTGCGTTGGGTCGTGGCGCTTATTTGATTGCGAAGGTCACGCTGACATCGACGCTGACGGTCTGCTCGCCGGCGGCCACGGGCACCTCGGCCGAGACGGCCTGGGCCATGTCGCGGGCGTAGATCGGCGAGGGCGCGCTGTAGCCGACCGACTCGCTGATCGAGATCACGTCGCCCAGCGTCACGCCGGCGGCGGCGGCCAGCGCCTCGGCGCGGGCGCGGGCGTCGGCGACGGCCAGATCGCGGGCGGCCGCCTGCAGCACCGAGGGATCCTGCACGCCAAAGCTGATGCCGTAGATGTTGTTGGCGCCTGCGCTCACCGCGGCGCTCAACGTCGCGCCCAGCTTGGGCAGGTTGCGGACCGTCGCCACAAGCGTGTTGTCGACGATGTAGCTCACGACTCCGGTCAGGTTGCCGTTCGCGTCGTAGTCGTACTGCGGGCTGATCGAGAAGTTCTGGGTCTGCAGATCCTTGTCGGCGATGCCCTGCGCCTTGAGCGCGGCCATGATCTTGTTCATCGCGGCCGTGTTGGCATCGACGGCTTTGCCCGCATCACGGTCGCGGGTCTGCACGCCGATCGAGATCATGGCCTTGTCGGGCGTGGTGTATGCCAGGCCTGTGCCGCTGACCGAGATCGTGCGGGTCACGGTCGGGGCCGGGTCGGTGCTTTGCGCCTGAGCCGGGCGTGGCGCCAGCGGTGCGCAGGCCGACACCACGAGCGCGCCGGCCGCCAGGCCGAGCAACGCCATCGTCATCTTGTTGCGAAACATAATCGTCATCTCCTTGTCGCAGGAAGTGTCCTGTTTTGATCAGACGCCGCGGGTGGCCGAGGAGTTCCATTAGGGGAAGGGGCGAGGAGGGAGGAGCGCAGGGCGATTATCGTCCTCCGCCTTCACTCACAGCCCGATGCCAAGAACACTCCGGGCCACGCGCCACACGAGTTCGGGGAGAACGCCGAACGCGTAGCCGGCGTGGACGCGCTCGCCGATCTGGTGCGCGTCGCGGCCCCAGGGGCCGATGTTGACGGTCGGCAACCCGGCGCCAGCCTGAGCCTCGATCGCCCAACGTCGCCAACCCGGGGTGTTGGCGCGCCACGTGGCAAGGTCATCGGCATCGATCTGTCCCGCCAGAAAGCTCATGTCGGAGATGGCATGGAAGAAGGGGCGCCGCTCGATGCTCACGCCGGTCTCGGCCGCGACGGCCTCCGCCTGACTGTCGCAGGCGGCCAGCAGTTCAGCATCGCGCGCCGGGTCGGCCTTGGCCAGGGGATAGAAGATGGGGGCATAGCCGATGATGACACCCGGCCCGGCCAGTTCGAGCCCTTGCGCCAGCGCATGGTACGCGGCGCGTGACGCGGCTAGCACATCCCGCTGTGCGTCCTGCGCCAGGGTGTTGACCCGCGCGCGCAGATCTGCCGGGGACCGGGCCAACAGCTCGGAGGCCCGCCAGATGGTGGTTGCATGCGAGAAGGTCGATCGGATGTGGTCGGCGCGAGCTTCCCAGGCGACGCCGCGCGCGGCGTGCAGGGCCACGGCCGAACGCAGTGCATCGGCAGCGGCGGCTTCGAACTGAGCGAGCACGTCGTCGGGGCCGCTGGTTCGGGTCAACACGTTGAACGCGCACCAGCTGTACGCCGGCACCGTGACGTTATAGACCGGCTTGAGGTCGAGGTGTTGCAGCGTCGCGGGCGGCGATTCGCCCAGATCCTCCGCGCCCTCGATTCGGCGGATCAACTCGGCCGCGATCAGGCTGGCGTTCAGGCCGTCGAACGGCATCCCGACGTGGGTCGGCTGGCCGACGGCCAGGGCTACGGGCAGCAGCTTGCCGACGCTGCCGGTGTAGATCACACGACCTTCGCGGCCGTCCGCCTGATCGACTGTGATGTCGAGGTTGAGCGCCGCGGCGAGGTCGAGCCCCCACTCGGCCGCGATCTCGGGGAGTTGGGCGGCGGCCGAGCGCATGCCGTGCGACCCGCCTTCTTCGTCCGGGGTTGCGACGAAGAGCAGGTTGCCCTGTCGCTCAGGGTCCTGGGCAAAGCGCTCGAGCAGGGCGATTCCGACGGCCAGACCGCTCTTCATATCCAACACACCCCGGCCGGGCAGGAACGCGCCGCTGCGCAGCTCGATCGCGGCCCGGCCGCCCAGTTGCTCGGCCAGCGGTCCGCTCAACGCCTGCGGGTCGAAGGCCAGCGGGGCGAGCGAGCCATACGCGTCGACCTCGACGACGTCGTAGTGCCCGGCGAGCGTAACGGTCTTGCGCCCGGTGCCGCGCACCAGCGCGAAGAGCGAGCGCCGCGGCAGCGGGTCGTTTCGCGTCCCAAGCAGGATCAGGTCCTCAGGATGCTCGGCGAAATACGGCAGCCGGCGCACGATCGCGGCGATGGCATCGACCGCCGCGATTTCGCCGGGTGTGTCTGTGATGCTGTTGATCGCGGTCAGTTCGAGGGTCAGAGCACGGGTTCGCGTTGTCCAGTCGTGGGGCATCCGGGAAGTATAGCCGCGTGGCGCATGGGGCGTTGTGCGTGTTGCGTGATGCGAACGTCCTGCGCTCCCCGCTCTCCGCTCCCGCGCTCTCCGCGCCAACTACGCCTCAACGCCCTCCAGTTCGAGCAATTGCCGCTTGCGCGCGACGCCCCAGTGATAGCCGCTGAGGCTGCCGTCGCCGTGGATGACGCGGTGGCAGGGCACGACGATGGCGGTCGGGTTTGCGCCGCAGGCATTGGCGACGGCGCGGGCCGCTTTGGGGCGTCCGATGGCGCGCGCCAGCTGAGCGTACGAGCGGGTCTCGCCGGCCGGGATATTGCGCAGCGCTGCCCAGACCTTGCGCTGGAAGGCCGTCGCACGGACGTCGGTCGGCAGATCAGGGTGCGGGTTGGTGCCGTTGAGGAAGCCCAGCACAGCCTGAACCCATTCCGCAAGCCGGGGATGTTCAGGGTCGATTCGCGCCGCCGGGTATTCGTCGTGGAGGAGGCGGGTCAACGTCCGGCGGCTCTCGCCAAGCGCCACCTGGCAGATGCCGCGCTCAGTGGCCGCGACCAGGAGCAAGCCGAGCGGGCTTTCGACGATCACATAGGCGATCGAGTCGTCGGGCGCGCCACCCCTGCGATAGTCGGTGGGGGTCATCCCAAGATCCCGAACGACGGCTTGCGGGCTGTGGCTGTTGTAGCCGGCGTCGAGCACGGCACGCGTGACCGTGTCGGCGCGCCGCAGCCGGCTCTTGAGTTGCCGCTGGCGTAGCCCGAGCGCATATTGCTTTGGCGACACGCCGAGATGGCGCTTGAAGACGCGTTGCAGATGGAAGGGGCTGAAATTGAACCGCGCTGCAAGCTCGGCCAACGTGGGCATGGCGCCGGGGTTTGCCTCGGCGCATTGTTCGAGTGCCGTTGCGACGGCGCGCGCCAGCGCGACCTGCGGGTCGACGACCAGGTCGGGCTGACAGCGTTTGCAGGCCCGAAAGCCGGCAGCCACGCACTCGGCCGGCGTGGCGAAGAAGAGCACGTTCTGGCGTTTGGGCGTCCGCGCCGAGCACGAGGGCTTGCAGTAGATGCCCGTGGTCTTGACCGCAAGATAGAACTGCCCGTCGAAATGGGTGTCGCGCTGCTCGACGGCCTGCCAGCGCTTCGTGTCGGTCAATGTCGTCATGGCCCCAGGATAGCGATTGGCCTGACGGGCGACAACGCGAAACTTGCGCTGATCATCAGGGGGGATTCTAACCTTGGACCTGACAGGTCCACACACGATTCGCGGGTTTTCCAGCCCTTGCAGAAATGGTATTCGAGAAATTCCGCGCGGGATTCTAACCTTCGACCGCCTTCGCCGGGACGTCCTGCAGCTCAAGCGCCGCAGGGAGCTGGCCGATCGTTGTGATCACGGTGCAACCCGGCTCCGGGAACAGCCCCGACGGGTCGATCAAGATCGGGGTCAGCCCCGCATGGCGCGCGCCCTCCACGTCGGCGTGGAAATTGTCGCCCACATAGATCGCCTCGCCCGGCGCCACCGAGAGGCGCTCGAGCGCGATCCGAAAGATCTCGGGCGCCGGCTTCCAATAACCGGCCTCGCCGGCCGAGAGCGTCAGGTCGAACAGATCTGCCAGCCCGAGCGCTTCTGCCACAGGCGCCAGGACCTCGCCGCGGTTCGACACCAGCGCGACCTTCAAACCACGGCCACGCAACTCGAGCAGGGTCGGCCGCACGTCGTCCGGCACGCAGTCGGTGGGGCGATAACGCTCGGCCATCAACCGCGTGACGTCGGCGGCCAGTTCGCTCGATTGCGCACCCAGACCAAGGGCCTCGATCTGCCGCTGCGCGTAGCGCGCCCAGAACGCCGGCGTATCGGCGCCGAGCTCATCGAGATCCTGGATCATCTCGGGTGCGATCGACCAGTAGAAGTGAGTCCAGCGCTCGCCGATGCGCAGGGCCTCGGCCTCGAGCGGCCAACCCAGGTCATGCAGGATCGCCGTGAAGGTCTGAAAGCCGCTCGGCACGCTGTGACGCAACGTGCCATCGAGGTCGAAGAGGATCGCGCGAGGGGGCATGCCGAGGATCACCCGCCGATTTCGCTCATCACCCGATTGAGCGGGATGATGTCGGAGGCCAGGTCGTGTCCCCAGGGTTTGTTCCAGGTCGCGTGCGTGATCAGGGCCTTGAGTTCGGACACGTCGGCGCCTGCGCGCAGCGGGGTGAGCAGATCGACCTCGTATTCGTTGAGCAGACACATCCGCAGCTTGCCATCGGCGGTCAGCCGGGCGCGGGTGCACGAGGCGCAGAACGGCTGAGTAACCGAGTTGATGAAACCCAACTCGCCACGCGCGCCCGCAAGGCGATACAGCCGCGCCTCGCCATCGAGCTTGCCGTCGTCGATCACGCTGAGTTGACCGAGGCGCGCTTCGATCCGCTGTTGCATCTCGGCGAAGGTGACCATTTGGCCCTGCTGGAAGCCGGCGACCTCGCCAAACGGCATCATCTCGATGAAGCGCACCTGCCAGGGGTTCTCGAGCGTCAGCGCCGCGATGTCGGCGACATCGTCTTCGTTGTAGCCACGCACCACCACGGTGTTCAATTTGACCGGCGCCAGCCCCACCCGCTCGGCTTCCTTCAGACCGGCCCAGACTTCGTCAAGCGAGCCCCACCGCGTGATCCGTCGGAATCGCTCCGGATCCAGCGTGTCGATGCTGACGTTCACACGCCCCAGGCCGGCATCCTTGAGCGGTGCCGCAAGTTTCTCAAGCAGCACGCCGTTTGTAGTCATCGAAAGCGAGCGGACACCGGGCGTGCTTGCGATGCCGCGCACAACGTCGACGATATTGGCGCGCACAGTGGGCTCGCCGCCCGTCAACCGGAACTTGTGAAAACCCAGTTCCGTGAACAACGGCATGAGCGTCAGCAACTCGTCGTCTTGCATCAACTCGGCCCGCGGCCGAAAGGTCATGTCCTCCGGCATGCAATACACACAACGGAGGTTGCAGCGATCGGTAAGGCTGATGCGAAGGTAGTGGATGTCGCGCCCAAAGCGGTCGGTGGCCATCGTGGCGGAATTTTATCAAGCTGATGGCGCTTAATCAATGATTCTGCACGAAGTCGATCCGAAGCTGGTTTTTCTTGCAATCATCGAAGGTGGGCACGTAGTAGCTCGCCGAGAGCGGCTGGTTCGAGCCATCGAGCAGGGTCAGGATGTAGTGCTCGCTGGAGTCCAGGGGGGCGTCCGCCAACGTGATGGCGTAGCTGCCGGCGCCCAATGTGGTTGGGCCGGTCGGGACGGGGAGATCGATGCCGTTACCTTCGATCAACACAAACAACCCGTTGATCCCGAGCCCGTTCTGATCGAGCACCCGTCCGACGACCCCCAGCCAGGCGCATCCGTTCTGGTTTGTCTTGTTCGCGGTGTAGACCGGGGCCTCGGGCGGCAGCGTGAACGGCATCGCCGCCAGCGTGGGCGTGGCTGTCGGGCAGCGCGGCCCCGTGCAGGGTGTCGGCGTCGGCCCGTCTGTGGTTGTCGGGCTCGGCGTGGCCGTTGCGGGCTCGGTCGCCGTGGGGATCGCGGTCTGCGTCGCCGTCGGTG
>Ga0209573_1004728_pt1 | contig 13073 bp, 13 predicted proteins | sample TNRBio252014_DNA_FD_185870 | JGI IMG/M metagenome (GOLD analysis project Ga0209573, IMG submission 185870) | Wastewater treatment Type I Accumulibacter community from EBPR Bioreactor in Madison, WI, USA - TNR Reactor_6/25/2014_ DNA (SPAdes)... | ecosystem: Engineered > Bioreactor > EBPR >...
CGGTGTGTCCGTTTTTAACCTGCTGGCCGGATTGGCAAGCGTGTTTTTTGTATGGCTGATCGCCCGGAAGCTCGAATATTCCAACAGGTTGCTCATTCCTGTGTTCATATTTTTTACACCGATTTATGCATCTTTGGTGATCTCCGGGCAGGTAGAAGTGCTTTTTGGTTTATTCATCGTCGCGATCAGCTGGTTCAGCCTTGATAAAAAGTATATGTTGGCGGCCATCTTGTTGTCAATTGCGCCTTTTGCCAGAACAGAAGGGATATTCTTAATACCCATTTACGGACTCTATTTTATATTGGAAAAGCAATACAAAGTGATCCCGTATATGTTGACGGGAACCATACTTTACAGCATTGCCGGTTTATTCATTTACAATGACTTGTTCTGGCTTATCACGAGGATGCCATATTGGGGCAAAGCGACGGAATATGGTACCGGAAGTCTCTTTCATTTTTTTGATGCCTGGCATAAGATCTTCAGTTTGATCAACGGGGTATTTATCCTGATCGGTGTGGCTGCGATATTGACCGCATGGATCCGTAAGCGGGATCAAAAGAACATTGCTGCATTGTTTTTGATCATGTTGCCTTTTGCAGCTTACTTTACGGCTCATGTCCTTATGTGGAATTTAGGTATTGGCAGATCATTGGGTTTGCACAGGTATATGATTGCGATTGTGCCTGTTGGCGCATTGCTGGCACTCAAAGGATTCGATGTGATCTCGTTATACCTGAAAGAACAACTGAAGGCTCCTGTTGCTTCTGCCATTTTAGCCGTGATCCTCGCCATTGTGGTCATTTATACACCTTTTACTTTATATCGGATCCCTCAAAAAGCAGATGTAAAAAGCCGCGTCATCCTCGACGCAGCAGAATTTATTCAAAAGGAGCAGCTCAATGATAAGAAGATCTACTTCTATGAGCCTTCATTTATTGTATACCTTGAACTGGATCCGCAGGATTCACTGCAGGCAAAAGAATTGGTACATTATGCAGCAAAACCTCACTACCGGATTAAAGAAGGAGAGATCGTGATTTGGGATGGACAATTCTCTCCAAATCAATTGGGACCGGTGGATGTGCTGAAAGATAGTCCTTATTTTGAACTGGTAAAAACTTTTGATCCTTCAGAACCCATCACATTTTTTGATAAACCTTATTCGTTATCAATTTTCAGAAGGAACGATTTGAAAGAGTGATGATGGAATTAGATACCTGAATGTGGGTGGTGGAAAAACATGATCCATTGGTTTTAATATATGAATTTTAATACAGACAATTGGTAGCATTCGGTGGCTTAAGAGAATGACTTCCATTTTAGGCGCTTAAGAGCCATAACTAACCAACATGTTGTTCGTTTCAGATGATGGTTAAACCAAAATTCTGTTCAAACTTCCCGCATAGCGGCTTTTTTTGGGCTTACCCTCAAACAACTAACTGTCTGTCATTCCCGATGCTCATTTTATTCGATCGGGACAAGTCCGAACGAAGTGAGGAATCTCTAACACATATTTCTAACCTTTAGAATTTTTGTCGGTCAGTAGTGAATAAAAATTAATACCAGATCTGAAATCGTTAATCGGTGTTCCTTAATCTTAAATCAATTTACTCTTTGGTTCTGGCTTGTACAGGTTAGGGGTTTAAAGTAAGTGTACTCCCAACTTCAACGAATTTGATCCGTTCATCATTTAAAGCTTTTATTTTACTCACCGGTTCTTTGTAGTGTTCAAAAGTTCCGAAATGAACCGGAATGACCACTTTTGGTTGTAGTTCCCGGATCATTTTTGCCAACATACCGGCATTCAACGTTAAAGTCATGATCCAACTGCCTTGTTGGGCAGCACCCATATTTGGGATCATCAAATCTATTTCTTTGTTTTTCAGTGACCTGATAATGCTGTTTTTGTAAACCGTATCTCCTGTACAATAAATGCTAATTTTTTGATCGCCTTTGGATATGGTCAAATAATACCCGTTGACTTTTCCTGCCAGTAAAGCACTTATGGGATTGATCCCGTGGATGGCAGGAATGGCAGTTATTTCTATTTTATGATCTTTCAAAAAAATCACCTGATGTTGATCCCGGTTTAAAACTGTAACATCCTTTTTTTGGCTTTTCCGCAATATATGGTATGCGTTCTGATTACAAATAATTTTGGATGAATCATCTATTTTCGATAATCCCATTTGGTCCAGGTGATCCTCGTGATCATGCGTGATGAGCCACAGGTCAATTTGCTCAAAATCCTGATCTGTAAAAATCGGTGGTTCAATCCTTTCAGATTTGAACCAGAAATAGTCCTGAACGGTTCCTTTCGGGCACAATACCGGATCCATTGCAATTTTTAAATCGTCTATTGACAAAATAAATGTTGCTCCTCCGATCCACTTAAATGTTATTTCCATGGTATTCATATTTGCAAGAAAACTTTGTTTAAAAATGCTTTTATTCACATACTATTCGACATAGAACCAGGAAAATATTAACTAAACTTCTGCTTGGTGGTTCAAATATCAGTGGTACGGCGTCATGCTTTTAAGCTGATTGTATACCATTTTGTCATTTAGGGCAACGGATATGATTATGTTATTACTGATGTTTTTAAAACGATTTTAAAATTTTCCGGAAGACCATGTTTTGCCCCGATTTTAATTTCAACACATAAAGACCTGGTTGAAGATGATTCGTATCAACTTTCGTATCGCCGTAGAATTGTCCTTTTAACACTTTTGAACCGATTGAGTTGATCAGTTCAAAACCCACAAGTGTATTCGGATCCATTTCGATTTGAAACTCATCCGTGAATGGATTGGGATAAACCTTCAATGCTGAAATTTCAGCCGGATTTTCAAGTCTGGTCAAATTTGTCAGATAATCCCCCAAATACTCACTTGCATCGATGTAATGGATTTTTTGTTCAATCGTAAAAAAAGACTGCGCAAACCGCTCATTTGATATATACACATTCAATCCATCTTCTGATGCGATACCTTCAACCTGGTGAAAAGCTAAGTCCAAAGTTACTTTTCTTTTATTGCCACCAAAAAAATCGCTTCCATCATAATCATACAAAAGCAACAAAAACGGCTGGAGCAATGCTGAATAGCCGGTCAAAATGATCAGGTTTTTACTTTCGATACTGGTTGCACCGGTGATCAGCCCATTGACATCATAACTATCCTGAAACCTGGCAATATGATTGCCAGGGGTTTTGGGAAGCCTGTATACACTGGTTTTTTCACTGAGCCATTCCTTTGTAAACAGGTAAATACTATCCTCGAGTACTATAAATGCTTCGCAGTCAAAATCCGTCTGGTTGGATTTTTTATTTTTTTTCAAGATCTGACCTTCATAGGAAAAACTGATGGTATCAATGACAGGTTGCTGGTCGGACAGCGATGCTTTCTCAATCCTCAGGATGTTCAGGTCAGTCCGGACTCCGGTACCATTATTTCCGAAGTCACCGATATAAACAAATAGTTCATCCTGTGCGATTTCCTCCCAGTCCGTATTGCTCGTTCCGGTTAATTCGAAGGCATAAAAAGCTGAAAAATCGTTCAATGCCATCTTGTATAAGCGTATATCCGTATCATCGTTGTGGGTCCAAATTGATTGGTTCCACAAAATCAGCCCTGAAGTTTCATTCAATTCGCCGGGCAATGGCCAACTGATGATCGGTTTAATGGATGCAGAAGGGTAAAGGCAACTGCCATCGTTTTGGTTAGCGATGATGCTATAATTATTAGCAAGTGGATCTGTGCAGCCGGGAATCTGGGCTGCTGAATGATTCAATACCATAAAGCTTATGAACAGGATATATGTTGTTTTCAACATTTTTTTTTCTTTATGGGGTAAGCAAGAGGAAACAGTGGTTCAGGACAGATCCAGGCCATAACCCTCTTTGACGTACCATTTGGAATATTCCTGATAAGCCTGAGGCGTCAATTTGATATAGAGACCGGCACCGCTTTCGTCAATTTTCTTCACTTTTTTAGCAGGATTGCCAGCATAGATATAACCACCTTCAAGACGTTGGTTGGCCAATACGATGGAGCCAGCGGCGATGATCGTATTGCTTTCTATGGTTGTGTTGTCCATAATGATCGCACCCATACCAACGAGTACATCAGGTTCAATGATGGCACCATGAATGATCGCGTTATGGCCAATACTGACCCGGTCTCCGAGGATGGTTTCTGACACTTCAAAAGTTGCATGGAGGATCGCACCATCCTGGATATTGCATTCATTTCCTATTTTGATCGCGCCAACATCTCCGCGAATAACGGCATTGTACCACACGGAGCAGCGGTCACCAATACTGACTTCACCTATGATAATGGCTGATTCTGTGATAAAGCAATCTGTCCCGATTTCGGGTGTATGTCCATTGAGTGGTAAAATGTTCTTATTCATATAAATGGTTATGATTTCGTTTTCCGGATCAAAGGAATATTTTTTATGTAAAATTAATCATTTTAGCATAAAAAAAATCCACAAGTGAAATTCACCTGTGGATCTAAGACTTTTACAATCAATTGGTGAATGACCAAAAGTTTGTACGTTGATTTTAAGCCAGTTCTGCCTCGATAAATTGGATAGCCATTCCAACAGTCTGAATGCTTTCTGCTTTTTCATCTGGAATGGATAAATCAAATTCTCTTTCGAATTCCATGATCAATTCTACTGTATCCAGTGAATCAGCACCGAGGTCATTGGTGAAGCTCGCTTCATTGGTTACTTCTGCTTCATCGACACCCAGTTTATCAACGATAATTCTTTTAACTCTTTCTGCTACTGTTGACATAATTCAATTGTTTTAAAATTAGAGGAGGCAAAAATATAATTTTACAATTCAGTATGTTATAAAATGCAGGTTTTTTTTTAATGTTTTTTGCAAAAAACGAAGAAATTGGGAAAAATATCTTAATAATTAACTGAAATCCTGGATCACTTCCTTTACTTCCGGAACCATGCTGGACAATATCCGTTGAACACCGGCCTGTAAAGTATAAGTTGCGGAAGAACAGGTTCTGCATGCTCCTTGCAGAGAAACAGTCACGATTCCGTCATCGTAAGAAATGAATTCAATGTTGCCACCATCCATTTCAATACCGGGTTTGATATATTCATCGATGATCTGGATTATTCTGGAAATTATTTCAGTTTCATCACCGCTGGCCCTTCTTTCAGCCCTTTCTTTTTCGATCATTTCAGCATAGCCTTCACGGACCACTTCTGCTCCTGACGTAATATATCCTTTGATAAATTCTTTTATGGGCAACATAATATCACGCCATGAGTAAGAAAACTCTTTTTCTATACTGATGTAATTATTATTGATGTGAACGGATTTTACATAAGGTAGTTCAAAAAGATCAGCCGCGAAAGGAGACCAATCCAAAGCTTTTTCCAAATCTGAAAAATCGGCAGAACCATTATATAACTTCCTGTTGGTTACGAATTTAAGCGCTTCCTGATTAGGTGTTTGCTCCGTATATATTAAAATGGAGGATTTTACCTGTTGCGTTTCTTGTATTTCTGACATAATACTAAAAGTTTACATACTGAAACCAAATCCAATTCTTTTTGTTCAAAAAGACCTCAAAAATAGGCTTTTGATAACAAATGATACAAATACTGAACAGGGATTTTATCTGATTTTTTGTAATTGTTTAGCTGGATAGTCTTTTAGTCTTTTGGTCTTTCAGTTGATGCTTAATATCAAGGGTCAAAACCTCTATTTCCGGTACAAAATTAATTTCTTTTGCTCGATGTACGCGCTCAATTCCAGGAGTATAACAGGCTAACAGACTAACAAGCTAACTGGCTAACAGACTATTTAGCTCAATAGCTGATTAGTCCTTTAGTCTGTAGGACTTGAGTGAGAACATTAACGCAAGACTGTGTATTTGCCATTGAAATGGAAGTTTTGGCTCCGGTAACGCTTCATAAGCTAAAAGACTTATGGCTAAAAGACTATCAACCTAAACAATTACACGCTTTTGTAATAAAATTTCTGTTCTGAAGATGCGAATAGCCAAAAGGTTTTTTGACACTTACTTATGAAGAGGTTTAAGAATGCTCCTATGGTTTTTGAATCCACTAATTAACCTGAAGAGATGCCTTTGTTTTTTAAGAATATGTCTAATAATGTTTTCATAGTATTCAACCTGCCGGTTAATTTCAGACATATATCCACTCTTTTTTGAGGGAAATCCGGGAATCTTGGTTTACCATAAATAGAATTATGTCAAAATTTTTACCCAAAAAAGCTTGACCTTTCATGATCAGTTTTATTCCGGGGAATGAGGGTCAAAACGTTGAGGATGCACCATCAATTTCAGGAATTAAATATTTTTATAGGTATTATTAAATCGGCATCAGGTGTTGAGAACCCTACACTATGTTCAATTGTGCATCTTATTTTGGCACTGAGCATAACATTCTTTACATTTGCCCTCTAAAAATAACATTATGCTGGATAAAGCATCTGCTTTAAGAGAAAAATTTCGCTTTTTGGAAGAGCAGCTTTCCAATCCTGAGATCGTTGGTGATCTGGATAAATATAAGAAACTCAACCGGGAATACAAGGAAATGAAAGAGCTGGTGGATGTGTTTGATGAATACGAACAGATAGTCCGTAACACCGAACACGCCAAAGAACTTTTAGGTGATCCGGAAATGGCTGAAATGGCCAAAGAAGAACTCGAGTTTTGTACAACAGAAAAATCAAGATTGGAAGAAAAGCTCAAGTTTATGTTGATCCCTGTCGATGAAGAAGATGAGAAAGATGTGATTTTTGAGCTGAGATCAGGGACCGGCGGAGATGAAGCCAGTATTTTTGTGGGAGACCTGCTAAAAATGTATACCAAGTATTTTGAAGTTCAGGGTTGGACTTATGAAATATTGTATGAGAATCCGGGAACTGTCGGTGGGTACAATAAAATAGTGCTGGAAGTATCGGGAGAGAAAGTTTATGGCAAAATAAAATTCGAATCCGGTGCTCACCGTGTACAACGGGTGCCGAAAACGGAATCGCAGGGTAGGGTACACACCTCTGCATCTACAGTTGTGGTGATGCCGAAATTTGAAGAACAGGATATTGACATCAGAAAAGATGATCTGAGGGTTGACACCTTCCGTTCCAGTGGCGCAGGTGGACAACACGTGAATAAAACAGAATCCGGTGTTCGATTTACCCATATTCCAACTGGCATCGTCGCAGAAAGTACAGATTCCAGGTCTCAACATAAAAACCGGGAGATTGCACTCCAACGATTATATATGAAAATCAAGGATAGTGTCAGAGAAAAGGAACAACTGTCTCAGAAAGCAGCCCGCAGATCTCTCGTAGGAACAGGCGACCGTTCTGATAAGATCAGAACTTATAATTACCCTCAAAACAGGGTCACAGATCATAGGATCAACCTTACATTATACAGTCTGAATAAAATTGTTGAAGGAGATCTGGATGAGATCATCGAAGCTTTGCAAATGGCTGAAAACATGGAAAAACTCAAGGCTATTGATCAGATCGCATGATGTAGTTTAAACCTGTTTTTCAGCCAGAAAATCTATTTTATCCGAAGTATTTTGATTTCCACCCGCTGATTTTTGTCACGGCCTTCTTTGGTTTTATTGGTGGCAATCGGTTTATCTTTACCATATCCCTTATACACTATCCTGTTTTTGGGTATGCCTTTTTGATACAGATATTCTGCAACTGATTTTGCTCTTTGCAGGGACAACTGATCACAATATGTTTTATCCGGAACTCCATTGGTATGTCCTCCAATTTCAATGGTTATTTTGGGATTGGTATGAAGGAATTGGTATATCTCATTCAATACATGGAGTGAACTCGGAGTAAAATTGCAGCTGTCAGCTTCGAAATACAGTTTTTCGATCCTGATCACCTGTCCTTCCTTGAGCGTTTTGCTGTCGAGTTCGGTCAGGATCTTTTTCGTCTGTTTTTTTGCAGCATTGTCCTGAGCAACATCTGTACGTTTTTTCTGATCCGGTTTAAGATCTGATCGCCTTGGGGTTTTGGCCGGGTTAGGAGACTGCTTGATGGTCTCAGCAGGTGTGGAAACGACAGGAGGCAGTATATTTACGGCAAAATCTGCAGTTTTGGGGCAATTTACACGAACTATACTGCTCGCATTATCGAGCAGAATATTCCCGTTGTAGGGTAACAGTACAGGCGTTTTATAAAATGCCTCCAATATGAGGTATTCAAGTTTTTGTTTGGGCTTAAAAGTGAATTTATAATTTTTCCAGCTGGCATGTTCCACTACGGGTGATTCTGCCAGCAATTCCTTTTTATCACTCAAACCATTTCCACCCCAGATGCGTAATACTACCGGCTTGTTGAAATTGAATTTTTTTGTAGTATCAATGATCTCTCTCAGACCACTGAAGTATGCTTCTGACCGTGCAAGGTGAATGCTGAACTCATAACAGGCATTTCTCTCGAGCGGACTGATGAGTTTTTGGGAAACCATTTCCCAGGTTTCGTTTTGTCTTACCACCATTCCCAGATAACTCGAACCTTGCTGTGGAAGCGTTTTGACTTCAAAAAACTCGTTGGCACCATTTTGAACATCTGGTGGTGTTTCTCTTTTAAAATAATAAGGTGCTATATCGTACCAACCTTTCAGTGAAAATAAAGATTCTTTTTGCCCGGCAGCAGGAATACCTTCAAAGGATGGATTTATGACAGGTATTTCCATCACCTGACCAAAAGCCTGGTTCAAATACACCAGGAAAGTCAAAAATAGGATATGATTTTTCATCTGACGCTGCAAATATAAGGCTTATTAATATCCTGAGTCAACAATTAAACAGATTTAAGTAGCTCAATGTTATGTTTTCAGCAATTTTTTTTTCAAAGCTTATCATTCGTTGGTCAATTGGAAGATTTGACGGTAAATTTTTGCCCTGTTGGCTTCACGTTTGGCAAAAGCAATTTTTTTAGCATTCGTGTAACCTCCGGTATAGTATCTTTGCCACCAGGGCGCAACGGTAAATATAGCATCCACCCAACCAGAAGTGATGGTCATATTCAGCAATAAAGCCATAAACCCGAAATACAGAGCGGCAGAGTTGATGCCACTTTTGAAATCTCCTGAATACATTTGTCCCGAACCGGGAATAATGATACTCATCCAGTATGCTTTTTGGGGATCTGGTTTCATAAGTTTTTTGCTTTGAAGGAGTGTCGTGATGGTTTCTTTTTTGCCAATCTCACCTTCTTTCAAAGCCAGATGAAAATGTGTTTCAGCTTCCTTAAAATCACCCATTCCAAAAAAGCAGGTACCCAGTAAGAACTCTTTTTGTCGGGTTGCCCAGGCAGAAAACTCTGTGTTGGCATTGAATAGATCCAATATCGCCTGTTGATACGAATGCTGATGGATCAGGCATACTGATTTTTTGGACAATGCTTCAAACCTGAGGCTGTCATCCTGGATGATGTTGGATGCAAAATGGTAGTATTTTTCTGCCTCCCTGAACAGGTTTTGTTCCAGAAAACAATCACCGGTTTTAACTGTTAGTTCACCCACAGATTCAGATGGACCGAAAAATAAAGCCCTTTGGTATTCTTTGGCTGCCAGATTATATTGCCCTGCAGCATATTGTTCATCTGCATAGGCAATCAACGAATCAACAGATTGCCCGTTTGCCCAAAAGGCAGACAGACTAAAAAGCGTAATATATAATATCCGAAGCCTTGTCATGATATTTTTGCATAACTGATTGATTGTATTGTCTGGCTGTTTGGTAAGATCCATAGATGTTCCCAACCCAAAATCCAAAACCTATGGCGCCAAAAACCCAGCCTCTTACGCTTTTGATCCCGTCCTTTTCAAATCCACGGTAACTTTGCCAGACATTTGAACCGATGAATACCAGCGCAATAGCTCCGTCAGCCCATCTTCCGGTATAAGCTTTACCTGCGCCCGGAATGATTGTTGACATGGTGGCGGCAAGCAAAGGGGATTTTTTGCGTGTAGCTGTATATTCTTGTATGATGTTTCCCAGACTTGTATAATAAGGGCTTTCGTTCGGAAGTGGATGATTTAAAAAGTACGATCTGGCATCATTCCATTTGTTTTGTGAAACGGATAAACCCAGGTATGCAAGGTTTATTTGTGTATCGTCCAGTTTTGATTGCAATTTGATCAGTTGCTCAGCATCTTCAAAACGCTTGTTTTCCAATTCGAGATAATAGACCTGGCTGAATAGTTTAACAGGGAGATCTTTTCGTTCGCTGATCAGTTGACCTGCACGTTTCAGACCTTGTTCAGATTTATTCAGCATCCGGTAACTTTCCAATAACCTGCCGATCGATGTACTGTCTTGCGGGTTGAGGAACACTACACGTTCGTACTCTTCGGATGCAAGGCTGAATTGTCCGGATTCAAAAAGATAATCAGCAAATTGCAGGCTGTTTTCATACGAGAATAAACCCTGGGCTGAACCAGTGACTTCAAGCAGCAGCATCAGAATGCAGAATTTAATCCACCGGATCATATAATCGTTGACTTTTTTCATCATAAGGATAGTTAGGACCTGCAAAAGGATGGCATCTGGTCAGCCGGTCAAAGGCGTTGATTACGCCGAGAATATAGCCTTTTTTTTGAATGGATTCAATGGCGTATGTGGAACAACTCGGGTGAAAAACACAACTTTCCATATCCTGAGAGGAAATAAATGTTTTATAACTCAGGTACAATGCACCGAAAATAAAATCCAGCGGATTTTGGGCATCCTTAACATAATGACTGTAATGATGCTCATGCATTTCCGGCGTAAATGTGTTTTCCAGACTGGCCAGATATAATTTATTCTGTCCGCCAAGAAAGGTGGCAATACTAATGAAGCTTATAACGATACCAATTGTCTTCACCTTTCTCATCGATCCGAATGTTTTTATAATTAGTGATCTGATAACTTTCCGTTCCGTCATCATGAAAAATAATATGGGTCAGCTGGGATGGAAAATTCAGGCCTTTTACCAATTGATAGTTCTCATAGAATTGTTTGCTGATGACTTTTCCTTTTTTGTTTTTGAAAACCACGCCCTTCAGCTTTCCGTCCTGATTTGCGATCAGGATATCGCCCATGCTTTCGTCTCCCTTCATCTTTGGCGGTGTCCAGGTGCCGATCAGCATGCCTTTATCTTTCTCCACTTTTTGCAATTTATATGGGCTTTTTTCAAGGCCAAAATTATTGATCGAGCTGTTGAGGATCAGATTGAACAATGATGCTTCAACAGGTGAAGGCATAAAACTTCTTTCTTTTAGTTTGTTATTTTCAAAAAGATACATGGATGTATCGTGCATCACCCAGGTTTGCTTGTGAGGAAAGCGAATATTATAAACGATTTTTTTCTCGTTTTTATCAAAATAAACGGTACCCATAACAAGGCTCTTGGTTTCATTTCCCTTCACTTTGAAGGAAAAGTCAGCTTTCACACGAAAATAGTGCTGGGCGGATACAGAAGAAAGGGAAAATAGAAATAATAGGCTGTAATAAACTGATTTTATTAGTAATCTGTATTTCATGTTCATGTATTTATTTTAGCCGAAATCAAAAACGTTTTGATGAAGCGAAAATTGTTTTGCATTAAAGACGCAATATCATTCGTTTTGTTTATGGCTCAGCCAAAAAAACAACATCTTTAAATAAAAATATGGTTTCCAACCGGGAAAGAAAACCATTCGCCAGCAAGAAACCATATTAAACCTTCAATAACTGATTCTAGAAAGATGAACCCCAGGTTCCCAGTAACACTATATAATAAACAATATAGAATACTGTCCAGCCTGCAGCACTTGCTACGCAACCCCAGAGTGCACTCATGGTTTGATCCCTGTCTTCTTCGATCACATAAACAAGCAATATTCCAACAGGTCCCAAAATACAACCCCACCAAAATGCAGGTAAAACCGGCATATTAGCAATTCCATTCATCATGTTGGCAGCGTCAGCATCCATTCCTGCGATCAAAGGATGATTCACTGCAACCAGATCCTGATACGTAATGCTTGCATCTTCTGCAACAACAGCTTCAAGAGAATTCAGTTCAGCAACCATGGCGCTTACCTTTTCTTTGTCATAAGAAAAGAGATCTGCGTCAGAAGCAAATACATTTGCTGAGAAAATAACACTCAGAAAAACAACAAGTAAAGTTAATTTTTTCATACATTAATTCTTTTATTGAATAACAATACTCAAATAACTGCAATTTTTTCCTAAACCCCAAACAATTCTTCCGGTTTTTTGAATAGGAGATGAATTATTTTGCTTTGTATGGTTTGATCGAAATTCTTAAAATAATTGATTTAATGTTGCCGGCAGGGTAGTTTTCTAACTGAATATTGAAAATAAAAACAAAGGCAATCGTCAACAGATATTGCCTTTGTTTTTATAAAAACACTGAAAGAGAATGGTTACTACCTAAACCAATAAAAAAGTGAGCCACCTCCATATATCAGGAAGCTCCAGAAACAGCCCCAGAATGCACTTCTGGTCTGTGATGGATCCTGTTCAACTAAATAAACTATGATCAGTCCTACAGGTCCTAATAAACATCCCCACCAGAAAGCGGGTAAAATAGGCATGGAAATACCTTCTGCCATCATTCCGGTTTCAGTACTAAGACTTAAAGCAATGGGATTTTGAACCTCAATCAAATCTGCGTAAGTGATCTGTTCATCCTGTGCAACCAGAGCTTCCAGCTCGCTCAGGTCAGCAATTGCAGCACTTACTTCGTTTTGATCGTATTCAAAAAGATCTGCATTGGTTGCAAAACTCTGAACTGAAAACATGAATGCGGTCAATACTAAAATCAAAGAAAATCTTTTCATCTTGTCTAATTTTTATAATAATGAATAAACAAATATATGAATTGAAGTTTAATGTGGATGTTAATAATTGAAAATTATGATTTATTTAAGATTTTGGCTCTATTCTAATAAACGAATGATTTGTTTATCTTTGTAAAAATATGCAACAATGAATGCACGCGGTGAAATTTTACGGTTATTCAAAAGCATGTC
>Ga0209573_1004730_pt1 | contig 13071 bp, 5 predicted proteins | sample TNRBio252014_DNA_FD_185870 | JGI IMG/M metagenome (GOLD analysis project Ga0209573, IMG submission 185870) | Wastewater treatment Type I Accumulibacter community from EBPR Bioreactor in Madison, WI, USA - TNR Reactor_6/25/2014_ DNA (SPAdes)... | ecosystem: Engineered > Bioreactor > EBPR >...
CGGATGATGTCAGTGTTGACGATGTGAAACTGAGGGCGGCTGTGAAACGATCGCTCGAGCGGGGGACCGATTTTCTGCGGTCGCAGCAGAATGCGAATGGCTCCTGGACGATCAGTGGAAATCGCCACACGGTCGGCGTCACCTCGCTGGCTTTGCTGGCCCTGCTGAATTCCGACATTCCGCCGGATTCTCCGGAAGTTCAGCGCGGATTGAGGTTTCTTCGCGAGCTGCCACTCAGTGCTTTCAAAGGCGATCACAGCATTTATCAGATCTCATTGGCCGTGATGGCATTGTGTGCGGCCGAACAACTGGATCAGGATCTTCCTCGCATCCAGTTGCTGGCGCGACTGATCGAAAACAGCCAGGAAATTGGCGGTCGGGCGGACGGGTATTGGGACTACTACGTCCGCGAAGAACGCGGGCGCACAAACGTGGGGGACGCCAGCAACGGACAATACGCCGTACTGGCTCTGCGGGATGCAGCATATGCCGGCGTTCAGGTTTCGCGTGACACGTGGCAACGGACCCACGAGCGCTGGTTACGCGATCAGCAGCCGGACGGCGGCTGGGGGTATGGACGCAGCGAAAATGACAACACGCCACGCGGAAGTATGACGGTTGCAGGTCTGTCCACATTGGCAATTACGTCCCGCATGCTGGAAGACGACAGTGACGTGGATGCCCAGGGACGAATCGACTGCTGTGGAATCCGGCCACCGAACAACGCGATGGACCGCGGCCGACAGTGGATGGCCCGCAACTTCAGCATCGCCACCAATCCCGGTGGCGGTTTCCATTTCTATTATCTCTATGGCCTTGAGCGTGCGGGCCGAATGAGCGGTGTGCGATTCTTCGGGCGGTACGACTGGTATCGCGAAGGGGCTCGCTGGCTGACGGCCGAACAGCAGGTCAACGGAAGCTGGATTTCCCGATCGGGTGGCGAAGAAGGTCAGTCGGTGGTGGGGACATCGATGGCTCTGATGTTCCTGTCGAAAGGGTTGTCTCGAGTGGTCGTGAATAAGCTGGATTACTCGTCGACCGCCGGAGAATCCCGCGATGACGGTGAATGGAATCGGCATCCGTTTGATGTCGTAAATCTGGTCGATCTGATTGATGGCCTACCCGGATGGCCGCCACGGCTGATCAGCCAGGTGGTGACTCTCAGTCGACTGCGCGAGGCCACGGCAGTCAGCGAGCTGAATCAGGCTCCGGTGCTGCTGATCACGGGGCGTGACGCTCCAAAGTTTACGGACGAGCACGTTCGCTGGCTGAAGAGTTATATCGATTCCGGCGGGTTCATCTTTGCCGTCGGCAACTGCGATGGTCAGGGATTTGATACCGGCTTTCGCGAACTGATCCAGCGCATGTTCCCGGCCGGTGATGCATCGCTGCAGCCGTTGCCGCCTGAGCACCCCGTGTTTCGCAGTGAGTACCTGCTGAAGAGTGATGGCATCCGACTGTGGGGTGTCGATTTTGGTTGCCGGACTTCCATCATTTATTCGCCGGAAGACATCGGTTGCCTGTGGCAAAAGTGGATGAAGCATGAACCGGAAGGTCGCAACATCAACGTCAGTCAGCAAATCGCCCGCGGGACTTCCATTGGCGTGAATGTGATTGCCTATGCCACAGGCCGGGAACCACCAGAGAAGCTGAACGAAAACATGACACGGCGCACGGCAAACGATGCCGTGATTGAACGTGGCTTGCTGCAGATTGGACGGCTGAAGCATGAAGGCGGCTGGAACACAGCTCCTCGAGCCCTGAAGAACCTGCTGATGGCCATGCGGGAAACGGTGGGCGTTCAGACTTCAACTCAGGCCGATGAGATTCCCATTACGCTGGAGGAACTGACTCGATTTCCGCTGGTCTACATGCATGGGCGGTATGGGTTTCGACTGCAGCAGCAGGCTCGGGATGCTCTGAAGGAATATCTGAGTCCGGAGCGCGGAGGCGTGCTGTTTGCCGATGCCTGCTGCGGATCAAAACGCTTTGATGCCAGCTTTCGGGATCTGATGAAGCAGCTGTATCCCGAAACGCCACTGAAGCCGATTCCGCTGGATCACGAATTGTTCAGCGATGCAATCGGACATTCCATAAAGCAGGTGACTGTGCGGCGACTGGTGGAGAACCGCCAGAACGCAGCGCTCGAAATGAAAACGGAAGTCGTTCCGCCCCTGCTGGACGGGATTGAAGTCGATGGTCGGTTTGTGGTGATCTACAGTCGCTACGACATCAGTTGTGCATTGGAACATCAGGCGTCGTTGTCGTGTGATGGATATGTGGAAGCCGACGCTGCAAAGATCGCGACCAACATTGTCTTGTACGCCATGCTGCAGGACATTCGCTGGCGCGAGATGGTGGTCCCCGCCGACTCATCAGTCGCCCCGTAGTTTGCGCGAAAATACCAACCTGAAACGCCAGTTTTTAATATTGCGATTTCTTGTCCCTTCTCCCTGGCAGAGAGACTGTTTGATCTGCGTCGGCACGGATATGGCCGACGCTGGGCCGAAGGCCGGATGAGGGTCGCTTTCCAGCAGGGCCGCCGTGAAGAACGGCCCCCTCACCGACAAGTCGGTGAAATGAAAACAGAAATACGCAACTTCAAATGGAGCAATGCAGGCTGCCAGAAACGAAAACGCCCGCCTTCGGCATTGCGCCAAAGACGGGCGATGTGGATGTCAGTCAGAGACAGATGGCTCAGTTCTTTTCGGCGTCTGACTTCTTGCCGTTCCCCTTTGAAGCGCCGTCCACGGCAGCAGGTTTCTTTTCTTTCGGCACCTTGATCAGTGTGACGGTTTGTCGAGTGTAAGTGCCGGCTTCTGATCCGGGCTGAGAAACGGTCATGGTGGCATCCTGGAAGTCCAGTTTCGCAATGACTTTCGCCACCGATGGCAGCAATCCCAGCACGTCCTGAACGATACTCAGATCGGGGCCCTGCCCGTTCTTGTTTTGAGCGTTGGCCATCTGCAGCATCATGGGAGCGAAGATTCCGGCCTGCTGCAGGCCCTGAGCGAAGGCGCGGATGTTTTCGCCCGTGTTCGTGTAGCTGATGGAGTGCACCGGGCCTTCAATTGTCAGTCCGAATTCCTTAAAGCGATCAGTGTCACTCCATTTGGCCGCGTCAGAAGACTGTGTTGCCAGCGCTTTGTTGACGGCATCTGGTGTACTTCCCACGATCATCCAGCCATCACGAAATCCGAACACCGGTCGCGCGCCTGTCATGGCCATCGCGTTGGCTTTGATTTCTTCGAAACCTTCCAGTTCCGGAACTTCCTTCAGGCTGATTCCCTGAGCCTGAACCTGAGGAATTTCATTCAGTGCATTCATGCCGCGATGAATCAATTCCTGAATCCGATCAGGATTGCTGCATCGCAGCATCAGCACTCCCATGCTGCCACGACCGCCGAATGGTGTGGGTGGGCCAGGAAAGTTGATGGATACCATTTCGCCGGTGAAGGGTTCCAGCAGGTCTTCGCGGAGATGCAGGTCGAACTGATCCTGCATTGCGGCAAACTCATCCAGACCCGGCTGAGCTTCAGGAACCATTGAAGGCAGTTCCTTCATGATCCAGTCGTACAGCGGCAGCAATGTCGCCCCACTGGACAGGCTGAATCCGCTGGTGGATTCGGGAACCATGACCGTCCAGTCTTCGAACAATTTCTGTCCACCGATCATTTTTCCCACGACGGTCGAGCTGGCATTTTCGCTCAGCTTGCCATAGCTGGCGACGCGATTCTGCATGCCTTCGGTGTATCCGACGGCCACTTCATAGTCGAAAGCGTCGAACTGCTTCATGACCTGAGTGATGATGTCAGACACGCGATTTGCTTCAGGATTGCCTCCGGAAACCTGACGAATGAACTCGGGGATTCCCTGCAGTTGTGCAGAAAGTGCCTGACCATCGACGACCATCACCATATCTTCCGGCGTTGGAAGATTCTGAATAGCACTCACGAATCGCGGATCATCAAACTTCGATTCGCCAGATGGATTGGACAGCAGTTCCAGGCCCTCCGTTGCAAATGCCAGAGACGTGGTGATCACAACCAGATCGTCTTTCACTCCAATGGATGGCTGGAAAGGAAACGGCATCTGACCGGGGAAGGTCAGCACGGACATTTCGACTCCGGCAACGGTTTCTCTGACGACGGTGATCTGGCCACCCGACGCGTCAACAGCCAGCTGGAACAGATTGGTGACTCCTTTTTGCAGTGACTCAGCTCCGCCTTCGGGTACTCGGAACATCGCCAGTTGCAGATTCGTCGGGCCGCTGATCTTCTGGGCGAACAGGAATTCAGAGGTCCGTGACAACTTTTCCCACTCGATGGGTTCCACAGCCGTGCGCAGGGCATCGCGAACTTTCACGAACTGTTCAGCGTCTCCGCCGGACAGGCGGTTCTGAATTACGTGGGTGACTTTTTCCAGCAGCTTTGTGGACTGGATCTCCTGAAACACGGTGTTGAATAGTGGTCGCTGATAATCGCGTTCCGGATTGTGCATGCCGTAAATTGCCATGAACGAATCCGGCGGGGCAGCGTCCCGCAGGTCGTCGGCCACTGATTCGCAGCATGCCGCCAGGCTCAGACAGCCGGCCATCAGTGCGGCCAGGGGTGATTTCAGAAAGAGTTGCTTCATAGGTGACCTCGAACCAAAAAACGGACAGGATTTTTGAAGTGCAGCGATCTGTCGGAAGTTCGCAGGCCAGGAGCAAAGATTGGCGCTGAGTTGCGCCGAAGACGGGCATTTTCCCTGCAGAGATCCACGAACTGTCTGCATGTTGGTGCATGAACGGCCGGAATTCATCCGTGGATCAAAAAAAACGGATGCCCGTCATCGAAGGGCACCCGTCAGGAGCATTCAATTCCCGTCGCGCTGCAGGCACTCGGGAGCCCACAGCGAATCATCGCGCGAGCGTCATTGTGTGGTCATTGCACAGGCGAGGGATTCGCAGGCGGCGTGTCCAGAGCAGCTCCGGGAGGAAGCGATCCCTGTGGGACAATCGATGTACCCGGAGTTTGTGCCGGTTCCGTGGGAATCACCTCGCCAGGATATTCAAAGTCCTCCCACAGGTCCGCTGAGTTCCTTTGCAGGAATTCTTCAGCCTTGTCATCCAGCATCGAATAGTAAAGCGTTGCCAGCGGCCGAGCGGCTGTGTCACCGTAATCCGCCAGAATTCGCGTCAGGGCGGTGCGTGCATCTTTCAGCAAACCTTCTTCCAGACGCGTGATCGCAATCAGCAGGCTGATTTCGGCGCGAAACTCGTTGGCGGCACGAGTGGCATCAGCGATGGCTGTGGCATTTCGGAATGGCCAGACCGGCAGTGCATCATTCACCAGCATATTGGCATCGGCCACCATCGGAAGCGTAAACAGAACACTCGTGTAAAGCGGTTGAGACTGCAATTGTTTATTGGCCAGAGTCAGTTGCTGACCCCATGTGTCTGCGGCGGACGTGTAATCGGCGATCGCCAGTTGTGAAATGGCGGTGGGAAGCTGCCAGTCCGCATTGCCCATGGCCTGGGGCTGCTTCGAAGCTTCGGCACTTAACAGCGCAAGGTTTCGATGCGCATCTTCAGCCTCGCCACACTCCAGTTGCAGTTGACCCAGCATGACGGTTCCCAGCGGATTTGACCGTATTGCGCTGGCGTTCTCTTTCAGCATCGCGAGCGCTCGTTTCGGTCGTCCGGACGCATTGATTAACGCGGCGGCTCCGAGTGTTTCGCTGGCTTCCAGCAGGGCCTGATCATCGATGTCGCTGGCCTCCTCCCCTGCCTTTTCAGCCGCCGCCTTTCCGGCTTCGGCCATCTTGCGGATCTGATCGACCTGCTGCTTTACAAGCTCGTCCAGTTGCTTGTCGGATTCCTCGAGTTGTTCTTCCAGTTCGCGTTTCTGTACGAATCGCTGCGTCAGGTATTCTTCCCATTCGTCACCACTGGCCGGTGGCTTCGCGTCCGCGAGATTTGTCCATTGATCAAGGCATTCGATCGCCAGATCCAGGCGATTCATCTGCAGATGGGCTCGGAACAAGCCATCCCATGCATCCATAGATTCCGGATCCACTGTGAGTGCCTGACGGAAGGCAATCACGGACTGCAGATAGCGGACCTGAGTCAGTTTTCCGAGTGGAGCGCCTGAGGAAATTGCCTGCTCAAGTCCACCCAGTCTGGCGTAACATCGCCCCAGCATTTCGAACGATTCGGCATTGTCGGATCGTTCGGCCAGTGACGTATTCATATGCCGAACCGCAAGCGTCAGCGCTGCCATGTTGTTCAGAACCTGTTCCATGGACTGCGGCTGTGTGCTGGCCAGGAACAGATAGTGAGACGCGATGCGTTTGTCGGCGTCAGTGACAGGTCGAGTTCTGTAGACATATTTTTCATAGAACGACTGCGGCCCTGCAAACTGTCGAAGTCCCGCCGGAATGATGTCTGTTGACTGAAATGCCATCTTTTTGAATGGCGGTAGTTTGGACATGACCAGTTCTTCGGTGGCTGCTGCAGGAAGTTTCTCCACGATTGCGGCTGAGGCCCCAATGCTGATCGGAACCCATTCGCCGGTTCTGGCAATGTTGACCATGGACGTGTAGTCCGGACGTCCGGGCGGTGCCAGGCGGGTCATGATGTGAGAGATCTGAAAATCCGCCAGCGTCTGTCTCGCCGCGGTCAGAGCATTCTGTTTATCGCGTTCCAGTTTGTCTTTTGCCTGAGGATCATCCGGGGCTTTGGCCGGTTCCGGAGGAGGCTGCAGCAGAGTACTCAGCACATTCGCATGGCGTCCAAATACTGAATCCGCTGCACCGGGGCGACCGAACGGAATAATGCGGCTGTCCACGAAACTTTTGCGATTGTTCCAGATCAGCACGTCGCCCTGTTCAATGCGGGTATGCAGAATTCGTGCGTCTTCGGGAAGCGACTTCAGTTGTGCCGACAAGGTATCAATTGAGATCTGCGTTTCCCGATCAAATCCGAATCCCAGTGGCATCGCCCCCGGCAGCCGCGCCGCGACCACACAGAATCCCACTCCGGCCAGTGCCAGAACCGTGACCGCGCGACCGCCTCGCGAAAACACCAACTCGGATGTCTCGGTGGTGTACTTCATGCTGAAGGTTCGACGATACCAGTCCTGTGCCGCGATGCCTGCCACCACGCAGGCGACAATTGCCGCGGCTGGCAGCTCATGCGCAGCCAGCAGAATCAGTCCGCTCACAAACAGCAACGCGAACACGAATCCCAGATCACGGCGACTGCGAGTCACGATCAGGACCGCAAAGGCCATCAGCATCACGGCCAGTCCGGCGATCTGTGAATGATCAAACAGGACGACTGCGGATGGATTCGCAATCGAATATGCGTCGACCCGACCATCGAAACTGACGGCTGCCGCCTGGGCATCCAGTCGGCGCTGTGACTGCAGCGCGGGGTATTCAATTGAGTACGTCGTCAGCGGACTCAGCAAAGAACTCAGATGGAACGGATTGACCAGCAGTGCTGCGATGCACAGCAGTGCCGGAACTATGATTGGGGTGAGTGTCGCTGTGCCGGAGGCGGTCTGCTGTCGGCCGGTTCGGCCAACCAGACTGCTTCCCAGCGCATAGGCTACGATCACCCCCACGCCCACCCATGCGCGAGAATCCAGATTGCACCAGATGGCAATCAGCAGGGGCAGTTTCCAGATCAGGCCCTGGGCCAGGCCGAGTCGATGCTGTGCGAGAAATCGCATGGTCAGCACCATTCCGGGGATGGTGATCAGTTCCGGCAACGGAAGGAAATCGGACGAACAGGCGACCACAGCAAAGATTGCACAGATGGAACTCCACCACGTGGAGATTCCGGGAATGGAAATGCTGACCAGCAGCCAGGCTGACACGCCCGCGACTGCCACTTTCAGCAGTGTCAGACCCTTCACTCCGGCGACTGACCACGAAAGGCTGACCAGGTGATCAAATAACCAACTGACATTGGTGATGGATTTGCCTTCGGTGGTCAGGGCAAATGAGTCTGTGCGGGGCGGCAGAAATCCGTTGGCTCGCATCAGGTCACCGGACTTCACCAGGACCAGCGGACGGGTGTCATTCAGTTGTCCGAATGCCATCAGCAGTGCGAGAAACACGGTGGCCCATCGCAGCATGAAGTCGCCGCGGATGGCTTCTTCTTCGACGATTTCCGGGGTGAGTGGTTCGTCTTCCGGCAGCTCGTCTTCGCTCTGATTCAACGGGTCGTCAAAATCGTCCGAAAACACAGCGCGGGGAGGAACGGAGCCCGGAATGGGCTGGTTTTCGTCCGGTCCTGGTACTTTCTCGGTTTTCTCGTCGCCTGCCACAAACACTCTCACTCAAACAAATGCTTCAGTCATTTTCGGCAGGCGGCGGGCACTGCCGTGTTTTTCGGGTTGTACGATGTTCCCTGCACGGATGTTGGCCAAACTTACAGCGGTGAAAGGTGTTATGGCAAGCGAGTCCGGAGCGGGATTCCGGCTTTGGCTTTAACGATTGCACCGGTTCCATCACACACTCAACACTCAGCGACGTTCCACGCAGATTCCCATGCGGATCCCTTGTTTACGGAGGCCGAAATACAGGGAATCTTCACCGCCATCGCATCTCGACTCATTCCATGTACTGAAAACTCATGAATTCTCTGCCATCCGACCTGCGAAACCTGCTCGAGCAGTATCACCAGACGCACCTGATCCAGTTCTGGGATGAGCTGAATTCTGAGGAACGAGCGAATCTGGCATCCCAGCTGGCATCCATCGACTTTGCGCTGGTGGAATCCGTGACCCGGAAGTTGAGTGCACTTGGTTCCTCCGATGCCGGAAGCGAAGCAGCCCAAGCCGACCGAATTGCAGCCGCCAAAGCGCCGGCCCGAGTGGTTCGGCAGCCACAGTCCACGACGGATCTGACAGCTCGGTCTGTCGCGGCAGACATAGGTGAAGCTGAATTGAGATCCGGGAAAGTTGCCGTGGTGACTGTCGCCGGCGGACAAGGCACGCGTCTGGGATTCAATGCGCCGAAAGGCATGTTCCCGATTGGGCCGGTGTCGCAGCGAACGCTGTTTCAGATCTTTGCCGAACAGATTCAGTCGCGTCGTCAGCAGGCATCAGCCGAGATCCCCTGGTTCATCATGACCAGTGATGCCACGCATTCCGAAACCCAACGATTCTTTGACGAGCAGAACCACTTTGGCCTGGCACCGGAATCGGTGGTCTTCTTTCAGCAGGGAAGTCTGCCGGCGTTCGACGCAGCCACTGGCCAGATTCTTCTCAGCAGTCGTTCAGAGATTGCGCTGTCTCCCGATGGTCACGGAGGCCTGATTGCGGCGCTGCAAAACGCGGGGCTGCTGGATCGGATGAAAAGCTCAGGAATCGAACACGTCTTTTATCACCAGGTCGATAATCCCACGGTGATCATTGCGGATCCGGTTCTGATTGGATTTCACACGCAGGAAAAATCCCAACTGACGACGAATGTCGTTTGCAAGACGTCTCCCGCGGAACGAATGGGAGTTCTGGTGGATGTGAACGGGCGGACGGAGATCATTGAATACAGTGAACTGACCCCGGAACAGTCCGCTCGAACAGACGAATCGGGTCAGTGGATCTTCTGGGCCGGCAACACGGCCATTCATGTGTTTGATCGAGCGTTTCTGGATCTTCTGACGCAGGAAGGAGGCCAGTTGCCGTTGCACTTCGCTCGGAAGAATGTGCCGTATGTTTCCTCTGACGGTCAGACAATTTCGCCGGAGGACGCTTCCAGTCCCAACGCGATCAAAATGGAACGATTCATCTTTGACGCGTTACCGATGGCAAAGTCGACCCTGATTGTCGAAGGCAATCGCGCGCGGGAATTCAATCCGGTGAAGAACAAATCAGGAGCTGACTCTGCAGATACAGCCCGTGCTGCTCTGGTGCGAATTGGCCGCGAGTGGCTGGCAGAAGCCGGACACGTTGTTCCGGACAATATGGCTGTTGAAATCAGTCCTCTTCAGGCTCTGACCGCTGCGGATCTGCGGAAGAAAATCGAAAGCGGCGAGATTCAGGTATCGGATCTGATTTCGTCTTAGCAGGTCACAGTGATTTCAAAGTTTAACCCGTGGCCGAAGGCCAGGCTTTCATCGGCCTGGCCTTCGGCCACGGGTTAAACGTGTTCAGCTGCAAGAAGAAAGAAGGCGTTACTTCTGCTCGGCCTTCGCCTTCTCCTGTTCAAGTTCCTTCAGGAATGCCCGAATGTCGTCGCCTGACGGCGAGTCATCCGGAAGGTTTTCCACGGCTTTCGCCTGCAACTGGATGGCCTCATTCAGATCGCCGCTCACATGGACCAGATGCGCCAGAGTGTCGATAATCATGCTGTTCTTCGGATCTTCATCGACTGCGCGTTTTGCGGCGACCGTGGCTGCTTCGACGAGTGGTTTTGGCAGATCCGGAGTGCGTTTGACGGTTTCGTAAATCTGCCATGACATCTGATTCAGTTCCATCGGAGTGACGCCTTTCGCCTTCGTGATCTCGGTCAGCAATCCTGCCGCGATCTCGTATTTGCGAGTGGCCATCATGGTTCGGAATGCCAGTGACTGCATCTGCGGCCGAACGGATTCGTCAGCCTGCTCCAGCGCTGCGGCGAATTCAGCAAGACCTTCTTCGGAGCTTCCGGTCTGCAGCTTTCGCATGACCGGCGACAACAGAATCTGAGCTTCGGTCATGTTCAGACGAGCTGCCCACTGCGGATCATCGACCGCGTTGGCTTTGGCTTCGCGGATCTGTTCCACAGCTCCGGCCGTGTCCTGAGCACGCATCAGGCGACGGATTTTGGCCATCAGCAAATCGCGAACCTGTTCCTTGCGAAATTCGACGGCAAATGCGTCGCGATCCCATTGATCGGTTACGACCTGTTCCAGAGGCTTGTCCATCACCATGGGATGACCAACCCATTCGATATGTCCCGTTTTGCCGACGATGAAGCATGTGGGAATTCCGCTTTGTCCGGCGGCTTCCATGTATGCGGCTGCCACAGAACGGTCAGGATCCGTCGTCAGAGAATACGCGCTGGTCAGTTTCGCGTATGTTTCCGGTTCAGCGGGTTCTTCCTTTTTGTCGCCTTCTCCCGTTGCGGCCGGGGTTGCGGTCGGTCTGGTTGCTGGTTTGCGTACGGGCTTCGCAAGGAACTTCTGAACCGTTTCGAGATCTTCGTCGCTGATGCTGACGATCTGTACGCCTCTGTCGGCGTACTTTTCCTGAGTCTCGGCCAGATGCGGCATGCTGGCGATGCAGGGACCGCACCAGGTGGCCCAGAATTCCACCACGTAGACCTTGCCACTTTCAAATGTGGTGACCGGCTTGAATTTGCCGTGCCCATCATTGACCCAGTGCTCAACGTTCAGCTCAGGAGCTTTCGAGCCGACTGTCAACTCAGCCGGAGCCGTTTCTTCGACGGCTTTCTCTGCGGACTCGTCCGCGCACGCCAGGTTGCTAAACATCGCCGCCGCGCTCAACAACAGGATGACCCAATGAAACGATGGCTTCATGACAGCACGACTCCAGTTGAGGACTGCAGGCGACCACCCCTCCACCTACGGGGGGCGTACAACCGCATGTTGCCCGGTGTCTCTGCAACTGTCAAAGGAGAATCGGCTGCAATCACGCGTCGGCTGCCGTCGCAGATTCCTGTGGTTCCTGCCTGGCCGGGCAGCAGTTTCAGTAGATCCTGCCTGCCGGGCAGGATTCGTCACCTTCAGCGACTTGAGTGCACGCATTCGAGCGCATCAGCTGGCCATGGTCAGCGACGTGCGTACAAGGGTTCGCCTGGCGGCGAAATTCCTTTCCGGCAGAAAGGAACTACCAAATCAATCGTCCGCGACGGCAGCCCGTCGATCTCAGGAGTGGCTTTGCCCTGATGGCTGATCGCTGAATGCAATTGCGAGAAGACCTGAGTTCTCTACAATCCCGCCGGATTTCTGATCCGAGCGCGGAGCTTGTGCGTTTGTCGCCCTGCCGGACTGCAACTGACGATTGCGTCCCCAGCGATTGGCGTGGAACCGGGAACCTGCAATTCCCCCGCGGCGACGGCTCAGCCGTCCGATTGCGATCATGCCGGCTGCCCTCCGGAAGACGCTGCACTCATCACTCCGGATACATTAGCTACCTTCCTCTGGCGATTTTGAAAAAGCGATTTCCTGATGACCAACTCGAATCCCTTCGGTGCTGAATCTTCGCTCTCCACAGCGGCCGGAACGTTCCGCTACTACAGTCTGCCGAAACTGGTGAAGGATGGCATTGGCGACATCAATACTCTGCCGTTTTCCATTCGAGTCCTGCTGGAAGCGTGCCTGCGAAACATTGACAACTTTGTCGTGACTGCAGACGACGTCACCAATCTGGCCAACTGGAATGCCGCGAAGCCCGCCGAGGTTGAAGTTCCGTTCAAGCCGGGTCGAGTTGTCCTGCAGGACTTTACCGGAGTGCCGGCCGTTGTGGACCTGGCCGCTCTGCGCAGCGCGATGGTGCGAATGGGGGGCGATCCTAAGAAGATCAATCCTCTGGTTCCCTGTGATCTGGTGATTGACCACAGCGTGCAGGTGGATGAATTCGCCAGCCGATTCGCGTTGCAGCGAAATGTGGAGATTGAATTCGAACGCAACATTGAACGTTATCAGTTCCTGCGCTGGGGACAGAAAGCGTTCAACAACTTCCGAGTTGTCCCGCCGGCGACCGGCATCGTGCATCAGGTCAATCTGGAATATCTCGCCACAGTGGTGATGACGACCGACGGTGTCGCGTATCCGGACAGTCTGGTGGGCACCGACAGTCATACGACGATGATCAATGGTCTGGGCGTCGTGGGCTGGGGCGTCGGTGGCATCGAAGCCGAAGCTGTGATGCTTGGTCAGCCGATCTACATGCTGACTCCGGAAGTCGTGGGCTTCAAACTGTCGGGCCAGTTGCCGGAAGGTTCCACGGCCACCGATCTGGTGTTGACGGTGACTCAGATGCTGCGAGCCCACAAGGTGGTCGGCAAGTTTGTGGAATTCTACGGCCCGGGCGTGGACGCACTCAGCCTTGCCGATCGAGCGACTCTGGCCAA
>Ga0209573_1004731_pt1 | contig 13070 bp, 11 predicted proteins | sample TNRBio252014_DNA_FD_185870 | JGI IMG/M metagenome (GOLD analysis project Ga0209573, IMG submission 185870) | Wastewater treatment Type I Accumulibacter community from EBPR Bioreactor in Madison, WI, USA - TNR Reactor_6/25/2014_ DNA (SPAdes)... | ecosystem: Engineered > Bioreactor > EBPR >...
ACCCTGTACCGTCCCGGCGGCGATGGGCAGTTTTTGCTGCCAGGGATTCTCCGGATCGGGCGCGGCCCACGCGGCGATGAAGGGCACCCGCATCCCGCCTTCGTAGTGGGCGCCTTTCTTGCCCCGCAGGGGGGCGGCACAGGCCACGACATGCTGGTCGCCGAGAGGGGCGTCGCTGCCGTTGTCACCGAGGAAAAAGACGAGGGTGTTCTTTGCCACCCCGAGCGACTCGAACTGGTCGAGGAGATCGCCGAGGCTCTTGTCCATCCCTTCAACGAGGGTGGCGAAGGCGACGGCGTTCGGCTTCAGGCCCTTGTCGGCGTAGTTCGCGGCAAAGCGCGGATCGGTCTCGAAGGGAGCGTGCACCGCATAGTGGGCGAAGTAGAGGAAGAAGGGCTTTTTCTCCTTCACCGCGGTCGCGACGAGCTTGTTGGTTTCGATCGTGAGGGCTTCGGTGAGGAAGGTATTCGTGCCATGATAGGATTCGAGACCGGGCACGGCGCTTTTGGCCCGCGGACCCATCGCACCGTAGTTTTTCTCGGCGAAGTAGCTGCCCGGAGCCCCGATCGAACGGCCCGCGAGGTTGATCTCGAACCCGATCTTCGCGGGATCCGCCCCGTCGTGCCCTTCGGGACCGAAATGCCCCTTGCCGGAGTGGATCGTGCGATAGCCCCGCTCACGCAGGACTCCGGCGAGGGTGAGGTCGCCCTGTTTCAGCCCGCTCCAATTCCAGTCCTTCGGTCCCTGGGGACCCGCATTGTTTTCCCAGGGATTGATCCAGTTCGTGGTGCGATGGCGGGCCGCGTTTTGTCCGGTCTGGATCGAGATCCGGGTCGGCGAGCAGACGCTCATCGCATAGAACTGGCTGAAGCGGATCCCCTTTTCCGCGAGCCGTTCCATCGAGGGCGTGCGGTAGAGGTCGTTCAAGGGAAAACGCTGCGGCTTGCCTCCGGCATCGGTGAGAAAGGGCACCGAGGTATCCATCACTCCCATGTCATCGACAAGGAATACCACAATGTTAGGAAGATCGGCGGCGCGCAGCGACGTCGACGCGGCAACGAAGAGGATTCCGAGGAGGAGACGATGGATCATGGCGACAAGATTCCGTTGGGTCATCTTCACGAAGCCGCCAAAGCCTGATCAAGATCGGCGAGGATGTCGTCGATGTGTTCGATCCCGATCGAGAGGCGCACGAGCCCGGGGGTGATTCCCCCCGCTGCCTGAGCCTCGGGCGAGAGCTGCGAATGCGTCGTGGTCGCAGGATGGATCGCGAGCGACTTCGCATCACCGACGTTGGCGAGGTGGGAAAAGAGTTTCAGGCTTTCGATGAAGCGTTTCCCGGCTTCGGCCCCGCCCTTGATTTCGAAGACGACCATGGAGCCTCCCTTGCCTTTGAGATAACGTTGGTTCTTGGCGTATTCCGAATCGGTCTCGAGCCCGGGGAAGCGGACCCACTCGACCTTGCCATGCGACTGGAGATGCCGGGCCACCGCGAGCGAGTTTTCGCAATGACGTTCCATCCGCAGGGTCAGCGTCTCGATTCCCTGGAGGAGGAACCAGGCGTTGTCCGGCGCGATGCAGGCCCCGAGATTGCGGAGCGGCACGGTGCGCATGCGCAGGATGTAGGCGAGCGGCGCGAGCGGAGCCGGAAGATCATGGCCCCAGCGCAAACCGTGATAAGAGTGGTCAGGCTGGTCGAAGAGCGGATGCTTCCCTGAAGCCCAGTTGAACTTGCCCGAATCGACGACAATCCCACCAATTCCGGCTCCATGACCACCCATCCACTTCGTCAGCGAATGCACGACAATGTCGGCACCGTATTCGATAGGCTTCGCGAGGTAGGGCGTCGAGAAGGTCGAGTCGACGATGAGTGGCAGTCCATGATCGTGCGCCACCTTCGCGACGGCCTCGAGATCGGTGACCTCAAGGGCGGGATTCGAGACCGACTCGCAGAAGAGTGCGCGGGTCTTGTCGTCGATCGCATTGGCAAAGGCCTGCGGGTCCTGTGAGTCGACGAACTTCACGGTGATACCGAGGGCGGGCAGGATGTCGTTGAACTGCGTGTAGGTGCCGCCGTAGAGATTGCGGGCCGAGATGATGTTGTCGCCGGCGCTGGCGAGATTGATGATCGCGTAGAAGACCGCCGAGGTCCCCGAAGCGAGGGCGAGGCCACCCATTTCCGGTGCCCCCTCGAGGAGGGCGACGCGACGCTCGAGCACGTCGGTCGTGGGATTCATGAGGCGGGTGTAAATATTCCCGAGTTCTCTCAGGGCGAAGAGATTCGCGGCATGCTCGGTCGAGTCGAAGGTGAAGGAACTCGTCCGATAAATCGGCACGGCGCGGGAATGAGTGACGGCATCGGGGCTGTGGCCACCGTGGAGGCAGAGGGTTTCGGTTTTCATGGGGATTGTTTAACGCAGGTTGGCAAAGGAGGGCGGGGCTGGCAAGTCAAAGCGGTGGCGTTTTCCCGTTTGAGAGTTAGGTTCTCGACGCGGGCGACTGGGGAACGGCGTACATCAGGCGATCGTGATCGCCCCCTTCGAACAGCGGCCCTGGCACTTGCGCGACGGCCTCCTGAATCAGGCGATCAAACATCGTCGGGGTTCCCAATGGGCGTTAACTCCCGTCGGGCTTCGGTATCCACACCCGTCGGACGGGTTTGAGAGACGGTCGATCCATTCGCTGACCCGAAGTCGGACAGCCTCGCCGCGATTAAGTGTTGAAAGGGCGGAACACCGGCAGTAGCGATACCCATGCCACGGTATCTGATACTCCCTGTTTTATTCGTCACCGCGGTCGCTCCCTTGGCCGCACAAACCACGCCATTCACGAAGGTGGCCGACACGGCCACTCCGATTCCCGGCGGCGCGGGAAATTTTGCGGGTTTTAGCAACATGATCTCCGTCGATGCCAGCGGCAAGGTGGCATTCTATGCGAGCGACGACAACACCGACGCCGGGATCTATCTCTGGACTGCAGGGGTCGTCACTCTCGTCGCCGACACCGACACCGCCATTCCCGACGGAACCGGCACCTTTAACAACTTTTCCTTCTTCGGCAACGGCATCGAAGACGGAAGGCTGGCTTTTCGCGGCAGCGAAGTCTTGCCACCGGATACCTTTCTTCAGAATGGCGTTTATGCGTTTGCCGAGGGGAATTTTCTGAAAATTGCTGATAAAAACACTCCTATTCCAAGCGGCACCGGAAATTTCACCACTTTCACCACCGCCTATGTCGATGGTACTGACTATGCCTTCATCGCCTCGGGGGATTCCTCCCAACAGGGCATCTACGTGTCGAACGGCACCACTCTCACCAAGATCGCCGACAAAACGACCGCTGTCCCGGGCATCGGCGGAACTTATGGGTGGAGTTCGCAACTCGGTTTCGACGACGGAAACCTCGCATTCTGGTCCGGAGTCACAGGGGGAAGCAATCCCGGGGACATCATCGGTGGCTACACGCCCGGTGGCGGGCTCGTCACTCTCGCCTCGACCGCGACGGTCGTTCCTGGTGTAGGCACGAATTTCACCAGCTTCTCGAGCCCGGCGGATCTGAGTGGCACGACCGTGGCCTTTCGTGGGAATTACTCCGGAGGATCCGGCATCTACACGATGGATCTCGCCGGTGGCGCGATCACCTCCCTCGCCAACACCTCGATGTTGGTACCCTTCGGAACCGGAACTTTCACCAACTTTTCTCCCCCTAGCATCTTCGGCGACGAAATCGCCATACGGGGCGTTTTCAATAGCGGATCCGGAATCTACCTCCATCAAAACGGCAGACTACGTCCCGTCATCACCACGAGCGACCGTCTCGATGGAAAAGAGATCACGGTGCTCTCAATTTCAGAGAATGCGCTCGCTGACGGTTTTCTGGCCTTCCGTGCAGACTTCGTCGGTGGTTCGACCGGCATCTACCGACTGACAATCGCCGATCTTCTCGACCCTCCCGCCGTTTCGAAGGCCGACGAAACGGCCGAACTGAAAAAGGAGATCAAAAGCGTCACCTCGAAGATGAAGCTGGCGAAGAAGGCTGGGCAGACGGCCAAGGTGAAACGCTTCCTGACGAAACTGAAGAAGCTCAAGAAGCAATTGCGCCAACTCTGAGGCCGCGGCGGCGGGCCAAAAAGCCGAAGGGATGAAAAGGAAACTCTCCTTAATCATTCCCCTACTCTGCGCGGATCTTGTCATTCGCTGCCCGGATTCCTCCTGCGGATTGCCTCGGCCAACGACCATGCCTTACACTATGGATCGGAATCCGCTCCCCTTCCCCGCATGACCCGAAAAGCCCGGCCCAAACGCGTCCCCGCCGCCAACACAAAAGTTTCCAGCAAGTCCAACACAAAGCCCTCGCGCCGCGCCCGCGAGGGAGATATCTCGCCCTCGCTCACCTCCACGGGGGTCGAGCAATATGCGGTCAGTGAATCGACTTCGGCGGCCCGCGAATCGAAGGCGGTGGCGGTGGAAGACATCCTCAAGAAGAACGCCACGGGCGATGGAGACCAGTTGCTCAGCACCTTCGAGGCAATCCTCTCCGGCGCTTCGCCCGACGATGTCCTCGCCCTGAAGAATCTCTTTGCCAAACACGTCGAGCTCGCCAAGTCGGTGAAGCGTGATCGCTCCGACTTCGAGCTTTCGGAGGAATGGCGCGACGGTGGTTATCCCTACCAGAACCTGATGTCGCGCCGCAACTACGAGCGCGAAAAGTACAAGCTGCAGGTCGAGCTGTTGAAGCTCCAGGCCTGGGTCAGGGCAACGGGGCAGCGGGTCATCATTTTGTTCGAAGGCCGCGACGCGGCGGGCAAAGGGGGCGCGATCAAACGCTTCATGGAGCATCTCAATCCCCGCGGCGCCCGTGTCGTCGCGCTCGAGAAGCCGACCGAGGAGGAGAAGGGCCAATGGTATTTCCAACGTTACGTGAAACACCTCCCGACCCGTGGCGAGATCGTGCTGATGGACCGTTCGTGGTACAACCGTGCCGGGGTCGAGCGGGTGATGGGCTTTTGCAGCAACGAGGAATATGCCGAGTTCATGCGTCAGGCTCCGGAGTTCGAGCGAAACCTCACCCGCAGCGGCATCCACCTCATCAAATTCTGGTTCTCGGTGAGCCGCAAGGAACAGCGTCGGCGTTTCAAGGAGCGCAAATCCCATCCGCTGAAACAGTGGAAGCTCTCCCCCATCGACATGGCCTCGCTCGACAAGTGGGAAGACTACACGACGGCGAAGGAAGCGATGTTCTTCAATACCGACACGGCCGATGCTCCCTGGACAGTGGTGAAGTCGGACTGCAAGAAGCGTGCCCGCCTCAATGCGATGCGATATGTCCTGCACAAGCTGCCCTACGCGAAGAAAGACGGGAAGCTGATCGGTCCGGTCGATCCGCTGCTCGTGGGTCGGGCGAACGTCGTCTATGAGCGCGGCGAACACTCCGACACCGCGATCCTCTGATCGCGCTTCAACGGGCCGAGACCTTGCCCGAGTCGAGGGCGTGATCGGCGGGTTCCCCCGGATCGGCCAGAGGCCATGATTCGCGGAGGACTTCGCCGGTTCGGGCGGAGAGATAGACGAGACCGACCTTGACCTGGGCCCGGTTGACGAAGGTCAGGAGCCAGACGGATTCGGCACCTTCGTCGCGGACGCGGAGATGATAATGAACGCTTGCCCAACGCATGCCCGCCGCAGCGCCCCTCGCCGATGCGATCGTATGGGCCTCGGCGGCGGAGCACCGGAGAGTCGCCGGGTCGACCGGCAAATGCGGCAGATCCTGTCCCGGTTTTGATTCGATCACGCGACCCGCGCCTTCCTTGCCATTGGCGAACAGCACTTCGCGCAAGGCCCCGGTCGTTCCCGGGTTTCCAATGAGGACATACCAGCGCTCCGGCAAAGGGGCGCCATCGTATCCGGCGAGACCGAGAATCGCCTCGCCCTGCCCCATTTTGACGTCCTTGAACATCGCGTCCAACTCCTGGGCCGCGGTCACGGAAGCGCCCCCGGCCGCTCCCAAAAGCGCGGCCACTCCCACCAACGCCCGGATGAAGGCCTTTCCTCTCATTTTACACGCCCGACGGACCGGGCTATCCTGCCAGATACCATGAAGAATCGGAGATTATTAAGCAAACTAAATCTCTGAAAAATACGGAATTTATTCCCGCATCTTTCCTCCACTTTCCCCCGTAGAACGATCATGCCTCTCTCCAAACCCGACGCAGCCCTTCTCATTCTCGGGCATGGCTCGACCGAAAACCCCGATTCCTCTCAGCCCTGCTGGGATCATGCCGAGACGATCGCGGCATCGGGCCAGTTCGGCAGCGTCCACTGCGCCTTCTGGAAGGAAGAGCCGAGCTTCCGTCAGATCTGGCCGATGATCGAGGAACGCGAGGTCTACATCGTGCCGAACTTCATCAGCGAGGGTTACTTCACCCGGCAGGTGCTCCCGCGGGAGCTGGAGATCGAGGGGCACACGACGGTCCGGGGCGATCTCACCCTCCACTACTGCGATCCGGTCGGGATCCATTCGGCGATGACGGGACTCCTCACGAAGCGGGCGCTCGAAATGATCGACGAGTCGGTGCGGCCGGAAGAGACCTCCGTGATCATCGTCGGACACGGGACCGGGCTGAACCAGAAATCGACGGAGGCGATCAAGGCGCAGGTCGAAGCGATCCAGGCGTCGGGGGCTCCCTTCGCCAAAGTGATCGACGCCTACATGGAGGAGGCTCCCTTCATCGCCGATTGGCAGATCCTGACCGATACCCCCAACGTCATCGTCGTGCCCTTCTTCATCGCCGACGGACTGCACAGCTATCAGGACATCCCCGTGCTCCTCGGCATCGAGAGCGAGCCCACCGCCGCGGCGAGCCAGCGCGAGGTCTTCCGGCACAATCCCCATCATTTCGGCGACCGCACCCTCTGGTACAGCTCGGCCATCGGCACCGACCCCTCCCTCGCCGATGTCATCGTCGATCAGGTTGCCTATTTCGACGAACACTACCGCGCATGAATCTCGCCGACACACTTTCCGACCTTCTCACCCGGGAAAGCCGGCTTCACTTCGGGGAGCTCGTCCTCACGCGGGACTCCAACGGACGATTCACGGCGTGTCATCGCGATGATGAAGGAAGCGACACCGGGCTCGAGCCGCTCGCCTCGGTGCGCGAGTTGCGAGAAATGGCGAAAAACGATGCCGCAGGTGAATACCGTCCGCTCAAGACTGCCCCGGGCCTCAAATCGGGGTGGATCACGACGACGGAGTGTGGCCGCGAATTCCTCCAACGGCTCGACGCGATCTACCCGGGGCTTTTCGCCACCTGGGTTGCCTACGAGCGCGGTTCACTCTCACCCGTGACGCTGCGCGACACCCTCGGACGGCAGACCGGGATGTACCGCTTTGCCGGCAGCATCACCGACGAAATGGCGCAACGGATGACGGAAGAACTCTGCGCACCAGGCTGCCTGCGGTGCATCACCTGGAGCTTTGACGCCGAATTGCCAACGGACCGGATCGAAAGGAAGACGGGCACCGTGCCACTCATCTGCACCGAGGCCTGCACCTTTGCGGTGAGCCGCGCCCGGGAATTGGCGAAGGAAGCTTACGATCTGGCGAATCCCCCGGCAGCTCCTCAGACTTGAGGCGCGATCACTTCGGATCCACGCCACGCCAGAATCGGCTGGAGTCCCGGTCAGTTTCGGGATCAGACCGGGGGATTTGGTTTTCTCCGAGGCGCTCGACATGGCCGTCGAGATACGCAGCAATCACTTTTCCACCATCCCATCTCTCCTCGATCGTATCAACGATGAGCTTGCGATCATCGAATTTCACCACGTTGGAGTCGTTGCAATCGATGTAAAGCATCGCCCTCGGTGAAAAGAGAAGATTGGAGAGAGTCTTTTCCGTCAGATAGGGGTCCGGCGAGTCCACCTGATCGTAAATGCGATCGTATTGGAGATTGGCGTTCATCGCATAACTGTGTTTGTGCCAATCCTCCTCTTGAGGGTTCCTCTTCACGGAAATCGTGCTTTCGAAGAGCGTCCCTTTGAGGTGATCTCCGTTATCGGAGACCTGATAGTTGGTCACCACACCATCCTTGTTCTCCTTGAGGTAAAGTTCGGCAAAAACAACTCCGTCGAGCCAGAGACCGGATTCACCCAGATTGTAGTGTTCCGGAAAAAAGTCGTCCGCACTTATACCCGAGGGCGGCTCCATCCCTCCCGGATACTGGGGAGAGGGCAGCCTGCTTTTGTGATCAGCGGCCCAGTTGATCGTTGCCGTCGCGATCTGCTTGAGATTCGCGGAATTCTTGGCCGCTTCGGCTACCTCCTTGGCCTTGTTCAGCCCGGGCACGAGGAGGCTGATGAGCACGACGATGATGGCGATGACCACCAGCAATTCCACCAGCGTCATACCGGTGTGGAGGGAACGTTTCTGGACGAGATTCTTCATTCGGGGGAGTTGATTCCGGGGACCTGACCAAAACCGATTCGGCCAACCCATCTCCGGAATATCTGGATCGTATCGGAAATCGGGAATCATGGTCAAGCAAGAACGAGCGGAAAAGTAGGCTCCGTCGTTGAAAAAGCGTCAGGGCGCGGATGTTGACACCCGCGCCCTGACAAACCAACGACCAATCAAAATTCGTGGAGACGCAAAGCGTCTCACGCGGCGACCGGCTGTTCGATCACGTTCAGCCTCAGCGCCGACCAGCCGAGTTTCTCGCCGGAGTCGCCCGACTCTTGCCCGACGAAGGCGGTGAGACGGGCACTGCCGCCCAACGAAAACGCGGGATAAAGGAAGATTTCCCCCTGCACGCGAACGCTGCAGACGAAATTTTGCCCAAATCGGTAAAGGGTGAGGTCGCAGGCCACCGGCACACCCGGGGCGAGGGGCGTGTTGGCGAGGTAGCCGATCACGCCGCCGCCATTGCAGAGATCGCAGACTTCTCCGGTGGCCGGATAGATCGCCACGGCGATACCGCGCTTCCTGCTTTCGTCGAGTATGCCGACGACGACCCGGCGGGTGACACGGGCCGGTTCGATGTCCACCTTGTAGCTCACCTCGGCGTTCGGCTTGTCGACCGCGGGGGTCTGGCCGAGCTCTTCAAGGGTAAATTGGCTCAACTCGGGAATGGCAACGTTCATGGGAATGGAAGAAATGCAGTGGATTTGAGAAGTGGGCAATTGGAAGCCATGAAACGAGCCTGGCTTCCAACTTTTAAAAATTATGACACTTTTAATACGGATAATCAAACTATTTATGGAAAATATTAAAAGTTTTTGGATTTATAGAGAGGATCTCTGAAGTAGCTTGAACTATCACCTTCTGAAATCCCACTTGCGTCGCTCCGGATCGGGTTAGGATGGGGAGAGTTGCTGGTATGGAAGACGATCTGTTCACGGGGCCCGGGAATGAAGACGCGGCGTTTGCCCCGACGGGTGACGGCGGCGCACTCCCGTCCGGTCCGGACCTGCGGCTCGATCCCACGATGCCCTTGGCCGCCCGGATGCGGCCCCGCGACCTCGACGAATACGCCGGGCAAGGCCATATTCTCGGCGAAGGACGTCTCCTCCGGCGCGCCATCGAGGCCGACCGTTTCACCTCGCTGATCTTCTACGGGCCTCCCGGCGTGGGCAAGACGAGCCTCGCCGAACTCATCGCCCGCCGCACCGAGTCTCGGTTCATGAACCTCTCCGGCGTCGAGAGCAATGTCGCCGAGATCCGCCGGGCGGTCGAGGCGGCGCGCCAATTCCAGCGCACTCGAGGCGAGATCACGACCCTTTTCGTCGATGAGATCCACCGCTTCAACAAATCGCAGCAGGATGTCCTCCTCCCCCACATCGAGCGCGGCACGGTGCGTTTCATCGGCGCGACGACGCACAATCCGTTCTTTTACATCAACAGCCCCCTCGTCTCGCGCAGCCAGGTGTTCCAGCTCGAGCCTCTCACCGAGGAGGACCTCCGCAAACTCCTCGATGCGGCCGTCAGGGATCCCGAGCGAGGGTTCGGGAAAAAGCATCTCGTCGTTACCCCCGAAGCCGCGCGTCATCTCGTCACGATGTGCGATGGCGACGCGCGGAAGCTCCTCACTTCTTTCGAACTCGCCGTACTCACGACCGAGCCCGACCCCGCGAGCGGCGAGATCCTCATAGACCTGCGCGTCGCCGAGGACTCGATCCAGCGGAAGGCGATCGTCTACGACGCTGACGGCGACGCCCATCACGACACCATCAGCGCCTTCATCAAGTCGATCCGCGGCTGCGATCCCGATGCAGCGCTCTATTGGCTGGCGAAAATGCTCCATGCCGGAGAAGACATCCGTTTCATCGCCAGGCGCATCGTCATCGCCGCGAGCGAGGACGTGGGCATGGCCGACTCGAACGCCCTGCGGGTCGCCGTGGCCGCGCAGCAGGCGGTCGAGTTTGTCGGCATGCCGGAAGCCCGCATTCCCCTCGCCCACGCCACCGTCTATCTCTCCACCGCCCCCAAGAGCAACCGCGCCTACGCCGCGATCAATGCGGCGATGAAAGACGTCGCCGAAGGCCGCACCCTCGCGGTGCCGCCTCACCTGCGCACGAAAAGCCGCAAGAAGATCGGAGAGGCGAGCGGTGCCATCGCCGAAGGCGAGGCCGTCTACCTCTACGGGCACGACTACGAGGAAGGTTACGTGCCCCAGGCCTATCTGCCCGAGGGACGCGTCTACTACGAGCCCTCGAACCACGGGATGGAGCAGCGCGTCGCCGAGCGGCTCGAGCACTGGCGTCGTCAGTTTGCAGAAGAGAAAGGGTGAGAGGCCCTCTCACTTGCGCGAGTTTACGACCGTGATCCGCCGGGTGGTCGACCCTTCGGCCCCCGCGAGCGCCTGAAACGGCAGCGAAGTCTGAATCCGCGGACGCTTCGGGAGCGCCCGAGGATTCAGACGCACCGAAATCTTCGCCGAGAGACCCGACCCGAGATTTCCCGATCCTGGCGTGATCTTCAGCCATCGTGGAGCTCCCTCGATGCGCCATGAGAGGTTGCCGGTGCCCGAATTGATGATTTGGAACGTCTTCTTTGACGGAACCGATCGGCCGTTTTTGACCCGGAAGATTGCGGCAGCAGGAGGAGACACGCTCATTCTGGCGGTCGTCGGCACGGGAGCCATCTCTTCAAGGGTCCGGAGAAAGACCTCGTCGTAGTTGTCCGGATTCTCAAACCCGTCGAAATAGTCCTCTCCATCCGTTGTCGAACTCCATGCGACCACGATTTTCTCACCCGAAAGCGCGACCGGCACCCCTCCGTATTGGTGATTCGCCGTCGTGAGATTGACCCGGACGGATCCGCCGGACGCGATCCCATCGACCCCGAACGCCCTTCCGTAGACGCCGGCGCCATCACCGTCCTCACCCGTAGGACGATCGCCGTCCCCGTTGTTCCGCAGCTTGTTCTCCGAAGTCCAGGTCACTAAGAACCCGTCAGCCCAGGAGGTGACCTCCGGCTCGACCTGATCCTCCGCCGTGAAGGTGTTGACTAGGAACTCGTCACCCATCGGTTCAAGCCGACCTAACCCTGCATTTCGGACAAAACGTTGACCGAAGATTCCGCCGTCGTCACCATCCTGATCCTGCGACCACCAGACCGCCACCGCCCCGCCCTCCGGCAAGGGCGCGACGGAAGTCCAGATCTGGGCGGCGTCCTGCTCGGTGTTGACGCGCACCTCGTCGCCCATCGGCCCCGATGGAGAAAAGAGTCGTATCCAGCAATCCCTCGGATTGCCCGGTGAGAAGACCGGCGGTTCGGAATCCCAGACAAGGGCGAGATTCCCGTCCGAAAGCGTCACCACGGACGAACGGAATTGGTCGCGAACCGTCTCCTGGGAGGCAACGACCTCGGAACTGATCGGATCAAGGTCTTCCTCGAAAATCCGGTAGACCACGTCGGTGTGGGGACCGTTGTCGTGCTCCCAGGCAATGAAGATCGTCCCGTCGCCGAACTGCGCGACACAGGGCCGCCCCTGGCCTTCGTCGGTGAGCACGTTCACGCGGAATTCCCCGCCAACCGCATTTCCAGATCCATCAAATCGTCGCGCGTAAACATCGAAGACCGAGGTCATGTTGATGTAAGCCTGCCACACCACGATGAAATCCCCTCCCGCGAGCGCGGATATCTTGGGCGCGTCATTGATATTGCTGACCAAAGGAGCTTCGTCGACCGGAAGCTCCCCGGTGATGGCGGCGAGATTTCCGTCAAAGATCCGGAACTTGATCGCCCCCGAATCATCCTGCCATGCCACCACGATGTTTCCGCCTTCGAGCTGGGTGATCGCCGGACGCCATTGCGAGGCAAGGACCGTCGTGTTTGCCTGGACCTCGGTTCCGCTCGGGAGGAGATCGGCCCGGACGCTCCCGGAGAGGCTGAGTCCGAGAGCGATCGATGCAGCAAGAGGGCGGATGGGAGCAAATCGGGAGGTGTTCATCTCGTGAAGGATTTCAAGAGAGTTACCACTTCGCGCTCCGACATTTCAGAAAATCCGCTAAGGCACAAAAAAACCGGACGCGTCTCGCGACGCGCCCGGTCTTTCGAAATCGTTTCTCCGGAAAGAAACGGAGGGGCATTACATCATCCCGCCCATGCCGTGATCGTGGCCGTGGTCGCCACCGGCTTCCTTCTTCTCCGGAACGTCGGAGATGAGGCACTCGGTGGTGAGGAGCAGACCGGAGATCGACGCGGCGTTTTGAAGCGCGCTGCGGGTCACCTTGGTCGGATCGACGACACCGGACTTCACGAGGTCTTCGTAAGTGTCGGAGGCGACGTTGTAACCAACGTTGCCCTTCTCGTTCTTGACCTTCTCGACGATGAGAGCGCCTTCGCGACCCGCGTTGGCGGCGAGCTGGCGGAGGGGAGCCTCGATGGCGCGGGCAACGATGCCGGCACCGGTCGCTTCATCACCGACGAGACCGAGGTCGCCGATAGAGGCCTGGGCGCGGATGAGCGCCGTGCCACCGCCGGGGACGATGCCTTCTTCGACGGCCGCACGGGTCGCGTGGAGGGCGTCTTCGACGCGGGCCTTCTTCTCTTTCATCTCCGTTTCGGTGGCA
>Ga0209573_1004732_pt1 | contig 13070 bp, 10 predicted proteins | sample TNRBio252014_DNA_FD_185870 | JGI IMG/M metagenome (GOLD analysis project Ga0209573, IMG submission 185870) | Wastewater treatment Type I Accumulibacter community from EBPR Bioreactor in Madison, WI, USA - TNR Reactor_6/25/2014_ DNA (SPAdes)... | ecosystem: Engineered > Bioreactor > EBPR >...
GAAAATTACTTGTCTATTATTTGCACCGAACGCTCCCGAACAAAACCCAGTTGAAGATGTGTGGTTGAGAGGGAAAAATTTCTTGCGAAAGCATTTTTACAAGAATAAAACATTCCGACAAGTAAAGAAATGTTTCTCTGATTTTATCAATCAACAGACTTTTGATTTCAATAAGATTGACCGGTATTTAAACATTCCACAACCTGTATAGGAAAACTATATTGGATGATTGCTCGCAAGATCCACGGCATATACCCCCCATCAGCTTGTAGATCTCCGCCTTGCTTGTAGACCTGATCGAAGTCGCCAGCGCGGCCACTCATATTGGCGCCACTTTCGAACGTGCCATCCCGACCATCACTGCTGGCCAGTCGCTCGTTGCCTTGTCGGGCAAGGTGGCTAAACGGTACGTGAAGATCTATCTGTAACTTGGTATTATAAAATTTTTATTGGGAGGATTTATGGCCCCAGTCATTTTAATCATAGAAGATAATGAAATGAACATGAAGCTGCTTAAGAGCATCATCAATAAGGCGCAATGTCAAGTTATTGAGGCTACCGATGCAGAGAGTGGGATTCTTTTAACTAAAATACACAAGCCTGATTTGATATTGATGGATATACAACTCCCTGATATGGATGGTTTGCAAGCAACCCGCATCATTAAACAAGATCCTGACTTGAATCATATTCCCATAGTGGCACTTACTTCACATGCTATGATAGGAGATGATAATAAGGCAAAAGCAGCAGGTTGCGATGGATATATTACCAAGCCTATTAATACTCGTACATTTATGAATGAAATATTTTGTTTTATTAGATCCAAGGATGAGCAAGACATAGAGCAAAAAAACCAGGAAATTGATTATAAGCCTCGAATTTTAGTCGTTGATGATGAACCAAATAATGTAAAATTAATTAGTGCCATGCTTTTTAAAGAGCATTTTGATATTATTACAGCTTATGATGGAAAAACTGCATTGGATATTGTTAATAGTAGAAAAATTGATTTGATTTTGATGGATATTATGATGCCAGAAATCGATGGCTATCAAGTGACTCAATTGGTTAAGCAAAATCCACAAACAAAAGATATTCCGATTATTTTGGTTACAGCCTTACAAAGTGAATATGATAAAAAGCTTGGTTTCGATGCTGGGGCTGATGAGTTTTTAACCAAGCCAATCAATAAAATTGAAATTATTGCACGTATTAGATCCATGCTGAGGCTTAAACAGTACCGAGAACAAATGGTTGTTCGTATACAATCTGAAGGCCAAAAAAATATTTCTTCGTTGGATGAAAAGTCTTTTCGAAATAAAAATGCGCAGAGTGTGCTTCTCGTCGAAGATAATGATAAAGATTCAAAGCTGATTCAGCGGCTAATCATTAATGAGCCTTACCAGTTGATGAGAGTAAAATCAGGTGAGGAAGCAATTTCTCTTGCCATGAATGAAAAAATTGACTTGATATTGCTTGATATTATTTTGCCCGGGTTAGATGGTTATCAAGTCTGTCAGTACTTAAAAAATAACGATCGAACTCGAGATATACAAATAGTGATGATTACTGGTTTATCTGATTTAGAAAGCAGGTTAAAAGGGGTAGAAGAAGGAGTAGATGATTTCTTGGTTAAGCCTATTGATAATCGAGAACTGAAGTCGAGAATAAATGCTTTGCTGAGAAAAAAAGCATATCACGATTTACTTCAGTCACACCGGGAGCAGGCGCTCAGTTTGGCGGTTACCGATGGATTGACACAGCTTTATAATCAATCATATTTTAAACGCTATCTTGATATAGAAATTGCTCGAGCGCAATGTCATCAATATAATGTTGGGTTATTAATCGCAGACTTAGATGATTTTAAAAAATACAATGATGAATTAGGTCATTTGTTTGGTGACGAGATTCTAAGGTTTTTTGCTCGGCTTATTAGGTCGCATATCCAGGAAATAGATTTTCCGGTGCGTTATGGTGGAGAAGAGTTTGCTATAGTTTTTCCCTATGCTGAGGTTGAAAAAGTTATTGCCGTTTCTGAAAGAATTAGAAAATCTGTTGAACAATATGTTTTTCCAGAGGTTGAAAATCCTTTGCTGGCACGTATTACCGTCAGTATAGGTATTGCTTTTTGTCCGATAGATGCTATTAAGTCAAATGAGCTTATAGAAAAGGCAGATCACCGACTATACCAGGCTAAAAAATCAGGTAAAAATCGGATCTTTATAAATTAGTACGATGCTCTAATTTCTGATGCTGTCCAACTTGTCGTTACTCTATCAAGGCTGCTGTCTTACAATTAATCAATATTTTTGGTAATTAGGTGCCTTAGAGGCAAACTTTATTTTTTCCTGTTTTTTTCGCTTGATAAAGCATGAGATCTGCTTTATTGAGTAGTTCACTTGACGATGTTGCGCGGCATGGAAACTCTGCGATCCCAATACTGACCGTTAACTTATTAAGAATACTTGGAAGATTTGAAGGCAAGGGTATCTCTAGTAGGGCGGACTGTATTCTCTGGGCGATTAATAAAGCTTTTTCTTTTTTGGTATTAGGTAATAGAATAATAAATTCTTCTCCACCATACCGGGCTGCTTGGTCAATATCCCGAATATTATTCAAAATAATTTTGCCGAACTCATACAGGATAGCATCTCCTGCTAAATGACCAAGATGATCATTAATTACTTTAAAATTATCGATGTCGATGATCATTAACGAGAGGCATCCCATCGTGCGTAAAGTTCTTTTTATTTCGTGATCTAAGCATCTTATAAAGTAAGAACGCTTAAACAAATTGGTTAGCCCATCTTTGATTGCCGAGTTAATCGCCGCCTGATAATTGTCATATAATTGATCTGTATATGTTTTCTTTTTTAGTAATAAATTGATTTTTGCCATAAATTCCTTATTATTGATGGGATTGATAAAAAAATCATCTGCGCCATATTCGAGGCATGCTAGTTTTAATTGATAGTCATTGGTATTGGATACAAATATGATTGGCGTATGTTGATAAAGATCTATACGCTTGATTATTTTATAAATATCCAGTCCATCCATATCAGGAAGTACCGTATTGATAATTATCAAATCAAATAATTTGTTGTGTACAAGAGCGATCGCTTGTTCTCCTGTGTTGGTCAAGGTGATAATAAATTGTTCCTGATTTAGCATATTGAATATTAGGCTTTTTTCCGTCGAGTTATCTTCTATAAGTAAAAAATGATTCCTGGTGTCGCTGCTAATTGATTTTGTTTTTCCTATGCCGTCCTCATTGGTGAAATTGCATTCAATACTCTTTCGAATTTCAAGTTGATCCCTATATATTTTTAATTTGAACATAGTGTTGACGCGAGTCAACAATTCAATTGGATTGACTGGTTTAATCAAAATTTCATCGGTGTTGTTATTGAAATCCTGTTTGGTGTTGTATGAGTCCAAATCAGTGGTTATTATAATAGGAATGTTCTTTGTTTTAGGAGTATTTTTTAATATTTGAGCTACTCTGAGTCCATTATAATTCGGCATCATGGAATCTAATATAATCAGGTCAGGTTGGTGTTGTTGGGCATGCGCTAAAGCTTTTTGGCAATTGATGGTGATTTGAACCCTATAATTTTCGCTTTCAAGGATTTCGGCAATTAATTTTGCATTGGTTTCATCAATATCGATTATTAGTACCTTGGGGTGATAATTTAAATCTTTTCTGTTGCCTAATGTGCTCATGCTAGCATGCCTTAAAATATGTCGGTGTCGGTTGTATGCGTGGGCATGCAACGTTCGAAGTTGATTAACCGCTTATTTTCGAATGTGTAAGCATCGTAAGGGAGTCGAATAGTTTGTTAAGCAAAAAACGCACCATCCTATTGGTTGCCAGTCATGAAGTTGCGTGCTTTGATAGATGGCTCCAGCCAAAACAGGGCTTCAGCCAAAATCATCCATTGTGGTTCATTATATGCGTGTTGCGTTGCGACATAAAAAGTTATTGAATCGATTAAAATTTCGTTATTCATGAGATTAGCATCTTGTGTGTAGTCGATAGGCTGCTCATGGGGTTTCGCTTGGCGCATGTCCATAATGCAAGGTTGGAGAGGTTGGACCGAACCAAGGGCATGACCTCGGCCCATCTGATTTCTACCCATCCAATCGTATGGATATTAAAAAATTTTTCTGTCCAGCTTTCGAGGATATACATTGTTCTCTTTTGTACAGCCTATCGGTGCTAACCGCAGTCTCGTGGATTCGCTGTCAATGGGCGTACGAGAGGCTTGAGATCGGTTCATTGCGAGCCTGTACGAATCGCTTTGACCGGTTCATTTCAACCCGAACCTAGTTTCTATTTCGTCCACGCCTGCCATCGGTGGTTGGCCTTGGAGGTTGCGGGTGGCCAGGTGGTGCGAGCCAGTCTCCAGCGTGTGACATGTCGGGTGGCTGGCAAGTCCGATCGATCAGTATTCCGCTGCCCGCCCAGGGTGTTTGCATGGAATTATTCGATGGTCGCCTTGCTTTCTCGGTAAGGGACAGGAAATGCTCTTGTTCGCCAGGAAAATCATTGAAAGACCCATCTGCCGCTTTATCCGGTTTCCAGAGCAGATAGCCGAAATGTTTGTGGCGGGGATTCATTTGCAGGGAGTAAGGGTTTGCGGAAGTTCCGCCGGGCCAGCATGGCCGGATCGCTGCCTTGCGGCAATGACAGAATCAGATCCCGATGTTGTTCTGCCATTCGCGCAAAGCCAATGGCTGGATCTCCGGCGGGGCCACCAGCCCAGCCAATTGATAGTGCTCAATGTTTTGATTGGTGATACCATTTAGCATTCATTGAATGAGTATATGTATTATACTGCCCTTCGAAAGGAGGGCAGTCATGAGGTATCGTCAATCATTGCCGTGCGGGACGGTTGAGGCTCTTGAAGAGCGGCTAAAGCAAACGAAGAACATGGAGGTGTTTCGGCGTATTCAGTGCGTCTATCTTCGCGCCCGCCATGGCTATCCTCCCGCGCAAATCGCGGAGATCACGGGTTATGCCTTGGGTACGGTTCACAATATACACTCCGGTTATCTGTCGCGCGGGGAGGAGATTTTTACCCTTGGCAAGCCAGGCGGCCGGAACGCCGCGCACATGACGCCCAAGGAAGAAACGGCGTTTCTGGAGCCTTTTATCAGGCGTGGCGATGCGGGCGGAATCGTGGAGGTTGGCCCGGTTCATCAGGCGCATTGCGAGGCTTTGGGCCGCAAGATACCGCTTTCGACCACCTATCGTCTTTTGCATCGCCACGGCTGGCGAAAGATCATGCCCCGCCCCCGTCATCCCAAGGCCGATGAAGAGGCGCGGGCCTCATTCAAAAAAACTGGCCGGCCCTCGTAGAACAGGCTGATGAAAAGGCGGGTGCATCGGGCCGGTCTTTACGGATCTTCTTTCAGGACGAAGCCCGGTTCGGACGCATCAACGATCCCCGTGGATGCTGGGCCCGGGCAGGCGTCAGGCCCGTCGTCGGCAAACAGATCGTCCGGGAATACACCGATGCCTATGGGGCGTTCTGTCCGCGGGACGGCGCTTCGGCTCACCTCGTGCTCCCGGCGATGGACGGCGCCTGCATGACCTTCTTCCTGCGCCATGTCCGACAGGAGTTTCCGAACGACTTCATCCTGATGGTCTATGACGGCGCCCCTTGCCACAGTCCTGGCGCTCTGGAGGTCCCGGACCACAGGATGCTCCTGACCTTGCCACCTTATTCCCCGGAACTCAACCCATCCGAAAACATCTGGGACGACCTGCGGGAAAAGTTCTTCGGCAATACCGTCTTCGATTCCATGGATGCTGTCACAGACCGACTCTGCATCGCCATGAACCACTACGTCGATCATCCGGAAATCGTCCGTTCCATAACCGCTTTTCCGTGGATATGCTCATTTAATGAATGCTAAATGGTATGATTTTCCACTTGCGATCCAGCCGCTTGCCGGTATGGCCGGGTATGCCCATATGGCGCGAGGTGGTGCTTTGGTCTTGCGAATCGGCACATAGAGCCGAAGAGTGGGCGCCAGCCAGCAGGATCGGCACATGCTGAGGTCTGGCGTAGGTTGATGGGCGGGATAATGGAATGGGGACCCGATCCCCTGTTCGCCGCTGTGCGAGGGTTCAGGGGCCGGGTCGTGAGGGCATGGAAAGAGAAGGGAAGAGGCTTTAAGCGCCGGCGGCAATTCGCTGTTGGATAGCGTCCACCACGCCCTCGCTGGCCGGAGAGTCGACGACCAGCAACAATCCTTCCTGGCGGTAGAATTCAATCAACGGCGCGGTCTTTTCGAAATAGGTGTCGAGACGCTTGCTGATGGCTTCGTCGGTCTCGTCGTCGCGCTGAATGACCGGGCTGCCGCACTTGTCGCAAACTCCCGCCACCTTGGGCGGATTGCTCCTGACGTTGTAGATGGCCTGGCAACTGGTGTTGGAGCAGGTGCGGCGAGTGGTCAGGCGATTGAGGATTTCCTCGCGCGGTACTTCGATATTGGCCACGACATCCAGCTTGATCCCCAACTTATTCAGCAGCACCTTCAGCGCTTCGGCCTGCGGGATGGTGCGCGGGAAACCGTCCAGCAGGAAACCCTTGGCGCAGTCCGGTTCCTGCAAGCGCGTTTCCATGATGCCCATGATCAGATCGTCCGGCACCAGGTCACCGGCTTTCATGTAAGCGTCCGCCTGCTTGCCCAACTCCGTGCCAGCCTGCACCGCGCCGCGCAGGATGTCGCCGGTGGAGATCTGCACCGAGCCGTCGATCTGCGTCAGCAGCTTGGCCACGGTGCCCTTACCGGCGCCCGGGGCGCCCAACAGAATCAGTCGCATGAATTTTTCCTCGTTATCCGAATGACGGGTTCAAATAATTTCCGGTCGCCGCAACCGCGCCGTCCAGCACCGTCTGAAATTATAAACCATGGTTCCGGCCGGATTCGGATAATCGCCGCTCTGTTGCTTCGAGAGCGTCGGGCATCGTTCAGAAGCGCCAGGTGGGTTGTCGCAACCATTGCATCGCTTCGACGGCTGGCGCCGGCTTGCTAGTGAGAAATCCTTGAATTCCGTCGCATTGCCGCACCCGCAAAAACGCCAGTTGCTCGACGGTTTCCACCCCCTTGGCCATCACGGTTATCCCCAGCGCGCGCCCCATGTCGATGAGCATGCCGATGATCACCCGATTGTCGGCATCCTGAGTCAGATTTTGCAGGAAAGAGCGGTCGATGCTCAGTTGGTGTACCGGCAGGTCGCATAGGCAGCGCGGGTTGAAGGAGCTACCACCGAAATCGTCGATGCCGCAGCGCACGCCCTGTGCCCGCAGGTTTTGTAACAACCGCCGCAGGAATCCGGTATCGGCCAGCAGCGCCTCTCCGCGCATCTCCAGTTCCAGATCGCCGGGTTCCAGCTCGGTTTCCGCCAGGATGGCGGCGATGGTGGCGGGCAGGGCGCGTGTTGAGATCTGCCGTGCCGACAGATTGACCGCGATCGGCACGACTGGTAACCCGGCCTGCCGCCAGGCGCGATTTTGCTGGCATGCCGCGCGCAGCACCCATTCGTCCAATTGGCCGATCAATCTGCGGTCTTCGGCCAGTGGGATGAATTCGGCCGGTGGCAGCAGATCGGGAAAGCCGGGGCGCTGCCATCGGACCAGCGCTTCCAGACCGATCAAGCGGCCGTTGGCCAGCGCGATCCGTGGTTGGTAGTACAGCAGCAGTTCGTTGCGTTCCAGGGCGCCGCGCAAAGCCGCTTCCGTTTCCAGCGCCGCCAGCGCCGGGGCGTTCAGGTCCGATGTGTAGAATTGATAGCCGTCATGAGCGTTTTCCTTGGCGCGGTACATGGCGATATCGGCGTTCTTGATCAGGGTTTCGGCGTCGCGGCCGTCGTCGGGGAAGACGCTGATGCCGATGCTGGTGCCTAGCCTGAATTCGTGTCCCATGATCGGCAGTGGCCGCGCTAGCGCCTGCTGGATCAGGTTGGCGACCCGCACGGCGTCTCGGCCGTGCCGGGCATCGGGCAGCACGACCAGAAACTCGTCGCCGCCCAGCCGGCCGATGGTGTCTTCCTGCCGTACCGCCGCGCTCAGCAGACGAGCGACCTGTTGCAGGCAGGTATCGCCCGCCGCATGTCCCAGGGAGTCGTTGATTCGCTTGAAACGGTCGAGGTCGACAAAGAGCACGATGACCTTGTGGCCGGCGCGATTCGCCACCGCCAGCGCCTGGTCGAGGCGATCCAGCAGCAGCCTGCGGTTGGGCAGACCGGTCAGCGTATCGTAGTACGCCAGTTGGCGAATTTGCGCCTCGGCTTGTTTTTGCGCGGTGATGTCGGCATAAGCGCCCAACACGCCGACAATGTGCCCGTTGGCATCGATCAGCGGGGCTTTGCTGGTGTGAAACCAGGCCTCCGAGTCATCGGCATGGCGGCTCGATTCCTCGAAATCGAGTTTGGCCTGGCCCGACTCCATCACTGCCTGATCGTCGGTGTGGTGGCGTGCGGCGGTGGCGGGATCAAGGGGCAGGTCCAGGTCGGTTTTGCCAAGCAGATCGTCGAGATGGGCGAGGCGGGCATCTTGTAGAAAAAGCCGATTGGCGCCCAGATAGCGCGATTCACGATCCTTCCAGAAGATACGGACCGGCACGCTGTCGAGGACGGTATGCAACATTTGCCGCGATTGTCGCAGTTCGGCTTCGGCTCGGTGGAGTTCGAGCAGCAGCCGGGCGGTACCGATTACTTGCTCGATCAGATTCAGTTCGGCTTCGGTGGGTTCGCGCTTTTCGCGGTAGTAGACGGCGAAGGTGCCCAGTACCGACTGATCGTCACTCAGGATCGGCGTGGACCAGCAGGCAGCCAGCCCGAAGCAGCGGGCGATGTCCCGGGCTCCCCGCCAGTACGAGTGGGTGTCGATGTCACTGACGATGATTTGTCGTTTTTGCCAGGCCGCCGCACCGCATGAACCGGCCTCGGGTCCGATCTCCAGGCCATCCACCTGACGGATGTATTCGGCGGGCAGCCGGACGCTGCCGCTGTGGCGCAACCAGCGCCCTTCTTCGAGCAGCAGAATCGAGCAGTAGGCGTCGGGCATCCAGCGCTCGATCAGTCTGCAAAGTTCGTCCAGCGCCTCGCGCAGGGAACGGCCGGTGCCGACCAGGCTAAAGACCTGGGCGATTTCTTCCAGGCGCACTTTCAGGTCGCGAGACCCGTGGGGGTGGGCGATCAAGGGCGAGAGCGGAAACGGTTGCAGTGGGTGCAGCACGATACCTTCTGGTCTCATTTCGGGTGGGGGGTGGCTGCTTTAGATGAAAAAAGCAGATAGTGGCTATTCAAAGCAAGCACATGGTGCAATTTGCGACATTATTCTTACAAACTTTCGTTGCGGGTTTCTACCCGATAATTTGACGGGATATCGGTAAAATTATGCTAGTCCTTCATGGTGCGTTTTACCAAGAGTGCTCGCCTTTTTTAGGCGAGTCGATTCCATCCGGGAGATCGAAGCGAGTTTCGACGATGAACGAGTTGGTTTGCGGGATTTTTCGGTGGTTGCCGTGGATGGTGGGATTGGTCGCCATCTTCGGTTCCATGGCGGTCGCCAGCGACACGCCGTCCACCGAACGGGGCGCGGTTTGCCAGGATCGACCGGAGTGCCGGATCGTCGAGACGCTGGATGCCGGCACGGCCGCCGACGGCACGGCGCTGGCCGTGCTACACGTCGCGTTGGGTCGCGAAGATCAGCCCGCCGATGCCGAAGGGCGGCAATGCCGACCCTATCCCGAGGATTACTGGCTCAAGCAGGTCGGCCGGGATGGCAAGGCCGCTTACCGGCGCTTGTTCGCCTTTTGCAACGATGGCTATGGCGCTTCCGGGGTTGGGGAAGATGTCGTCACGGTCGGTCCGAATCGCATCACGCTCGACCGGGTCGGCGGCAGCGCTTGGCGCTGGGAGATCGACGCGAGCTATCAATTGATGCCGGAACGGCCGTTGCTGCGTCGGGAGGCCAGCTATCACACCTTGGGCGGCGGTTGCCTGGAAACCGAAACCGATTTTCGGGTGCTGCGACAGCGCGGCTGGCTCAATCCATCGCCGGCCGAGGAGACGCCGGATGAAGATGCGACGGTCGGTTGCGACCGGGAAAGTGCCACTGGCCGGTTTATCGCGATTCCCCGGCTTGAGCACGGTGGCGACGAACTGGCGGCGCTGGAACGACAATCCGCCGGTTTGGGCAGTTGCGCGCTGACGCTGAGAGCCACGGGCAACGAGGAAGATGGCTTTGTCGTGTACGGTGGCCCGGACCCGCAAGCACGGACCGAAATCAAGCTGCTGTTGTTGTCGGCGACCACGCTGTTGGCGCAGGTGCGCGATGCGGGACGGACTCCGGCGGCGTCTGGAAACTGGATCAACGACGACCGCCTGGAACTATGGCTGGGGCCGGCGATATATGGAGGTTGGCCATCCGCCGATCGGAAAGAGCAGCTTTATCAGTTTGGCATCCGCTTGGCCGACGGCGCGGTATTCGCGGGTTACGGCAAGTCGAAACGCCTGCCGACGGTACGGCGCTGGCAGCGGGACGACGCGCGTCTGCTGTTGGTGGATTGGGGGGATGCGGGATTGGAGCCGAATTCGATGGCGGTGGTATACGGTCAGGGCGACGGTCGCCGGCAGGGGCGGATGCTTGCCACCAGTCATCTCAAGTACGGCAACCCCGACACGCTCGGCCAATTCTGGAGCTTTCCGGCAACCTGCGAGTTGCGGGACGGACTGTTGCAAGCCGGTGCCTTGCGGCCGGAGACGACCGCGATGGAGCAGGATGATACGGTCGATTGAGGATGGGATGGCCAGTCGGACGCGGGCGGCTTGCGGGCGCGGGAAGCGGTGTTACCGCGTCGCCAGCAGCCCGCCGCTGAAAATAAAGGGAAGATCCAGGATGGGTACCGGGATTTCGGCGTCAAGGAAGCAGGAGATGGCCAGGTCGCGCCAGCCGGTCGGTTGTTCGGGTAGCTTGCAAGCTTGGGTGTCGGAGACACGCGTGCGCGCTGGAATATCGCTCAGCAGCAGTACACCGTACTCGGCCGCGCCCATCCGTGGCTGGTAGGCGACCACACCGGCTAGTTTCCGCGCCGGTTGCGCTGGTTGTTCCCGCCCCCCTAGCCAAGCCGCCAAATCCATCGCCGGCAATAGGCGGTCGTTCCACAGGATCGCCCGCCGGCAGTAGTGCGGGCTCAGCGGCACGTCCAGCAGCGTGGGCGCTTCGATCAGGTGGATCAGCTCGTGCTCGCCCACGGCGGCGCGCAGTCGATCGTCCAGCGCCAGCATCCAGGCCGTGCTTTCCATCGGGTTTTCAGTGGCCATCGGCACCCTCCGCGAGCGTGGCGAGCAATGCCGCCAGATGCTCGGTGTCGGTCACGCAACCCAGCCCCTCGTCGAGCGGTGCCAGCGCTTGAATGGGGGAGTCCGGCAACCCCATGCAGGCCGGCAGCGCCAGCAGGCGCGGGGTTTCGGCGAGCGTTTCGACCTGGTCGCAGAGCAAGCCGAAGCGATCGGCGCCATTATCCAGTAATGCACAGATCCCTCGACTGTCCGGTGGTTGCGGCAATAGCCGCAAGTCGCCGGACAGGCAGTACACTGGCCACCACTCGCCGCCGAGCGCAATGGCGCCGATACCTTGCGGCGCTCGCACCTCCCGGTCGATATCCAGGGGCGATTCCAGGGACCTGATCTCCGTTTGCGGCAGTAGCCATGGGTATCCGCCCAGGGTCAGCTTGGCCAACGCCCGAATTTCCCGCAGTTCGGCTAACGTGTTTCGAACGGGCTGGCTCATGCGCGCAATAGCCTGTGCATCTGTTCGAGCAGATCGTCTTCCATGAACGGTTTGGTCAGATAAGTATCGACGCCGGCGGCCTCGGCTTCATGCCGGTGCTTGGCGGTGGAGCGCGAGGTGATCATGATGACCGGTAAATCGTGGGTGGTCTGGTTGGCCCGCAGATGCGCGGTCAGCTCCAGGCCGTTCATGCGCGGCATCTCCAAGTCGGCCAGCACCAGGTCCGGGCGTTTGCTGTTGATGATTTCGATCGCCTCAAGACCATCGCGGGCGGTGCGCACTTCGAAGCCGGCATCTTGCACGAACTGCGCTAGCGAGCGGCGAGCGCTCAGCGAATCGTCCACCGCCAGCACGATTTGTCGGTGGGGGGCGGCGGTGATGGATTGCGCCGATTGGACAGCAGCCGTCGGCAACCGCTGACCGGCGGCGCGGGCGCGCAACAGTTCGGGCAGATCCAGTACCGGCGCCACGCTGCCGTCGCCGAGGATGGTGGCGCCCACGATGCCGGGGAGCGTGGGGATGTACTGGCCCATGTTTTTGACCACCAGGTCGCGGCTGTCCAACACTTCCTGCACCAGCACGGCTCGAAGGCCGCCGGTTTCTTCCCGCACCAGCAGCACCGGCGACATGCCGCGGTCGTGCTCGCGCCGGTCTTGCGGCAGATTGAGCAGGCTTTCCAGCGATGTCAGTTCGTGAATGTCGTTGCCCAATCGGTAGGTGGTGATTTTGCCCAGCGTCTGTATCTTGCCGGCCCCGGAGTACAGGATCTGTTCGACGCCGCGATCGGAGAGGGCGTAAATCTGGTCCCGCACGCGCAACAGCAGCGCGTGGGTGGAAATCAGGGTGACCGGTAGCCGCAATTCCATCAGGCAACCCTTGCCGGCTTCGGTCTGGATACGCAGCGAGCCTTTCATGTCCAGCAGCCGGCTGTAGACCATGTCCATGCCGATGCCGCGCCCCGAGGTTTGAGTGGCCGAGCCACGGGTGGAGAATCCCGGCAGCAGGATCAACCGGGCCAGCTCGTCCGGTTCCAGCGGTTTGTCTGGGGCGAGCAGGCCACGTTCTTCCGCCGTCCGGCGGATCGCCGCCAAATCCAGCCCGGCGCCATCATCCCGGCAGTGGATGGCGATGTTGTTGCCCTCGCGCATGAAATGCAGCTCGATCCGTCCCGCTGGGGGTTTGCCCAGACGCTGGCGCTGGTGGGGCGACTCGATGCCGTGATCGACCGCGTTACGCAGGATGTGCATCAAC
>Ga0209573_1004733_pt1 | contig 13069 bp, 7 predicted proteins | sample TNRBio252014_DNA_FD_185870 | JGI IMG/M metagenome (GOLD analysis project Ga0209573, IMG submission 185870) | Wastewater treatment Type I Accumulibacter community from EBPR Bioreactor in Madison, WI, USA - TNR Reactor_6/25/2014_ DNA (SPAdes)... | ecosystem: Engineered > Bioreactor > EBPR >...
CGGGTCGACACGGATGTCCGCGTAGTAGAAGGGGCGCGGGTTCACCGAGGGAGAGTCGCTGACGACCTCGAAGCGGCGCCCACCGTTCTCCGAGCGCAGGAGGACGTTCTTCTCCGCCTCGACGACGGCATAGACGACCTCCGGATGCCCTTCGCAGAACGCGAGCCCGATCCTCCCGAGCGTTCCCTTCGGGACTCCTTCCTTCTCCCCGAGCCTCGTCCAGCTCTCGCCGCCGTCCCACGTCTCGTGGAGTCCCGACCCGGGCCCGCCCGAACGGAAGATGTGCGGGGTCCGGCGGAAGTCCCACATCGCCGCGAGGAGGTGGTCGGGGTTTGCCGGGTCGAGCGCGAGGTCGGCGCAGCCCGTCTTCTCGTCGACGTGGAGGATCTTCTTCCAGCTCTTCCCGCCGTCCCGTGTCCGGAACACGCCCCGCTCCGGCCCGTCGTTCCACGCGGGGCCGACCGCACAGGCCCAGACCGTCTGGGGGTCGCGCGGGTGGAGGAGGATCCGGTGGATCCTCTCCGTCTTCGCGAGCCCGACGTTCGTCCACGTCCTTCCCCCGTCGCGGGTCACGTAGACGCCGTCGCCGTGCGAGATGCTGTTGCGCAGGTTTCCCTCGCCCGTGCCGGCCCAGACGACGTCGGGCGTCCGCGGGTCGACGGCCAGGGCGCCGATCGCGTGGACCGGCTGCTCGTCGAACACCGGCTCGAACGTGAGCCCGCCGTTCGTCGACTTCCAGACGCCGCCCGAGGCCGCGCCGACGTAGACGATCCGCGGGTCGGGAGCAAAGGCGTCGACGGCCGCGATCCGGCCGCTCATCCCCGCCGGCCCGATGCTCCGGGCCTTCAACCCCTCGAGCCGGGCGGCATCGACCGCCGCGGCCGGAGCGGTCGCCGTGAGAAGCAGGGCGGCGAGGAACGCGTGAACGAAACGACGGGCCATGAAGCCTCCACGCCGGGAACCGGCGTGGAGACGTTAGCAGGACGGCGGGCCATCCGCCGTAGACGCCCGCGTCGGGGACGGGGACAATCCCCTCCTTGCGAGAGGAGATCGGGGATTGAGCGAGCCCGGCCGCGCCACGTGGGACGAGCACTGGGATGCGATCCAGCGGGACTCCTCGGTCTTCGGCAGGATCGCCTCGTTCGTCCGGGTGCAGGTCCTCAGCCGGGCCGTCGCGCACTACGCCTCGAGATACCTGGCCGCCGACGGTCCACTCCTCGAGGCGGGGTCAGGCACCGGCCAGTCCTCGTCACGCATCGGGGTCCCGGGCCGCCCCCGCATCGCCCTGGACTACGCCGCGCGCGCGCTCCGCCATGCGCGTGACGTACCGGTCTTCGACGCCTTCCTCCAGGGCGACCTCGCCCGCCTCCCCCTGCGCGACGCGTCGCTCTCCGGCCTCTGGAACCTCGGCGTCATGGAGCACTTCGACGAGGCGGCCGGCATCCGCGTCCTCCGGGAGTTCCGGCGGGTCCTGGTGCCCGGAGGGCACGCGGTCCTCTTCTGGCCCCCCGATTTCGGCTCCTCTCGCATGGTGCTGGCCCCGATCGAGAAGCTCCTGACGTGGAAACGCGCGTCGCGTTTCCAGTTCTTCCCCGACGAGGTGAACCGGCTCCGTTCACGGGCGCACGCCCGACGGCTCCTCGCGGCGGCGGACCTGGAGGAGCGCCGGATCGACTTCTCCTTCAGGGACCTGTTCATCCACGTCGTCGTCGTGGCGAGGCGCCCCTCGTGAGGATCTCGGTCGTCATCGCCGCCTGGGACGAGCGGCGAAACGTCGAGCCTCTCACGCGCCGCCTCGCGTCCGTCCTCGACGGCCTGCCCGAGGTGGGGTGGGAGATCGTCTACGTCGTGGAGGGAACGGACGGAACGCGGGAGGTCCTCGAGGCCCTCGTGGCAGAGATCCCCGGGCTTCGCGTTCTCTACCAGCCCGTGCCGCGGGGCCTCGGCGCGGCGTTCCGCCAGGGCTTCGCCGCGGCGACGCCCGACGCCGACGTCATCGTGACCATGGATGCCGACCTGAACCACCAGCCCGAGGAGCTTCCGGGCCTCCTCGAGGCGTTCCAGCGGCGCGGCTGCGACATCCTCGTCGGCTCGCGTTTCGCCCCCGGTGGCACGGTGGACCGGATGCCGGCCTGGAAGGCCGTCCTCAGCCGGGGCCTGAATCCGCTCATGAAGGTGGCCTTCCGGATGAACGTCCGCGATCTCACCTCCGGCTATCGCCTCTACGGCGGGAAGGCCCTCCGGACGCTGTCCTTCTCCGCGAACAACTTCGCGTTCCTTCCCGAGCTCCTCTTCGAGGCCGCTGCACGGGGCCTGCGCATCGAGGAGGAGCCGATCCGCTTCACCTACCGGATCCACGGCCGCTCGAAGATGAAGCTCTGGAAGACGAGCGGAAGCTACCTCCGGCTCTTCCTGCGCCGCGTCGCCGGCTCGTGGGTGCGGTGAGCGCCCTGTCCCGGCCGGCGACGCGTCTCGTCGCGGCGGGCCTGGGGGTGTTCGTGACCCTCCAGCTCTTCGTCTCCCTGCTCCACGCCAACCGGCACGTCCTCTTCTGGTGGGACGGTGCGCCCGCGGCTCTCGTGATCCTGTGGTGGGGCTGGGTTCTCGTGCAGGCGGCAGCCGGGGGTCTCGCGATGGCCTGGCTCTTCGCCGCCTTCGAACCCGTGCTTCCCGGGAATCGCTTCCCGGAGCGCGCCGGGCTCGCCGTTGCGGCCGTTGCTCTCGTCTCCGTGGCCGGGGCGGCGCTTCGCTTCGTCGCGCCGGTGTCGATTCCGCCCGGGGTGTGGCTCGACGTCGTCCTCGAGGCGGAACGCCTCCTGCGCACGCCACAGGACGTCCCCTGGCTGGGAGGCACGCCGCTGGGCCATCCGCAGGCCCACGAGATCGTCTCGCACCTCCTCCTGAAGCTCTACGAGGGCCTCCTCCTGCTGCTGGGGCGCGGCGACCTGGGGATCCTGTCCCTCTCCGCGTTCCCCGCAACGTTCGCGATCCCCGCGGCCGCCTGGCTCGCCTACGAGGCGTTCGGCCGCCGCGCGGCCATTCTCGCGGCGGCGTTCGTCGCCTTCTCGAGCCGGGCCCTCGCTCTCGCGCGGTGGGGCTACACGCCCGCGACGCTCGTGCCGCTCGCCCTCGCGACCATGGCGGCGGCCCTCGCGGCCCGCCGGAGGGGAAGCCTCGCCCTGGCGGCGCTGTCCGGCGTCTTCGCCGGCCTGTCGATGCACACGCACTCCTCCGCGCTCATCGTCCCGGTCGCCCTCGCGATGTGGAGCGCAGGGACCTGGAAGGAGCCGGGAGCGCGCGGGCGGACCGCCGTCGCCGCGGGAGCGGCGCTCCTGGCGGCGGCCCCGTGGCTCATCGGCTTCGTCCAGAATCCGGGCCACGTCGGGGGACGCCTCCGCGACGTGCACATCGGCAACCCCGTCCGCGACGTGGAGGTGCGCAGCCGCGGAGTCGCCGCCAGGCTCCTGGGCAACGCGGTCGACTACTCGGGTCTCTTCGTCTTCACGAGGGACCCGAACGGACGGCACGGATTCCCGGAGCGCCCCGGCACGCCCGCGGCGATCGGACTCGCCACACTGCTCGGCGTGGCCGCCCTGCTGCGACGGTGCGTGAAGGACGCCGGTCCTCCCCGGGCGGTCCTCCTTCTCGCGGCCGGGAGCCTCGCCGCGGGAGTCCTCTCGGATCCCGGCGGCGCCCCGAACACCGTGAGGGCCTGCATCCTCGTTGCGACGGGCCTCGTGATCGCGGCGTGGGCCGTGGAGTCCCTTGCCTGCCGGGTCGCTCCCGTCGTCGGGGCGCGGCCCGGGACGCTCCTCTTCCTCGTCGGGACCGTCTTCTTCGTCCACGAGACGGTCCCGTTCCTTGCGCAGTGGCCGAGCCACGGCAGCGTGCGGGGCGCGTTCTGCCCCGAGGAGTCAGACGCCGGCCGGCAGCTTCGAGGGCTCGGGCCCGCGCCCGTCTTCCTGGAGAAGGGCGCGGTCGGCTACCCCGTCGTCCTCGAGCTCCTCGCGGCCTCGCCGGACGCCCGCATCCCGGTCCCGGTCATCCCTGCGACGACCGTCGGGGAGCTTCTCGCCGCGCCTCCGCCGGGCGCTTCCTTCTGGCTCGTCGCGACCCGCAGTTTCCCCGAGCCCCTCGCCGCCGCAGGTTGGACCGTCTCGAGGCCCGTCCAGACCGGACCGGGCCGTGCCCTGCAGGTCTTTCGAGTGCATCCGCCCGGCGGCGGGACCGGGGCCGCGGCGCGGCCGGACTAGCTCGAGACGGCGGCCTTGACGCGGGTGACCGACTCGATGACGACCGGCGTCAGCGGGACGTTCTGCATGCCGCCCTTCGTCCCCGTCGGGACGGCCTTGATCTTCTCGACGACGTCCATCCCCTGGACGACCTTGCCGAAGACGCAGTAGCCGATCCCGTCGCGGGAGCTGTCGCGGTAGTCGAGGAAGGCGTTGTCCTTCACGTTGACGAAGAACTGTGCCGTCGCGCTGTTCGGCTCGCCCGTGCGCGCCATCGCGACCGTCCCGACGAGGTTCTTCAGCTTGTTTCCCGCCTCGTTGACGATCGGCGCGCGCGTCGCCTTCTTCGTCATCGCCTTGTCGAGCCCGCCCCCCTGGACCATGAACCCGTCGATGACCCTGTGGAAGATCGTCCCCGCGTAGAAGCCCTCGTCGACGTACAGGAGGAAGTTCTTCACCGTCTCCGGCGCCTTGTCGGGGGAGAGCTCGATCGTGAAGCTCCCCATCGACGTCTTCACGACGACCGAAGGGTTCGTGGAGGTCTGGGCCGAGGCGGTCACCACCGCCAGGAGCGGCAGGAGGAGGAGCACGCAGGTCAGAGTCTGCTTCATGGTGGAAAGTTCTAGCACAGGTGCCCCTTTCACTTCTTCAGGCTCGCCAGGCCCGCCCACCGCCGGTCCACCTCGGGCTTCGACGGCTCGGGGCGCGCCGGGGGCCTCGCGCCGCCGGTTCCGCCCGTCCCCGGCCTGCCGGGACCGGAGGGAGGCGTCCCCGCTCCCGCCCCGCGCCCCGCGTCGGACCGCGGCGCGGGCCTCTCCACCGGCTCGCCGAGCCGCATCGTCAGCGAGATCCGCTGCTTGGCGAGGTCGACCGCGAGGACCTTCACCTGCACCCGGTCCCCCGGGTTCACGACCTCGCGGGGGTCCTTCACGAACCGCGCCGACGAGAGCTGCGAGATGTGGACGAGGCCGTCCTGGTGGACCCCCACGTCGACGAACGCCCCGAAATTGGTGACGTTGGTGACGATGCCGGGGCAGGTCATCCCCTCCTTCAGGTCGGAGACCTGGTTCACCCCTTCGAGGAACGAAAACGGGACGAAGCCCTCGCGCGGGTCGCGCCCCGGCTTCTCCAGCTCCTTGATCACGTCTTCGAAAGTGAAGGCGCCGAGCGACTCGCGAAGCTCCTTCGAGCCCTTCACGAGAGAGACGCCCGACCCGACGAGGTCGGACGCCTTCTTTCCGAGCCCCGCGGCGAAGGCCTCCAGCGCTTCGTACCGCTCGGGGTGGACCCCGGTGTTGTCGAGCGGGTTTTCTCCCCCCGCGATCCGGAGGAACCCCGCCGCCTGCTCGAACGTCTTCTTCGAGAAGCGCGGCACCTCCAGCAGCTCGGGCCGCGAGGAGAAGAGCCCTTTCGTCTCGCGCCGCGCCACGATCGCCTTTCCGAGCGCCGGTCCGATCCCCGAGACGTGCGCGAGGAGGTGCGGCGAGGCGGTGTTCAGGTTCACGCCGACCTGGTTCACGGCCGAGTCGACGACGGTGTCGAGCCGCTTCTTCAGCGCGTGCGGCGAGACGTCGTGCTGGTACTGCCCGACGCCGATCGACTTCGGGTCCACTTTCACAAGCTCGGCGAGCGGGTCCTGCAGACGCCGCGCGATCGAGATCGCCCCCCGGATCGTCAGGTCGAGGTCGGGGAACTCCTCGCGCGCCGTCTCGCTCGCGCTGTAGATCGACGCCCCCGACTCGTTCACGAGGACGACAGGCACGTCGAGCGCCGCCTCGCGGAGCGCCTCGCGGACGAACGCTTCCGCCTCGCGCCCTCCCGTCCCGTTTCCCACCGCCACGCAGCGGATCGCGGCCGTCTTCACGCTCTCCACGAGCGTCCGCCGCGCCCGCTCGCGCGAGTCTTCGCCCTGGAGGTGGATCACCGTCGAGGCGACGTACTTCCCCGAGCCGTCGACGACGGCCAGCTTGCAGCCGGTGCGCAACCCCGGGTCGACGCCCAGGACCGCCTTCGGCCCGAACGGCGCGGCGAGGAGGACCTTGCGGACGTTCTCCGCGAAGACGTGGATCGCCGCCTCGTCGGCGACGTCCTTCAGCGCCTTGTGGACCTCCGCCTCGATCGAGAGGAGGACGTGCGCCTTCAACGCGAAGCGCGCCGCCTTCTTCAGGAACGGCTGCGCCGGCGTCGCGGCCCCCGCCCCCGACGCCCGCTCGAACTGGGCGAGGAGCCGCTCCTCGAAGCCGGGGTGCTTCGGGGCGTCGCCGAGCGAGAGGGTCAGCTCCTTCTCGAGCCAGCCGCGCCGCATCGCCAGGTAGCGGTGAGACGACTCCGGCTTCATCAGCGAGGCGACGGAATCCCGGAAGTCGAAGTACATCTCGTACTTGCTCGCGGGCTTCGGCTCCTCCCCCTTCGACGAGGCGAGGCCGCCCCGTTCGAAGGCTTCGCGGCGGACGTACTGCCGCAGCTCCTCCGTCTCCGAGAGCCGTTCGATCACGATCTCGACGGCTCCCTGGAGCGCAGTCGAAGCCTCGGCGAAGCCGGCCTCGGGGTTGAGGAAGGCTGCGGCCTTCGACTCCGGCGTCTCGGCCGGCGACGGCGAGGCGATTCCGTGCCCCACGTCCCAGAGCCAGTCGGCCAGCGGCTGGAGCCCCGCCTCGCGGGCGATGACGGCCTTCGTCTTCCGCTTCTTCTTGTAGGGGAGGTAGAGGTCCTCGAGCGTCGGGAGGTCGAACGTCGCGAGCAGCCGCGCCTTCAGCTCGGGGGTCAGCTTTCCCTGGGCCTCGATCTCGCCGACGACGAAGGCCTGCCGCTTGACGACCTCGTCCCACGTCTCCTTCGCCTCGAGGACGGCGAGCACGGCCACCTCGTCGAGGCCCCCGGTGGCCTCCTTGCGGTAGCGCGCGATGAACGGGACGGTGCCTCCCTCCGCCCCGAGGGCGAGGACGGCGGCGGCGGAGCGGGGAGGGATGCCGGGGTGCATTTCCTGGAACCAGGTTTCGAAGTTCACGCCGGATGATCGCAGAGGAGCATCCCGGCCGTAGCCCGGGCCCGGTGCCAGGCGTGCAATCGTGTATTGTCTTCGACAATACACGATTGCACGCCTGGCACCGGCTGATCTCAGGGCTCGATCTTCGTCCCGAGGACCTTCAGGAACGCCGCGAGCCAGGCCGGGTGCGCGGGCCAGGCCGGCGCGGTGACGAGGTTCCCGTCGACGTGCGCGGCGTCGACCGGGATGCTCATGTACGTCCCGTCCGCGCGCGTCACGTCGGGGCCGCAGGCCGGGTAGGCGCTGCACTCGCGCCCGCCGAGGACACCGGCGGCCGCGAGGAGCTGCGCGCCGTGGCATATAGAGGCGATCGGCTTCTTGGCCGCGGAAAAGTGGCGGACGATCTCGATCACCTTCTCGTTCAGGCGGATGTACTCGGGAGCCCGTCCGCCTGGGACGAGGAGGGCGTCGTAGTCGGCGGCCTTCACGTCGTCGAACGAGGCGTTCAGCGCGAAGAGGTGGCCCGGCTTCTCGGAGTACGTCTGGTCCCCCTCGAAGTCGTGGACGGCCGTCCTCACCTTCTCGCCCGCCTTCTTGCCGGGGCAGACGGCGTGGACGGTGTGCCCCACCATCTGGAGCGCCTGGAACGGGACCATCACCTCGTAGTCCTCGACGAAGTCGCCAACGAGAAACAGGATCTTCTTCACGCTCATCTGGTCCTCCGCTCGGTTCGGATCTCGGGGCGCCTCGGCGCCGCCGTCGATCCTAACGCCGGGACGTCTCGCCGCCGTGAAGGCCCTGCGGAGCGCGTCCCGGCCCTATCGGCCGAACCGGACGATCCCGAGGATCCGCTCTCCGTAGCGCTCCATGCGCGAGGGTCCGATGCCGCCGATGGCGGCGAGCTCGGCCTCGGTGCGTGGCTTGCGCGCCGCGATGTCGAGGAGCGTCAGGTCGGTCATGACCCGGAAGGCGGGCAGGCGGTGCTTCTTCGCCTCCTCGAGGCGCCAGCGCCGAAGCGCGTCAACGAGCGCGGGGAGCGCTCCCGGCGCCTCGGGGCCCGCCTTCGCCTTCCCCTTCGCCCGGCCTCCCCGCGAGGCGGCCGCCGCTTTCGCGGCCGGCTTCGGCAGGGCCGCCCGCTTCGGGATCGCGGCCTTCCCGTGCCTCTTCCTCGCGGCGGTCGTCGGTGGAACGACGACACGGGCGTCGATGACCGCCCCGGGCCGGCTCCCGTCTCCCGTGAGGAAGACGCGGCGGAAGCGGATGATCCGCCCGTCCTTCTCGAACTCGTCGTCCTCGATCCGCGCGAGCGCCGCGCGCACGAGGCCGCCCAGGAGCTCTTCGAACGCCCTGCGGTCCACCGCCGGGAACTGCCTCACGACCTCGGCGTGGAGCTGGCCCGTCGTCTGCCCGTCCCGCTGGCGGAGCAGCTCGAGGGCGCGGCGGAGCGCGGCCTCCTCCATCGGGCTCGTCTTCCGCGTCGCCGTGGCGATGCCGTCGGCGGGAGCGCAGACGTCGCACTGCCCGCACGGGGCGCCGTCGTCCTCCTCGTCACCGAAGTGCCGGACCAGCTGGAGCATCCGGCAGATCGGCCCGTCGGCGAAGCGCTGCATCAACACGAGCTGTGTCTTCCGGTGCTCGCGCTGCTCCTCGTAGGCGCGCTGCCAGCCCTCCTTCCCGCGCGAGACGTCCCCCTCGGGGGTGACGACGGCGCCGCCGAACGTCCAGAGCTTCTCGAGGGCCTTCTGGAAAACTTCGGCGTCGAGGGAGACGAGCTGCTGAAGCCCTTCCGTCGGAACCGGCTCGGCCTTCAGCGCGCGGAAGATCTCCTCGACGACGGGCGTCTCGGGGTAGTCGCGCCCGAGGAAGAACTCGTGCGTCCGGATGTCGCCGTACGAGTGGAGGAGGACGGCCCGCGACGGGAGACCGTCGCGCCCCGCGCGCCCGATCTCCTGGTAGTACCCCTCCACGCTCCCCGGCAGCCCCGTGTGGATCACCGTTCGCACGTTCGGCTTGTCGATCCCCATCCCGAACGCGATCGTCGCGACGATGACGTCCGCCCGCCCTTCGAGGAACCGGGCCTGCACGTCGTCGCGGTCCCGCGCCGTCATCCCCGCGTGGTAGGCCACCGCGCGCAGGTCGCGCTTCAGCTCCCCCGCCAGCGCCGTCGCCTCCTTCCGCGTCGGCGTGTAGACGATGGCGGGGCGCCGCCCCTCGGCGGCGAGGATCTCCTTCACCAGCTCCCCCCTGCGGCTCGGCGGCGCTTCGGCCACTTCCACCGCGAGGTTCGTCCGGCGGAAGCCGTGGATGAAGCGCCCCGCGTTCACGAGGCCGAGCTGGGCCCGGACGTCGTCCTGCACGCGCGGTGTCGCGGTCGCCGTCAGCGCGATGACCGGCGCGGGGCGCAGCAGCGGGAGCCTCGCGCCGAGGAGCCGGTAGTCGGGCCGGAAGTCGTGCCCCCAGTGCGAAATGCAGTGCGCCTCGTCGACGGCCACGAGCGCGGGGGTCCGTTTCGCGAGCATCTCCGGGAAACCGGGCACCGACAGCCGCTCGGGGGCGATGAAGAGGAAGTCGAGCTTCCCCGCGAGGTAGTCGAGGCAGACCTGCCGCGATGCGGCCCGCTCGCGCCCCGAGTGGATCCGCTCTGCGGCGAGCCCGAGCGCCTGCATCTTCGCCACCTGGTCTTCCATGAGCGCGATGAGGGGCGACACGACGAGCGTCGTGCCGCCCCTCGCAAGCCCCGGCAGCTGGTAGCAGAGCGACTTCCCAGCCCCCGTCGGCATCACCAGCAGCGCGTCGCGCCCTTCCACGACCGCCCGGCAGACCGCCTCCTGGTAAGGCCGGAACGCGTCGTGCCCGAACACCCCCTTCAGCAGCCCGCCGAGCCCCTCCGGCGGCACCGGCCCCCGGACCGCCCGCGACGCCAGACCCGCAGCAGCCGGGCGCCCCCCCGCGACAGCATCACCCGTCCGCGCCCCCGAAGCCCCCGACGTCCCCGACGTCCCCGATTCCGTGCCAGGCGTGAAACCGTGTATTCCCGATTCCGTGCCAGGCGTGAAACCGTGTATTACTGGCGTAATACACGGTTTCACGCCTGGCACGAGTCCCGGGGGCACGGCTCCTGCGCCCGGCGTCCGCCGGAACGCCTCGCCGACGACCTCCGTCACGTACGCCTCGATCCCCTTCATGAACGTCTCGAGACGTCCTTCGCCCTTCTGCAGGCGGGCGAGCTCGGCCTCCCAGCGTCCCGTGAGGGCGGGGCTCTTCACCGACTCCGGAACGAGGGCGATGAGGCGGATGCCTTTCTCGGTCGCAGAGAAGGCCTTGCCGTTGCGCTCGGCGTAGCCGCGCGTCAGGAGCGTCTCGAGGATCTCCGCGCGCGTGGCGGGGGTCCCGAGGCCGTTCTCCTTCATCGCGTCGGCCAGCTCCTTTTCGTCGAGCGTTCTCCCGGCGGTTTCCATGGCCGTCAGGAGCGTCGCGTCGGTGAAGCGCTTCGGCGGTCGCGTCTTCCGCTCCACGCCCGCCACCTCGACCACCTTCTTCCGCTGGCCGCGGGCGAGCCCCGGCGGCAGCTCGGCCTCCTCGACGTCGTCGTCCTTCTTTCGCGACGCGGGCTCGGGCTCCACCGCCTTCCACCCCGCCTCGACGACCATCGTCCCGCTCGAGCGGAAACGGTCGACGACGGGGACCGGCTCGCCCGCCGCGTTCCCGACCGCCGTCACGACCGTCGTCGTCGCCGCGACGTGCTCGTCGTGCCAGGCCGCGAGGAGGCGCCGCACCACGAGGTCGTAGAGCGCCTGCTCCTCCCGGTCGAGGTCCCGCGGGACGGTCGGCGTCGGCACGATGGCGTGGTGGTCGCTCACCTTCGCGTCGTCCACGTACCGGCTGCCGAGCGGCGTCTCGCCGGTCCCCCTCGCGAAGAGCCTGCCCCAGGCCGGCTCGAGGGCGCGGATCACCCGCGGCAGCGTCGCGGCCACGTCGCGCGAGAGGTGGCGGCTGTCGGTGCGCGGGTAGGTGATCGCCTTCTTCTCCTCGTAGAGCCGCTGCGCCACCTCGAGCGTCTTCTTCGCGCTCCAGCCGAGGAGGCGGTTCGCGTGGCGCTGCAGCTCGGTGAGGTCGAAGAGGAGCGGCGGGGGCATGCGGCGCGTCTTCGACTCGACCGACTCGATCGCCGCCTCGCCCGCCTTCGCCCGCGCGACGATCGCGGCCGCGGCCGCCCCGTCCTTCGGAAGGCGCCTGCCGCCCTCCTCCTTCTTCGCCGGGTCGAACCAGGTCCCCGTGTACCGCCCCGTCTCCCCCTCGAACGTCGCGACCACCTCGAGGTACTCCTCGGGAACGAAGGCGCGGATCGCCAGCTCCCTCTCGACGAGCATCGCGAGCGTCGGCGTCTGGACGCGCCCCACCGAAAGCTTCTCGTCGGTGGCGAGGGTGAACGCGCGGGAGAAGTTCATCCCGACGAGCCAGTCGGCCCGGCTCCGGCCGCGCGCCGCGTCGGCGAGCCGGTCGTACTCCTTCGCGGGCCGGAGCCGCGCGAGGCCGTCCCGGATCGCCTCCGGCGTCAGGGACGAGATCCAGAGCCGCTTCACCGGCTTCGTGCAGCCGGCGGCCTCGTAGAGCTGCCGGAAGATCAGCTCCCCTTCGCGCCCGGCGTCCGTCGCGCAGACGACCTCCGTCACGCGGGGGTCGGCGAGCACCTTCTTCACCGCCGCGAACTGGTCCTTCACCCGCTCCTGGACGACGAGGGGCCAGACCTCCGGGAGGATCGGCAGCCGGTCGCGCCTCCAGCTCTGCCACTCGGGACGCATCTGCCCCGGCTCGGCCAGCGCGACGAGGTGCCCGATCGCCCACGTCACCACGTGCCCCGCTCCCACGAGGCATCCCTCCCCGCGCTGCGTCGCGCCGAGCACGGCCGCCACGTCCCTCGCGACGGACGGCTTCTCGGCGACGACGGCGACGAAGGCGGGCCTGGGCATGGACGCCGGAGTATGGGACAGGCGGGCGACGCCGACCCCCGCCGACTCCCTTACACCGGCACGTCCAGGCAGCCCCCCGCCGCGATGTGGCGGACGGCGATCTCCGCGGGCTCGGGCTGGGCGAAGTAGAAGCCCTGGGCGAGGTCGCACTTCATCTCGCGCAGCGCGCGCGCGCTGTCGCGCTCCTCGATGCCCTCCGCCACGACGCCGAGGTCCAGGCTGTGCGCCAGCTGCACGGTCGACTGGACGATCGCGCGGCTCCGCGACCCGGAGGCCATGTCGGCGATGAAGGAGCGATCGATCTTCAGGACGTCCACCGGCAGGCGCTTCAGGTAGGAGAGCGAGGAGTACCCGGTGCCGAAGTCGTCGATGGCGAGGCGCGCCCCCGACGCCGTGAGCCGGGCGAGGGCCGTCATCGCCGTCTCCGGGTCGGCCATGATCGCCGTCTCGGTCAGCTCGAACTCCACCACGCCCGGGTCGACGCCCACCTCCCGGACGATTCCCGCGATCGCGTCGGGGCAGCTCCGGTCGAGGAGGTTCCGCATGGAGAGGTTGATCGCCATCGTCAGGCGCGGCAGCTGCCGGTTCCATCGCGTCAGCTGCTCGAGGGCGTTCTTCACCACCCAGCTGGTCAGCGGCAGCATCACGTCCGTCGCCTCGGCGAACGGCACGAACCTCCCCGGGGCGAGGAGCCCCAGCCGCGGGTGCCGCCACCTCACGAGCGCCTCGAACCCCTCGATGAAGCCGTACTGCAGCGCCACCTTCGGCTGGAAGTGGAGGACGAGCTCCCCCTCGCGGATCGCCCGTCCCAGCTCCGACAGCATGGCGAGGCGCTCCGGCGTGTGCTCGTCCAGCTCGCGCGCATAGCAGGCGACGCTCCC
>Ga0209573_1004734_pt1 | contig 13069 bp, 12 predicted proteins | sample TNRBio252014_DNA_FD_185870 | JGI IMG/M metagenome (GOLD analysis project Ga0209573, IMG submission 185870) | Wastewater treatment Type I Accumulibacter community from EBPR Bioreactor in Madison, WI, USA - TNR Reactor_6/25/2014_ DNA (SPAdes)... | ecosystem: Engineered > Bioreactor > EBPR >...
CCGGAGCCTTGTCGATGTCGCAGATGCCGGCCTGCGCCGGCGCCTTCGGATCGACCGCGAAATGCGCCCGTCCCTTGATGCGCTCGTAGGCGCCGACATTGCCGAACGTCTGCCCGCCCGCAAAGGCAAAGCGCTCTTTGATCTCGATCGTGATGCGGTTGGTCATGCGCTACTTTGTCCGATCCAGGTTACACTTCCCGCTCTCCCCGACGCACGTCATTTGCTATGGGGAGAGGGGACGAGGTCATTCCTAGGCACTCGTCACGTCACCGGCACGAGCTTCTGCAAGGATCGCAGCGGCCGCGGCATCGGCCGGTCCGGAAAACTCTGCGGCCAGTTCGTGTAGGCGACCTCGCCGACGTAGATGGCCCCCGTTGAATCCATGCCCAGGCCATGCGGCGACAGGAACTTGCCCGTCTCCGGTCCCGCGCCATCCTCGCCGCCGAGCCGCGCCAGGATGTTGCCCTTGTCGTCGACGATCGACAGACGCGGGCCCAGGTTCTTGTAGGCCCGGTTCACCGGCATCACCGGGCCGATCTCGCCGATCACGAACATCGGCTTCTTGCCCGCGCAGCACGAGCAATAAAGTCCGCTCGGCCGGTGCAGGTTGTTCCACTGCGTTTCGTACTTGCCGTTGCCGTCGAACACCTGGATGCGATGGTTTTCGCGATCGGCGACGTACACCCAACCGTCCTTGTCGGTGACGATGTTGTGCACGAGATTGAACTGACCCGGCCCCGATCCGCTCTCGCCCCACGATTTGATCAGCTTGCCGTCCGGCGTGTACTTGTGCACGCAGGCATTGCCATAGCCGTCCGAGACGTAGATCTCACCCTTCGGCGACAGCGCGGTGTGCGTGCAGCGATGGAACGGTTGGCCCGACATGAACGGCGCCGGCTTGCCGGCCAGCCCGAGCGTCATGAGCACCTTGCCGTCGGTCGTGCACTTGCGCACGGTGTGATCGCCGTCGTCCGTGCAATAGAGGACGTCGTTCTCGTCGATATGCAGGCCGTGTGCGCGCTTAAACACGCCCTCGCCCCAACTCTTGATGAAATTGCCATCGCGATCAAACACCATCATCGGGTGCTCGCCGCGATTGAAGACGTAGACGCGATCCTTCGAATCGCACGCCACTGCGCCAACGTCCATGAACTCCCAGCCGTCCGGCAGCTTGGCCCAGTTCTCGACGAACCGATAGCGATGCTCGCCCTTGCCGATCGTTACGCTCATGTCACACCGCTCCTCGAACGCACCATACTCTCTCCAGGGGGCAAACCGCTTCCGCTTCTCCCCACCTGCGCTGCGCTCACTCCCCACCCTCGATCATCCTCCACTGCCCCCTCTCCCCACCGGGGAGAGGGTCGGGGTGAGGGGGCACAGAGATCACCGCGAGATGAGCAACCAAAACCGCATCACGACCGACAATGCTCGTCCCCTCTCCCCGCAAGCGGGGAGAGGGTTAGGGTGAGGGGCGGCGGCAAACCCGGAGCCAACATCCGCCCCTCTTCCTAACCTTCTCCCCGTAAAGGACGGGGAGAAGGGACGTGGATGCTAACAACACCGAACGACAATTCTTGCCCTCACCACACCGTCTATTTCTTCGTCTTCTTCAGAAACGCCTTCGCCGGCCCCGGATCGATCACTGGATAAACCTCGAACGTCGCCGGAATGATCTCCGCCCACTCGTTCATCAGCCGATGCAGCGTCTCGTTGTCGGGCACGTCGAGCAGCGCGATAGCCCCGCGCCCCGTGCGCGCCCACACGCCCTTGCACAGCCCCTTCTCCTGCAGCGGCGCCAGCCATTCCCAATAGGCCTCTCGCTTCGGCGTCATCAGCGAAGGCTGCTCGGGCCTTGGCGTCGAGATCACCATGAACAACATGTCGTCAGTCCTTTCTCTGCAGCCGCGCCGATGGTTCGAACTGCCCCTCGAGCCGGTTGCCGTGCCGATGCACGAGACGCCATTGATCGTTCTCGCGCCGAAAAATGTGCGTCACGCGGTTCGTCCAACCCGTGGGTCCATCGACGCCGGACATCGCCGTCATGCGGTACGTCTCGATATCCGTGACGTAGAACATCTCCGCCGTCACGACCGTCGACACGTTCTGGTAGCTGACTGTACCGCCCTTGAATTGCGTTCCTGCCCACGTCCATCGTGTCGAGACGGCGTCCCAGCCCTTCTCGTAGCCGCCCCAGCCGTAGAAACTGGTTGCGTCCGCCGTGTGCGAATAGAGCGCCTTGATCGCCGACACGTCGCCGTTGGCGACCTTGCCCATCGCCGCGTGCAATTTCGCTATGGCCTCCTTCACAGAGTCCCCGACATCGTCTCCGGCGATCATGCCAACGCTCCCCGCTTCGCCAGATTGCGCATCAGGTCGGCCGCGCCGAACGTCCAGGGCCGCGCCTTGTCGGCATGCACCATGCGGTTGACCAGCGCGCCGAGAGCCGGCGCCGAGATCGTCACCACGTCGCCGACCTTATGCGTGAAGCCCTGGCCCTTTTGCCCGCGATCCTCCGTCGGCGCGAACATCGTGCCGAGATACAGCACCGCGCCATCCGGGTATTGATGCGTCTTGCCGATCATCTCGCCGACGAGATCGGCGGGGTCGCGCGCAATTTCCTTCATCGACGACTTCCCGGTCAGCTTGAAACCGTCCTCGCCTTCGACATTCAGCGCCACGTCCATGCCGCGCACCGTCTCGAGCGTGAAGCCCGCATCGAAGAACCGGATGAATGGCCCGACACTTGCCGACGCGTTGTTGTCCTTCGCCTTCGACAGCAGCAGCGCCGACCGGCCTTCGAAATCACGGAGATTGACGTCGTTGCCGAGCGTCGCACCGACGATCTTCCCCGTCGACGCGACGACGACAACCACCTCCGGTTCTGGATTGTTCCACGTCGAGCGTGGATGCAGCCCCGCCTCCATGCCGTGCCCGACCGCCGACAGCGGCTGTGCCTTGGTGAAGATCTCCGCGTCCTCGCCGATGCCGACCTCGAGATACTGCGACCATACGCCCTGCTCGATCAGCGTCTTCTTCAACGCCAGCGCCTGCTTCGATCCCGGCTTCAGCCGCCGGAGATCACCGCCAAGCTGCTTCTCCACCTCGACGCGGATAGCCGCCGCCTTCTCTGGCGCGCCTTTCGCCTGTTCCTCGATCACGCGCTCAAGCATTGAGCGCGCGAACGTCACGCCTGCCGCCTTCACCGCCTGCAGATCGACCGGCGCCAGCAGCCACGGCAACTTGGCATCACGCACGGCCTCCGGCGTGTTGGCCAGGATCGCATCGAGTGGCCCGAGGTCGTCGCCCTTCGCCGCACGCAAAACCGCCGCTGGATCGGCCGCCTCGCACAAGTCGCGCATCGTCGGAACGGCCTTAGTAATGTCGAACACGCGCGCCCGCTCGATGCGTACCACCGAAGGCCCACCGGCATCCGGCCGCCAGATGCGCCCCGCCAGCGCGGCGGTCGCCGCATCTCTCGGCAACGTTTGCGCCGCTGTCATCCGATCCTGCATCACATCACTCCGTTCTGGCCGGGTCGACCGTCAGCACCAGCGGCTTTGCGTCGGCCGAGGTCAGATAGACCGCGAGCCCCAGGGCCAGAGCCGCCGCGATGCCGGCAAAAATCCATTGGTAGGCCTCGGCAGCATAGCCCAGGGTGGTTCTCGGAAAGAAGCCCGGAATGAACCCGGTCCCGATCGGCATCAGCGCACACCCGAGAACCTGCGCCATGTTGAAGGTCGTCGCTCCTCGCCCCGCCAGCGGTTCTGGATAGAACGTGCGCCCATGCGAGACGACGACCACGCCGTAGGCTGAAACGGCGCACAGCAGGATCAGCAATCCGATGGCGACAGCCACCGGCGGCCGCGGCATGGCCGCCAGCGCCAGCAGCGTGGCAATCGTCGCCGTCGCGCCGCCGGCCGCTACCCACTTTCGCGTATTGAATAGCCGGTCGAGCGGCCCCGTCACCAGCACGCCGATCGTCTGCGCCACGGCCATGCCGATCAGTACGTTGCCGCGCGCCACCGGCGTCAGCCCGTGCACGTCGTGCAGATATGGCCCCGCCCAGAGCCCCATCATCGTCGCCAGCACCGCATAGGCGAAGAACTGCAGTGCCATCACCCGCAACAGCCCCGGCAACCGCACGATGGTCACGAAGCCGTTGAGCGCCGCACTGAGCGTCTCCCTCGATCGCGCCGCTGGCCGCGCGCCCGGCGGATCGTCGCGCACCAGCGCCAGGAACAGCAGCCCGACGATTGCCTGCACGCCGGCCATCATCACGAAGGCCATCCGCCATCCCAGCCGCTCCGCCAGCAGCGCCAGTGGTGTTCCCGCTGCCGCGATCCCAATCATGCTCGCCGCGAACACCCACGACAGCGCCGTGCTCCAGCGGGCCCTCGGATACCAACGCGAGATCAGGAACACCGTCGCCATGAAGCTGCCGCCATGGCCGAGGCCGAGTACGAACCGCGCCAGCGCCAGTCCGCGGCCGGTCTCGATCGAGGCGTGCAGCACGGCACCAGCCACCGCTACGCCCGCAAGACCCGCGACGGTCCACCGCGCCCCGATCCTGTCGAACAAAATGCCGACAGGCACCTGCGCCGCCCCGAGCGCCAGAAAGAAACACGCCCCCGCGAAGCCCAGCATCTCCGGGCTGAGTGCGAGGTCACGGATGAGTTCCGGCGCGATGACTGTCGTCGAGGCGCGAAAGAACTGCGACAGCCCCGTCGTCGCCGCCAGCATGAGAACCAGCACGGCCGCCGCGCGCCATGGCGGATCGTCCACCCGGCCCGGCATCGCAACCAACAGTTCCGGCGCGCTCTTGGACCCCGCGCTCACGCCGCAACCGGCCGCGCGCTGTCGCGAACCTGCGTGCGATGCATGTGCCGACGATACTGGGAATCGAGCTGGTTGCGCCTGTGCAGCGTGCAGCGGTTGTCCCAGATCACCAGGTCGCCCTTCTGCCACTGCTGCGCCCAGTGCGCATTGCCGCTCTCGATGTGCGCCCAGAGTTTGTCGAGCAGCGCATCGCTCTCCGCATCCGACAGGCCGACGATCCACGCATTCGGCCGCCGGCCGAGATAGAGCGACGGTCGTCCCGTCTCCGGGTGCCGCACCACCAGCGGATGCACCGCTCCCGGCCGCTCCGCATTCGAGTAGGCCTCGTTGAAGCCGTTGCGCAACTGCCCCGAGGAGTTCCGCGTCGCATCGTGCTTGCAGCTCAAGCGCGCGATGCGGCTTTTGAGATCGGCAGGCAAGGTCTCGTAGGCGGTGTAGAGGTTGTAGAAGAACGTCTCGCCGCCAACGGGCGCCGTCTCGATGCCATAGAGCAGGCTCGCTTTGGGCGGCAGCTCGTTGTAGCTCATGTCCTGATGCCAAACGAGTTCGGAGTTGCCGAGACCGCCGACGGGCTTGCCGCCCTCGATCACGTTCGAGATCACCGCGATCTCCGGGCGGCTCGCATGGTTCGGGTCCTTCGCAGCCCGGATCGGCGCCATGTCCAGGTCGCCGAAGCGCCGCGAGAATGCGATCAGCGCCTCGTCGTCGAGGCTCTGTCCGCGAAACCGCAGCACGAGATGCTCGTTCCACGCCCTGTAGATGGACTTGAACGTCGCATCATCGAGCGGCTGCCGGAGATCGATCCCCGCGATATCGGCGCCGAGTGCTTTGCCCGTCGGCACCACGTTCAATGCCATTGCTGCCTCCACCGCTGTCATCGCCAACCGGACGTCCCGGCAATGAAACATTGGCTGAGCTTAGGTTCGAGCCGCGTTCGACGCAAATGCTGTCCTCGGGCGGACCCGCGCGGATGCGGGTGGGCATCCGAAGCGCAGGGAACGACGCCGTTGGCTCACGCCCCGACCCGGCACGGCGCCACCGGCACGCCCGCCACATCCGCACGCGTGCGAAACACGCTTCCCGACCGCTCGTCCGGTGCTCCGCGCGAGCCGGTCACAATATAGAGGTCGCGCAGGTCGTCGCCGCCGAAGCACACGCTCGTCACCATCGGCAAGGACACCTTGATGTCGTGCCGGTGCCGGCCATCAGGTCCGAACACGGCGACCCGGCCACCATGTGCATCGGCGACGAAGACGGAACCATCCGCTGCCACCTTGAGGCCATCCGGAACGCTGCCGGCACCCATGTGCGCAAAGCACTTCCAGTGTCCGAGCGTCCCATCGGGCTTCACATCGTGCACGCGGATCAGCTCACGTCGCGCGTCGCAATGATAGAGCCGCGATCCATCCGGTGACAGGCCGAGCCCGTTGGTCACGAGAATGCCGTCGGACACCCGGTGCACCGATCCGTCGACATCGATCATCCACAGGAAGCCCGGCTTCATCTCCTCGCCGCCGAAAATGCGGAAGGCGAGCGAACCGACATAGATGCGCCCGGCCGCATCGGTGGTCAGATCGTTGAACCCTGTCGCGCCGTTCGCCTGCGCCGTGTCGAGCAAGATACGCGTCTCGTGCGAACCGAGCTGCACATGCGCGATGTCCCGGCCGCCGACCACCAACCCGCCGTCGGCATGCAAGGCGATCCCGCCGACACCCCGCCGCTTCGGAATCACAGTCGCAACGCCATCGTCCCGGTCCAGCAGATACACGCCACCGCCGAGCACATCGGAAAAATAGAGACCCTTGCCCGCATCCCACGTCGGCCCTTCGACGAGTCCGTAACCTGTTGCGAACTTTTGCATGCGCCACCCTCCCGCAGCATTGTCCTCGACGCGCTCACCTACCCGGCATATCGGTTCGGCACCGGCTTCAGCCCCAGGTTTTCCCGGAGCGTCCGCCCCTCGTACGCAGTGCGCATCAGCCCGCGCCGCTTCAGCTCCGGCGCGATCATCTCCACGAAATCCTCGCAGCCGGCGGGCAGATGCGTCGGCGTGATGTTGAAGCCGTCGCAGGCTCCCGTCTCGAACCAATCCTGCATCACGTCCGCGATGTCCGCCGCCGTCCCGATCACCGAAAAAGCACCTTCACCCGCCACGCGCTGGTAGAGCTGCCGGATTGTCGGCTGCTCGCGTCGGATACGCTCGACGAGCTGCTTCGACAGGCTCTTGATCCCCGTCGGACCGTCGCCATCGAGCGGCACCGGCCCGTCGAGATCATGGCCTGAGAGATCGCCCAGCGGACCGCTCAGCCGGTTGAGGCCGACCAGCGGATCGAGCAGCTCCTGCAGTTGCTCAAACTTGGCGCGCGCCTCCTCGCGCGTTCGTCCGACAATGGTACGCACGGCCGGCAGCACTTTGACATCCCCAGGCTCCCGGCCGAACCGCACCGCCCGGCCCTTGATGTCGTCAGTGAAGGCGCGCGCCGCGGTCGTGTTGTCATTGATGCAGTAGACGATGTCCGCTGTCGCCGCCGCCAGGTCGCGCCCCTGCTCCGACGCGCCGGCTTGCACGATGATCGGGTGGCCCTGCGGCGGCCGCGCCATGTTCAGCGGCCCCGCCACCTTGAAGAAGCGCCCGTCGTGATTGAGCGCGTGCAGCTTCGCCGGATCGTGGAAAACGCCGCGCGCCTTGTCGAACAGGAAGGCATCGTCCTCCCAACTGTCCCAGAGGCCCCGTACCACGTCGACGAACTCCGCAGCGCGGGCATAGCGCGTGTCGTAGTCGAGCTGGCCGTCGCGCCCGAAGTTCCGCGCCTCCGCGTCCGACCACGACGTGACCACGTTCCAGCCGGCCCGACCGCCGCTGATCCAATCGAGCGTCGCGAACTTCCGCGCCAGGTTGTAGGGCTCGTTGTAGGTCGTCGATGCCGTCGTCACGAGCCCGATATGCCGCGTCACGACGGCCAGCGCCGGCAGCAGCGTCATCGGCTCCATCTCGACGAGCTCGTAGCCGAGCCTTTGGAGGGACCCCGCCGGCACGTCACGCTCGCGGATGCCTATGCCATCGGCGAAGAAAATCAAATCGCAGTGGCCCCGCTCCGCTGCCTTGGCGCTGCGCGCATAATGCTCGAAGCGGAGCGTGCCGTCAGCCGGCACATCCGGATGCCGCCACGCCGCCGGATGATATCCGAGACCGCGTATCGACATGCCGATCACCATCCGCCGGCGCGTCATCGCAGTGCGACCTCCCCGCGATAGGATCAGGACTTCACGTCGATGCGATAGAACCGCAACGCATTATCGGCGAACAGCTTGCGACGATCAGCGAGCGACATGTGCGCGACGGCCGCCTTGAAGCAGGAATAGAGATAATCCCAGCTCCCCTTGAGGCCATCCACCGGAAAATTCGACGCGAACATGCAGCGATCGACGCCGAAGATGCGGATCGTGTCGAGGATCAGAGGCTTGTTGGCCGCCAGCGTCCACGGCTGCCCGGCAACTGGAAAGCCCGACACCTTGCAATAGACATTCGGACAATCCGCCAGCGCCTCGAGCCCGCGCCGCCAAACGCTGAGCGCCTCGGGCGACCGGTCGAGCGCGTAGCCGTGATGATTGAGCACGACGCGCAGGTTCGGATGCTCGCGCACCACGTCAGCCGCTTCGGCCAGATGCCACCACACCACGCGCAGATCCCACGACAGGTCGTGCTTCCGCAGCAGATCGAGCCCCGCCCGCCATTTCGGATCCTGCATGCTGCGCGGCTGCCCCCGCACACTGTCGTTCGGCCCCTTCGAGATCACCGGCTTCGTGCGGATGCCGCGCACCAGCGGGAATTTCTTGTGCGCCAGCAGGATCTCCTCGCTGTTCGGCTCGTCGATCCAGGCATGCGCCACGATGGCGTTCGGCATCCCATGGCGTGCGGCGATCCCCGCCAGCCACCCGGTCTCGGCGACCTGCATCGACCGATCGCATTCCGCCTCGACATGCACGGTCGCAATCACGTTGTGCAATGCCGAGTCGCGGCGAAACTCCGGTGGCAGATACGTCCGCCGCAGCGCCGAGTTGTCGCCCTGGTAGGCGTGCTCGCTACTGCCGGGCTTCAGCCAGGGATAGCTGATCGGCCCTTCGAGATCCCACAGGTGATGATGCGCATCGACAATCGGCAGATCGTCGTAGAGGTCTTGCCGGAACATTGCACTCTCCGCTGCCTCCAGCGCATCGCGAGCCGGGCCGCGATACGCTGGAGGTCTTAGCAACTTCGCCGCCGTTTGGCCGGTCGGCCGGCCTCAAATCACCCCTTCTCGTTCGAGAAGATGATCGTGCCCGATGCCGCGAACATGCCGCCGACGCCGTGACAGACCGAGATCTTGGCGTCTTTCACCTGTGCCGGCGCGATGCCGCGCATCTGCCGCACACTCTCCTGCAGCGCATACATGCCGTACATGCCCGAATGCATGTACGAGAGGCCGCCGCCGTTGGTATTGCACGGCAGCTTGCCGCCAATCGCCGTGTGCCGCTCGCCGATGAACGCCGCCGCCTCGCCGCGCTTCACGAAGCCCAGATCTTCGAGGCCATAGAGCGGCAGGTGCGCGAACGCGTCGTAGATCATCAGGTGGTCGACGTCGGAATGCTTGATGCCCGCTTCGTCGAACGCCTTCTTGCCCGAGACGCGGAACGCCTTCGATGACGTGAAGTCCTCCATCTGCGAGATCATCGGCCCTTCGACCGACTCACCCGTGCCGAGGATGTAGACCGGCTTGGTCGGGAAATCCTTGGCCCGCTCGGCGCTGGTCAGGATCAGCGCGCCACCACCGTCCGTGACGAGGCAGCACATCAGGATGCGGAACGGGTAGGCGATCATTCGCGACTTCAGCACGTCTGCGACCGTGATCGGATCCTTGAACGTCGCGCGCGGGTTCTTCGCCGCCCACTCCCGCTGCACCACCGACACCATCGCGATCTGCTCTTCCGTGATGCCGTAGGTCTTCATGTACCGCATGACGGGGATCGTGAACATCGTCGGCGGACCGAACACACCATAGGGTGCCTCGAACTGCCCCGCGAGGCTGTCCGGATAGGGCGGACGCGGCGTCGGCGCCACGCGGCTCTTGCCCGACTCGCCGTGCGTGATCAGCACCGTCTTGCACAGCTCCTCGTTGATCGCCGCCGCCGCGTGCCGCACGTGCAGCATAAACGAGCAGCCGCCGACCGCCGTACCGTCGGCCCACGTCGGCGTGATGCCGAGATACTGCGCCAGCGCCTGCGGCACCTCGCCCGCCGTCGCCACGCCGTCGATATCGGACGGCTTCAGCCCGCAATCCTTCATCGCATTGAGCGCCGCGTCCGCGTGCAACTGGATCTGCGACATGCCGGGAATGACGCCGAGCTGCGTCGTCTCCGCCGCCCCGACCACGGCCACTGATTTCTGCTTCATGTTTCTCTCCTTGGCGCTTCGGTTGCCCACGCCTTCGCGGAGCGAGCTCCGCTACGGCGCAACCGCGCCTATGGTGTCCAGACCCGACGGATCACTTTCCAGCCGGCTTGAAGAATGGCAGCGAGATGGCGTCGTTCTGCGCCTCGAAGGTCACCTCGAGGTCCATGTCGAGCTTGAGCGCCTCGGGCGTCTGCGGACAACCGACGATGTTCGTCATCATCCGCGGCCCTTCGGCGAGTTCCACGACGGCGATGGCGTAGGGTGGATCGAAGCCCGGAGCCGGGCGCGCGTGAATCACATACGAGAAGAGCTTCGCCTTGCCCGAGGCCTTCACCACCTTGACGCTGCGCGAGCCGCATTTCGGGCAGAATGGCCGCGGCGGGAAATACGTCTTGGAGCAGTCGTTGCAGGTCTGCAGGCGCAGCTCGCCGGCCTTCGCCCCTTCCCAGTAATGCTGGGTCTCTGGCGTCGGTTTTGGCAACGGTCGCTTTCCTTCGGCCACGGGCGTCCTCCTGGTCGTTTGGGTCTCTTTGAGTGGCCATAGTGGCGCAGTCTTCGGGCTGGAGGCAAATGCTACCGCCTGCTGCATAGCCGAAGGGCCAATCCCACGCCCCCTCGCATGCCCCGCCTTTTGCCGCTAGACAGAGGTCAGGCAGCACCAAGACCAAAAGCCACCAGGGAGAGCCGACATGGCCGGCGAGCACTACGACAATCTCGAGACGCGTGACCCCGCCGCCCGTGAAAAGGCCCAGCTCGACCTGCTGCCGGATCTGCTCCGCCACGCCATGGCCAACGCCCCGGGCATGGCCGAGCACCTGATGGGCGTCGATGCATCGGCCATCACCTCGCGTGAAGCACTCGCCACCCTGCCCGTGCTGCGCAAATCCAACCTGAAGGAGTTGCAGACGAAGCGCCCGCCCTTCGGCGGCTTCGCCACCTCCGACGTCGGCCGCCTCGGCCGTGTCTTCATGTCGCCCGGCCCGATCTTCGAGCCCGAGGGCTATGCCAGCGACTGGTGGCGTGCGGCCCGGGCATTGTTCGCCGGCGGCGTGCGACCGGGCGACATCGTGCATAACACCTTCGCCTACCACCTGACGCCCGGCGGCTGGATCATGGACTCCGGTGCCCGTGCCTTGGGTTGTGCCGTCATCGCCGCCGGACCCGGCAACACCGAGCAGCAGCTCGACATCATCCACCACGTCCGTCCGACGGTTTATGCCGGCGTCCCCGACTACCTGAAGATCCTGCTCGACAAGGCCAAGGAAGCCAAGCGCGACGCCTCCTCGATCAAGAAGGCCGTCGTCTCGGGCGGCGCCCTCTTCCCGTCGCTGCGCGCCGAGTACAAGGAGCGCGGCATCGCCTGCTACCAGAGCTTCGGCACCGCCGACCTCGGCATCATCGCCTACGAAAGCCCCGCCCTCGAGGGCATGATCGTCGACGAAGGCGTCATCATCGAGATCTGCCGCCCCGGCACCGGCGAGCCGCTACCCGACGGCGAGGTCGGCGAGATCGTCGTCACCGCCTTCAACCGCGACTACCCGATGATCCGCTTCGGCACCGGCGACATGTCCGCCGTCCTGTCCGGTTTGAGCCCGTGCGGCCGCACCAACAGGCGCATCAAGGGCTGGATGGGCCGCGCCGACCAGACCACCAAGGTCAAGGGCATGTTCGTGCATCCCGAGCAGATCGCAGAGGTCGGCAAGCGCCATCCGGGCCTCGGCCGCCTGCGCCTCGTCGTCGGCCGCTCCGGCGAGCAGGACGTCATGCGCCTCAAGGTTGAGGCACCCGGCAACGATTCCGGCCTCGCCGCGCGCCTCGCCGAAACCGTGCAGTCCATCACCAAGCTCAAGGCCGAAATCGAGATCGTCGCGCCGGACTCACTCCCCAACGATGGCAAGGTCATCGCCGACGAGCGCACCTACGGCTAAGCCGTCTCCCCCCTCAACGTCACACCCGCGTCGTGTCGCAGACACGCCAGTGAGATCATGTCGCAGACACGCCGGCGGCACAACCGCGTACCAACCCACCCTCCGCGTCACGCCCGCGAAGGCGGGCGCCCACGACGGCCGCCAGCAGGCGCAGCGTCCACAATTATGCTCGTGGATGGCCGCGTTCGGATCTGAGGCGCGTCTTCGACGCGACGCGGCCAGGACGTGGATCGAGTGGGGATGCGGTGTCACCCCACTTCCCACTCCCAACTCCCAACTCCCAATATCAAAGGGCGGCCCGAAAGCCGCCCTTTGCCGTCTCATCTCGAACACGGGTCGTCACGCACCCTTGCCGCCATCGCCCTTTCCCGACGGCGCATCGCCGAGCGAGTAGAGCTTGGTCAGCAGCGCATCGAGACCGCCGCCGCCCGATCCCGCGTGAAGATCGATCCGGCCGACCTTCTCGACGAGGCGCTCCAGCGCCTCGAGCTCCTTCAGCTTCAGGAGGAGCGGATTGTCCTCCATCAGCCGCGCCGTGTTGAGCAGCGAGCGTGTCGCCGCCGTCTCCTCCTGGCGCCGGATCAGGTTCGCCTTCGCCACCCGCTCCGCCTCGACCACCTTGTTCAGGAGGTCGCGCACATCGCCCGGCAGGATCACGTCCTTGACGCCAATCTCGCCGATCTCGGTGCCAAGCTCCGTCGAGCGCGAGGCGACGAACGTGCGCACCTCCTTGTCGATGGTGTCTCGCGCCGCCAGGATCTCGTCGAGCGTCCGCGTCGCCACCGCCTCGCGGATGGCGAACTGGATCAGCTTGTAGAGCGTGCCCGGCACGTCGCCCGACGCTGTCTGCGCCTTCTCCGGATCGACGATCCGG
>Ga0209573_1004735_pt1 | contig 13068 bp, 15 predicted proteins | sample TNRBio252014_DNA_FD_185870 | JGI IMG/M metagenome (GOLD analysis project Ga0209573, IMG submission 185870) | Wastewater treatment Type I Accumulibacter community from EBPR Bioreactor in Madison, WI, USA - TNR Reactor_6/25/2014_ DNA (SPAdes)... | ecosystem: Engineered > Bioreactor > EBPR >...
ACCCCTCACCCGCCAGTGGGCGAGGGGGAACGAACGATGCGGCGCAGGAATTAGTTGCCGGAGGGCAGGCTTTCCTTGATTAGCTTGTCGAATTCGGCCTTGAAGCGCCCCATCAGATCACTGAGCGCTTTGGAGTCATCCATGAATTTCTGATTCAGGCTCGAAATCGTCTCAGCTTGGCTGGTTAAAAACGCTTGCAGACTGGCCGGATCGCTTATGTCGGCGGCGGCCTTCATCCGGGCCATCGCCATGTCCATGTAGGATTGCAGGGCGCTCATCTGAAAATTGACCAGCGCTTCCAGATTGGCGGCGGACAGTTTGTTCGCCTTGAGCGCGGGACCCATCAGGTTTTGATACTGCGAAGACATTTTGGCCAACATATCGTTGGTCATAGCGATTCTCCTAAAAGAAGTCGGTGAACAGTGAAATTGTGCGGTTGCAGCATAACGTAGTTTTTGTTGCAGTGCAATATGACTCGGCGTGATTTTTTACCATGCGGAATGGACGGCGGCGACGCGAAACCCGGTTGTTACGGACTCTGTTTTGGGGTAATTTGAAAAACCAAGGAGATGGCATTCCTCCTTATAACCGCCGCAATGGCTGATGATGCCTACAGACTTTCTCGGGAACAGGAAGCTGGCGGCGTGTTTTGATGATTCCCCCTGCTACCCGCTTTATCCCGAGCGCCGCTAACACATTAGTCAACAAGGGATGATATGGGTTTTTACGCCTTTCTCGCTATTGGCTGCGGCGCCGCAACGGGCGCCTGGCTGCGCTGGGGGTTGGGTATCTTGCTCAATCCGGTATTCCCTACGGTGCCGCTTGGCACGTTGGCGGCGAATCTGCTGGGCGGATTCCTGATGGGCATGGCGATGGAGTTTCTGCTTGAACGCACGCTCCTGCCGCCCGAACTGCGCCTGGCCATGACTACCGGCTTTTTGGGCGGCCTCACCACCTTTTCCACCTTTTCCGCCGAAACCGCCACCTTGCTCCTGCGTGAAGAATACCTTTGGGGCATAGCCATTGTGCTGGCGCATGTCGTCGGTTCGGTGACCATGACCCTGTTGGGGATTTTGGCGATGAAACTCTTGTTTACGATGGGGGCGCCTTGATGAACGGAACCTATCTGAAATTCTATGTCCATGAACATCGCCGGCATCACGGCATTCTGCTTTACGAATGGCTATTGGAGCGCGCTAAAAAGCTCGGCATTCACGGTGGATCGGCATTTCGCGCTATCGCTGGCTTTGGTCAACAGGGCGTCTTGCACGAAGACCATTTCTTTGAGTTAGCGGGCAACCTGCCGGTGGAAGTAGCGTTCATGGTCAGCGACGAGGAAGCCGTGCAGCTTCTGGAGTTGATCAGGCAGCAAAAAATTCACGTTTTTTACATGAAGATGGCGGCTGAGTATGGTGTGATCAACGGACAGTAAGTCGCTGCCGCATCGGGTCGCTGCTTCATGATCAGGATGATAGGGGTCTGTGTCCTCTCGCCAGGTCAGGGATGTGGTCTCCTGGCGGCAAGCCGCTGACCGGCGCTGGCTTGGCGATAGCGGGGCATTAGCGGATAATCCGCACTTTCGTGAAAATGGATGCCGTCCCCATGTGGTTCAAGAATCTGACCCTGTTTCGTTTGGTCGAGCCGTTTCCCCTGAATGCCGAAACATTGGCGATGCGGCTGGATCGACGCGCTTTTCAGCCCTGCCCCAATTTTCAGCCGAGCGCCGCTGGGTGGACGCCGCCGTTGGGCCGCAAGGCGCGGGATCGGGTTCATGCGGTGGCGGGACGGTGGCTAATGTGTCTGCGCACTGAAGAAAAGTTGTTGCCGCCGATTGTGGTTAATCAAGTGCTGGCCGAGCACATCGCCCTGATTGAAGATGAGCAGCGGCGGTCGGTGCGGCGGCGGGAAAAGCTGGAATTGCGCGATCAGCTCGTGCAGGAATTGTTGCCCCGCGCCTTGACCCGTAGCCGACTCAGCTATGCTTACCTGGATGCCGTCGGCGGCTGGCTGGTGGTGGACAGCGCCAGCCCGCGTGGAGTCGAAGAACTCACCGGCGTCTTACGTGAAACGGTCGATGACTTGCCAATCGCGCCGCCCCGGGTTCGGCAATCTGTCTCAGCGACCATGACCGCCTGGCTGACTGAAGGCCAGGCGCCCGGGGAATTCATGCTGGGCGATCATTGCGAACTGCGTGAGGGCGGCGAGGACGGCGGAGTGGTGCGTTGCCGAGGGCAGGATTTGACCGGCGATGAAATTCGCGCCCATCTGACCGCCGGCAAGCAGGTTACGCAGTTGGGGTTGATCTGGAATGACCGGCTGGCGTTCGTGCTGGACGAAGCGCTGGTGGTGCGCCGACTCCAGTTCCTGGATGTGGTGCGCGAGTTGTTGCAGGATGATGCGGACCATTCTCCAGAAGCGGTGTTTGACGCCGAATTTGCGTTGATGACCGGGGAACTGGCGCTACTGTTGCCGCGCCTGCTGGAATTGTTCGGTGGTGAGTCGTAGCGCTTTGAATTGGACGGCTGGAACAGGCGGCATATGAACAGTTGGCAATTAAGCTTGATCGTACTGGTCGCGCTGGCAGCGATGATTGGCAGTAGCGGCTGGTGCATTTTGCGCCATGGCCGGGAACGGAAACAGCAGGTCGAGAAACGGTTGCGAGCGATGGAGAAGGCGGCGGCCGAGAAGGCTACAGCGGAGAAAGCGGCCGAGGAGCGAAAAGCACAGATGGAAGGCGCGGCAATGGCTCGGTCGGCGGAACGATTGGCTGCCAAGCGTCTGGCTGTGGAGCAAGCGGTGGCGGAAAAAGCCGCAGTGGAGAAGGCTGCGGTGGAGCAGGCTATCGCTGAATGGGCCGCCGCCGAGCAAGCCGAAGCTGACCGGGCGCGCCATCAGCGCGCTAGCGAAGATCACCAGGAAGGCGAAGCAAGCCATGGGCGAATGCGGGCGCTTGAGGACGCCATTACCGAGTGGATTGAGGCGGAACGGGAAGGGAATCGGCTGACCGCGACCACTACGCCGGGCAAACCGACCGATAAGACTTACACCCGAACCGAGGCGATTCACCAGCAGGTGCGTTCAGTCACTGCACTCGTCGAGAAGGAAGCCTGCGACCTGGAATTCATCAAGAACCGCATTGACGCCGATGTGGATTTCCTGCCGCTTGAATTCCAGCAAACGGTTGAGGACTGGAAGGCTGGCAAGGTCTTTCGGCGCAGCACGTTTGACGATCTCAAGCTGCGGTTCCGCTACAAGGCTTATTCGATTGAAGACGGCTACGAAATTTTCTGCATATATGACGAGTGGCTCAGTCAGCAGCGCCAGAAATTGCGGGTATTTATCCGCCTCCTGAGCGTTGCTGAGGTGGAACCGTCCGAAAGCATTCAGGCGGCTATCGAGCGGGTGGAAAAAAATGAGCGGGAGAAGTATCTGGAAATGGACGTCGACGTGATTTTCACCTTGCGCGATATCCGCGCCATTCTGGAGAAATTGATCGGCATGGAAACCATGCTCAAGGAGCTGGAAGCAGTGTGCCGCAAGCGTTCCGAACAAATTATTGCTCCATCCTGGGAGGCGCGGGGATCGTTGTAAGCAGCGATCAGCGCCGGCGCAAATCACCGGGATGACGCTATAATCGATTCCAGCGGTGAAGCATACGTTGACCCCGCTTTCCGCCTCACTCCTTCAGAGCTTTTGAAGGTTTGGAAATCCGCCAAGCTGAGGATTTTTTGATGAGAAAAACGTTGTCTCTGCTGTTATTTTCCGTGCTGATGTCCCTGGGCTTGACCGCCTGGGGCGCAGAGAAGACCCTCAATCTGGGTGTTATTGCCGAACTGACCGGCGATATGCCCGCCGTCGGCGCATCCTGCCGGAACGCCGCTGAAATGGCCGTCAAGGAGATCAACGCTGCTGGCGGTCTGCAAGTCGGCAAGGAGAAAATGAAGGTCAACCTGATTGTCGAGGATAACGCTGGCAAGGCCGATCAATCCGCCGCCGCCGCGCAGAAATTGATTACCCAGGATGAGGTGTTGGCGATTGTCGGTCCCAACGCCAGCCGCTACGCCATCCCGGCGGCGGAAATCGCTGAAAGCTCCGAGACGGTGCTGATTACCCCCTGGTCGACCAATCCCAAGACCACGCTGGACACCGCTACTAATGCGCCCAAGAAATATGTGTTCCGGGCTTGCTTCATCGACCCGTTTCAGGGTGGCGTATTGGCCAAGTTCGCGCTGGAAAACCTGAAGGCGAAAAAGGCCGCCGTGTTGTACGACGTAGCTTCCGACTATAACAAGGGCATCGCCGAAGTATTTAAGGCCAACTACGAAAAGCTGGGTGGCCAGATCGTGGCGTTCGAGACCTACACCACCAATGATAAGGATTTCTCGGCGCAACTGACCAAAATCAAGGATGTCAAGCCGGATGTGATTTTCCTGCCCAACTATTACAGCGAAGTGCCTTTGCAAGTGCAGCAGGCCAAGCGGTTGGGCATCGATGTTCCCTTCATTGGCAGCGATTCCTGGGGGAGCAATGAACTGTTGACCCTGGGCGGCGCCGACCTGAACGGCTACTACTTCAGCACCCATTACGCGGCGGATAATGCCGCGCCTGCCGCTAAAAAGTTCATCGAGGATTACGAGAAGACCTACGGGGCGAAGCCGGATGATGTCGCGGCGCTGACCTATGATGCGTTCGGGTTGCTGTTTGGCGCGATTCAGAGCGCCGGCAAGGCCGACCGTGAAGCGATCCGGGCGTCCCTGTCCGTCCTGCCGGAGTACAAGGGTGTGACCGGCGATATGCAGTTCCATGCGGATTCGCGCGATCCGATCAAGAGCGCGGTGATCCTGCAAATCAAGGACGGCAAGTTCACTTACTTCACCAATGCGAGTCCTTGAAGGGGGCAGCGAGATAGCGAAGTAGCGATTAGCGACAGGTAGACCGTTCGCTCCTCGCTACGGGTAATCGCCAGAGCGGCCCCAATGGGCCGTTCTTTTTGCCAAACAGCCGCATAACGGGACACGACCTTGAGCGACGGGATCGTTTATTGGCTTCAGCAAATCTTGAACGCCCTGCAACTGGGCAGCATCTACGCCCTGATCGCTCTGGGCTACACCATGGTCTATGGCATTCTGACCATGATCAATTTCGCCCACGGCGACGTATTCATGGTGGGTGCCTTTTTCTGTTTCCTGGCAGCGACCGCGCTGGGTTTACCGTTCGCGCCCACCCTGTTGTTGACCATATTGGGTACGGCATTGTTGGGCGTGGTCATTGAGCGGCTGGCTTATAAACCGCTGCGCAATGCGCCCCGGGTATCGGCGATCATCACCGCGCTGGGCGTAGGGCTGTTTCTGGAAAACTTTACCCTGGCGCTGGCGCCCTATCCGAAGAATATCCCCCCGTTGCTGGAGAATGTGACCTGGAATCTGGGCGGGGTCTCCCTGTCTTCTCTGCAGGTCATCATCATTTTCCTGTCGCTAGGGTTGATGCTCGTGCTGGATTATGTGGTGCATCGCACGCCGGTCGGCATGGCCATGCGCGCCATTTCCTGGGACAAGACCTTTGTGCCACTGATGGGCATTCCAGTGAATCTGATTATCTCCATCACCTTCGCCATCGGTGCGGGGTTGGCGGGCGCAGCCGGCACCATGTACGCCCTGGCTTATCCGGTCATTGATCCGTACATGGGCATCATGGTCGGTTGGAAAGCGTTTATTTCCGCCGTGGTCGGCGGCATCGGCAACATTCGCGGCGCGATGATCGGCGCGTTTATCCTGGGCGGGGTGGAGATCATGGTCACGGCTTTCTTCCCGTCCACTTACCGCGATTTCGTGGCGTTCTCCCTGTTGCTGTTGCTCATCGTCATCCGGCCCTATGGCATTCTGGGCCAGCCACGGACGCAAAAAGTATGAGCGCCATGCTGAGGAGACATTGGGAGTGGTTGCTGGAGCAACGCTGGTTGTTGCCGGTCTTGCTGGCGATTGGGTTCGCCTTGGCCTTCGCCATTCCCGAATACAACCTGTTGAATAAATACGTCCAGTTGGTTCTGATGTACGTCGGGATCAATATCATTCTGGCGGTCAGCCTGAATCTCGTGAACGGCTACATGGGCGAGTTTTCCCTGGCCCATGCCGGTTTCATGGCGGTGGGCGCCTATACGGCGGCGCTGTTGACCATGAAGGTGCTGCCGATCGCCGCCTATCCGGGACTGTTCCCGCTGGCGGTGCTGGCCGGCGGGCTGGCGGCGGCGCTCATGGGCCTGATCGTGGCCATTCCCTCGTTCAAGGTGCGCGGCGACTATCTGGCGATCATCACTTTAGCGTTCCTGATGATCGTCAAGTCGGTGATTGAAAACATCGACTACATCGGCGGGCCGCGCGGCATTCCGGGGATTAAAAGGCTGACGACTCTGCCCTGGGTGTTTTTCTGGGTGGTGATGTCGATCTGGGTGGTGCGGAACTTTGTCTATTCCAAATACGGGCGCGGCGTTTTGTCGATCCGCGAGGATGAAATCGCCAGTGATTTGATGAGCGTGAACACCCGCCGGGTGAAGTTTCTGGCGTTTATGACTTCATCGTTCTTCGCCGGCATCGCCGGAGGGCTGTTCGCCCATCTGTTGCAGTTCATCAGCCCCCGGGTGTTCGACATCATCAAGACCACTGACATTTTGATCATGGTCTATCTGGGCGGCATCGCCTCCATCAGTGGCTCGATCCTGGGGGCGACCCTGTATACCGTGTTGCTGGAAGTCCTGCGGCCTTCCACTGTCGCCGGGCTGCTGTCCTGGTTGCCGGCAATGCTGTTTGATCCCTTGAATGAATATTTCATCCGTCACCTGGGCGTTTGGCGCATGGTCATCATGCCGTTGCTGCTGGTGCTGGTGATGTTGTATTGGCCACGGGGGATCATGGGCTTGCGGGAGTTTCGCGGCTTTATCCCGCGCCGGGACCGGGAGGCCCATCACCGCCTGAAGACGCTTGAGAAACAACGGGGAACGCCATGACGACGCTACTCGAAGCGACCAGGGTCAAGCATTTTTTCGGCGGCCTGTGCGCAGTCGCTGATTTCAATCTCGATCTCCAGACCGGCCAGTTAATGGGCGTTATCGGACCGAATGGCGCAGGTAAGACGACCGTTTTCAATCTGATTACCGGGGTTTACCGGGCGTCGGAGGGCAGCATCCGTTTCAAGGGGACGGAGTTGGTGGGCAAGACGCCGCATCAGATCACCGCCTTGCGCATTGGCCGCACGTTCCAGAATATCCGGTTATTCCGCGATCTGTCGGTGCTGGACAACGTGCGGATTGCGCACTACGCCCAGGCCGATTACAGCCCGCTGGAAGCGTTGCTACATATCGGTCGCTATCGCCGGGAAGAGGAACGGATTATCGAAAATTCACAGCGATTGCTGTCGATTTTCAAGCTGGAAGCATTCGCTGGCGAAACCGCCAGGAACCTGCCTTATGGTATGCAACGGCGGCTGGAAATTGCCCGGGCGCTGGCCATCGGGCCGGAGTTGCTCCTGCTGGACGAGCCGGCGGCGGGCATGAACCCCAACGAGATCGACCAGTTGATGGAATTCATTCAATGGATTCGCCAAGAATTCAAGCTGACCATCTTGCTGATTGAACATCAAATGAAACTGGTGATGGGGATTTGCGAGCGGATTCAGGTGCTGGATTTCGGCGAAACCCTGGCGGAAGGGCCGCCGGAAGCCATCCAGAATGATCCCAGGGTGTTGGAAGCGTATTTGGGCGAGGGGCCAGTCGGATGAGCGAGGCAATGGGCGAAGTGGAGAACCCGCAACTGGAGGTGCGGAATCTGGAAGTGCATTACGACGGCATCCGCGCCCTGCACGGGGTGTCCTTTTCGGTGCCAAAAGGTGAAATCGTGACGCTGATTGGCGCAAACGGGGCGGGCAAAACCTCGATTCTGCGAGCCATTTCCGGTCTGACGCCCTATACCGGCTCCATCGTTTTCGAGGGGCAGGATTTGCAGCGCGTTCCGGCGCACCGGATTGTCGGACTGGGCGTCGCTCATGTGCCGGAAGGGCGGGGGATTTTCGGCAACTTGACCGTGCGGGAGAACCTGCGGCTGGCGACCTGGCAGCGGTCCGACAAGGAAGAAATCGAGGTGGATTATGACCGGGTGTTCACCATTTTTCCGCGTCTGATGGAACGACGGGATCAACCCAGCGGCACACTGTCCGGCGGTGAGCAGCAGATGCTGGCGGTGGGCCGGGCGTTGATGAGTCGGGGCCGGTTACTGTTGCTGGATGAGCCGTCGATGGGATTGGCGCCGAGGCTGGTTCGGGAAATTTTTCGGGTGATTCAGGACATCAACCAGAGCGGCGTTACCATCCTGCTAGTTGAGCAGAACGCCAATATGGCCTTGCGCATCGCCTCCCACGCCTATGTGCTGGAAACTGGCGCCGTCATCCTGTCCGGCGCGGGCCGGGAATTGCTGGGCGATCCCAGGGTGAAAGAAGCGTATCTGGGGGCTTGACGCAGCCGCTAGAGATAAGCCAGCAGGTCGAGCGGATAGCGCTTCCCCGCCAGATAGTCGTCAATGCAACGCAGGACCATGGGGCTGCGCAATCTCGGCCCCAGCAGGGCGATTTCTTCCCGCGTCAGCCACACCGCCCGTTGAATGCCGTGATCCAGTGGCTGATCGGGATGGTGGTGCAGGGCGGTTCCGGCAAAACAGGTGCGCACGAAGGTTTCACCTTGCGGATGCGTCCAGTAATAAACGCCAACGATGGCGTTCACATCAACTTCCCAGGCGGTTTCTTCTAGCGTCTCGCGGATCGCCCCCGCCGCCAGCGTTTCATGCTCATCCAGATGACCGGCCGGTTGGTTATAAACCAGATCATCGCCGTCAGCATATTCCTCCACCAGCAGAAAGCGCCCGTCGCGTTCGATGATCGTGGCGACCGTCAGATGAGGAACCCAGGCCAGATGATTCATGCAACCCCCTTCACGGTAATGGTTTGGCGATGGTGAACGCCCCGCGCAATTCGCCTTCCTTAAACCCGCGCGCCTGATCATTGGGATACAGTTCCTGCAATTTGGCGCTGACTTCAGGAGGAATATGATCGCCATGACAGTTCAGACAGAGGGCGGCGGTTGGAATGGCTTTCATGTAGCGAAAGGTTTTCTGACCCTGATTGTCATCAATGACTGCGAAGAACTCCAGTTTGTCAGCCGGTTCACCCTGGGCCTTGCGCGCCTCAAACTGTTTGAGCACCGCCAGTTCCCAGTTGTCCGGCGCATGGTCGGGGTTGCGGATTTTGAGGCTGGTGCGGCCCAACAGCATCTCCCGTTCCTGAGACAACTGGTCAGCGATCTGGTTGGCCTGATCGTGGCAAACCGTGATGCCGCTGACAGGCCCGCCACTGTTGATCGCTTGTTGAAGCGCGTCTTTCAGGGTCGCGCCGAACTGTTGAGCCGCCGCCCGGCTGGCCTCAATCTCGGCAGTCGCTTCCGGCAGTGTGGCGTCGGTGGGTGGTTGGGCGCTGGCGGCATTGGCGGTTAGCGCTGCGCCCAAGGCGAGAAGCAAAGCGTATCGCATGCAAATTCTCCGCTGGGGGTCAATACTGAATAGATCAAAGTATAGGCAAATGGGCCTGTTTAAGTGGATTTTTCCGGGTTTCGCCGCTCTAAGAAAACGTGAACCACACTCAAAACGAGGTGCATGATGGAACTGTCACAGAAGAGCTGTACGCCCTGTCGGGGTGGGATTCCCCCGTTGACCTTGAGTGAAGCCGAGGCGTTGTTGCCGCAGGCGCCCGGTTGGCAATTGCTGGACAACGGCGTCCGGCTGGAGCGGCGCTTCACCTTCAAAACTTTTGCCGCCGCACTGGCCTTCGTTAATCGGGTTGGCGACCTAGCCGAGACCGAGGGGCATCACCCCGACATCGCCTTCGGCTGGGGGTACGCCAACGTCCTGTTCTACACCCATAAGATCAATGGCCTGCATGAAAATGACTTTATCATGGCGTCCAAGGCTAACCAATTGTATATGGATGAGTTTTCGTCCGATTGACGTTCAGGCTAACGCTGCCGCAACCCCGCGTAGCGCCGGATTAGCGGCGGTGATGACCCAGGTCGGAATCGCCGCCAGGTAACTGCTGAACCGGCCCTTGTTCTCAAACCGGGCGCGGAAGGTTGACTGGGCAAAGAAGTCACCCAGACGCGGGACGATGCCGCCGCCAATATAAACCCCTCCCAGCGCGCCGAGCGTGATCGCCAGATTTCCTGCCGCCGTACCCAGCGCCCCGCAGAACAGGTTGAGCACGTCCCGACAATGCGGGCAGATTCCGGCCAAAGCCCGGTCGGTGATGTCCGCCGGCGTCAGCGCTTCGGCCGGCCAGCCTTCCAGTTCCGCCAGCGCAGTGTAGAGGTTGACCAACCCCGGCCCCGATAACAGTCGTTCCGGCGAGACGTGGCCGAACTGTCGTTGTAAAACTCGGCTGACCGCCCACTCCTGCTCGTTGACTGGAGAAAACGTGACGTGTCCGCCCTCGGCTTGCAGGGGAATCCAGCGTTCCCCGGACCACATCAACCCCGATACGCCCAGGCCGGTGCCGGGTCCAATCAGGGCAATCGGCGCTCCAGCCACCGCCTCGCCACTGCCAACGGCGCGCCGTTCCTCCGGTTCGAGCAGAGGCAGTGACAGGGCAAGCGCCGTGAAGTCGTTCAGAATCAGTAACTGTTCCAATCCCAACTCCTGCCGCGTCGCCTCAGTTGAGAATGACCAGTGGCTGTTGGTGAATTGAATCCAGTCTCCGGTAACCGGCGTAGCAACGGCGACGGCTGCTCGCTTCGGGCGTGCGCCGCCGACTGATTGCAGAAAGGCGTTGCCAGCGGCGGTCAGTCCAGGAAAATCGGCGCAGGCCAGAGTCTGCTCAGCGTAAAACTGTCGATGAGCATCGAGCAGGGTAAAACGGGCGTTGGTGCCGCCGATGTCAGCGATTAAATCGGGGTGGGCAGTCAGGTTTTTTTGCATCTTGATTTATTCCAATTGACAAGAAATTAAGACGGAATAAAGGGCGGTAGCCGACCCGCCATTTTATCTTGCAAAGGTATAGTCTAAAAAACCAGCCTGTTTAACTGTTTGCAGCCATGTTTTCCGGGGCTGTGTCGGAAATTGTGCGAATCAGTCAGGGTTGAGCAATTTGCTCGGCGTGTTTCACCAAATGCTCCGCATCCAAGCGTGCATAGCGTAGCACCCTATCCGGCGTCGCTCACACCTCAATATCCTTCAGCACAGGCAACCATTGTCGCGCTTGAAGATTGACGCGCTGATTACTGCCGACCGCGCCTTGACTGCTTCAATCATAAACGCCAGGTCATCGGCGTCAATGAGGATCGACAGGCCAATGCGGACTTAAGGCGGCCCGGTTTGTATCCCCAAGAAATCGCCTTGGGCCTGTCCGGCTTGAATCGCTGTGAACTGCATCGCGTCCATCCAGTTGACGGCATCCCTCTCGGCGCCTCCGTGCGGCGCACAGCCAGGGTCTGACGATTGGACGGCGAAGCCCCGGAATTACCGGGGTTGACGATTGTGGAAGGCCCGGCGCGCTCGATGTTGTAAGGGGTTGAAAAATTAAGACTTGCACAAGGGCTATGTTTTGCCTTGTAAAATGTTGCATAGCCACATTAGAATAGTCGAAGTTACGATGATCAAACCACCAACCCCGTAACTCTCAAATGAGGATGGCAACATGGCGTTTCTGAGCGTTGAACAACTGAAAAAAGATTGGGCCGAGAATCCCCGCTGGAAAGGCATCAAACGCGGCTACACCGCTGAGGAGGTTGTGCGGCTGCGTGGCAACGTACCCGTCGAATACAGCCTGGCGCAACTGGGCGCCGATAATCTGTGGAAATTGATTACCACTGAACCCTACGTCAACTGCCTGGGCGCGTTGACCGGTGGGCAGGCCATGCAGCAGGCCAAAGCCGGCGTCAAAGCTATCTACCTGTCCGGTTGGCAGGTCGCAGCGGATAATAACACCTACATGTCGATGTATCCTGACCAGTCGCTGTATCCAGTCAACTCGGTGCCGGCGGTGGTCGAACGTATTAACAATACTTTCAAGCGCGCCGACGAAATCCAATGCGCACGCGGCATCGGTCCTGGCCATAAGGACTATATTGACTACTTCCTGCCCATCGTCGGCGATGCCGAAGCCGGTTTTGGCGGCGTCTTGAATGCCCATGAACTGATGAAGTCGATGATCCGCGCGGGCGCGGGCGGCGTGCATTTCGAGGACCAATTGGCGTCTGTGAAGAAGTGCGGCCACATGGGCGGCAAGGTGCTGGTGCCGTCTCAGGAAGCGGTGCAAAAGCTGATTGCTGCCCGGTTAGCCGCGGATGTCTGCGGGGTGCCGACTATTATTCTGGCCCGTACTGATGCTGAAGCCGCTGATTTGCTGACCAGTGATTGCGACGAAAACGATAAGCCGTTTTGCACTGGCGAGCGCACTGTTGAAGGCTTCTACAAAACCAAAAAGGGCTTGGAGCAGGCGATTTCCCGTGGTCTGGCCTACGCGCCCTACGCCGACATGGTGTGGTGCGAGACCGGCACGCCGGATCTCAACTTCGCCAAGAAGTTCGCCGAAGCCATTCAAAACCAGTTCCCCGGCAAGATGCTGGCCTACAACTGCTCGCCGTCCTTCAATTGGAAGAAGAATCTGGATGACGCCACCATCGCCAAGTTCCAGCGCGAACTGGGCGCGATGGGCTATAAATACCAGTTCATCACCTTGGCCGGCATTCACAATATGTGGTACCACATGTTCGACCTGGCGCAGGATTATGTGAAGCGCGGCATGACCGCCTACGTCGAGAAAGTGCAGGAGCAGGAGTTCGCGGCCCGTGAGCGCGGTTATACCTTCGTGTCTCACCAGCAGGAAGTCGGCACCGGCTACTTCGACGATGTGACGACTGTGATTCAGGGCGGCGTCTCCTCTGTAACCGCACTGACCGGTTCGACTGAAGAAGAGCAGTTCCACTGAGAGAGCGATTTACCTCCCTGCTCCCGCTAGCTCCAACCCTAATCGGTTCAAGGG
>Ga0209573_1004737_pt1 | contig 13062 bp, 10 predicted proteins | sample TNRBio252014_DNA_FD_185870 | JGI IMG/M metagenome (GOLD analysis project Ga0209573, IMG submission 185870) | Wastewater treatment Type I Accumulibacter community from EBPR Bioreactor in Madison, WI, USA - TNR Reactor_6/25/2014_ DNA (SPAdes)... | ecosystem: Engineered > Bioreactor > EBPR >...
GGCCCCGTAGTTCCCGAGCGCGGCCTGGGCCTCGGCGAGGGCGAGGCGGGCGTAGTAGGCGTCGACCGGGAGGTCCTCGCGGTCGCAGTGCGCGACCAGCTTCTCGCCCCGGGTGCGGACGTCCTCGAACGCGCCCTCGTCGAGGCCCAGGTTGAGGAGGTTGACCCGTATGGATGTCGCGCTCGCCATCAGCCCCGCGCGGAGGGCCAGCTCGAGGGCGGCGCCGAAGGCTGCGCGGGCCTCGGCGAGACGGCCGAGGTTCATCAGGATGCCGGCCCGGTTCTGCTGGGTGGAGGCGACCGGGCCGGGGTCGACCGTCGGGTCGAGGCGCTCGAGCGCGGCGTCGAAGGAATGGAGCGCGGGGAGGAAGCGGGCCTCGCTGAAGTGGACGAGGCCGGTGGCGGCCTCCGCGCGTCCGACCCAGGCGTCCTGGCCGTCCCGCGCGAAGCCATCCCGCGCCTCGCCCAGGTGCCGGAGCGCTTCCGCGTAGCGGGACTCGCCCCAGAGGGCCGAGCCGGCGTAGTAGTGCGCCTGGGAGAGGAGGAGGAGCGGCGCCCCGGCCAGCTCGAGTCCGGCGAGCCCGTCGAGCGCCCGCCGGCAGGCGCCCTCGGCCTGACCGGCGTAGAGGAGCCCCTGGCTCTCGAGGACGTTCGCTGCGGCGAGAGCGAGACGCGACGGGAGGCCGGCACGCGACGGCGAGGAGGAGACCGCGTCGCGGAGTCCGGCCGCGAAGGCGACGGCCTTTCGCGGGCTCCGGAGCGCGAGCCGAGAGGCGAGCTGGACGGCCTGGAGAGCGACCTCGGGGAAGCCGTCCCTGGTCGCCGCCTCCCCCAGGACGAGCGGGAGCCGCTCCCCGTCGACATCGGCGGCGGCGACGAGCGCTTCGGCCTCCTCCCGCGTCCGGCGGAGACGCCCGAGGGCCGCCGGGACAGGCAGCGGCGTCGCCGCGACGCGAACGACGGAGATGGCTTCGAGGTCCGAGAGGTGCTCCCGCCCGGCGGCGAGGCCCTCGATCCGCCTCCGGCACTCGGGGCAGCCCTCGGCGTGGGCGTCAGGCGGCGCACCCGGCTCCAGGGCGAGCGCGAGGGCGAGGAGGTCGACCTCCCGCAGGTGCCGTTCAGCCGAGCGCATCGGCGAGGGTCCTCAGGCACTTGCGGTAGCGCTTGTAGATCGCTCCTTCGGAGACGGGGGCGTCGCTTCCGGCGACCCGCGATTTCCCCTCGAGGAGGCAGCTCCGCATGACGGAGCGGCAATACGGGGAGAGGAGCGCGAAGGCCGACCGGAACCGGCAGACGACCTCGATCCGCTCGCACGCGTCGTCTGCTTTCTGGAAGCCGTCCGGCATAGGGAGCTCTCGCCGCTGGACTTCCTGGCGGCGACGCCACGCTCCGAGGCACTCCCTCAGGAAGACCGAGGTGAGATAGGCCTCCGGGCTCCGGACGGAAGGGGCGGCGAAGACGATTGCGGTGGCGGCCCGCTGGAGCGCCTCCTCGGCGTCCTCCCGGGAAAGGTCGAAGCGCCTCCGGCCCATGGCGATCAGACCGCTGCCGAGGCGCCGGTAGAGCTCCTCCCAATCCCAGTCCCGGGCGTCAGCGGGCACCGCCGGACCGGGTGCGGAGGCGGACGGTTCCGCCGGGGCCTGTGTGGATCTGGCCCTGTTCGACCCCGCGGTCACGGCGTCCCTCGGCATGGCCCGAGATTACTCTCGGCCCACCTCTTCCCGGAAGGCCTCATGTCGTGGCCGGCGTATCTTTCGCCTCCTGCTTCTCGACCCAGCGGTTGAAGGCCCACCCCAGCGGCCTCCCGGTCCGGGAAGGGCGAATGCCGGGGCTCGTTCCCGCGTGGGCTATTCTCTCCCCGGTCTCTGGGGCTGCCTGTCCGATCTCGGTCCCGGAAGTCGGTCGCCGGGGAGAGACGCGGAGCCTTACGGAGCGCTTTGTGACGAAGACCGTTCACGATTCCGGCCAGCAGGAGACGCCTCCTGAGCACGAGTTCTCGCCCCGGCTGGCGATCCCCTTCAATCGGTCGTCGCTCGTCGGCGACGAGCAGCGGTACATCGCCGAGGCGATGGCGATCGGGCAGATCGCCGGGGACCAGACGTTCGGACGCCGGTGCGAGGGACTCCTCCAGGAGATGCTCGGCGTGCGACGCGTCCTGCTGACGACCTCGTGCACGCATGCACTGGAGATGTGCGCCCTCCTGCTGCGCCTGGGACCGGGGGATGAGGTGGTCGTCCCGTCCTTCACGTTCGTTTCGACTGCCAACGCCTTTGCTCTGCGCGGCGCTCGGCCCGTCTTTGCCGACGTGAGACCCGACACCCTGAACGTCGACCCGTACGACGTGGCCCGGAAGATCACGTCGCGCACGAAGGCGATCGTGGTCGTCCACTACGCCGGAATCGCCTGCGAGGTCGAGGAAATTCTCGAGCTGGGGGCTCTCCACGGCATCCCTGTCGTCGAAGACAACGCCCACGGCCTCTACGGGCGCTGGAAGGGCCGCCCTCTCGGGTCGTTCGGCTGCCTCGCCACCCAGAGCTTTCACGAGACGAAGAATTTCACCTGCGGGGAGGGTGGAGCACTCATCGTCAGGGACGGGCAATACGTCGAGCGAGCGGAGATCCTGAGGGAGAAGGGGACTGACAGGAGCCGATTCTTCCGGGGACTCGTCGACAAGTACTCGTGGGTCGACCTCGGTTCCAGCTACGTCATTTCCGACCTCCTCGCCGCCTTCTTGTGGGGACAGCTGGAGCAACGCGAGCGGATTCAGGCCCGTCGGCGGGAGATCTGGGAAAGGTACGACGTCGAATTGCGTCCCTGGGCTGCAGCCTACGGGGTCCGGACCCCCTTCGTGCCAGCAGGGGTGGAGCAGGCCCATCACCTCTACTACCTCGTCCTGCCGTCCCCGGAAGACCGCGACTTACTGCTCTCACGACTGCGCGCGCGAGGGATCCTCGCAGTTTTCCACTACCTCCCCCTTCACCTGTCCGCCATGGGAAGGACCTTCGGCGGCCGGCCCGGGGACTGTCCGGTGACGGAAGACGTCTCAGACCGCCTCGTTCGCCTGCCCTTCTTCTTCTCGCTGAGCCAGGAGGAGCAGTCGGACGTGATAGACGCGGTGACCGAGTTCCGGCCTGCCGCCGGCTCGAGGAGACGTTCCCGGCTTCACGGAGGCGCGGCGTGAGCGACGGGAGGCCGGACCTGTCCGTCGTTATTCCTCTCTACCGTTCCGCGGAGACGCTTCCGGTACTCGTGGCCCGTCTGCGCGCCGCGCTCGACGCCCTCGGTCGGTCCTGGGAGATCGTCCTCGTGGACGACGGAAGCCCCGACGAGACGTGGAGCGTGCTCGGGGGCATTCTCGGGCAATCGGCCGAAGGCGTTCTGGCCATTCGCCTGATGCGGAACTACGGACAGCACAACGCGCTCATGTGCGGGTTTCGCCACGCGACGGGGGACGTGATCGTCACGATGGACGACGATCTCCAGAATCCGCCGGAGGAGATCCCGAAGCTCCTTCGCGTCCTCGACGAGACCGGCGCCGACGTGGTCTACGGCCTGTACGATTCGAAGAAGCAACGCCGCTGGAGAAACGCCGGTTCGAGTGTGGTCAACGCCTTCTACCGGCTCGTCTTTCGACCCGGGGTCACCGTCTCGAGCTTCAGGGCCATCCGGCGCCCGCTCCTGGCGTGCATCCTGCGGTACGACCTGAACTTCACGTTCATCGACGGACTCCTGGCTTGGAACACGCAGAAGATCGCACAGGCGCAGGTGGCCCACGTCCCGCGGGCGGTCGGGCAGAGCGGCTACTCGCTGGCACGCCTCATGACGCTGGCGTTCAACCTCCTGACGAACTTCTCGCTGCTGCCGCTTCAGGCCGTCACTTTAGTGGGGCTCCTCCTGGCGGGAGCAGGATTCGTCACGGGAATGCTCTTCCTCGTGCTCTATTTCAGGGGGGAGATCCTCGTCCCCGGTTTCGCCTCGACGATTACGGCGATCCTGGTCCTCGGCGGGGCCCAGCTCATCGCACTGGGGATCTTCGGCGAGTACCTCGGGCGCCTTCACCTCAACGTGAACCGGAAGCCGCAATACGCCGAGCGCGAAAGGCTCGGGGATTCCGTTCGTCGCGGAGCGGCCGGTCCCCCGGACTGCGCGGCTTCGGTCGAGGCCGGCCGGTGACCGCCGACGGCGCCAGGACGGATCAGCGCACGCGCGGGCTTCGAGCCGTCCTCTCCTCGCCGACCATATTCAACGTCTTCCAGAACCTCGTGGGGGCCGATGGATTCCGGAGAGAGTACGTGCGGCAATTCATCCATCCTTCCGCCGGAGCCAGGATCCTGGATATCGGGTGCGGCACCGGCGCGATCCTGGGATACCTGCCGCCAGAGATCCAATACGAAGGCTACGACCTTGCCCCGGAGTACGTCGAATACGCACGGCGGAAGTACGCCGGCCGCGGCCGGTTCCATTGCGAGCGTGTCAGCCGGCTCAGCGTGCCCTTGGATCATGACTTCGACATCGTCCTGGCGTCGGCGCTGCTACACCACTTGAATGACGACGAGGCCAGAGACCTTTTCAGGGTCGCGGCCGGAGCCCTCAAGCCCGAGGGTGTCCTGATCACCTGCGACATCGTCTTCGTCGAAGGTCAGTCGAGGATCGCGCGATACCTCATCTCGAAGGACCGGGGGCGTCACGTGCGAACCCCAACGCGGTACGAGTGCCTGGCCAGAGACGTCTTCGCCCGGGTCGAGACCTCGACGCGACACGACCTTCTCCGGATTCCGTACAGCCATTTCTTCATGAACTGCTCTTTGCCGATCGCCGACGGCCGCTTCTGAGCTCCCGACAGGGGCCGAGCCCGGGATCGCGCTGGACCCCGGAAGCCGAATTCGTCCGGTTCGCGGCCCCGTCAGCTCCCGCTCTGCAGCTTCACGAACGGTGGTTCCCCGTCCGGTGTGAACTTGACGAGGGGAACGTGGGCCTTGAAGAACGCGACCTCCGCCTCACTGTAGGTTCGCGTGTACGTTCGTGTGGAAACGTCCAAAGAGCAGACCCCCTCTCTCCGGTCGGAGGGTCCGCACGCGACGATCAGCTGACCTCGATATTCGGGCCGCTCCTCGAAGAAGGCGTCGAGGATCTGCTGAAGGCGAACCGCCTTCTGATCCGTGGTCAGCACCTCGAACTGCGGTCCCAGCTTCTCCGTCACGTCCTTCGCCGGGACGCCTGCGTAGACCCTGTTCGGGAGCATGTCGCGCGTCACGACGGAGCCGACCATGGCCATGCTTCGCTCTCCCACCTCCACGGGGGAGACGATGCAATGCCCGACGAACCAGGCGTCCCGTCCCACGTGCATGTAGCGGCACGAGTTGAAGCGGCACCCTTCCACCACGTCGCCGAACTTGATGTGGGTCCAGACCTGGCTGTGGGCACCAATGCCCACGTTGTCATCGATGTCGAGACCACCGATCGAATCGAGAACGACCTGCCCCCCGATCCAGCAGTTTCGCCCGATCTGCATCGGACGTTCCCCGTGACAGAACGTCAGGGCATTGAGCTTCGAATAGTCGCCCAGGCTGAACTCCGGGACGATGATCCGCGTCTCCCGTCCTATGTAGCAGAAATCCCCGAGGATCACCCGGTCAGCGGGCCCTGCCTTGCCTGTTATGACGACTCCCGCCTCGACGACGACCCCCTTTCCGAGACGTACTTCTTTCGCGTTGATCTCTCCCAGGATTCTCGATTCGAGGTGGTTGCTCATTCCGCTTCTCCGTACGGCGTCAATACCAGTTGTAGAACAGCATCCGGTGGTCACCTGGCTTCAGCACGGGAAGCGTCGATCGGGGTCCTGTCCAGAGCACCAGAATCGAGCTTCCCTGGCTCGACTGGAGTTCGTGGGTGCCCTTCTCGATCCACTGCCGCGAGCCGAAGGGGTGGTCCCTCCCGTCCAGCAGCACGCCGAGGTCGGAGCCTGGAGATGCGGCGCCGTGGAGCAGCAGGGCGTAGCTTCCCGGGTGAATGCACTCCCACCGACCGCCGCCCGGTGGAAGCACCTTTCCGAGGACGAGGAACTCGTCGGAGAGGCCCACGTAGTGCGCGTTCACGAATGCAACGTCCGTCGGTGAGAACCAGTCGGTCCGGTAACTCCGAATGATGACAGAGGCGGGGTGCGCTGCGAGCATGGCCGCCGGAGAGGGCATCGCGCCAGAGCGGACCCTGTCCATGAAAAGGGTGTGTAGAAACCAGAACCGACCGATGCTGGCCCGCGTGGGGACGAGGCCGATCCCGTCGAAGACGCGGTCTCGGGAGGGATCCGTCAGGGACTCGGCGAGCCGCATCAGCTCCTGCTGTCGCTCGTTGGTCCACTCGAGGTGACGCAGGACGGGCCGGATGAAAGGTGTGAGGTGGCAGGTTACGAGCAGCGCCACGAGGGGTGCGGACGTGCTCAGCCGCGGCGCGAGCGATCGGAGCCGGATGCCGGCGCGACGCAGCGGCACGATCATGAACGGGACCAGGAGGACGAGGTTGTAGGGGTAGGGCGTGGGGTTCGCGAGCAAGGCGCCAAAGGCCAGGACGAGCAGGAGAAGATCCGGCACGGGGCTCTCCCGGTCGATCGCCTCCGCGGCTCGTCGTCTCCAGCCGACCCAGACGACGACGAACGAGGCCGCGGAGAGAGCGACGAGTAGAGGCGCCTGGCCGAGCAGGCGGACGAGCGTATCCCGGGGGGAGAGCCGCACCGCGTTCTGCGAAAAGGAGAGCGCGACCCCGAGCCCCTCCCGGAACGAGTCCCAGAGGCCCGAGCCCAGGTACACGCCCGCAAGGGTCGCCGCCCAGATCGCGAACGCCGACAGCCAGACCGCCGCGAGCCGGGCCCTCCTCCAGCGCCCTTCCAGTATCGGCGGGAACGCGAGCGCACCGAGGGTGACGGGCACCCAGTAGAGAAAGGACTTGAACGCGACGGCCTGGAGCGTCGCGGCGAGCACTCCCATGACGGCGAAAGCCGTGCGAGGGTGACGGACGCCAGAGCGGACGGCGATCCAGAACAGGAGCAGGAGGGTCAGCATCACGTTGTCGTGCCGGACCTCGAAGCCGTAGTCCCACAGGGGGGCCACCGTGGCCGTGCCGAGAAGCGCCCACCAGTAACCGGACCGGCGCACACGGAACCCCATTGCCATCGGAATGAGGGCCAGGTTCGTCCAGAAGACCACCGTGAACAGAAGCCTGCTCAGAGTGAACATCGCGACCGACGACTGCGCCCAGCGGGTGATCCAGCTGAGCGGACCCAGGAGAATCAGGGAGCCGTTCGTGTAGAACTCTCCGGACGATCCCAGCGCGGCGAGGCGCGCCGAGAAGACGTTCTGGGCCTCGTCGACTTGATAGATCCGGCTTGCGGCCAGGTGGACGGAGAGGAAGACGAGGCCGGCGAGGGAGGTCGCGCACAGAGCCTGGGCCAGGAGCTTCCTGTGGTCCGCCATGAGGGCGGATCATCGCTCAAGCCCCGTTGCCGGGGGGGCGTCGCTCCCCTCGGCAGTCACGCGGGATCGTCAGACCCCGGCCGGCCCCTCTTTCGCCTCCTGCTTCTCGACCCAGCGGTTGAAGGCCCACATGGAGACGGCCGAGACGAAGCCGATGGCCATCAGCAGCAGCCAGCCGCGCGTGGCCGCGGCGCGGTTCAGGTCGAGGAGGCCGTCCGCTCTCGTCGTCGCGCCCTTCGCCATGACGTCGTTGAAGATCCACGCGCCGACCGGTCCGCCCGTCAGCGAGCCGATGGCCAGCGGCAGGTTCGCGTAGCCCAGGAAGAGCCCTTCCTGCCCTTTCGGCGCGAGCGCGCCGATGTACTCGTACATCCGCGGCGACGTGTAGAGCTCGCCGAAGGCGATGAGGCCGACCGTCAGGATGATGAAGATCGAGGCGATCGGGAGGAGATCGGCCACGGGGGCGCGCAGGCCGCCATCCGAGTAGAGCGGGTAGAGGTTGATACCCATCGAGACGCCGATGATCACGCAGCCGACGATCATCGACTTCACCGGCTTCATCTTCCCGAACAAGCTCGTGACGAGGAGCTGGAAGACGACGATGACGAACGGGTTCGCGGCGGTGTAGAGGTCCATCGCCGGGCTCGTCTCGACGACGCGCTTCACGTAGAGCGGCATGACGTTGTAGACCTGGTTGTAGAGAAAGAAGAAGCCGCTGATGACGAGCAGGAAGAGCGCGAAGCGCCTGTTCTTCAGCACCAGGACCATGTCGAGGAGGATCCGGCCCGGCGTCCGCTTCGGCTTGGCGGGGGTGTTCGGGGCGATCGCGGGCTCCTTGTAGAAGACGAGGACGACGAAGAACGCGACGATGGAGGCGGCCGTGGCGACGGCGAAGATGTACGAGAGAGCCGGGCTCCCCGCCGCCATTTCCGGGGCGGGCCGCAGCTTCATCGCCTGGGAGATGCCGGCGGCCGCGCCGGAGATGATGGCGAAGGCGCCGAACGTCGTCTTCGCGATCGTCCCGCGCTCGTCGCGGTGCAGGACGTTCCACTTCACGAGCAGCGTCAGCAGGGCGGCCGCGATGCCACAGACGGCGACGACGCCGAGGATCAGGACGACGTCGGGCCGGGTCCTCACGACGAACGCCGTGCCGCGCCCGAAGAGCGACCCGATGTTGATGATCATGTAGAAGATCGCGAACCCGAGCGTGGCGAGGGTGCCCGAGGTCTTCTGCACGGTCCCCGAGATGCAGGGCTTGATGACCGAACCGCCGATCCCGATCAGGAGGATGCCGGCGACGATCGTGCCGACGAGGCCCGCGGAGGCGGTGAACTCCTTTCCGACGATCGGCGCGAGCTTCGCCCCTCCGAACCAGACGGGCGAGCCCATGAGCATGTAGCCCGCGGCGAGCAGGACGAACGCGACGAGGAGCGACTTCCGGAACCCGACCTGGTCGGCGATCGTGCCGGAGAGGATCGGGAGGAAGTAGACGAGCGTCCAGAGGACGCTGTTGAGGTTCGAGGGCCAGTACGCCCCGAGCCCCAGCTGGCCGAGGTAGATGACGACGAAGCTCGCCATCGAGTAGTAGGCCGCCCGTTCGAAGAGCTCGACGACGTTTGCGGTCCAGAAGACGGTGGGGAACTTGTCCTGTCGTGCTTCGGTCATCACGGCCGGGGATTGTAGTGGGCGGCGCGGGCAAAAGGGCGCGGAGACGGACTCTCGTAGACTCCGCCGGATGGGCGCAATGGGGCGGCTCGCCATTTTCCTCGGCATCGTCCTCTCCGTCTGGACGCTCTTCCACGTCTACGCGTTCCAGCGGGCGTTCTCGATTCCCGCCCTGGCCCGGGCCGTGCCCGTCGCGGCGCGGGTCGCCCTCTTCGCCCTGCTGTGGCTTTCCTACCCGCTCGGGAGGGTCCTGGCGAAGTGGGCCCCGGGGGCTCTCGCGAGGGGCGTGGAGCTGGCGGGAGCCGTCTGGATGGGGGTGCTCTTCCTCGCGTTCGCGGCGCTGCTGGCGGCCGACGTCGTGACGGGCTTCGGGAAGCTCTGGCCCCGGGGGGCGGTCCCGGCGCGCTCCGCGGCGCTCGTCGTCGCCCTCGTGCTGTCCGTGGTCGCGATCGTCCAGGGCGCTCGCGGTCCGCGGGTGGTGCGGCACGAGGTGAAGGTGCCGGCCCTCCCGGACGGTCAGAGCGAGCTGCGGATCGTGCAGCTCTCCGACCTGCACCTCGGGACGCTCCTCGGCGAGCGGTGGCTCGGGCAGAGGGTCGCAGAGGTGAACGCCCTCGCGCCCGATCTGGTCGTCGTGACGGGAGACCTCGTCGACAGCGAGGTGGGGCCGGTCGGCCCGCTCGCGCCCGTCCTCCGGAGGCTTTCGGCCCCCCTGGGTGTTTACGGGGTCACCGGAAACCACGAATTCTACGCAGGGCTCGAGAGGTGCCTCGGTGTCTTCGAGGCGGCGGGCATCCGGACTCTTCGCGACGGCTGGGCCGAGGTGGCGCCAGGGCTCGTCCTGACCGGGGTCGACGACCTGACCGCCAGGCGGCAGCTCGGGTTCGACGGCCGCACTCTCGACCGCGCGTTCGCGGGAGTGCCGGGCGGCGCCGTCGTCGTCCACCTCTCGCACTCGCCGCTCCTCGTCCGCGACGCTGCGGCGCGCGGCGCGCGCCTGATGCTCTCCGGCCACACCCACGGCGGGCAGCTGTGGCCCTTCACGTATCTGTCGGCCATTCCCTACCCGTTCCAGGCGGGACGTTACGAGGTCGACGGGATGACGCTCGCCGTTTCGCGCGGCACCGGAACGTGGGGGCCGCCGATGCGGCTCTTGTTCCGCTCGGAGATCGTGGAGATCACTCTCAGGACCTGAAGGGCGACCCCCGAACCGTGGCGGAGGAACACGTGGGACATCCTGTCGCACATGAACCCACTGCGGAACCTTCCGGCGGCTAGAGCGTAACTGCGGGCATGACCCTCGATCTCGATCCGTCTGGCGAGACGAACAGCCCCGTTCGGGGCAGCTGGAGGTCCGGTATGGGCAAGCTCTTCAAGGTCCTTCTCGGGCTGATCGTCGTGGGCGGCGTCGTCACCGGCATCTACGCCCTCGCGAGCTCGGGGAAGAAGGACGACGGCGGTATCAAGATCGTCGTGGCCGAGTCGGGCTCGATCACCGAAAAGGCCCTCGCCGTTGGGCAGATCCAGCCGAGGCAGAAGTTTTCGGTGAAGTCGAAGATCTCCGGCATCGTGAAGAGCTGCCGGGTCGAGGTCGGCGACAGCGTGAAGGCGGGCGACCCGATCCTCGAGATCCAGCCCGACCCGACGCCTCTCGAGGTGACCGAGGTGGACCGCCGGCTCGAGTCGGCGACGGCGTCGTTCGAGAGAGCGAAGGCCGAGTACGACCGGGCCAGGGAGCTGAACCGGCAGGGGATCACGGCCCGTTCCGACGTCGACGTGAAGCGCGAGGCGTTCGAGCTCGCGAAGATCGCCGTCGCCAAGGCGGACCAGGACCGAGAGCTGACGCGCAAGGGGAAGATCACGTCGTTCGACTCGGGGATCGACTCGATCATCCGCGCACCGGCTGCCGGGACGATCCTGACCCGCGCGGTCAACCCGGGCGACCCCGTCGTCCCGCTCACGTCGTACCAGCCCGGGACCGAGCTGGCGACGATCGCCGACATGGGCGACCTCATCTTCAAGGGGACGGTGGACGAGATCGACGTCGGCAAGCTGCACGTAGGCCTTCTGGCCCGCATCAAGGTGGGCGCCCTCCCGACGGACGTCGTCACGGGAAAGGTCGCGCGGATCGCGCCGCAGGCCCAGCAGAAGGACGGAGCGACCCTTTTCGACGTCGAGATCGAGCTCGAGCCGGGACAGAAGATCGTCCTGCGTGCCGGCTACTCGGCGAACGCCGACCTGATCATCCGGGAGAAGAAGGACGTCGTGACGATCCCGGAGCGCCTCGTGACGTTCGAGGACGGCGGGAAGAAGGCCTTCGTCGAGCTGCCGGGGAAGAATCCCAAGGACGAGCCGAGGAAGGTCGAAATCCAGACCGGCATCTCCGACGGCCTCAACATCGAGGTGACCTCAGGGGTGAAGAAGGGCGACCAGCTCGTCCAGCGGCCGCCGAAGCAGATCAGCTAGGCCCGGGTTCGACGAGGAGGATTTTCCGTGCTCCGCGACGCGCTGCTGCAGCTCCACCGCGACCTGAAGAGCCAGAAGCTCCGGACGCTCCTGACGGTCTTCGGGCTCGTCTGGGGGACGGTCGCGGTGACGCTCCTGCTCGCCTTCGGGGCGGGCCTGAAAAAGAACCTCATCAAGCAGACGGCCGGGCTCGGGGACCGGATCTGCATCTCCTGGCCCGGCCTGACGTCGATCCCGTACCAGGGGCTCGGCAAGGGGCGGCGCATCCGGATCACCGACGAGGACCTCGAGACGGTGAGGCCGCGCGTCGACGGCCTGAAGCGGATGTCGAGCGAGTACAGCGACGGCTGGAAGATGGTCTACAACCTGCGGACCTTTCCGGTCGACGTCTCGGGCGTCTCGCCCGAGTTCGGCGAGATGCGGAACCTGATTCCCGTCCCGGGGGGGCGCTTCCTGAACCCCCTCGACATGAAGAACCAGCGCCGGGTCGTGTTCCTCGGAAACAAGGTCGCCGAGGACGTCTTCGGCAAGGGGACCGACCCGGTCGGCAAGACGGTCCTCTTCAACGGGTCGCCTTTTCTCGTCATCGGCGTCCTGACCGCCAAGGAGCAGGACTCGAGCTACAACAGCCGCGACAGCGACCTCTCCTGGATCCCGGGAACGACGTTCCGGGCTCTGACGGGCCGGAAGTACCTCTCGAACTTCGTCTTCCAGCCGGCGTCGGCCCTCGAGTCGAAGGCGGTGACGGAGAGTCTCCGTTCGGCGCTCTCGCGCCGCCTCAAGTTCGATCCCGCGGACAAGGAAGCTTTCTCGGTCTGGGACACGACGGAGCAGTTCCAGTTCTTCGAGGTCTTCATGCTCGCCTTCTCGCTCTTCCTGGGGATCGTCGGGTCGCTGACGCTCGTCGTCGGCGGGATCGGCGTTTCGAACATCATGAACGTCATCGTCGACGAGAGGACGAAGGAGATCGGCGTGAAGATGGCCCTCGGCGCGAAGTCGGGGGCGATCCAGAGGCAGTTCATCGTCGAGACCCTCATCGTGACGGCGATCGGCGGGGCCGTCGGGTTCGCGATCTCGCTCGGCATCTGCACCGTGTTCCCCGCGAGCCTCGAGGAGTTCGTCGGCAAGCCCGAGGTCTCGCCCTTCGTCGCCCTGATCACGACCGGGATCCTCGGGGTGATCGGCTTCCTCGCGGGCTTCTTCCCGGCCCGCACGGCGTCGCGGCTCGACCCGGTCGTGGCGATGAAGCTGTAGGAGGAGAGCCGTGAAAGTGATCCTCCACCTCTTCCTCCAGTCCGCCACGCTCGGCAGGAAGCGCGCGTTCCTGACCATCGCGGCGATCGCCTGGGGGACGGTCGCCATCCTGCTGCTCCTCGCGTTCGGGGAGGGGCTCAAGCGGCAGCTGTCGAGCAACTCGCGGGCGATGGGGGAGAACATCGGCGTGATGTGGATGAGCGAGACGACGA
>Ga0209573_1004738_pt1 | contig 13062 bp, 15 predicted proteins | sample TNRBio252014_DNA_FD_185870 | JGI IMG/M metagenome (GOLD analysis project Ga0209573, IMG submission 185870) | Wastewater treatment Type I Accumulibacter community from EBPR Bioreactor in Madison, WI, USA - TNR Reactor_6/25/2014_ DNA (SPAdes)... | ecosystem: Engineered > Bioreactor > EBPR >...
TACACGGATGCTTGGGGAGCCTACGAACGCCACTTGCCACCCGAACAGCATACGATCGGTAAGGCGAATACTCAAAAGATTGAACGGAAACACCTCACCCTACGGACACGCATTAAAAGATTAGTCATAAAGACGATTTGTTTTTCTAAACTCGACAAAATGCATGACATCGTTATTGGCCTCTTTATCAACCGATATGAATTTGGGGTTTTGGTATGAAATCCATGTCTGGAACACTACCGACGAGGGTTTTGGTATGAAATCCATGTCTGGAACACTACCCGCCTGCAACCGACGATCATCCATACCTGCTACGCAAATGCGTTAAAGCCTATCCCGGCGTGATGATCGGCGGATGGTCACAAACAGAGCGCGATCAATGCCTGCTGATTCCCTTGCGTACCGCTGATGGCTTGCTGGCGACCGTGCAGGCGATTTACCCGGTAAAGCCCGCCAATGGCCGCGATAAGGACTTTCTCAAAGGCGGCGCAAAGAAGGGCGCTCACTTCGTCATGGGCGATCTACCATCCGCCGATACGGTCATCATCGCAGAAGGATACGCCACGGCGGCATCGCTCTTTGAAGCCACGGGCTACCCGTCAATCATGGCAATAGATTCCGGCAACCTGAAACCCGTTGCTGAGATTCTCAAGAAACTGCATCCCGCCAAGCGCTTCATCATCGCGGGCGACAACGATGCAAAAGACGATGGAACTAACCCCGGCGTGAAGGCCGCCACGGCGGCGGCGAAAGCGATCAAGGCGGCGCTGGCGATTCCCCAATTTGCGGACGGTGAAGCCGGTACGGACTTTAACGACCTCGCGGCGCTGCACGGGCTGGACGCGGTACGTGTGGCGATTGATGGAGCAGGCCAGCCGATCAAGGCGGAACGCCCGCAAGCGGAAACGGAACGGTCTGTCACCATCCAATGCATCCCCGGCGAATTGCCGGAAATGACGGACAAGGCCGAATCCGCGCTATGCAGGTTTGAAACAAACTTCTATCAGCGCGGCGGGCAGTTAGTGCGCTGGTGTATGAGCCACGCGGAAACCGTGCGCGGAATCACCCGGCCCGGCGGCGCGGTCATCATCCTCAATCAGGACGTGGACTATCTGCTTGACCGGCTGAACCGGCGAATTAACTGGGAGCGATGGAACGAAGAGAAGGAAGATTTTGTTGCCTGCAATGCCCCCCGCACTGTCGCCAGCACGCTGCTAGCCCGGCGCGGATTGTGGAAAGCACAGCCTCTCGTTGCCGCGATCAATGCACCCACTTTGCGACCTGATGGTTCGATTCTGGACAAGCCCGGTTATGATGCTGCAACCGGACTGCTGTTCGTCAATACCGCCGTAGAGTTTCTGCCGATCCCGCAACAGCCGACCTACGAACACGCCAAGGCGGCGCTGGCGTTTCTGTTCGATGAAGTCTTGTCCGGTTTCCCTTTTGCCGCAGCGCATGATCGGAGTGCGGCGCTATCGGCAAGCTTGACCGCCATGGTTCGCCACGGGTTGAAGAACGCGCCCATGCACACGTTTACCGCCCCGGTCATGGCGTCGGGCAAGTCGCTGCTGGCGGATGTGGTGGCGATGGTGGCGACCGGACACTCGGCGACCGTGATGAGCTACACACCGGACGGCGATGAAATGCGGAAACGAATCCTGTCTGTGCTGATGCAAGGTGATTTGGTGGTCAATCTGGATAACGTGGAAGAACCACTATCCAGTCAAACCCTCTGCACAGTGCTGACTCAAGAATCGTTTACCGACCGCATCCTTGGCGTGAACAAGACCGGAACCGCGCCCACCTTGTGCTGCTGGATAGCGACTGGAAATAACCTCGTGGTCGCAGGTGACCTGACCACGCGGGTAGTTCCCTGCAATCTTAACCCGCAAGTGGAACGCCCGGAAGAGCGGGAATTTTCCCGGAACCTGTATGACTGGATACCGGCGAACCGACCCCGGCTGATTCAGGCCGGGTTGACCGTGCTACGCGCCTACATCGTGGCGGGCAAGCCGAAACAGCCGATCAAGAATTTTGCCCGGTTTGAAGACTGGTCTGGGCTAGTCCGTTCCGCGCTGGTCTGGTTAGGGGAGTCAGACCCGCTGACGGGACGTGAACAGATTGAAGACGGCGACCCGGTACGGGTCAAATTGCGGGCGCTGTTGCTGGCTTGGTTTGCGACGTTCAAGACCGCGCCCGCCACGTCCAAAGAAGCCGTTATACGTGCCAATGAAACTGAACTGGACGGCGAAGGTACGGAACAGCCCCGCTATCCGGCGATGAAAGAGGCGCTTGAGGAACACTTTACCGACAAGGGGGGGAAGGTCAGCAGTAACACGATTGGGTATTTCCTACGGAAATATGCAGGGCGGATTGTTGCCGGGCTGCGATTTGAAGCCTATGGCGGTAACGCTGCACGGTCTGCTTGGCGGGTTGTGATGTCGAACGAATCCCAATTTAAAGCAGAAAAGGGAAAAGTATCAGACCTGCCGAAATATCCCAACAATCCCAATCATCCCAACATCAATTTGCATCCCAACCCGCCTGAAAACGCCGGGAACCCGCATTCTTCCGTTGTCCAGCCGACCAATGAGGGTTGGGATGGTTGCCATAGTTGGGATATTTCCCCAGACGTACAAAAAACCCCGGAAAAAATTAGCGTAGCGTCGAAGGAATCCATGGATGGATGACGACCCCGCCGGGGAGGCGGGACTTCAAGCGCGTGGAGCGGGCCAGAACTTGAGCGGTCATGGATCGCTCACCTGCAATGAAGCGCGAACCGAGCCTAAAAAATTCAACGAAGCCGTCCGTCTGGAACGGGCGGCGGAGGTGAAAAGCGCGGATTCCAACGGGGAGATTGCCGACCGGCTGATGACGCTGGGCAACGGCGCGGCGCTGGCCGTCAGTGGCAAGGCGGAAATCAACGGCTGGCTGGATAAGCAGGGCGAACCGAGAGCCGGCCTATCCCTGGTGGTCGATGAAGTGGCGACGCTCAAGGGTAAGCCACTGCCCCCACAGGGCGCGGGAGACGCGCCGAATGTCCGGCAAGGCCAAGGTAGTCCCCAGCGCCCGCAACGCCCCACAAGGCAACCTGTGGCCGCTGGCGCTGGCTTCGACGACGATCTACCGGACTGCTTTTCGTGAGCAACAGTCAGCGGAAAAAGGGCAAGGCCGGAGAGTTGGAGATTGCCCGGTTGTTGCGTGACCATCTGGGCGCGGACATCACGCGGAACCTGCTTCAAGCCCGGCAAGGCGGCGCTGATTTACTGGGCGTCCCCGGCTGGGCTATCGAAGTGAAGCGCGCGGCCCGCCCCCGGCTGTCGGAATGGTGGCAACAGACCTGCTCACAAGCGCAAGCGACCGGACAGCGCCCGGCCCTGTTCTACCGCCTTGACCGGCAACCCTAGCGTGTGGTGGTGGCCTTGCGCCACGTCGCTACCGGGTTTGAATCCGCGCCCTTGGCGTTGCGACTGGAAACCGATATCGAAGTGTTCGCGGCCCTGGCGCGGGAACTCCTGCCTGTTTCCGGCTGATGTAGCAGGTTGTTCGTGGACGGCGCGTTGTCCATCGGTTGTCCATCGGATAGCGGCGGGTGGCAGGGAATTAGGGTAAACCACTACCTGCGGCTTTCCTAAGAAAAGGTTATATCTAGACTAGATTTGATAGCTTTTTGCTATATTACAACCGCGAGCGTAATTTGGAGGCTCCCCCGCGCACGCGGACGCCACTAACTCGCCCTGCTGTTCGGCGGGTTCCCGGTCGGATAGGATCTCAAGGGCGGCGCGGATGCTTGGAGCTTCCAAATTGGCAGCGCGCTGCCAATTTGACGCAGAGGCTCCCCCGCGCACGCGGACGCCGCTGACCCGCGCTGATCATTCTCCCGCGCTGATCATTATCACGGTTGACCGGCTGCAACCCGCTGTTTGCCGACGTTCCGAACCCGGAAATTCAAGGTTATTCTCATTATCATGAATTTTGCAACGCTATAAATTTAGTATCTTGACGCTATAAATATCACGTTATCCGTGCTATCCTGTCCGCTCAATTGATAGCTAGTGCTCTGTCATCTTTATTCTGATGGATACCAGCTTTCAACTTTCTGAATTTTCAGGGATTGAACCCATCAAAATCTGACTGACAGAGCACTAGGTAGCGAACCATGGCGCGGAAACTGACTGATGCGGAATTCGTACAACGAACGCGGGAAAACAATCGGCGGCGGTCTGAACGGCAACGGCAACGGCTGGTACAGGCGGGTAGATCATCGCTCACCGTCTGGATACCTGACCCCGTGCGAGCGGCGCTAACCGCGAAAGCAGCGAACGACGGGGCAACGATTGCCGACACGGCGGCCGCCCTGCTATCGGCGGCGCTCGCACCAACCCCGACCCCGACCCCGGCCCGCCCTGCCACGGTGGACACCTTACCGCTGTTCGATACGGCGGATTCTGGCGACGGTGAACGCGACCCAGTGGATGACCGGCTGCAAGTGGAGGCGACGGTATGACCCCGGCAACCTACGAAACTGACTTTTACCTGTGGACGCAGCAACAGGCTGACTTGTTACGCCAAGGGGAATTTAATCGGGTTGATCTTGACCTGGCGAACATCGCTGAAGAGATTGAGAGCATGGGAAGCAGCCAAAAGAATGCACTGCAAAGCTATCTCTTCAATGTCCTGATGCATCTACTCAAATGGCAGTATCAGCCTGAACGACGCGGAACCAGTTGGGAACTGTCGATTGATAATGGCCGCAGTGCAATAGAACGCCTGCTTGAAAACAATCCTAGCCTAGCCCCGCAACTGCCCGCTTTCATCATCGCAGAACATCACCGCGCCCGAAAAAGAGCGGCAAAGGAAACCGGCTTACCCCTGACCACGTTCCCCGATCAATGCCCGTTCACCGTGGAACAAGTCACTGGCGATTGGTGGCCGGACTGAGCGGCTAAGGTGTCGGCGATTTACTCGATAAGACACCAACTTGGTGCAAGAACACCCACGATGTGTTTTGGCCGCTGATGCGCTACAGTAAACGGCTTCAGAAAAACGCATGTCATCGTCTTATCCGCTTGAAATCAATATGAAATCAATATTAAAAATTCTTCATTGAACCGCCCAAACCGCAAATAAGCGGGTTTGTATGAATGCGGTCAGCGTATTAAATAGGCCCGGTTCTACAACCGGAGTCAGAAAGAAATGGCCGCAAACCCGCTCCCTGAAACGGGGTTACTTCGCCTCAACCAGATTGTCGGCGACCCCAGCAACGGCATTCCGCCCATTCTTCCCATCTGCAAGTCAACCTGGTGGAAGGGCGTCAAAAGTGGACGCTTCCCGCAACCCGTAAAGCTTGGGCCGCGCACTACCGCCTGGCGGGCGGTGGATATTCGGGGTATCGCGGAACAGGGCTACTGCCGATGAATGCGCCTCGCTCCTGCGATGACCTGCCGAAGCGCCAAAAATAGGCGCGCGGCGATGACCCCTACCGATCTATCCCCCGCTGGCTGCGATGCCGGCAAGGCCGCCCTGCGCCTGAATTCCGGGCATGAAAAAACCCTGCCTTTTGAAGGGCAGGGTTGGTATTCTGTTCGCGCTACCGGCAAGCCCGCGACGGCTCCGGTAGCACTTCGCAATCCCCCAAAGCCTATTTTTGAGGTATCACGCTATGAAACCTTCCGTTGATGGTAGCAGTTCCGCGTCTGAAAATCACGCCCCTGAAATCCGCCTAACGCGCATCACCGCGCAACGCCCCGCCCGGCTCTCCAAATCTTTTCAAATGGTCGGCAACGTGCTGACCAAGAAGAGCGGCGGCGATATGGTCGATGGAGTCGCCGAGCGTTTGACGGTCAATACCGTGGCCGAATTCGCCGCGCTGTTGCCGACCTTGACCCCGAAACAAGCGATTTCCTACGCCGTCAACGGGCATGACGTGGCGCGGGTAGTGACGGCTGATTATCTGGACAAGGCGCGCGCCCAGGGCGGCGATTTGCCGATCATCGCCCGCACCCGTGACCACTTCGCGTGGCCGGATGGGCCGGGCATTCTGATGGTGGATTACGACGCGCCGGAACCCGGCGCTCCGCTGGACAAGGCGGAGTTGCGCGCCGCCCTGACCGCCGCCTGTCCGGCACTGGCCGATGCGCCCGCCGTCTGGCGTCCGTCCGCGTCCAGTTGCATCTACACGGCGGAAGGCGCGGAACTGCGCGGGATTGCGGGGCAACGCTTCTATTTTGCCGTGCTGGCCGCCCAGGACATTCCCCGCGCCGGACAAGTGCTGTTTGATCGGCTATGGCTGGCTGGATTCGGGCGGTATGAGCTTTCCAAGTCAGGCGCTTTCCTGATCCGGTCTGTGATGGACGCCAGTGTGTTCCAGCCGGAACGTCTGGACTTTTGCGGCGGGGCGGCGACGGCCAAGGGGCTGGTGCAACGGTTGCCGGAACCGGCGCTGTTCAATCCCGACGCGCCGTATCTGGACACCCGCGCCGCGCTTCCCGATCTGACCGCCGATGAAAGGCAACGGCTGACGGAACTGCGAGAGGCGTTGAAAGGGCCATTGCGCGAGCGCCAGCGGGAGATTCGTTCCGCGTGGATTGACGCCCGCGTGGCCGCTGGACTGGCTCGCCTGCCGGTCGCCGAGCACGAACAGGCCCGCCCGGCGCTGGAACGCACCTACCGCCAAGCCGCCGAAGGTGGACGGTTGGACGCGGGTTTTGAGTTGATCGTGGTGGTGAAGGGTGGCAAGGCGCGCAAGACCCTCACGGTCGGGGAAATCCTCCGCAACCGCGCCCAGTATCATGAAGCGAAAACCCTTGACCCGCTGGAACCGGACTACCCGCAAGGGCAAGCGCGGCTCGTGGGGTGGCTGAATCTGAACGCGCGCCCGCCGTATTTGAAATCGCAGGCGCACGGAGGCACCCGGTATGACCTCGGCGCGGAAGCGTGTGCTGATGCGCCTGAGTTGGATGAGGGTTACTGGGAGAGCATGTTTAATGATTCTCTCTCGCGCGAAAAAGTTTCTAACAACCCGTCCCATTCGTCACATTCATCCCAATCAATTACTTACACGTTTTTAACCCGTCACCAACCCGTCCCACCCGTCCCCTTCACTCTTTCCGCGCCTGAGTTGACGACCTTTGACGAAAAAGGCCGGACGGTGGTGCTGGTGGACTCGAAAGGCGCGGCGGCGGTTGCGGTTGCGCTGACCGGACGATTGGCCTTTTGCCGGTTTACGCTGACCTGGTACGGTTTCACGGATACCTATTGGCAACCGCTGGCCGGGTCCATAGCGGACGGCCTAATTACCCGCCTGATTTATGCCGGATCTACCGAGTGCGGTTTCGAGGCCCGCTATGCCACCGCCGTAACCAGCCTGCTCCGCAAAGGACTGTTGCCCCTGCCCGATACCGCCGCCGGAAACAGCAGGCTGCTTCCGTTCGCCAATGGCTTGCTTGACCCGGTCACTCGCAACCTGACCGCGATCACGCCCGACAATGCGCTGACCTGGAGCCTGCCCTATCCCTACGATCCATCCGCCGATTGCCCCGCGCTCCGCGCCTGGTTGAAACAGGCGGTTGATGATGACGTCGAGACGGTGGAATTTCTGCGGGCGTGGCTGGCGGCGCTGCTGACTGGGCGAGCTGATCTACAAAAGTTTCTGCATCTATTGGGTGCCGGCGGAACCGGCAAGGGCGCGTTTATTCGACTGGCGACCGCGCTGGTCGGCCAACACAACGCGCAAGTCACTGACCTCAAGAATCTGGAGCAAAACCGCTTTGAAGCCGCCGCGCTGTATGGCAAGCGGCTGGCGGTCATTTCCGACACGGACAAATATGGCGGGAGCGTCAACAACCTCAAGGCGCTGACCGGCCAAGATCACCTGCGTCTGGAGCGCAAGAATCAACAGCAAAATGGCACGTTCGTTTTTGACGGGTTAGTGCTGCTGGCGAGCAACGAGGCGATCCAGACTACCGACTACACCGGCGCACTGGAGCGCCGGCGGATGACCGTCCTGTTTGACCGGATTGCAACCGACGCCGAGCGCCGGTTATGGGACGCCCAGGGCGGTGAAACGATGGTGCTGCATCGGGAAATCCCCGGCTTGGTCAACTGGTGCCTGGCCCTGAGGCGTGAAGATGTGACCCGGATTATCACCCAACGCCCGGCCCGCGTGATTGAAGCCGACACCAACGCGCTCCGCGCCAGCAATCCCGTTGCTGAATGGATGATGGAATGCACGATCCCCGATCCTGACCACAAGGCCAAAATCGGCGACAAGCGCCAAGTGCAGCGCGATGGCCGGACCACATTCGACTATGCCGAAGAGTGGCTGTATCCCAACTATCTGACCTGGTGCCAGCGTTGCGGGCGTGAAGGATTGTCGCTGGTGCGGTTTTCCGCGCTGGTTATCGACGTTGCCCGCATTCTGAAAGCGCCGGTTCGCAAGGGCAAACAAGGTGACCTCGGGCGCTACCTGAAAGGGCTGCGGTTGCGGGGCGATCTTGAAAATCGGTATGACTGGGCTGCAACCCGTCCCACTGTGACGGGTTTGGGACGGGTTAAGGACGCGCAACCTATTGAAAAGGATGAAGGTGACGGGTGGGACGGGTTTTCGCCACAAACTTATCTCCACACACGCGAAGAAAAATTTAACGACACCCCGCCGCCACCCCCCACCGGTCACCCTGGTCACCCTGGTCACCCCATTCCCCCCCGGTCAGAAAATTTCGCCGCTGGCAAAAAACCGACTTCGTACCGGGAGGTGTTCTGATGACCGCGCCCGCCCGGATCGAAGTGACCGCCGACCCCTTTCCCGTCGTCCGCGCCCTGAACCGGCTACGCACCGCTGGCGTGGTGGTGGAACTGGACGGAACCCAGCTTGCGGTATCCGCCGATACCGTCTATTCCGCCCTGGCGCAAGCCGGTTCGTGTGGTCTGGACTGGCGCGAAGGCACACCCGCCGATTGGACGGACGCCCGGCTGCTGGCTGCGGATGACGTGCTGTATGGCGATGGGCGGATGGTCAACCGGGATGGACGGCGGTATCAGGCCGTGGAGCTTGGTAATCCCTGCGCCGTTTTTTGAGTTTGTCGCCGCCGAACGTGGCTCCCCGCCTTTTTTTGCTATAGCCGCTTTCGTTGAGTCGCCGCCTGCCTACCCAGCGACCGCTGGCGACGGCGCGGGTACCCAGGTTCGCCACGACTTCCGCCGCTGACCCGCGCTGATCATTCTCCCGCGCTGATCATTATCACGGTTGACCGGCTGCAACCCGCTGTTTGCCGACGTTCCGAACCCGGAAATTCAAGATAATTAAATTAGGTAAACCCCCGGCTAAGCCGGGGGACTCCCCAAGGTTTGACCGTTCCGGCGGTCAGTTGGATTCTCCACGGTCCCTTCAACGACCGAGGTGAATCCACCATGGCAGAGTATCGCAGTCTGAGTCATACCAAATGGGATTGCAAATATCATATTGTTTTCATTCCCAAACGGCGGAAGAAAGTGATCTATGGGCAAGTCAGAAGGATACTTGGGGACATATTTCACGAATTGGCGAGCCATAAATATGTGGAAATTATCGAAGGACATCTGCGACCGGATCACGTTCACATGTGTCTGCGGATAGCGCCGAAATACGCGGTATCGAATGTAGTCGGGTACCTGAAAGGGAAGAGCGCAATTATGATCGCTCGATTTTTTGTGGGAAAGGAGAGGAATTTCACGGGCGAGAATTTTTGGGCCAGAGGTTACTTTGTGTCGACGGTTGGATTAGATGAGGCGACGGTCATTGAGTACATCCGCAACCAGGAAGCCGAAGAGGAACACCACGACCAGTTGAAGCTGCGGATGCCGCTTTGAGCGGCCCTGGTAGTCCAAAACCCCTTTGAGGGGTTCACCTAATAAGCCCCCGGCTTTGCCGGGGGTCATTTAACTTGTCTTATCATGAATAAATAATCAGCAGCAAAGGCGAGCTTTTGAGCGGCAATACGCCTATAATTGCGTTATCAATATTGCTATGGGCAACGAACATGACCGCTCCTATCAACCGGCCCCGGCGCAAGCCCGGCCCGAAACCCAACCCCCACGGCGCAAAGATGGTTCGCATCCCCGGCGAACTGCTGACTGTGGTTGAAGAGTTGAAGAAACTGGTTAAGCAGCAACGCAAGGAACCGCCGCTATGACCGCGATCACCTTCGATACGCTGGCTTACGTCAAGACGCTGCGGGATGCGGGCATTGAAGAGCGGCAGGCGGAAGCGCAAGTGGCGGCGCTAGCGACCGTGCTGAAATCCGGCATTGGCGACCTCGCCACCAAAGACGATTTAGCCCGGCTGGAAAGCAAACTGGAATCTCGGCTGAACCTGCTTGAGGAACGCAGCGATGGGCGCTTCAAGCTGCTGCAATGGATGCTGGCATTCAACTTGGCAATCAGCGTCGCCCTGCTGTGGATTCTGATTCGCACGGCAACCGCTTGAATTGGAGGCGACGGTATGACTACAGCCACCTACGAAACTGACTTCTATCTGTGGACGCAGCAACAGGCGGCGCTGTTACGCCAAAGGGAGTTCAATCGAGTTGATCTTGATCTGGCGAACATCGCCGAGGAGATTGAGAGCATGGGACGAGGGCAAACGCATTCACTGGGGAGCTATCTGCATAATGTCATCATGCACCTGCTCAAATGGCGCTATCAGCCGGAACGGCGCGGAACCAGTTGGCGGTTGTCGATCTTCAATGGACGACACCAGATTCAACGTCTGTTAAAAGATAGTCCTAGCCTGAACCCCAAAGTCGTTACGCTCATCGCGGATGAATACCGCCAAGCCCGGCAGATTGCTGCACTGGAAACCGGCTTACCCCTGACCACGTTCCCCGATCAATGCCCCTTCACCATCGAACAAATCACCGGCGATTTTTGGCCGGATTGACGCCCACAAAAAACCCGCTGGATTGAGCGCAGCGGGTTATTTAAGTAGCTGATGAATAACATGTTGTGCCATTTCGCAGCACATCAGTTATTATGTCGCACGGATCAGATCAAGTGAGGGGAGTAACCATTTCAAATCAAAAACCTTTCCTGCCCGTGGGCAGGAAAGGTCTGATGGTAAAGCACGCCTTCAGCTTCCATCAGTTATACATATAGATCACAAAATCACCTTTGTTTGAACTTGAAAGCCCCTGCCAATAGCAGCCCTTGTAGTTGTCATAACCGCTCGCTGTCATGGCCCCTACCCCGCCTCCGTAGATATAGCTGGGGTAGTACCAGCTTCCGTTACTCTGATAGGCTGGCCTCCAGGTTCCGTATTGGTTGCGCGCGAAACAGGACACCGTATTTACATAGTAATTATAGGCATAATACGTCCCACCATAACCGACCGTATAGTTCCACCGATAGAAGACCCTATAGAGGTCTACATACTGATAGGTCGACTGTGGTTTAACACTGGCACCGGTACGGGTGATGGTGAGCGAGAGAGGTACGTTGCGGAATTGCGTGCTCCGGACCTTATCAATGGCATCAGCAACCTTCTTGAAGGATTCTTCAGTCGAAGCTTTGGGAGAATCCCCAGTCGCCGCTGCGGTAGTAATCACGGGGACATCGCGCAGCAATACAGACGGATCTATGTTCGAAGGAGCTTCAATTTCAATTTCAAAACCATCAAAAACCCGCTGGGTTTTAACGCTGTTGCTCGTATTCAAACTGGTTTGCGGTGTTTCGCGATCCCCCGCCTTCGCTATTGTGCCAAGATCCGCTGCCTGAGTCCCTTGGCTGAGTGAGGCGATCAGCAAGCCAATAACAGCGCTGCTGAGCGCGGGAGCCGTCAGAGATTTCATTTTCAGGTTCATGATAATGACTCCTTAAAACTTCAATGGGTTTTGTGATTCTTTGGGCCGCAATGTGATCGGTTCGCGTGCCCTATCGGTAAAAATGAAAGCTGATTGGGTATAAGCGAGGGTCGTGCCAAGTGTGTTGACAGCGGCAATGATTACCTTGGATATTGCTGGACAATCTCAAAAAATAAATAATTTTTACTTTAATTATCAATTAGATAAATTATTTATACCCTCGTCTTACTACCAGACAGTCACTTCGGATTGAGCACAAGATAAGGATCATCGAAGTGGCAAATAGTCTTTATATAAATAGCTATTTTCATGAATTTCGGGTCGTCGCCTTATAATCGCAATCCAGTCATTTTGGCCTCTTGATAATCAAAATGACCCGATTGAGCGGAAAACCCAGAAACTAATGCTCTTAATTAACCCAGCGTTCGGTGAAATATTCCCGGCTCGGAGCATCCCCCGCAGGTAGGCGCGCGCCGCTTGGGCGGACACACCGCCTCGCGCTCCTCGATCAACGCCCAAGACAAGTCCTGGACCGCCGCCGGCGTGGATGCGGCCGCGAAGATCGCCGAGGTCCCCCAAAAAGACGCGCGTATTGGCCTCTAAATGGCCCTACAAGCGATTTTCGGATTGCGGGCTAGGGAAGGATGCAGTTGCGCCCGAACGTGGCGGATAAAGGCTCCTGTTTGGCCCTGATGGTGGGAATCAAAGATGGGCGGGAGCGGGTCGTGCCCATCGACACCCCAGACAAGCGCACCCTGATCGACCGGGCCAAGACCTTCGCCGCCTCGAAGCTCGCCAGCACCAGCGACCCTGCCCGGACCTTGGCCCAAATCAAAAACCACTACTACCACGTCCTGCGGTTCTGCGGGATCACGCGGGTAGACGGCCTCACCGGCCACGGCTACGCCAATGACCGCTACCAGCAGCTTGCCGGCCAGCCTTCGCCGGTGCGGAGCGGAACAACGTCCGGCCCGGATACCGATCAGGCCGCTCGCCTTGAAGTCGCCGAAGAACTCGGTCATTCCCGCGAATCGGTTACGACGCGCTATCCGGGGTGCTGACCTTCGCCCCCTGGAGGCCGTCTTTTGGGTTTTTCGGTGGCTTTGTCGCTGTGGCCGGTTCTTGGTTGCGACTCGCTGACCTTCGCCCCCTGGAGGCCGTCTTTTGGGTTTTTCGGTGGCTTTGTCGCTGTGGCCGGTTCTTGGTTGCGACTCGCTGACCTTCG
>Ga0209573_1004739_pt1 | contig 13060 bp, 11 predicted proteins | sample TNRBio252014_DNA_FD_185870 | JGI IMG/M metagenome (GOLD analysis project Ga0209573, IMG submission 185870) | Wastewater treatment Type I Accumulibacter community from EBPR Bioreactor in Madison, WI, USA - TNR Reactor_6/25/2014_ DNA (SPAdes)... | ecosystem: Engineered > Bioreactor > EBPR >...
CTTCCGCGTGTGGGGCGAGACCGCCCGCTCGTCGGCCAGGTGCCGCTCGAACTCCGCGAGACCCCCCGCGAGGCTCACGCCCCCACCCGTGCCGTCAGGAACCCTGCTTCGGAAGGGCCCGGATCTCCGCCACGAGCGCCTTGACCTGCTCGTCGGAAAGCTTTCGGCCGAAGGCCGGCATCCTGTCGTAGCCCCGCTTGATCGAGGAGGCGAGCCGGCCGTCGGAGACGCTCGCGAGCCACTCCGGGTCGGCGAGGTTCCGGGCCTTCTTCCTCTTCCCCTCCTCCGTCTGGCCCCGGCCGTCGTCTCCATGGCAGACGGTGCAGTTCGCCTCCCAGGCGGCGGAGCGCTTCGGGGGCGCCTCCGCGGCGACGGGAAGCGTGAGGAGGGCGGCGGCGAGGAGGAGTCGTTTCATGCGGCCTTTCCTGGTCTCGTCAATGGCCGGAGACCCCGGCGTGCGTGCTCACGTAGTCGGACATCTTGGTGCCGATCTCGTCGGTCTTCGCCCGGGACGCGGCCTCGCAGGCCTCGAAGTGACTCTCGATGGCGGCGTCGATCGCGGCGGCGGCGGTTTTCCACTGCCCGACCGTCTTCGCCCTGAAGATGTCGTCCGGGATCGGGATCGGCGTCGTGGTGAGGTAGTCCTTGTAGTCGGCGAGGTGGCACGACTCGTGGAACCCCACCGTCGTGTCCTTCTTCGCCACGTCGTCGACCGTGGTGCCGCGACCCCACGCCGCCGGAGCCGTCGGCTTCGCGTCGTCGCCGTACTGCACCTGGATCGTGGCCGTCCCCGTCACGACGACGTCTCCGACGACCCCGGTGATGGGCTGCGCGTCGGGCGGGGGATCCGGCGCGTTCGCCGGGAGCGCGAACTGGGGCATCTCCGCTGTCACGTTCGACGGGTCGAGGAACGTCCGGGCCCCGGCATCTCCCGCCGCGTTCGGCTTCTTTCCGTCGGCGACGACCTTCCCCTTGGCGTTGATCCTGATCCTGGCCTTCGTCGACGCCTTCACCGCGAACTCCCCGGACACCGTCACCGGCGGCGGGTTCCTTATGGGCTCGGTGACCTTGACGCCACTGTCCAGGACCTCGGCCTTCTCGTCCTCGGAGAGTGGTTCGAACCGAACGGACGGCGCCTTCGGGTGCCGGGCGGACCCCGGCTCGCTTCCCTCGTTCCCCAGGCTGCCGGCCGTCCGGAACCTTCCGGGGCCGCCGCTCCCGGCGGGTGCGTCCGGGTGGACGACGTTGCCTTCCCGCGAGATCCACGGGCTCGGCCCGGGCATGGTCGGAGGCTTCGGCTTTTCGTCTTCGGAGTCGCCCATGCTGCTACCTCTTTCCCGCGCTTTCGGGCTCCGGGACGCCGAGCGCCTCGTCGCGCCAGGCCGTCACCGACGCGACGGCACGGCGGACGATCTCCTCCCGGCGTTTCGCCCGGTCCCGGATCGGAGGAACGTCCGCGTCGTCGATCAGGCCGAAGGTGACGTTCATCGGGGCGTAGTGAGCCTCGTCGCTCTGGGAGACGTGGCGGGACAGCGCGCCCAGCGCCGTCGAGAAGGCGAGCGGCTGCGGCTCGCGCCCCTCGAGGAGCTGCGCGAGCGTCGCGCCCACCATCAGCCCCGTGGCGGCCGACTCGAGGTATCCCTCGACGCCCGTGATCTGCCCGGCGAAGAAGACGCGCGGGTCTTTCTTCCACCGGAAGAGCCGGTCGAGGTGTGCCGGGCCGTTGAGGAAGGTGTTGCGGTGGAGCATCCCGTAGCGGACGAACTCGGCATTGCCGAGGCCCGGGAGCATCCGGAAGACCCTTCTCTGCTCCCCCACCTTCAGCTTCGTCTGAAAGCCGACGACGTTGAAGTGGCTCCGCGCGAGGTTGTCCTGGCGGAGCTGGACCGCGGCGTACGGGTCCCGCCCGGTGCGCGGGTCGGGCAGGCCGAACGGTTTCATCGGCCCGTGACGGAGAGTCTCGATCCCCCGCTCGGCCATCGCCTCGATGGGGAGACACCCCTCGAAGAAGACGGCCTTCTCGAAATCGTGGAACGGGACCTTCTCCCCCGCGAGCAGCTCCCGCACGAACGCCTCGTACTCCTCGCGCGAGAGGGGGACGTTCAGGTAGTCGGCCCCGCCCCCCTTCCCCCAGCGGCTCGCCGCGTAGAGGACCGACATGTCGACCGAGGAGGCCTCCACGATCGGCGCGACCGAGTCGTAGAAGTAGAGCTGGCTGCCGCCAAGGGCCGAGACGAGAGACGTCGAGAGGGCGGGCGACGTGAGCGGACCGGTCGCGACGACGGTGTAGCCGTCTCCCGGGTCGCGTAACGCCTCGACCTCCTCCCGGACGAGCTCGACGAGCGGCTCTGCGGCGATCCGCGCGGTGACGGCGCGGGCGAACAGGTCGCGGTCCACAGCGAGGGCGTCGCCGGCCGGGACCGCGGTGCGGCGCGCCTCCTCCATGACGAGGGACCCGAGGAGCTCCATCTCGCGCTTGAGGAGGCCGACGGCATTCCCCGGGTTGTCCGACCGGAAGGAGTTCGAGCAGACCATCTCGGCGAGCCGGTCCGTCTCGTGGGCGTCGGTCATCCTCGCGGGCCGCATCTCGACGAGGCGGACGCGGTGCCCCCGGCGCGCGAGTGCGCTCGCGCACTCGACGCCGGCGAAGCCGCCTCCGATCACCGTTACCCGCGGAGCCGTCATGGGACGCTGATTGTAGGGAAGACCCCCTCCCGCGCGTCCGTGACGCCGGGCACCGGCCGGGCGCCTTCCCTGCGGCCGGTAGACTCGCCCCGTGACGTTCGAACGGGATCTCTACGACGAGCAGTACTGGACGGAGCTTCACCCGCACCACTGGTTCAAGAACCCTCCGCGCAAGTACGCCGAGCGCGACCGGGACGTCCTGCGCGTCGTCGCGCCCCTCCCCTCGGACCTGGTCCTCGAGCTCGGGTCGGCCCGCGGCGACGTCACGTTCCTTCTGGCCCGGCACGCTCGACAGGTCGTCGGCGTCGACGCCGCCCCCGAGGCGATCGCGATGGCCGAGGCGGCGCGCGCGCGGCTCGGGGTCGCGAACGTGCGCTGGCTCGAGGCCGACGTCGCCGACCTGGCGCCGGTCGCCGACGGGAGCGTCGACGCGGTGGCGGCGATCGACCTCGTCGAGCACGTCGACGACCCGACGCTCGCGGCGATGCTCCGCGAGTGCCGGCGGGTCCTGCGGCCGGGCGGTCGCCTCGGGATCTACACCCCCGACCGGGCCCACTACGTGGAGCGGATGAAGGCGCACGACTTCGTCCTGAAGCAGTTTCCGCAGCACATCGCCGTCCGGCGCGTCGCCGCGTACCGCCGTTTCCTCGCCGAGGCCGGCTTCTCCGTCGACCTCGAGACCTGGAGCGTCTCGCCCTTTCCGGTCGTGCGCTGGATCGAGAAGGCGCTCTCGCCCCTGCCTCTCGTCGGGCCGACGTTCCGCTACCGGATCCTGATCCGGGCCGTCCGCCGCGGGGGGTCCTCCTGAGTCGCGCCTCCCGCCCGGGACGTACCATGCCGCCGATGCCGCCCCGTCCCGATTTCGCCCCGAATGCCGAGGTCTACGACGAGGCCTACTACGCCGCCATGTACCGGCCGCACTGGCTCCTGCGCAACGCCCGCAAGTACCGCGAGCGCGACGCGGCGCTCCTGCGGGCCGTGCGGCCCCACGCCGGCCTGCGCCTCCTCGAGGTCGGATCGGCCCGCGGCGACACGGCGTTCTTCCTCGCGCCCCTCGTCGCCGAGGTCGTCGGCATCGACGCGGCCGGGACCGCCGTCGCGGTCGCGCGGGCCGCCGCCGAAGCCCGGGGCCTCGCGAACGTCCGCTTCGAGGCGGCCGACGCCCGGGACCTCGCCCCGTTCGGCGACCGGTCGTTCGACGCCGTCCTCCTCGCCGACTTCGTCGAGCACGTCACCGACGAGGTCCTCCGCCCCTGCCTCGCCGAGGCGTGGCGCGTCCTTCGTCCCGGCGGCGCCCTCGGCATCTACACCCCGAACCGCGACCACTGGGCCGAACGGATCAAGGCCGCCGTCCCCGGCCTGCAGCAGGAGGACCACATCGCGGTCCGCCCGTCCGCAGAAGTCGTCCGGCTCGTCTCGGGGGCGGGCTTCGCCGTCGAGGACCTCTTCTTCTCCGCGAGCCCCTACCCGTTCCTCGGCGCCGTCGACCGCCGCTTTCCGCGGGCCGGGCTCTGCCGGTTCCGGACCGTCCTGCGCGCCCTTCGCCCGGCCTGATCCGGCCACCGGAAGAGACGGCGGCCCGCGTCAGCTCTTCCGGGCCCGCTTCGGCGCGGGCTTCTTCTTCTCCGTGGCCGCCGTCGCCGCAGCCGCTGCGGCGTCCGGCACCTTCGAGACGAAGGCGTACGCGTCGAGGTCGGCGGCCGGCGCGTCGAACTCGCACCCCTCCTTCTCGCAGACGTAGAAGGCCCCCGCCTTCCGGTCCCTCACGAGGAGATAGAGGGCCGCGCAGAGCGGGCAGGCCTTCGGCACGGGGCGCGCGCGGAAGTTCTTCGGGCAGGAGGGATAGTTCGAGCAGCCGTAGAACGGCCCGAACCGTCCCTTGCGAACGAGGATCTCTCCCGTCCGGCACTCCGGACAGGCGACGGTCGTGGAGATGACGGGCTTGGCCGGCCGGTAGCGGCACGCGGGGTAGTTCGTGCAGCCGATGTAGTCGCCGAAGCGGCCGTGCTTGGTGGCGAGGTCGTGGTCGCAGAGCGGGCACTTCTCGCCGGTCGGGCGGTCGGGGCGCGCCTCGGCCTTCCCGTTCGCCACCTTGACGGCGACCGTGCTGCGGCAGTTCGGGTAGGCCGTGCAGCCGAGGAACGACGAGCCGTCGCGCCCCGTCCTGAGCTTCATCGGGCTGCCGCACTCCTCGCAGGTCTGGCCTTCCAGCTCCGTGGCGTCGACCGCGTCCTCCTCGGGCTCCGGCATGTCGACGGTGAAGTCGCACTCGGGGTAGCCGGCGCAGGCCACGAAGAGGCCGTTCTTGCCCATCCGGAGGCGCAGCTCGTGGCCGCTCTTCGGACACGTCTCCCCGAGGCCCTCGGGGAGCGGGACGTCGGGAAGGTGCTTCTTCACGTCGGCGAAGGGGAGTCCGGCCTTCACCGACACCATCTTCTTGACCGCCAGGTCGCGGTCCTTCCGGAAGCGGGAATCGAACTCGGAAACCGCCTTGCGCCAGTCGAGCTTGCCTTCCTCGACCTCGTCGAGCTCCTCTTCCATCCGGGCCGTGTACTCGGTCTGGAAGAAGTCGTCGAAACCCTCCTTCATCAGGTCGACGACGAGCCGCCCGAGAAGCGTGGGGAGGAAGCGGCGATCCTTCTTCCGCACGTACTCGCGGTCCTCGATCTTCCGAATGATCTCGGCGTAGGTGGAGGGGCGGCCGATGCCGTTCTCCTCGAGGAACTTCACGAGCGACGCTTCGTTGAACCGCGGCGGGGGCTGAGTCTCGTGGTCTTCGACCGTGGCTTCGGCGAGCCGGAGGACGTTCCCCTCCGCGAGCTGCGGAAGACGGACCTTCCCTTCGTCGGTGTCGCCGTTTCCGTTTCCGTCGCCCTCGGCGTCCTCGGTCTCGGCCACCTGGCCGTAGACGCGGAGCCAGCCCGCGTCCTTCAGGACGGAGCCGCTGGCGCGCAGTCCGGCGACGTCGGTGCGCCCGTCGCGGACGGCCTCGATCTCGACGGTCGTCACGTCGGAGACGGACGGCGCCATCTGGGAGGCGACGAAGCGGTTCCAGATCAGCCGGTAGAGCTTCAGCTCGTCGGCCGAAACGTCGCCCGCGACCGCCTCGGGCGGCAGGTCCATCATCGTCGGGCGGATCGCCTCGTGGGCGTCCTGCGCGTCCTTCTTCTGCTTGAAGCGGCGGGGCTCGGCAGGGAGGGCCTCGGCCCCGAAGGTCGCGCCGATGTAGGAGCGCACCGCTCCGAGCGCCTCCTCGGAGACCCGCGTCGAGTCGGTCCTCATGTAGGTGATGAGGCCGACCGAGCCGCGCCCCGAGATCGTCTTCCCCTCGTAGAGCCGCTGGGCCACCTGCATCGTCCGGCGAACGGTGTAGCCGAGCGACCGCGCCGCCCCCTGCTGGAGCTTTGAGGTCGTGAAGGGCGGGACCGGGTTCGTCCGCTTCTCGCGCGCCTCGACGGAGACGACCTTCAGCGCGGAGGCCCGCAGGTGCTCGAGGACCTCCGCGGCCGCCGCGTGGGTCGCAAGGCGCGGATCGGTGCCGTCGAACTTCAGCTTCTCGCCGCGCCAGGCGACGGTGCGGGCCGGGAAGAGGACGTCTCCCTTCGCGAGCTGGAGCGGCACGGAGAAGTACGGCACGGGGCGAAAGCGCTCCCGCTCCGCCTCGCGCTCCACGACGATCCGCAGCGCCACCGTCTGGACGCGCCCCGCCGAGAGGCCCCGCCAGACCTTCTTCCAGAGGAGGTCGGAGACCTCGTAGCCGACGAGCCGGTCGATGATCCGGCGCGCCTGCTGCGCGGCGACCCGGTTCGTGTCGATCGTCCCCGGGCTCGCGATCGCCTTCTGGATCGCGGTCTTCGTGATCTCGTGGAACTCGGCGCGGTGGAAGCGCGCCTGGGGCGCCGAGGGCCGGAGGAGCTCCTCGAGGTGCCAGCAGATCGCCTCGCCCTCGCGGTCGGGGTCGCCGGCCAGGTAGATGTCGTCGGCGGCCTTCGCGTGCCTTTTCAGGTCGGCGATCGTCTTCTGCTTGCCGGGAAGGACCTCGTACGTCGGCTCGTAGCCGGCTTCCCGGTCGACCGAGATTCCCTTGCGCGGGAGGTCGCGGACGTGCCCGTAGCAGGCGAGGACGGAGAAGTCCTTCCCGAGGAACTTCCCGAGGGTGGCGGCTTTCGCCGGGGATTCGACGATGACGAGAGACTTCGACATGCGGCCGGTTACGATGCCACGGTTGTCAAGTCCGGGCCCCCCTCCTGGCGAAATGGGCTCCCGGGAGCGCCTCGGCGAGCCCCTCCAGCTCGAGAAGGACGAGGGCGGCCGAAAGGCGTGCGGCGGAGAGGCCGGTCGCCGCGGAGAGGGCGTCGGCGTCGCGTGGCTCGGCCGCGTCGAGGGCGAGAAGGACCCGCGCCGCGTCGGGGTCGTCGGGCGGCCGAAGGCCGGCCCCGTCCTGGGGCAGCCCGCCCGGGCGGAGACGGCGGAGGTCCTCGTCGGGAAGCTCCCGGAGGACGTCGGCTGCGTCGCGGACGAGGATCGCTCCGTCCTTCAGGAGGGCGTTCGATCCGGAGGCGTGCTCCCCGATCACGGGCCCCGGAACCGCCGCGACGTCGCGGCCGGCCTCGGCCGCGCACCGGGCCGTGATGAGCGAGCCGCTCTTCAGAGCCGCCTCGACGACGACGACGATCCGCGCGCAGCCGGCGATGATCCGGTTGCGCACCGGGAAGTGCCACGGCTCGGGCGCCGTCCCGGGTGGCAGCTCGGAGAGGAGCGCGCCCCCCTCGAGCATCCGCGCCCGGAGCCTGTCGTGAGCCGCGGGGTAGGAGACGTCGACCCCGCAGCCGAGGACGCCCCACGTCTCCCCTCCTTCATCGAGCGCCGCGGCGTGGGCGGCCGCGTCGATCCCGTGGGCGAAGCCCGACACGACCGTGACCCCGGCCCGCGCCAGGCCCGCGGCGACGAGCCGGGCCGCCTCGAGCCCGTTGCGGGTCGCATGCCGGGACCCGACGAGCCCGACCGCGGGCCCGCCGCCGAGCGGCCGGCCGCGCACGAAAAGGAATGGAGGGGGATCGGGCGCCTCCCTGAGGAGAGCCGGGTACTCGGGGTCGCAGATCGCGACGACGCGCGCGCCGCATTTCTCGAGGCGCCCGCGGTGCGCGTCGAGCCCCGGAGCCGGCGAGCGGTCGAGGAGCGGCGCGACCTCGACGATGTCGGCCCCCGCGAGCGCCGCCGCCTCCCCGGGAGGACGCTCGAGCGCCGCTTCCGGCGAGCCCGCGGCGACGAGAAGCCTCGAGAGGACGCGGGCCTGCGTTCCGCGGACCCGGAGGCTCCACGAGAGGACGATGTCGGAGGGCATCCGCTGGGATCGCATCTTGCGTAGGGAGCGCTGACTATAATGCCGCCCTCCGTGAGACACCGTCGCCGCGCCCCCGCCCTGGGCTTCGTCCTCTCGCTCGCCGTGTCGTTTTCCGGCTGCGCCTCGAGCCCGGAGGCCGCCAATCAAGCTTCCGACCAGAAGGCCTACGGCGCGAAGATGGCGCAGCGGGGCTTCTGGAGGGAGGCGCTCTTCCGGTTCGAGAGGGCGGCCAGGCTCGCGCCGGACGACCCCGAGATCCTGAACAACCTCGCCGTCGCGTGCGAGGCGACGGGCGAGACGGCCCGGGCGCTCGCCGCCTACAAGAAGGCTCTCGAGCTCCGTCCGGACGACTCCCGCATCAAGCGCAATTACGCGCGCTTCGCCGAGTACTACACCTCCCTTCAGCGGGCCTCCGGCCCCACGACGACACCGAAGTGAGACGCCCCGCCGCTTTCCTCGCCGCCCTCTTCCTCCTCTCGGCGCCCGTCCGCCCGCTCCTGGCCGGCGGCGAAGAGGTGAAGCTCAAGCTACCCCTGCGCCCGAAGCTCGCCGTGACGGGTCGCGAGCGGATCTCGCTCGCACCCTTCCTCGTCGCCTCGAAGCTCTCGGAGCGCAAGGAGTCGACCCGGGTCAAGGACCTCGACCTCGACGCCGAGTTCCGCCGCTACCTCGGCAAGCAGATCGGCCGGCGGACGAAGATGGGCGTCGTCACGATGCCGTCCGACGTGAAGCTCCCCTCGACCGAGCTGAAGGCCCTCGGCGAGGCGACGGAGTTCTGGAGGGAGCTCGGCTCGCGCGTCGGCGCCGAGGTCCTCCTCTCGGGGATCGTCGACTTCCGGGTCGAGGACAAGTCGGGCTACAAGTCCGAGGAGTACACGAGCAACCTCGACGGGAGGACCTACTACCGGCAGGTCTTCGTCGAGTCGACCGGCTTCACCTTCGAGGTGACCGTCCTGGCGTTCGACGGGCGGACCGGGGCAAAGCTCTACCAGGAGACCTTCAAGGACCAGAAGGAGAAGTCGCGGCGCGCCGCAGACGAGATGGTGGGTCTCTTCGAGAACCTCTTCTCGCTCGAGAACCAGCTGCTCGGCCTCTTCGTCGTGAGGGAAAGGGAGGCCAACCGCTATGTCTTCGATTAGGCGGCGCGCCTTCCGGCTCGCTCTTCCCGCCGCGCTCGCGGCCCTGCTCCTCGTCCCGGCGCCGCTCTGCGCCCAGGGGCAGAACAAGGTCGTCTACGACAAGTTCGACTGGAAGATCTACTCCTCCACCCACTTCCGGATCTACCACTACGGACGGGGCGAGGCCTCCCTGCAGAAGGTCACCTCGATGGCCGAGTCGGCCTACGACGATCTCTCGCGCCGTCTCAACTACCAGGTCCCGAAGCCGATTCCCCTTCTCTTCTACGTCACGCACGCCGAGTTCGAGCAGAACAACGTCATCCTGAACTTCATCCCGGAGGGCGTCGGCGCGTTCGCCGAGCCGGCGCGCAACCGGATGGTGCTGCCGATCGACCTCCCCGACGAGAAGCTCCAGAACCTCATCGCCCACGAGCTGACGCACATCTTCCAGTACGAGATCCTGTTCGGAGGGCGGCTCTCCCGGGCGATCACGTCGAACATCCCGACGTGGTTCATGGAGGGGATGGCCTCCTACTTCGCGGACGACGAGGACGAGAAGGACCGGATGTTCATCCGCGACGCGGTGAACTCCGACCAGATCCCCCCGATCACGCGCGTCAACATCAACGGCTACCCGGCCTACCGCTTCGGCCACGCCTTCTTCGACTTCATCGAGGCCGAGTGGGGCAAGGACGCCGTCCGCGAGCTCGTCTTCGAGTTCCGCTCCTTCCTCGGGAAGGACATCGCCGTGGCCCTGAAGAGGACCTTCGAGATCGATCCCGACGACTTCGATCTCAAGTTCCGGCGCTACCTGCGGCGCAAGTACCTCCCTCTCCTGGCCGTGAAGGGAGAGGCCTCCGAGTACGGCGAGCGGTTCCGCGTCGGAGCCTGGGAGCGCCCCTCCTACGAGGTCGGGGCCGCGCCCTCCCCGTCGGGCGACTTCGTCGCCACCCTCACGACCTACAAGGAGGACGTCGACATCGCCCTCCTCTCGACGAAGTCCCGCAAGCTCTGGAAGAACCTCTCTCCCGGGCGGACGACGAAGTACGAGTACATCTCGGCCCAGTTCCTGACGCAGGGGCCCGAGGGCGGCCGCGACCTCTCCTTCGCCCCCGACGGCGACAGGATCGCCGTCTTCGCCCGGCGCGAGCGGGGCCGCCAGCTCTTCATCTTCTCGGCCCGCGGCGGCGGCATCGTCGAGAGGATCCCCGTGGCGCCCGACATGCCCCTGTCGCCGGCCTTCTCGCCCGACGGCCGGTCGGTCGTCTTCACGGGCATCTCCGGGACCTCGCGCGACATCTTCATCCTCGACCTCGAGTCGAAGGAGGCGCGAAACCTCACCGCCGACGACGGGTACGACACCGCGCCCGTCTTCTCTCCCGACGGGAAGTTCATCTACCACACGAAGGTCGTCGCCGGCCTCCAGAAAATCGTCCGCTTCCCTCTCGAGGACCCCTCTCGGATCGAGCAGATCACGTGGGGCGAGGGGAACGACGACGACGCGGCCTTCTCGCCCGACGGCTCGCGCCTCTATTTCGCCTCGTCCCGCGGCGGTGTCTTCAACGTCTACGGCCAGGACCTCGCCACCGGCGACCTCGTCCAGTACACGGACGTCATCGGAGCGGCCCTCGGGCCGGCGGCCTACACGGGACCCGACGGGCAGGAGAAGGTCATCTTCTCCGGCTACCAGGCCGGCCGGTTCCAGCTCTACGTGGCCGACGCGAAGAAGCCGTTCCGGCGGCTCGAGGAGAAGGCCCTCCCGCCGGCGCCGATCGTGAGGGGCGCGACGGCCGATTTCGTGCCGGCCATCGAGGTCTCGATCGACCCCGAGAAGATCGAGAAGAGCAAGTTCAAGCTCTTCATCGACGACGTCGGCGCCTACGCCGGCATCAACACCGACGGGACGTTCGTCTCCTCGGCGCGGTTCAGCTTCTCGGACTACCTCGGCGACCGGCGCGCCGTCCTCATCTGGGACACGCTCGCCGGCTACTCGAACATCAACGCCATCTACTTCAACCTCAAACGGCGCCACCAGTGGGGCGTCCAGCTCTACGACCAGCGGACCTACTTCCTCGGCCTGAGCTCGACCGGCGAGGTCGTGTCGGACCGGCGTTTCAGCCGGGAGACCGGCGCCAGCGTCCTGGGCGTCTACCCGTTCTCGCGCTATACCCGCGTCGAGGGGACGTTCGGTTTCATCTCGCGCTCGATCGACGCGGCCTACATCATCACGAACGACGACGGCTCGCAGGGACAGGTCTTCCTGCCCCGCGAGGACAACACGATCCAGGCCGGCGTCGGCTTCGGCTACGACGGCACCCGTTTCAAGTCGTTCGGCCCCCATGGCGGACAGGCGCTCTCGGCCGACTACCGGTACCTGCCGGACTTCAAGGACGGGGGAACGCTCACCTCGGACCTCGCCGCCACGGCGAGGGCCTACGTCCCGATCTCACGCCGGACGAACTTCGCCTTCCGCTTCTTCGGCGCCACGTCCACAGGATCGGTGCCCACGGTCTACGCGTTCGGAGGCCTCGACACGCTGCGCGGGTACGACTACCGGACCCTCATCGGCAACCACATCGCCTATCTCAACACCGAGTTCCGCTTCCCGCTCATCGACGTCCTGATGACCGGCTTCGGCCTCAACTTCGGCGGCGTGCGGGGGCGGCTCTTCTTCGACATCGGCGGGGCCTGGCTCGAGGGCGAGGACTTCTCGTGGGCCAAGGGGGGGCAGCTGGTGGATGCGCGGGCCGCCTACGGCGCCGGCTTCACGACCTACTTCCTCGGGATCCCCTGGAACGTCGACTTCGCCCGCCCGACGGACCTGAAGAAGTCGCTCTCGGGCTGGCAGACGACCTTCTACATCGGACCCGCTTCGTTCTGAGAACTGCGGCCGGAAAAGGGGTGACGGAAGTCACCCCGGACCGGCCCTCCGCAGCCTAGAATCCAGCCGTGAGAGTCCGCGTCCTCGGAGCGTACGGCGGCTCCACGCCGTGGCATCGGCAGACCTCGTTCCTCCTCGACGGGACGGTGTCGCTGGATGCGGGCGCCCTGACCCAGTCGCTGACTCTCGAGGAGCAGTCGCGGGTGCGGTCGATCATCGTGACGCACTCGCACCTCGACCACATCGCCTCGCTCCCGTTCCTCGTCGAGAACGTCTTCGGGCGGACGGAGGGGCCGATCGAGGTGGTCGGCCCGAAGGACGTCACCGCGCTCCTCCAGGACCACCTCTTCAACGACGCCATCTGGCCCGACTTCACGCGGATCCCGACGCACTTCCTCCCCGCCGTGACGTTCCGGGTCATCGAGGCCGGGGTGCCGTTCCGCGTGAACGGTCTCCAGGCGCTCGCCGTCCCCGTGTCGCACGTCGTCCCGACCTACGGCTATCTCCTCTGGGACGACCACTCCTGCATCGTCTTCTCGAGCGACACCGGCCCCACCGAGGCCATCTGGGCGGAGGTGCGCCGCCGGGCAGACCTGAAGGCGATCTTCGTCGAGTGTTCGTTCCCCGACTCGATGTCCGAGATCGCCGAGGTCGCCAAGCACCTGACCCCCGCGACGCTTCACCTGGAAATGCGGAAGTTCCCCGCCGGGGTCCCGGTGAACCTCTACCACATGAAGCCGCCGACGCTCCCGCAGCTGCGGGCCGACGTGGCGGCGCTCTCGGATCCGCGCATCCGGCTGCTGGACGACGGGGACGAGCTGGACTTCTAGTTTCTCGGGGGGACCGCGGCCCTTTGGGCCTGCGGCCGGTCCCCCCGAACCCCCTCCGCGCCGGCTTTTCCTTTTTCGGTCTCGACCCGAATGGCCCTTTGGGCCTGCGGCCGGTCCCCCCGAACCCCCTCCGCGCCGGCTTTTCCTTTTTCGGTCTCGACCCGAATGGCCCTTTGGGCCTGCGGCCGGTCCCCCCGAACCC
>Ga0209573_1004740_pt1 | contig 13060 bp, 7 predicted proteins | sample TNRBio252014_DNA_FD_185870 | JGI IMG/M metagenome (GOLD analysis project Ga0209573, IMG submission 185870) | Wastewater treatment Type I Accumulibacter community from EBPR Bioreactor in Madison, WI, USA - TNR Reactor_6/25/2014_ DNA (SPAdes)... | ecosystem: Engineered > Bioreactor > EBPR >...
GTAGGGCGATCTTCCCAGATCGCCCGCCGGAGGGACGAATTGGGAAATTCGTCCTACGGGCGGTAGCGGGTTCTGTTCCGTGGTAGGGCGATCTTCCCAGATCGCCCGCCGGAGGGACGAATTGGGAGATTCGTCCTACGAGCGGTAGCGGGTTCTGTTCCGTGGTAGGGCGATCTTCCCAGATCGCCCGCCGGAGGGACGAATTGGGAGATTCGTCCTACGAGCGGTAGCGGGTTCTGTTCCGTGGTAGGGCGATCTTCCCAGATCGCCCGCCGGAGGGACGAATTGGGAGATTCGTCCTACGAGCGGTAGCGGGTTCTGTTCCGTGGTAGGGCGATCTTCCCAGATCGCCCGCCGGAGGGACGAATTGGGAGATTCGTCCTACGGGGCTGGGAGCGCGCTTCATCGTAGGGCGATCTTCCCAGATCGTCCGCCGGAGGGACGAATTGGGAAATTCGTCCTACGAGCGGTAGTAAGCCATCACTTGTCGTAATGTCTCATCCAGTGGGATGGTAGGCTGCCAGCCAATGGCCTGGCGAATCTTGCTGATATCCGGCACGCGGCGCAGCATGTCCTCGAAGCCAGCCGCGTAGGCCTCGGCGTAGGGCACCAACGTCACCTGGTCGCGCATGGCGTCGCCATTTCCGCCGTGAACCAAGGCCAGCGTGCGCTGCGCCAGCTCCAGGATCGAGATCTCCTCGGTCGAGCCGACGTTGAAGACCTGGCCCACGGCCCCGTCAGCCTCGGCCAGGCTCGCCAGGGCCTGCACCGTGTCGGCCACGTTGCAGAAGCAGCGCGTCTGTGAGCCGTCGCCATAGACGGTCAACGGCTGGCCGGCCAGCGCTTGCTGCACGAAGCGTGGGATCACCATGCCATACTGGCCGGTTTGGCGCGGGCCGACGGTGTTGAACAGGCGGCTGATCACCACCGGCAGGCCATGCTCACGGTGATAGGCCAGCGCGAGGAACTCGTCCACCATCTTGGAGGCCGCGTAGGCCCAGCGGTTGCGCACCGTGGGCCCCAGCACCACGTCGTTGGCTTCGCTGTAGGGCACGTGCTCGCTCTTGCCGTAGACCTCCGACGTGGAGGCCACCAGCACCTTGGCGCGGTAGCGCAGCGCCGCCTTCAGCACCGCCTCGGTGCCCATAATGTTGGTCTCGATGGTATGCACCGGCCGTTGGATGATCAACTGCACACCCACCGCGGCCGCCAGGTGGAAGATCACGTCGCACTCGCTGGCCAGCCGGTCCAACACCATCTCGTTGCCGATGGTCTCGATGGCAAAACGAAAGCGCTCGTGCCCGACCAGGTGCTGCACGTTGGCCAGGCTGCCCGTGGACAGGTCGTCGATAATGGTGACATGATGGCCGCGGCCCAGCAGCAGCTCAGCCAGATGGGATCCAATGAAACCGGCGCCGCCGGTGATGAGGGTTCGGGTCATGGTGGGGATTGGTAGATTGGTAGATTGGTAGATTGGTTGGTTGGTTGGTAGAATGGTGGCCGGAGGCGTGCGACCAATTTACCAATATACCAATCTACCAACCACTTCAGGCCACACGTTCTGTGGAGCGGATGAGCCCCTTGTCGATCAAGTAATTGACGATGACGTGGGCGTTCTGCTCGGGGGTGTTGGCGACGGTGTCCAGGGTGAGTTCGGCGTGGTCGGGCGCTTCGTAGGGGTCGTCGATGCCGGTGAAGTCCTTGATCTCGCCGCGGCGCGCCTTGGCGTACATGCCCTTGACATCGCGCTGCTCGCAGACTTCGATGGGCGTATCCACGAAGACCTCTACGAAGTGGTCGCTGCCCACCAGCGCGCGCACGTCGTTGCGGGTGGCGCGGTAGGGGCTGACGGCCGCGCAGACCACCGTGCCGCCGTGGCGCACCAACTCGCTGGCCACGTAGCCGATACGGCGGATGTTGACGTCGCGGTCTTCCTTGCTGAAGCCCAGCCCCTTGGACAGGTGGGTGCGCACCACGTCCCCGTCCAGCAGCGTGACCTGGCGGCCGTGCTCCAGCAGCAGTTGGGTCAGTACCTCGGCCGTGGTGGACTTGCCCGAGCCGCTCAGGCCGGTAAACCAGATGCAGACGCCTTGCTTGTGGCGGGGCGGGTAGGTCTCGGCCAGGATGTCGGCCACCTCGGGACGGGTGAACCACTCCGGCAGCTTCTTGCCGTTGTTGAGGTACTCGTCGCGCACCTGGGTACCGGAGATGGCGGCCGTGCGCGTGCTCTGCGAGATACGAGACTCTTCCTCGTAGCGGTCTTCGTCGGGCAGGTAGACCAGTTGGCGGAAGGGGATCATGCCCACGCCCAGTTCCTCAGCATACTGCGCCGCCATCTCCTGCGCGTCGTAGGAGCCGTAAAAAGGGTTGCCCTTGGAGTCCTTGCCAGGGCCGGCGTGGTCGCGGCCGACGATCAGATAGTTGGCGCCGTAGTTGCGGCGGATGACGGCGTGCCACACGGCCTCACGCGGCCCGGCCATGCGCATGGCCAGCGGCAGCAACGCCAGCAGGATGCGGCCGGGGTCGTAGTAGCGGCTGGCCAGCGTCTTGTAGGTGCGCACGCGGGTAAAGTGGTCCACGTCGCCCGGCTTGGTCAGGCCCACCACGGGATGCAGCAGCAGCGTGCCGTCCACCTCCTGCGCGGCCCGCTTGGTCAGTTCCTCGTGCACGCGGTGCAACGGGTTGCGGGTTTGGAAGGCCACCACGTTGGCGTGGCCGAACTGGGCCAGCCGCGCGCGGGTCTGGGCCGGCGTCAGGCGCAGGTCGGCAAAGTCGTAATGCTTGGGCAGGTTGAGCACCTGCAAGCGGCCGGCGACGTTCAGCTTGCCCCAGCGGTGCATCTCAGCCACCAAGGGATGGCGCAGGTCGCTGGTCCCGAAAACCTTGCGGGCCGCCTCGTCCAGGTCCCAGGGGTAGATCTCCTCGATGGTCAGCACCGCCAGCAGCTCGTTCTTGTCGTTGCGCAGGGCGATGTCCTGGTCCAGCTTGATCGCCGGGCCGGGGTTGACGGGGAGCGTCACCGGGATCGGAAAGAGACGCCCGCTGGCCAGCCGCATATCGTCCAGCACGCGCTGATAATCTGCCTGGCCCATGAAGCGGTCCAGCGGCGAAAACGCGCCCACGGCCAGCAACTCCAGGTCGCAGACCACCCGGTCAGGGACCTGGAGTGAGGGAAGCTGGCTGGCGCGGGCCTTCAGCGCCTCGCGTTGGTGCTGGGGCGTCAGCAGATCGACCAGCGCGCCGCCGTAGGGCGCGATCAAAGTGGTGGGGTGGGGTGCAGTCACTGGGGAAAACGATGCTCCTTTGCAAGGCAAGGACTGACAGTCCTGCTGCACCCGCAGACTTAGTCGCAGCGTCGAAAGCGAGCCTGCGGGTAGACCAGGACTAGGAAAGGACTGACAGTCCTGCTATACCGGTAGACTCAGTCGCAGCGTCGAAAGCGAGCCTGCGGGTAGACCAGGACTGTCAGTCCTCTTGTCAGGCGCCCCCGGCAGGACTCGAACCTGCGACCAAGGGTTTAGGAAACCCCTGCTCTGTCCTCTGAGCTACGGAGGCGTAGTGGATTGGATTGTATCGACCCCTCAGCCATTGTATCCATCTTCACGGCTGCCGTCTAGTTTTGAAGAGACGGTTGGTCGTCATTAGGGCTTGACGTAAAATTATCCCAACAGACTATCCCAACTTTGTACGAATAAGCCGTCTTGTGTATAATGCTCTCACTTGAACGGTTGTAAGCCGTAGCGCTTGGTTGATTGTTTGACTTGTGTAGCCCGTTTCGCGTCCTCGAACGGGTGTTTTTCTATTATTTGCGGCAACGCATCAAGCGGTGATGGACAACTATTTCTCATCTGCAAGCATAGCGTCCTCAGTCTATGTTGCTGCGCATCAAGAACTTATCACATGGTGAAAAAGTGGGCAACGAGTTCGATAAGTTTATCGAAAAGCTAACCGGTAAATTTCAGACACATTTACGTAGGTTGGGGTTTATATTCTTGTTTTTTTCTGTAGCGTTGTTCTTGATGTGGGCGCTAATCACGGTTTTTTGGCCTGTCAACGATGCTCGCCGTATACGTTCTTCTATTTCTTTAGTAGATGGACGAGAACTGGTCATAGATTACCCAAAACGCTTCCTTGCAGACGGACAGGCTTATCCGGTTTATGTTACGGCTGATGCTTTAAGTCCCCTGACGGCTGAACTGGATTTACCCAGTAGCTTGCCGCTTGTCTTGACCGATGTTGAACCACATTCCGCTGTTACCCTGGGGGGAACAACAAACAACATGTTGATTTTGACATGGCCGGTGACGTCAACTGTTGTGGTGGCTTCTCCTCAAGTTACACCCGTTATCACTTCCACAGGACGAAGCCTTCCATTTGAGAAAGGCCCCACCACCATAACGCTCCATTTTAGGAATGCCCAGATTAGGCGATCTTTCTTCTCTTGTTGCGGGTGGTCTCTTGCTTCTTTCCATCTGTCATCTCAAGGGGAAACCTATCGCGAATCTATTCTTGTTGAGAGTATAGCTCGTGCTCATCTGCGTTTCTTGGCTGAGAATTACTCCTTTATTGCTATACTCCCATTGCTAACCGGTGGAATTGGGCTATTAATCAAGCTGTATGGAGATCATAAAAAGCAACAGGAACTGGAGGGGAAAGAAAACTTGGAAAAGTTCATTCGGCAAGTCGCCTCGACTGACGTTCATGATAAGAAGAAAGATGAACTAGAGCAAAGAACGGAATTTTCTAGAGAAAGTGAGATCACTAAACTATTTGATAATCTAAAAATGCAGAGCAAATATCTTGATTCCGAACGGTGGCAGTTGGCTCAAAGACTGAATGCCATAAGTACTGGCGACACTTCAGAAATAACAGCTAGTGATTTTGAGCAGGAGACAGATGCCTGGGCAGGAGCGTTGATAGCATGGTTTAATCAGTTCAATGGCACAGAATCCGGCATTGACTTCTATAGACTTGCGCGTACCTTTCCCCGCTATAAACTCTCCAGCGAGAAGTTAGTGAAGTTTGATAGCATGGTAACTCCCCTTTTAAGGCCAGCGAGGAGTTTGGTGTGGCCGCAACCGGCTTCTGGTGTCGTAGAGCAAGGCACTAATCCAAAAATCGACATTTCAGGTGACCACACCCTATCCAAATTGAACCTTTTCCCCAACGCTGATGCTGATGCAAGCAGCATAAAGGAACAACACATCCTATTCGCAAGACCACTTGAATTCTTCTTGAGAACACATCCTGTCTACACTTGTGTTGTGCAGTCATCAGATCATGCAGTGATATATGGCGAAGCTGGCGCAGGCCGAACTGCTCTGGCATTAGCGTTAACACGTTACTCTGATCCTGTCATACCCGCTTTAGGGCGCTATTACCATTCTGTCCCGGATATTGCTTCCATAAGAAGGGATTTAATCGAAGATTTGAGCAGCGTTGTAGCTGACCAGGCATCCTGTTTACGAGGATTGAAAAACCAGGAACAAAGAGAACTGCTAGCCAATCTTCTTGTGTCAGGAAGAAGTGCGCCTCTGTTACTGGCTCAGCTCAACAAATCATCCGAGGATCAGATGTTGCACAGCCAGACATCTTCAGCAGAATTTGCTAGACAACAGGAAGCTGTGCTTGAGAGGAGACTGTTAAGCCAGACTATTCAGAATGTAACTAATGGAAAGAGAAGCGATTTCTCAAGTCAGGACTGGTTTTGCGGTCTGGACGATATTGTCCATCAAATGGGTTTCAAGCGTATTGTTGTGGCGCTAGATTTAGATGTGGATCAGTGGAATGAACTGCTATCTCACTCAACGCCTTATCTGTCGAAGATGCTAGAGGCGTTTGGTTCTTCTGTCCAAATAATCATCTGTGTAGCCAGCAATGATGAACCTGCTGCTTCTTGGTCACGTTTGATCAAGACACACAAACTCAAAAGTGAAGAGTTAACGTGGCAACCAGAACAGCTTCACAATATGATAAGGTATCGAATTAACAAGCGTGGCATGAAAGATGAATTGATCCTGGATTGGGAAGGTGGTATCACAGCCCTGTCTGAAGCTGCTCAAGGTAATCCGCGTCGTTTGGCGCAGTTGTGGCAACGGGTTGAAACGGAATATCCTGACCAAGACACTTTTACTGTCGACATGGTTGCAGCTATCCTAAAGAAGGAGGGACTGGCATGAGTCCCGATACACAGCCGGATTGGGCTACCTACACCCAAGACCGGTATATTGAGCGGCCGGAAGTAGATCAAAAGTTGAGGCAATGGAGCAATTCAATTACAGAGCAATCGATGTTACTGTCGCTAACTGGGGCGCCCGGTACGGGCAAGAGTTGGCTATTGCAGGATTTGGCTGAGCATCCCGGTGACCGCTTGCCTATTTCTCCGTCTGGAGTTATCCTTTACCAGGCAGCAAAACTATTAGCTGCGTTTCAAGTCAATCATCTAGAATTGAAGCGCGAACTTATCCAAACAGCGAACTCATGCTGTACCGGTTTGAACTTTCCTATGGATCTGGTGCCGACGTTAGCTGCGATTGTTGTCAGCATTGCGCAACAAGCCCAGACAGCCTGTGTGAAGTCCAATCTAATCATTTTGATTGACGGATGGGATGAGTTAGCAAGCGATAGAGACTTCGCTTGTTTGCAAAAAGCCGTTGGTTCAACCTTTTTAGGTATTCGTCCAGGTTTTTTCCGAGTAATTATGGCCCGCCGACGTCCCTTGACAGACTACTACCTCAAGCAGATGGATCATCAGTTACAGTTTGATGTGTTCGACGAACACGAAGCCAAGGAGCAACAGAGTCAGCAAGGAATGGATGTTTCAGGGTTGTTGCCTGAGGGAGCTAAGTATCAATGGAACCATCCGTTCATCAATACTTACCTTTGGAACAACGCAACTGCTCATCAACCATTGCATTCAACCGCCTTACGCGCATGTTGTCTGGAATTGGTCAATCGCCCCTTAGCCAATAATCAAGTAGCGACGCGCTTTCCTCCTCTGGCTGGAGAAGATATTACATTGTACAGTCGTTTGGCAACCGAGTTGAGTGGGCATTGGACGAAGCAGGATTTCAAGTCCCACAGTATGCGTGGTCTGCAATCTGCTGATCTAGAGCGCGGTATTGTTATCATTCGTCAGAATCCTCTTTACTCATTTGCCCCTGGCCTGCGGGAGCTGTTGCAGGATATCGCCACTCTTGAAGAACTGGAGCGCTGAGTATGAGCGAACACCTATTTGATGCTGCCCGGCGTGTGGAGACCATGATCGGGCGTGAGGATGCGCTTGAGCAAATCAAGCAAGCCATCTACGCAGATGATCACAGTTGTCAGGTAGTTCTGGTGACCGGGCCAGGTGGCATCGGCAAGAGTCGCCTGTTGGAAGAAGTGCAGGCGCGCGCAGGCCATCCTCGGATTCGTGAGGAGGAACAGCAGCGCGGCCATGCACCGCGCTCGGGCGCTGAGGATTGGACTTCGCTGGGCGAAGTGGTGGTATCCGACGCCGTAGATCTGATTGATATTCGTTTGACGTCTCGCGCCCGTCTGCTCCAAGCCTTGCGTGATGCGCTATCATATGCAGGCGGCATGGATTTTCGGCGCTACGACCGCGCCTTGAGCAATTATCAGCGTACTCTGGAGGCTGGAGCCGGTTTTTCAGCGCTTGCTAAAGCTGCCCATACCGCTGAGCAGGACTTCTGGCGTGATTATGAGCAGTATGCAGCCTGGCAGCGCGTTGTTTTGATTCTGGATACCGCAGAACGCCTTGTGCTCGACAGTTCAAGCTGGTTGCGCGAGAACACCAAATTTCTCACAGAGAAAGACTGGACGATTTCTAGTGATCAGTGGCTGCTACAGCAGGTGAAACAAGGGAAGTTTCTCAATACCACTTTGATCATTGCCGGACGCGACACAGAAGGGAAACGTCTTTTTGAAGCGTTGGACGAGCTAAATGAACAGAAGCGGCAAGGCTGTCGGCCGGTCAAGGTATTGCTTCGAGCTTTTAATGAAGTCGAGACGCAAGACTACTTCGTACAGTTAGCACAAGAATGGCATGAGCGTGCACAAAGCGAAAATGTTTCGATCGCTACCCGGCAGACAGCTGATACTATGGTATCCTTGGCCAAAGACCTGGAGCGCCTGCATACCCTACACCTCGTGACTAACGGCCGGCCCGTGTTGTTGTCGCTCTACAGTGATTTGTTCAATGAACCCATCGATTTCCCAGATCCTTTACGGTTATCATCGAAACAAATGCAGGCCGTGATTGGTTCGGGAAGATTAAGAGAAACGCAAAAAGAGGTGGAACAGGCCTTTATTGACGCGCTGTTTCAGCAGCCAGGTAGGCGTACCGAGATCATGCAGGCGTTAGCGCGCGCACCTATGGGACTCGATGCCAAGCAGTTACACTTTGTGTTGGATAGCGTAAACAAGAAACGCAGAGACTGGGAATCCACCTCAATTCAGCTTGACGAAATCCGGTATCACCTGCAGCAGATCAGCCAACTCTCTATCGCCCGTACGCGCCCTAGTGGACGTATGGGATTGCAGGATGAAGTCTATCGCATATATTCCGATCGCATGGCCGATACCGAAACGTTGCGCAGTTATGAAAGTGAGATGCGGCGTGAACAATACGGCAAGCTGGTGGAATGGGCTGACTTCGAGCTCAATGATTTGCGCAAGCAGTTGCGGGAACTGCAAGCCATAGACCAACAGCGCTTAGCTCAGGCTATTCAAACCCCACAAGATGCCTTGCGCATCAAACCATCAGCTCTCACTACCGCTGAACAAGTCGATGTAGACAAATTCCAACAAGATATTCGCGATTGGGAATTGCAGCGACTTCACTATAGTATTCTGCTGGATCCTGTTGAAGGGTTCAACGATACTTATGGTGACTTGGCTGAACGTCGCTGGTTAGCCAACAACGAAGAAGCTGATTTGGTGGCACAACAGGAGATGTGGCGCGCCTTGCATGACGAATACGCCATGCGCTTTGTATCTGCCAAAGACCAACTGGATAGGCTGCAACGCGCCGCGCGTGAAGAAGATCCGACACGTTGGATCAAACGCATGATTCTACGTCGAGAGTTCAGCCGCGCTGTTGAACTTTATCGCGTTATTGAAAAGGCTATACCGCTAGCTCATGATAGCGAATCAACGATTTCTCATCCCATGAACGCTTATGAACGCCAGATTTGGCGTGACTATGCGCGCATCATGATTGGCAAGGAAGCACGACCTGCTACTCAGAGCCTTGTTGATGCTCTGAAGTGCCTGGAGGAATTAGCTGGAACGAATGGGCCCGTATCTTGTGGAAAGGCCCGGAATACGAACGGTTATAAGGGCCATCCCGCCTTGCCGCGTTTACAGCGTTTGATCGCTGTGGGCAACAACTTCCTGGGCTACGGAGAAGTCGTGCGCGGTCAATATCGGCAAGCTGTGGAGTACTACGGTAAAGCACTGCTTTATCTGCGCGAGGCACCCATGGAAGCACAACATGCCGCCACTCTCAATAACCTTGCGCGCGCCCTGGCATCGTTGGGGCGCGAAGAGCGCGGTGAGCGTATTTGCCAGGACGCTCTAAGCTTGCGGCGAAGACTAGGTGTAGAAATTCCCATCGCCTATTCCTTGAATACCCTGGCTTTGATTAAGAACGGTCGCGAACGCACACCTACTGCCTGGCGGTTGGCTACCCAGGCGCTTGCTTTGTTCCGTCGAGCTGGTGATAAGCGCGGCGAGGGCCTGGCACTAATTCAGCTTGGTATTGGACTGCGCCGTCTGGCCAACACCGAAGAGACTGGCTATTTGTTGGAGATGGATGTGGAGGCCTTGTACGATACTGCCGAGATGGCCATAAGTGAAGCGGTAGAAATCTTTGCTGAGGACGAGGAAGTCATCCGGCGGGTCGAAGCACATCTGGAGTTGGGTTGTTTGTTGCGTGACCGCCTGCGATCTGAGAAATCATTCGCCAACAAGCAACGGCGTGACCGCCTATCGCGCGATGCAGATAATCATTTACGCATGGCGGTAGAAGCAGCCAAGTCGGAGTTCCCTTTCCTTGCCTTGCAAGCGCGAGTAGACCGGGCCTGGCTGCGCTTTTATGCGGACGATTATACCCATGCCAGAGCCATGCAAGCGGCTGAAGAGGCTAAAGCATCTGTGTTGGAAGGCTATCGAATTGAAGATATAAAGAAAATCGAACAAGGGCAAGCGGAAACCCATTACTATTATCAACTCGCCAAGATTGAAGGGCTACTTGCAGCAGTTGCTATGCGCCAGTTTACCGCACGCCGTAACTCATTGCGTCAACAGTATCTACAAATGAACAAGTCTGATTTTTATAAGAGATTGGAAGAAGACCCAGAAATCAAGAGGTATTTGAAAGGTGCGGCTGAAAATTATGTACTAAGCCTCTACTACGGTCAGATGTTCTCACAGCGCTCGCGCTCACTGGTCGTTACTTATGACCAGATTTATAACTATGTCAAGCAGTTCAACAGCACAGAGTATCGTATGTTTTACCAGTTCCAACACGATGCGGCGGAGAAGTATAAGAACCAGATGCGCAGCGAGTCGGCTGGTGCAGTAAGTGATAGCCAGGCAACACCGTACGATTTCAGCCGATTGGATGGGTGGCTTAACGACTGCTTTGGACCAGTGGAGTAATGCTCATGGCAAATAATCCCGGTGTCCCGGTTCTTCTCACCGGCTCGGTAGTAACCCGCAACGAAGACTGTGCCTGTTCTGATAGCGGTTCGATCATTGTGTTTGATCGCTACGACGGGTACGCAAACAATGATTGCGCCTGCGCGGACACCCCTGTGGCGATGCACAGCGCGAAAACCGCCGCCACAAACTTGTGGACGCGCACGGCGGACGTGGCCATTACGCCGCTGCACGATTCCTTTCACCTAGCGTTCAGTCCCTTTGCCCCAGCCGGCCCCAGCGTGTTGAACCACGCGGCCCTGCAACGCTGGCACACATTCAGCGTCCCCCAATCCTTGAACGGTGGTGCAGTCGATCAGCAACTCGTGGCCCAACGCCTGATCCAACCGGTCGGGGCTCACTTCGCCTGGCAACAGCCTGCACCCGATACACTCACGGCTTGGCTGCACGTCACCAACGCCTGCAACCTGGATTGTCCCTACTGCTACGTGCGCAAGTCCTCGGCTCACATGAGCGAAGCTACTGGGCGCGCTGCGCTTGCTGCGCTTTTTGCCACGGCTACTGGCCAAGGTTTCCGCACGCTCAAGCTAAAATACGCCGGTGGAGAAGCGAGCCTGCACTTCGAACGCATCCGCCAATTGCACGAAGAAGCCACACGCCAGGCGCTGGAAAACGATATTGTGCTTCAGGAAGTTATGCTGAGCAACGGCGTTCATCTGCGCAGTGAGAATGTCGCTTGGATGCAGACAGCGGGGATCAAGCTGGCGATCTCGCTAGATGGTGTCGGTGAACAGCACGACTGGCAACGTCCCATGCGTAGTGGCCGCGGTAGCTTTGCTGCGCTGGAACGTACCATAGACGAAGTTTTGTTGCCGCTGGGACACAAGCCAGACATCACCGTTACCGTTACGCGTTTGAATGCTGATGGTGTCGCCGATGCAGTGCGTTGGGCCTTGCTTCGCGGGTTGCCGGTGAGCTTGAATTTCTATCGCGCCAATCCGCAAGCATTGCAGCGCCACGAGTTGCAACTAGAGGAGGGTGCCATTATCCGCGGTATGGAGGCTGCCTATCGCGTTTTCGAGGAGCTGTTGCCAGCGTATCCTTTCCTAAATGGGCTGTTGGATCGCGTGCAAGCGCAGGCTCATACGCATACCTGCGGTGTAGGCGTGTCCTATTTGGTGATCACCCACGAAGGCAAGATTGCCCAATGCCAAATGCATCTGGACCATCCCGTGGGCAGTACACTCGACGGCAATTTACTGCACCTCACAGCAATCGGTCCCATCCATAATCTTCCGGTGGATGAAAAAGAAGGATGTCGCGATTGTACCTTTCGGTACCGCTGCACCGGCGGATGTGCCCTGGAAACCTTCCGAGCCACTAGTCGTTGGGACAGTCGCAGCCCGCACTGTCGCATCTACAAGGCGCTGTATCCGCAGGCGATGCGGTTGGAAGGATTGCGCCTGCTTAAGGTGCATGGCTATCTGCAATAGCCGTATTCAGGGCGAACCTGTTCACGCAGTTGCTTGTGGATTGATTAGGCAGAACGCATCGCACAGAATATCCCCTTCATGACGCAAACATCTAGCGTTCTATGGGTTTTCTATAGTTCATCTCAAGTGGGTGCTGGATACGTTTACATTTGTACCCAGCAGGAGGGAACCCTATGCATACGCTTGCGCTGATCTTGTTCATCCTACCGCTCCTCGACTTGATGCCGGACATTCCGCGCCATTGGCAATGAGGCACCGCCGCCGCCATTCATACCCCGACGCGCGTCATACGCCCAAATCCAACCCGCTCTGCACGCCCATGTTGCGTCTGTTCTATTCGGTGTCTTCCTCGCCGCCGGCTTCCGACCAGAACTCGGCGTGGAGTTGCTCCCACTCCTCGTCGGTCAAGGTAAGGTGCCAGTCTCGCCGCCGAGATGGATGACCATGTTTTGCAGCCATGCCTTGTAGGCTTCCAGGCTGCGGTCCAGGGGCCGCGTGAATGCTCGATTCTGATTTGCCATGATTGAACACCTCCTGTAGGGGCATGAATGGCGGCGACGGCGATTCGTTGTCAATGGTGATCCGTCGCCGCCATTCATGCCCCTACGACGCGATTCAATTGGCGCACTTAGCCGTTCGTGCTATACTGCGCTGCACCTGACCGGCCCAGCGGCTTTCCTGTCGCTGGTTGCGCCAGCAGCAGGAGGGACCCTCGATGCGTCTGCGCACTCTGCTCGTGTTAGCCGTCTTTGTGGCCCTGGCCTTGGGCATGACAGCCGGAGCCGGCGGGGCGATGCCGCCTGTTTCGCAGCCGGCCAGTCTCTTTACCGTCTATCTGCCCGTAGTTGCCATGGACCAACCGCGCATCCGCCTGGCCGCGCTGTACTACGACAGCGAGACCA